>Ga0209266_1000283_pt1 | contig 42265 bp, 70 predicted proteins | sample GraSoiAngelo_132_FD_185889 | JGI IMG/M metagenome (GOLD analysis project Ga0209266, IMG submission 185889) | Grasslands soil microbial communities from the Angelo Coastal Reserve, California, USA - 14_0929_02_40cm (SPAdes) (version 2) | ecosystem: Environmental > Terrestrial > Soil > Grasslands ...
GATAACTCCCGGGATATTCTTCAGTTTCTCGTGGACAATTTCTGGTCGGCGCAGGCTTCGGAAGAACACGTCGGCGATCAGGTTGCCGTTGTCTGTTATCACAGGTCCGACTTTGCCCGCGGCTTCTCTTAGGACGGCTTTTTCGGAGATTTTTCTGATTTTTGCGACCGTTGACGAATAGCCGAAGGGGACTATCTCGACGGGTATTGGCTGAGGTCCTCCCAGGGTCTTAGCTAGTTTCTTCTCGTCAACTATGATGACCAGTTTCTTCGAGGTTGAATCTACGATCTTTTCTCGTAGGAGTGCTGCTCCTCCGCCTTTGACCATGTCGAGGGTTCGCCATTGTATCTGGTCTGCGCCGTCCAGTGCTAGATCCGGTTCTGTGTCTTCTTCGAGGTTTGATGTTTTGAGCCCTAGTTTTCTTGCGGCTAATTCTGTCTGATAGGAAGTTGGGATGAAGGTGATCGTGAGGTTCTCTTTCTTAATTCGTTCTGCGGCCAGTTCTAGGGCTCGTAGGATGGTGTTGCCGCTTCCGAGTCCGATTGTGGTGTTGTTTCTGATTTCTCTTATTGCTTGGGCGGCGGCGCTGATTCGAGCCTTGTCTGTCCAGGACAGGTTGTTGCTCAGCCTTCTGTTTCGATCTGTTCGAGGCGTTCCATAGCTTTGAGCACTTCTTCTCGGATGGTCTCTAGTCGTTCTTCAGCTTTGTTCTTAGGCTTCTCTTTGGGTCGTTCTTTGGGAGGGTTTGTCGGCGGCGTGGTTGGGCTTGTCTCCGTCTTGGGAGACTCGGGAGGCTTGGTTACTGTTTCAATTGTTGTTGTGGCTACAGTCGGCTTGATCTGGCTTATCTTCAGGTCAATTTCGAGCATTTTTTCATTGAAGCTTTTGAGAAGGTCTTCCTTGGCGGATTCGAGTTCGTAGAGATCCACGGTCCTCTTGTGGGTGTCTATTTCGCCGTCTACCCGTTTGAGATCTGTCTTGTAGCGCTGAAGAAGCTGGTTCTTTTCGCTGTCGTTGATCTGTCCTCTTGTTTCTGCTTCGTAGATCTTTGTGAGGGCGTCTCCGATGATGTCTCTTTCTAGACTTGCGAGTCGCAGTTTGTCCCGAGATCTCGAGACGTCATTACTGGTGATTGTTTTCTTGAGGATTTCCGGTATGGGGAATGGTTCTTTCTTGATTGGTTCGGCTATGTTCGTGTTTTCTTGTTCGGTTTTTTTTCTTCCGAATAGGAGTATGAGTGTGAGTAGTGTGAAAGGTGCCGTGTGGCCCTTTCTACGCAATAGAAGCATTCCTCTGGCGTTCTTTGTGGTTTGACGAGTGCCCGATTATTAATGGTTTAGCAGTGCAGTGTTCTTGTTACCGCGCTGGGGGGTTGATGCGTCCAAGTATGGTTATCTAGTGTTTGTGTGATTTGGTGCTTTGGGTTAGTCTATGTCCCTTGCGATGCAGTGTGAGAGTTGCGGTCGACCATTGGCTTCGCGCGAGGAGCATGGGGCTCAGAATCTCGACAATCCCTATTGCATTCATTGTACAGATATGAAGGGTAAGCTCCTGCCTTTTGAGAAGTTGTATGATGACATGGTCGCGTCAGCCATGCAGACCCGTTGGATGAATAAAGAGCAGGCGGAGAAGTACGCGTTGGAGGAGATGGGTCGCTGGCCGGCTTGGAAGGATCGGGTCGACAAGATGTTGAAGCGATAGTGGGAGTCGATAGTTTCTAAAGTTCCGGCCTGTGCTCTTAGTGTCCAAGTCTGGTTCTTACTGTTAGCTAGCTGCTTTTGGATTGGAGCCCCGGACGAGATTTGAACTCGTGACCCTTGCCTGTTTGATAGGGTTACCAAGGCAATGCTTTAGGCTGTCGTCGCATCTACCAGGCTGAGCCACCGGGGCGTTAGTCTCGGGTCGGCGATATGCACGGTTATATCCATTATTAGCTGGGACTTTCTTTCCGATGCTTGTTGCGCACAATCAGTCTATACCGGTTAGCTTACTGAGAGGTACATGTTTTTCGACTATCGCTCTCACCTCGGCCTTCTTTGAGACTTGCGAAAGGCTGTCGGCAAGAATTGTCTAGGGTCGTCTTGGATTGAGTGATGCCTCCGAATTGTTGGTGGGAGAGCTTAGGGTCAATACTAGATTGATGCTTGGGTCTGAGCGTCTTCGGCTTCTTTTCACGAACACTCGGCTCATAGTTGATCATGCTGGCAAGAGGGGCGCGGGGGCGGTCGCAGGTACCAGTATCTTGGGCAGACTTAGTGGGGCCCTTGAAGACCTCTTCAAAAGTGGAGGTGAGTCTGCGAGAAGAAGGGGAATTAGGAACATGAGTCCGGACCAGGTTCTCCGGTCTCACAGAGACAATTTCGCCATCAAATATAGTGAGGTTGTCGGCGTAACGGTGGCGCAGACTCTCACCGTGCACGGGATTACCATCTTGACTAGAGACGATAAGTTCGAGTTCACTACCCAAGCCCGGTTCAACGATGTAGTTGAACTCTTTACGAAGACACTCAGTGAAAAACTGTCAGTGCGAAGGCTGTCTCAAAGCGAACTTCAACGATGAGCGAGTCTCAGGGGCATGCACGACCTTTCTATCCTGGACTTAGTGTTGTGTGGTTGATGTTCGCCAAGTCTGACAGACGATACGTTCGTCTCTCATCGTAATGGGAGGGATAGACTAATCTTCTCCGAAGACGGGATGATTATTGATGAGGCTTCCGAGAATTCTATTATTGGGTTCACTACTCTTGCTGATGTTCAGCCTACCGGGCTGGCCTGCTCGCAACGTTCAGGGATTAAGTCAGCCAGTTTCAACTGTCCAGATATCTCCCGTCAGTACTTGCTGCCTGGTCAACGGTTTCTTTACGGTCGACGTAATGCTAATACTTCCTAGTGGAGAATCCATCAATGGGTTCGACGTTAGGATCAATTACACTAACGCTTTCACGAACGTAAATCCTGGTGTTCTCCAGGCGAAGACCATCAGATATTCCGATAATCTGTTCGCATCATACTCAGGTACTGTGTTTGTAGAATGCATTGATGGTACAGCTATCCAGGGGAGCACTGGGTGTCCATCGGAAGATGCTCCTTTGGGCCAATTTCACCTTAGTGAGATCATCACCGGGCCGGAGCTTGTCGGGCCTGTGACCGGGCGCCTGTTTAGTGTTACTTTCCAGGTCACGGGTGCTGGGACTAGTGTGTTCACGATTGACCGGGCGAATCTTGTGAATCCTCATCCTGACCCCTCTAATCCTCAATTGATCAACCCGGTGTTGATTCCTGTAGTGAAGCAGGACGGGGTCTTTGGTAATCAGGGAGTTGTCGCCTTTTTCAACTATCACGCGCCCGATCCGTCAGTAACACCGTCGATTATTCCGAATCAGCAGGTCATCTTTGATGCGGGGGCGAGCTTTGCGGGTAATGGGTCCTCTGTAAGTTTCAGATTGTATTCTTGGGATTTCGGAGACCGGAGTGCGGTCAGTAATGTTGTTACTGGGGCGACGAACACTCACTCTTTCAGAGCACCTGGTAACTATACTGTGTCGCTAACGGTCTGGGATACGAAGAACGAGACCGGGAGCGTGGCTAGGAAGGTCGTGGTACTGCCGGCGCTTGGCAACCTGGCTTTGATTGTCAAGAATCAGATAGGGACCGTTATGCGTGGGAATGTGAATGTTCGAGTCTTCAACTCGTCCTCTTTCTCGAATCCCTTCATTACCAAGACCGTTGGAGCCGGGGGCGATGTTCAGTTCAATGGACTTACCCCAGGGAGCAGTTACTATCTGACTTTCTCTGGAGATACTGTAGACAGCTATTCGAAAACCGAGCTGATTGAGCCTGGCTTGACAACGTATGACACTGTGTATATGACGGAGAAGTCTCCTCCCCCTGACTATAGTGGGCTAATCTATCTAGGAACGATCCTAGGCGGATTAGGCATTGTCTCAGCGGCCATCATATACAAGATGCGGGCCCGCAGGGAAGAACCTTCACGTCTATCCAGTCGAAAAGCAAGGGTCCGGAAATAGAAACTCAACGTCGCGTGCCGGCGCTCATGTAGCACTGTTGGGGGATTATGATAGGGCTGGGAAGTCTCGGTTTGTTCTAAATGGTTCTCAAGCTGATTGAGTCTTTCTTCTTGGAAGGAAGAAGATTGCGAGTCCTACAGCAACGAGGATGAGCGTTGCGATTGCTATTGCCGGAACCGTATATGGATTTGAGAATATGCTGGTGTTGGCAGCGTTCAGAGTCACCGGGGTCGGAGATCTTAGTAGGTTGTTCGACAGAATGCTTTCACCAGGGACGCCTGGGACCTTTCCTCCGATCATGTACGCTCCTGGACTATAGCCGGCGGTGTGCCAGGTAATTGTGACCGTTACATTTTGGCCTGGGCTAAGGGTCACGTTTTTCGAACTGATGTTCTGGTCTCCTACGATCGCAACTACGGTAGCATTCTCAGCAAGCTTACCTACGTTCCTGACCACGATGGTGATTGTCACGTCCTGGCTAATGGTCACTGAGGTAACGCTCGGTACTACAGAGTACACCTCAAGGTCCTGGGGGGAAGTGGTTGTTACCACAACGAATGCTGTTGTTGCTGTAATGACAGGGGGGTTGCTGAATTTTCCCGTCCCTGTTACAGTTAGAGTGTACGTACCCGATTGGGCGGTCGAGCTCGCAGTGATAGTAACTAGTATGGTTGCGTTTGGGGAAGTGCTCGTCAGTCTTGCGATTGTGGCGTTCTGATTGAGGGACACGCTGGCGGTTGAGACCGAGAGGTCGATAGTCACGTTATCGGCGAGATTGTGGTTCCCTGAGATGATTACATTGATACTTGTGGATGAGCCGACTGAGACTGTTGTCACGCTTGTTGTAGGTAGTATGATAGAGTAGCTTGGTTTTATGACGGCGACTTGGAAGCTGACTGCGTGATTGGAGGTTCGGCCAGAGCTTCCACTTGTAGCTGTTACTATGACGATGTAATCTCCGAGTGCTTGCCCTGTTATTGCGCAGTTGGTGCTATTCTGCCCGTTCGTGTTTCCGGTCGAAGTTATTTTGAGAACGTTTAGACTGCAGCTCACGAGGAGTCCGGTCGAGGGCGCAATTATTCCGCTTTGTAGTATCTGGTCAACGTAGATCATGTCTGGTTCTCCGACTGTTACCGTTACATTGTAGAACGAGGTTGGATTTACCTCTACGACTCTTGTCGCAGTGGTTCCATTCAGCACGTTCAGAACCCCCGGATTGACATGTAAGAAGAAGTCTAGCACTGTTATCGTCACTTTCGAGGTGTGAACTAACAAGCCGGAGGTTGCAGTAATGTTGAGGGTGAAGGTGCCTGCTGACGTTGAGTTGGCAACTAGCCTTGTCATGTTGGTCCCCTTACTTGACAGTTTGAGCACCGGGTTGATCAGCGATGCATTCAGCCCCTGCGGCAAGGTTGGAGGCAGGCTAAGAGTGACTGTTCCGTTGAAATTGCCAACGCTCGAGATTGTTATGTTCGAAGTGCCCGAGACAGTTACGTTGAAGAAGAGATTGTTCGGTGTTGGTGTCAAGGTGAAATCTGGGGCTGGCACGGTCAGTTGAATTGCTACCGAGTTCTGTGGTAGCAATCCGCTCGTGCCGGTTATGTTGAGAGTGTACGTACCAGGCGCGACCGTCTTCGTGACAGTTACGTTGAGTTCTGCAAGGCCGTCGGAACCGGGCGCGACGGTCACGCTGTTCGGAATGATTGAAACAGTCGGACCCACGGGTGAAGAGGAAACGCCGAGGTCGACTGTCCCCGCGAAAGAGTTCAGGCTTGGAACCAGAACTGTAACAGTCAGGTCGATGTCTCCCTTGGAGACCTCGAGGCTCCCGGCGCTCGGCACTAGGTCGAAGTACATTTGGTTGCTGAATTTGGCTGTCTGCGATGTTTCGGGATCGGGGGTTGTAGATCCATTGAATATTGCGACGCAGACCCCGCCTGGTACACTGGTGCCGGTGCAGCCTGTCTGGAACGTTATCGGTGTGTTGGCCGAGTTCGCGACGATGGTGAAGTTTGCAGTGAACAAGAGATCTGTTACTGGTCTGCTGGGTGTGAGAGATCCTGAGACGGCGTAGTGTAAGGTGTCAACGCTGTCGGTGAAGGGACATGAAGACGCTCCCAGCTTGTTGACTCCGCCGATGCATTTCACTATTTCAGTAGCAGTTCCAATGTTGACGGTGCCTATCTGTACTCCCGCCGGGTTCAGGACCGTATGGTCGGTACGAAGCGTAATGTCCCAGCCGTTGAGAGAGTCTGAGCCGTTGACTAGGACGCGTAGGAGGAAGAATGAACTTAGTCCGGGCAGGGGTCCAGGTATTGTTGGGGGTGCTACCGGGCATACGGTATCTGATGTCGACGCGAGGCAGACTTTTCCTACTAGATTGGCAGCGTGTGCCGACGGAATGGTCCCGGGGACGGAATACAATCCTGAGATAATTGTGAGTCCGATGAGTAAAAGGATGGAGAATTTCTTCAAACGGGCCTTTCTCCTCTAAACCAGGTAGTTTTTTGGTAGCGTGAAATATATGTCTTGGGAAGAAGTCAGCCCGCCTACTGTTATCATTATCGGCCAATGTCATTGTTTGAGGGGGCGAGGAGGAGATTCTTCAGGGGAAAGGCTAATACTGAACTTTCCCTAGGTATTCCTCGGGGCGTAGAATGGCCCGTTCTCGGGAACCGAAAAAACGAACGAGCCGACTACTATACGCTATACCCATTGTTGCTCTCGTCCTGATAGCGGCTGTATACGCGGCTAGTGTCGCGCCGCTCTCGTCTTCGCCGCCTGCCATGGATTTCACGGCTAAGCTTTTGATCGCTCAGGCGAACACCAATGGTACTTGGCAGCGCTACTACGCTCCCAGCCTACCAGTGGGTGTCGCGGGAGGCATATGGGATACTCATCAATATGATAGCTATGGCGTGAACAGCCACTATCCGATTTACCTGGATGATCCGATACATGCATGCCCGCCTCAGGCTGCTTGTCTGTTTCACATAAAGTCGAACGTTGTTCATCAGTACACGCTTGGAGATTTTCTCGCGTTGCTGGGGTATCCCAATGTCGGCCAGAATGATACTCTTGGATTAAAGGCGAGCGGTGGTTTTGAATGGCAGTTGTGCGTTGGGCCAACTGGCCATGCGGTTCCCAATTTTCAGTGGGGAGCGATGGTCTTGCAACCAGATATGGACATCACCCTGCTCTACTACAACACTTCCACCCTTGGCTGCGCCTAGCCTCGAGTTGATACTTCTGGGAATCTCCGGGGTTCCAATGGCATCCATGGTATCTTTCATGTAGAGAAGGGATTTTCACTGTTCGAAAATTTATATCGCGTCTTGACCCTAGCCCCTTCAACCTAGGTGTGTCTGACTGTCTAGCAAGAAGACGGTAGTACTAGTCTTCTTGTTGCTTCTTACAGTTGCATTCTCTGGGCCCTTAGACGTTTTCCAGGGTCATGCGCAGTTTACTGGAGAGGTCTGTCTAGCCGACCCTACCGCTGGAGCTGGTTCGAGCACTCCTTGTCCTTCAAGCCCTCCTGTGCTTGATGGGGTCCCGGGTCAGCAAATTCGGGTAGGTGTATTCATCCAAGGATCTGACGGTCTTAACGGTTTCAACGTAGTCTTGTTGGCTAATCATACGGCTCTTGCTCCAGTTGGTGTTGACTTGTCAGGAAGTGTCCTGTTGGGTCAACCTACAATCGTTGTTGAATGCCTTCGCGGTATCTTGGTGGTTGGCTCGGTCTGTTCGGGTAATGATACGATTGATACGCTTGACTTCGCTGTTGCGGGAGGTCTTGGACTGATGACGGCTACTCCAACGACCGGGCTACTCTTCACTGCGATCTACAATGTAACGGGTACGACGGCTCCTGGTGGAATTCCATTCGGCTATCGTACTCGTGACTGCAATGGAACTAGTGTGCCTGGTATCTGTATTACGATCCCTGGCAATAACCCGTCGCCGAATCCTGAGACTGCTCAGGGAGCAACTTTTGACGATTCTACTCCTCCTCCCTCAGTCACTGTCTCGGCTAATCATCTGAGCTTTGGCCCCGAGTTTCCTGGCACTGCTAACATTGCTAATATTACTGCAACAGCTGGTACTAACTATCCGACGTTTGGCGCGACAGATGCTGTCACTTTCACCACAGCTGCTACTTCGGGTCTTACTGCTACTCTGGCCGGAACAAATCCCTGCGTTACGAACGGGGCTTCATGTTCTGTCAATCTCACTCTGAGCGCCGCCGCTCCAGGAAATTATTTTGTGACTGTCTCAGGCACTTACGCGACCACCGACTCACTGGGCAATCCTGACACTCTGGCTAGCACTGTTAAGCTCGGTGTTGCTGTCGATGATTTCGGTTTCACTATAAGTCCAACGACCATCAGTTTCGGTTCTGGTCTTACGGGAACCGCGACGATAACGTTGACTGGCCTGAATGGTTTCGCTGGAACTGTGACGATATCCAGCGGGACAATAATACCTCCTACAACTCCCCCGCTGACTATCTCCTACAGTCCAGCTTCGGTGACTCTGACTGCTGGCGCGACTATGACTTCGACGGCGACTTTCAGCGCGTCACCCGCCACCGCCGTAAATTATCATGCTCAGATCAAGGCGACATCAGGAACACGCGTCAAGACAAGTACAACGCTAAACATTCCTGTTTCGGCTCCAAGGCCGGACTTTGCCATAACGGCGAGTCCCCAGTCGGTGCCACCGGTTGCAGTGGGAGTTCAAGGCAGTTCCTCAATCAACGTGACCTACGTGAACGGTTTGACGGGTTCGGTAGCTCTTTCGACTGTTACCAGCTCGCCGAATCTTGCTTGTAGTCTCAACCCTCCTAGCTTGTCTGGGACTGGTACCTCGACTTTGTCCTGCTCAGGCTCTTCGGGGGGCTCGTACACTGCCAACGTCACTGGCACCGGTCCATCGACGTCGCACTCGGTCGTAGTGGGTTTCACTATTCTCCAGGGTCCCGATTTCAATGTGACAGCAAGCCCGACGATCATCGGTCCGATAGACGCTGGTGCGTCTGGCACATCTAACATCACCGTTAATGCATTGAGAGGCTTTACTGGAACGGTTGATCTATCTGCGACCACTTCGTCTGGATTGACCGCTAGCATTAGTCCTACAAGTATCACGGGAGATGGCACCGCGATTCTCACAGTATCCGCGAGCCTAGCCGGGGACTATACCGTCACGGTAACCGCGTCAAATTCCACCACATCTCATTCCACTCTTCCCATCCAAGTCAAAGTTGTCGATTTCGGGCTAACTGCAAATCCCACAACACTGAATATTCCCCAAGGAGACTTCCAAACATCTAGTATTGCCATCACAGCTCAGAACGGTTTTGCCAGCGCGGTTTCTCTGTCAGTCGTCGGTTCGCCCGGTCTCACGCCGATAATTCTTCCGGCCAGTATCTCTGGACTGGCAACTGCGGTCCTCAACGTGACCTCCAGCAACAGTATTGCTCCCGGGACTTACAGCGTAAATGTGACTGGAGTGAGCGGTGCGCTGACTCATATGGTAGAGGTCTTGGTGACTGTGCCTCCGAACGACTTCACGATTGTTGCGTCTCCCTCCACGATAGCTGTGGCAGTGAATGCTGATGGCACGTCGACGATTACGTTGTCGAGTCTGGCTAGTTTTGCTGGAACGATAACACTGTCTGTTTCTCTCCCGACCGGCGTTTCCGGGTCTCTCAACGCCCCCAGTGTCACGCTTGTGAAGGGCGGGACTGCCGTTTCGACTCTAACTGTCAACGCTTCGATTGCTGGTTCTTTCCTGGTGAACGTTACTGGCACTAGCGGTTCGCTGGTCCACACGATTACTGTGCATGTTGTTGCGGCGGTTCCGGACTTTGATCTCACGTCCTCCACCACCTCCGTCTCAGTTAACGCTGGAGCCCAAGGAGCTGCTTTGATCACCGTCAGTCCAGTCAATGCGTTTACTGGAACCGTGGCACTTGCAACTTCGATCGCTCCTGCAACCAGCTTGACTTGTACGCTTACGCCGTCCAGTATCGTTCTCGGGTCTTCTCAGACGTCGACGCTGTCGTGTGGTGGCAGTGCTGGAGTCTACGATGTTACTGTGACTGGGACCAGTGGATCAATAAGCCACTCTGCGATTGTAACGTACACTGTCAGCGACTTTACCATCAGTCCTAGTTTGACAGCGGTTACGACGACCGCAGGGACTCCAGGTACCTCGGTCATCAGTGTTGCGCCGGTCAACGGATTCGCGGGGACGATTGCTCTAACCTCACAGGTGTCACCGGCTGGTCTAACATGTGCTCTCTCTCCAGCGAGCATTGTCTTGGGTGCTTCTCAGACCTCAACACTATCATGTAGCGGTGCTCATGCAACTTACACCGTGACCGTTACGGGCACAAGCGGCTCGCTGTCTCATTCGGTTGTGGTTACTTACACGGTGACCGATTTCAATGTGGCTGCATCTCCGACCACCGCCACCGTCAACGTGGGCGTGGCAGGAGTCTCTACCATTACGATAGACGCTGTTAACGGTTTTGCAGGGACTGTGAGTCTAAGTCAAGATGGTGGGGCGTCCTGCTCGCTGAGCGTTGACAGCATTACTCTTACCGCGAACGTCGCGCCCGGGTCAGCGGTTCTAACTTGCTCTTACTCAGTCCCCGGCGATACTACTGTGACGGTGACGGGTGTGGTTGGGTCCCTGTCACATTCTGCTGGTGTTGCCTACGTTGTGACCGACTTTTCGCTGTCAGACTCTTCGGCGACTCTGGTAGTGGCTGAGGGTCAGAGCGGTGTTGTTCTGATCACTGTTCAGAGCGTCAACGGTTTCGCTGGCACTGTCGACCTTTCCTTTAACGTGACGACGAACGTGCCTGCTTCTCTTCAGCCTTCAGTGTCTCTTGAGCAGTACAGTATCACGTTGACGGGCGTAGGTGCAGGAAGTATCGGGGTGTCCACGCTGAATGCTACTGTGGGTTTGCGAGCTTACCCGTCTAGTTATTTGATCAAGGTTAATGCGACCAGTGGGACGCTCCATGATCAGCTCTCGATCGTTCTCACTGTTCCGAGGCCGGACTTTTCCATTACTGTGGGTCCGCCTGCGAATACTTCGGCTATCGTTATTGCTCCTGGTGGTACTGGTGTGGCCAGCTTTGCCCTGGCTGGCTTGGATGGGTTCAATGGTTCTGTGACATTCTCCTCTGTTGTCTCTCCCGCCACTGGATTGACCTGCACTTTCAGCAAGACAAGCGCTTCTCTTGTTTCTGGGGGCACGAACTCTACAACTCTATCCTGTCACGGCTCCGTCGGATCTTACGGTGTGACAATTAGCGGGGTTGCTGTCGAGACGTATGCGAATGGAGTTTCGCACAATGCTAACGTTGGCTATTCGGTAGTGGACTTTACGATCAGCGCTACTCCAACTGGGATTCTCGTAAACACGGATCAGCAGGCGCATGCGGCGATCAATGTTACTTGGGCGCACGGCTATTCTGGAACTGTGACTATTACCGTTGTTCCCAGTAGCAATTTGCTGGCTGTGTCTGTTAGTCCTTCGACTATTACTGGGGGATCGAGTATTGTTACTCTGACTGTCAGTTCTAGCGTTGCTGGTGATTATTCGGTGGTTGTGAACGCGACTGGTGGGGGGACTTTTCACACTGTCACCGTGACTGTTAGTGTGACTTCTGTTAGCAATACGTCGAATATTTTTGGTGTCGATCCAGCCGTCTTCTACTCGATTATCGGGGTCCTAGTCGTTGCGATTGTTGGCGGGCTTGTTGCATTGTCCCGTCGTGGGAAGCGGCCGAAGAAGTAGAACCGGTCGCAGAATTCCCAAAGACCGGTTTTCTGTCGCAGGAAATATTTTTTTTCTAAATTCTAGGATGGAACTATTCGCCGTCTGAACCGTTTTCTGGCGAGATCATAGGTTTAACGCGCAGAACACGCTAATCACACGTTTCTCGATGACCGTTCATCTGTATAGATGCCAGTGTGAACTGGGCACCATATGGAACCCCCCTCTCAGATTGGCGATCCGAGCTTATTCTGAGCGATTCCCACGGGTATACCTTAGGATAGTGGATGAAGACTGGGTCTTGCGTTCGTTGGAAGTCGGTCTTTCTGGTGTAGGTTTGCTTATTCTGCTATATTGGGCCGAATTTCTTGCGCCGTTTCATGTCGTTCATCTGAGGACGGGGGAGCACTCCAATGTTGCGAATTTTTGGAAAGATGGCTTCTGGGTCGCCGTTTTCTCGGCCAATGATGGGTCTCTCTGTTACCTTTCCGAGTATTCTGGGGCTTGCTTCGTCAATCTCCGGTTGAGCCTGGGTATAGTTCTAGCCGGGGGTTTTGAAAAGATTAATATCGAGAATTAGTGTGGGCCCATTTTTGGTTCTATTGTCTAAGCGGATGCTTTTACTGATAATTCCCGCAATCTTGTTGGTAGCCGTTATCTCAGGAATTTCGTCTCTGCCTACGGCTCACGCTCCGGGTTATCCTGATGGCCCTGCGCTTGTCTGTATGAATGATGCGTCTAATCCTATTACGCTTCCACAGGGATGTCCCTCGACGCCCTTTACTTTCAGTGGGCCTTTCCCGTCGAGTCCGCAAATCTCGCCAACCCAGATTAGGGTTGGAGTCTATGTTAACGGCACCAATGCTCTGAACGGTTTTGATGTCACTCTTCTCACGAATCACTTGGTTTTGAGGCCGTCTGGGGTTGATCTGACTGGTTCAGTCCTTATTTCTCCGTTCACTATTATCGTTGAGTGTTTGTCGGGAGTTCTTGTATCGGGTCCAGTGTGTGCTCCCACTGATACGGTTGACACGCTTCACTTTGCGGCTACAGGCGCTCTAGGACAGCTTACGACGCCCCCCACGACCGGGTTGCTCTTTACTGCGATTTATGACGTGGTTGGAACGACTGCTGCTGGCGGGATTCCGATATCCTACCAGACTGGTTGCGTAGGGACTAGTGTTCCTGGCGGAACTTGTGCTACGCTCTCGGGAGGGGCTGGTGCTCCGAACCCAGCTACTGTACAGACTGGAACAGTGTTTGATAATTCGGTGAATCCTGCGTGGGTCGCGATAACAGCCAGCGCTTGCACCGGCACCCCCGCCTGCACCACGACTAGAGGATCAGCCGGCCCGACTTCTACGATTACTGCGACCGCTGAAAACGGTTTTCCGGGTTTCAACGGCATTGACAATGTTGTCTTCAGCACAGTAGCTTCAACCGGATTTACTGCCCCGACCGTTAGCGTGCCTTCATGCGTAACAGGAGTAGCCGGGAGCTGTACCACTGTTGTTACGTTTAACACTGCGACTGCTGGGACGTACACTGCCACAGTCTTCGGAACGTATGTTGGTGACAATGGCGTTACCGGTATCACGCTGGTTGGTCCAGTATCGTTTACTGTCAATATTCAGGATGTCGGATTCACAATAAACGGTGCCGTTTTCAGTGGTACTCAGACGGTGTTCATGGCGAAGACTCAGGGTGCTCCTCTCTTCCTTGTGACTGCGCAAAGCTTGGGCGGATATTCTGGAACCATTTCGTATACGGAAACCTTGGGCAATGCAGGAACTACCGGAATGACAACTAGCAGTTTCGTAAATCCCTCCCTCTTCACCCTCGGACCAGGCCAGACGATTACCAAGTCGATCAATGCGACTGCTCCGAACCTTGGCTCTGCAACGTTCAGGGTGAACCAAGTCACTAGCCCCAGTGTCGGTGCCCATGCCTCAGGAGTCATCACAATCAAGGTTAGCGGTTTCAGCATTTCAACAAACAATTCTACGGTAACGAATAATCCTGGGGATACTCGAAGTGTAACGGCGACTCTTGTGAGCTTGGGTAACCCTGCGGCGACGAACGGATTTGCTGGCGCGGTTACATTGTCAACTACTATTACGGGTCCCACTGGAACGGGCCAACTAACGGCCACGTGCACTTCGTCTGTGACTCTTATTGCGGGCGGTACTGTTACTGGATCCTGCTCGTTCACCGGCACCTTGGCGGGGACCTACAGTGTCGCAATCGGGGGAACCGGTGGAACCAATAACGACATGACCAACTCCACCACCGTCAATGTCACAATCAGGCCTACGGGTCCGCCCCCAGGCATCAATCTTAGCGCGAGTCCGACGAGTGTTACGGTGAACACGGGTACCGCCGCAACTTCAACAATAACCGTCGCCACGAGAGGAACATTCAGCGGAACCGTAACCCTCTCCTCAACCATCGCTCCCGCCACGGGAGGCCTCGCCTGTACCCTAACTCCGAGCAGCGTTACTCTCCCCCCGACTACTACCTCTGCACTATCCTGCAACAACGGCGCGCCGGGAACCTACACTGTAACCGTGAATGCTGCAAGCGGGGCAGCGACCAACTCGACCAGCGTGACTGTAATCGTACAAGACTTTACGGTGGTTGCCACACCTACGAGTCTGAGCACCAGTGCGGGTGCCACAGGCACTTCCTCCATAGCAGTCTCTCCCCTTGGAGGATTCACGGGTACGGTCAGTCTCGCAGTAATCACCAATTCGACCAACTTGGTTTGTACCTTGAGTTCGACCTCAATAACTGGCGGCTCTGGAACCTCTACATTATCTTGCCACGGATCTCCGGCAGGCAATTACCTAGCCACGATCACCGGCGCTAGCGGGTCTCTGTCCCATTCAACAACTGTGACGTTCCATGTTCAGGACTTTGCAGTCTCAAGCAACCCAACCTCCGTTACGACGACCGTTGGAGTGGCAGGAACCTCCACAATTACTGTTTCTGCCCTAAACGGATTCGCAGGAACAGTGACACTGGCTGTCACGACCAACTCTACGAACTTGACATGTACTCTTGTAACGACTAGTATTCCGGGCGGTTCTGGCAGTTCCAACCTTTCGTGCACGGGGAGTGGTGTAGGCAATTATCTTGCGACAGTTGCGGGCACCAGTGCGAGTCTCTCGCACTCGGCGACGGTAGTCTATCACGTAACGTCTGCTCCGGACTTTGGCATTTCAGCCAGTCCGACGAGCATTCCGGTTGATGCAGGTGCATCGGCCACTTCGACGATCACAATTACTCCATCGGGTGGTTTCATCGGTACAGTTACACTAGCCGTTACAACGAACTCGACCAATCTTGTTTGTACGCTTTCATCGACGAGCATTACTGGTGGTTCAGGAACATCGACCCTATCTTGCCATGGATCTCCCGCCGGCAACTACCTTGCCACGGTGACGGGCACAAGTGGTACACTGTCCCATTCCACGACCGTTGCCTACCACGTCCAGGACTTTAATGTCTCAGCTAACCCAACCAGCGTTAGTCCGAATGTAAACGTCGCAGGAACTTCCGCTATTACTGTCGCTCCGCTGAATGGTTTCAGCGGAACAGTCACGCTCACAGTAACAACCAACTCTACCAATCTCTCATGCACTCTAAGCGCGACTAGCATCAGCGGTGGTTCCGGATCATCCAATCTCTCGTGTACTGGAAGTGTAGCTGGCAACTATCTTGCGACAATCACTGGAGCAAGCGGTACGCTTTCACACTCTGCCACGGTTACGTATCATGTGACTAACGCTCCAGACTTCACCATCAGCGCCAACCCGACAAGCGTCACTGCGAATGCTGGCGTTGCAGCAACTTCAACGGTAACTATAGCTCCGCTCAATGGGTTCACTGGAACCGTTAATCTGGCCGTTACGACCAACTCGACGAGCCTGTCTTGCAGTCTATCTTCAACAAGTATTGCTGGCGGGTCTGGAACGTCTACTCTGTCGTGCACAGGATCGCCCTCGGGCAACTATCTCGCCACAGTAACTGGAACGAGTGGTACGCTATCCCACTCTGCTACAGTCACGTATCACTCGCAAGACTTCGCGATCGCTGCTAATCCGACAACTGTTAACGCCAACGTTGGAGTAGCGGGCACTTCAGCCATCACAGTCTCCTCCCGAAACGGATTCGGAGGCACGGTAACTCTGGCAGTGACAACGAATTCCACAAACCTATCATGCACTCTGTCCTCGACAACCATCACAGGCGGCTCAGGCACATCAACACTCTCATGCACAGGCTCTCCAGCCGGCAACTATCTTGCAACTGTGGCGGCAACAAGCGGCACATTGTCTCACTCGGTGTCCGTAGTTTACCATGTTACTAATGCTCCGGACTTTTCGATCGCTGCTAATCCGACTAGCGTTAATGTGAACGCGGGTGCTACGAGTACCTCGACGATTACAGTCACCGCTGTTAACGGCTTCACAGGAACCGTCACTCTTGCAGCGACGACGAACTCGACTAACTTGGTCTGTACGTTGGGCTCGACTAGTATTCCCGGAGGTTCAGGCGCGTCGACCCTTTCATGCCACGGTTCGCCAGCAGGCGATTACCTCGCAACCGTGACGGGTACAAGTGGGGCATTGTCTCACTCGGCTTCTGTTACGTTTCATGTGCAAGACTTCGCCGTCTCAGCAAATCCAACTGTTGTGAATGTCAATACCGGAGTGGCCGGCACCTCGACAATTTCTGTAGCTCCTGCTAACGGCTTCACAGGAACTGTGACTTTAGCTGCGACCACTAACTCGACGAACTTATCATGCACACTCTCATCGACGAGCCTTACCGGCGGTTCTGGCAGTTCGACCCTGTCATGTTCAGCCTCAGTTGCGGGCAACTATCTCGCAACGATAACCGGAACCAGTAGCGCACTCTCCCACGCTGTAAGTGTCGTCTATCATGTTGCAACTGTTGCGCAGCCCGACTTCACTATCGTGGCAAATCCGACGAATGTGACCATGAATGTGAATGCTGCCGGGGTCTCGACGATCACCATCAGCCCATTGAACGGCTTCACCAGCACTGTAACACTTGTAGTGACAACCAACTCAACTAGTCTATCATGTACACTTAGCTCTACAACTATTACGGGAGGCTCAGGTAGCTCTACACTATCTTGTAGCGCCTCTGTTGCAGGCAACTATCTTGCGACTGTCGCGGCTACGATAACAGGTACGTTCTTCACTCGGGCAGCGGACGTAGGATATCATGCTCAGGACTTTTCGATCTCTGCCAGCGCTTCCAGCGTTGACGTCCCGACCGGGTTTTCGGGCGTTTTGTCGATCAACGTTTCACCCCTGAATGGTTTCGGTGGAGCAGGCACGCTTAGCGTCGCGACTAACTCTACTAATCTCTCGTGTACCCTGTCGTCTACGAGTTTCACTGGAGGTTCTGGATTCTCCACCCTGTCTTGTTCTAGCTCCATCGCTGCGAACTATCTGGCAACTGTGACAGGTACGAGTGGCACCTTGTCCCACTCCGTAAGCATAGTCTTTCATGTTACGGCTGCAGATTTCAACATGAGCGCTAGTCCTTCAACCCTTACTCTCAATGCTGGCGTTGCTGGGACATCTACCATAACCATTAGTCCGACGAACGGATTCATTGGAACAGTCGCTCTGTCCGTCATAACTAACTCGAGTAGCCTCACTTGCACTCTGAGCGTCACGCAGATTCCGGGCGGGGGAACATCGAGTCTATCGTGTACCGGTTCGGCCGCTGGCAACTATCTTGCCAGAGTAATAGGAATGAGCGGATCGCTCTCTCATGAGGCGGCAGTTACCTACCATGTTCAGGACTTCAGCATAGCCGCCAACCCTGCCAGCGTCTCGACAACGGTAAACGTTGCTGGCATGTCCACGATATCTGTCGGATCTGTGAACGGGTTCTCTGGAACTGTCGCCCTCGGAGTCACCACGAACTCTACCAACCTATCGTGCACTTTGTCGTCGACTAGTATCACTGGTGGTTCTGGCAGCTCGACCCTATCATGCTCGGGCTCCGTTGTTGGCAATTATCTTGCGACTGTGACTGGAACAAGCTCCGGCCTCTCCCACTCAGCGAGCGTCGTATATCACGTGACGACCGCGGCGCCTCCGGACTTTACCATCTCAGCTAGTCCGACAAGTGTGACCGTAAACACGGGTGTTCCAGGTACATCGATAATCACAATCAGCTCTGTTAACGGTTTCGCCGGCACTGTGGCTCTATCAGTCACCACCAACTCCACCAGCCTCTCATGCAGCTTGTCCTCCACAAGCATTTCAGGTGGGTCAGGAACCTCGACGCTCTCCTGCACTAGTGCCTCCGCGGCTAACTACAGCGCTACCGTGACTGGTGCGAATGAAGGTCTTTCGCACTCCGTTAGTGTTGTCTTCCACGTAACTTCTCAAGCGGCTCATTCGACAAGGACAACTGTGACATGTTCGCCTGGCTCTGTCACGGTTAACACGCCGACCAGTTGCACGGCCCGTGTAATGGACAGCTCATTGAGTCCGAGCATTCCTACGGGGACTGTATCATTCACGACGAACAGTACGGGCAGCTTCAGTCCATCTGCGGCTTGTACGCTGGTAGCAGGCCAGGGTCCAAACATGGCTACATGCAGCGTATCCTATACTCCGACCGTTCCGGGGCACCATTTGATCACGGCTGCGTACGGTGGCGATTCAGGCCACCTGACAAGCTCGGATAACTTCACTGTGAATGTGAGATCTTCACGTGGTGGGCCCGTGTTGTTGACTTTCACGGGCTTCGACTTTGACGATTTCGACAGTGGTGTGGGCCAGCTGAATGTCCTGGTCAACGGCCAATTGTTGGTGGATATTCCTGCGGGCCTCAACCATCTCACCGGTACTGGTGACTACAGGCCTTACGAGAGTACGGTCGTTAACTTTGGACCCTTCGACATTACCAGTTTTGTGGTTGACGGTCAGAATTCGATCCTCTTCAGGGATCCTACGCCATTCGATCACTATGGGATTGTGAGCAACGTTACGATTGTTCAAGACAATTCGCTTCTTCTCCATGTTCTCCGTCCACGCGGAGTCCATCCGACCCTTTCGTTCAGCTACACGTTTTCCTCTCAGCCGTTGACAGTTGCAAATCTCGCTGCGTTGACCTCGCCCGGCCAGACTGTGACCTCATTTACGTTGACCTTTACCGGTGGAACGGGACCTTTCACATGCATTTTCTCCTTTGGAGATGGTGACCGCGCGGTCGTTGTGGGGTCGAATGGGACTTGCTCTACGACCCACGACTACGAGGGTCACGGGACGTTCAATGCCAAGGTCGTGGTTAGAGGTGCGAGCACGTCGGATCTTCAAACCGCTCGGCAGGCTATCACCGTTTCCTGAGATCAGGAAGCTGCTCGTTTTAGAGTGAGCAGGTTGGCATGAGTCGTCACGGCCGATAGTCCTGATAGGGACGGTCTCAGGATCGTTGATTCGAGGTTCGAAGTTTGAGGAGATCCAGTCTCCTCCTTGTCATTATCCTAGCTATTGCATCTATATTACCCCTTTACAATTTGCCGAGGATCTACGGGGTTCAGTTGTCCCCCCTGCGAGCACTGCGCCGCCACCTCCGCAAGGTGTCATCTGTTTCTCCGCTACGGCTAGCGGTTGCTCGTCGTCGCCCGTCCAGTTTTCTGCGCCTCTAGGTGGCACGTTCACGGCCTATGTTGTCATCCAGGGTTCGGAGACGTTTAACGGGTTCAACATCTGGTTCGAATATCCTTACGGAGTGTTGAACGCGACGAGTGTGAGTCTGCAAGGCAGTGTTCTCCCCCGCGCGAGTGTACAGTTTGAATGTGTCAATGGGAAGGGCTCTCCCTCTTGTGGCTACTGGCTGGGGAATGGGCCTGGAATAGTCGCGCTCTACGCGACGGGAAACCTGACGACAGCGCCGACTACGGGATTGCTGTTCAGCGTCTCCTTCAACGTGACAGGGTCGGGATCTGGCGGGCTGGGCATCTTCTGTGTCACCTCGCCCTCTGGACCCTGGCTTGAGAACTGCGCGTCAGTCTTCAACGGATCTACGAGCCTCAATGTGAACGTGCAGGGAGGTAGCTTTGCTACGGCTGCGAACTCTGGAAATACGGATTTCTATTAGGCAGACGATTGGTTTCGATCGTGTGACCGCGACGATGACAGGAAATCTCACGCTGGACACGACGGCCGAGACTCTGACCGGCATGATATTGGTCGTTGTGGTCAATGGTACTAGTGGGCAGACGATCTTTTAGAAAACCTTCAGCGTTCTGATGAGTTTCGGATCCAATCAAAATTTCAAATTCGTTCTGCTCATACCTGTTGTGCCTTTTGCTCTGGGCGCTGTATGTACTGTCAACTCAAGTGTTGACCAGGCCTCGTTTTTCCTTGCGAGAAATCCGGATATGAGATATGCGGGAATGGTTAACATTGTTGATGTCGGGGGGTCTTCCGCGACTATGGCGCGGTTTTGGGCGCTTCAGGCTACGATCCTGCAGCGGACCTCGATGCTAACGGGACGGTCAGTATTGTCGATGCAGGAATAGTTGCAGGAGCTTTTGACGCGCCCGTCTTCTCATAAGAATATTTTCCGTGAGAGCGCTGGCCTCCACAATTATGACAAACTGAGGAGTCTGACTAGCATTTTCGCTCTTTCGAGACATTCACTAGTCTCTTAATCTGCACTGTGGGCAACTGCCGGTGTCCTAAGTCTAGGAATCAATTGTCTGATCTGTTATGTTAGAAAAATTCGGGGTTCGAAGAGTATTACATGCTCAGTGGAATGTTGCTCGCCGTGAGGTTTGATGGCTGCGTCTGACTGTCCTTCAAAGAAGAACATGTATGAAACAAGGATTGAAGGGTGAATGAGAAGAGCAGATTTTCCGGACGCCATCATGTTTGCGATCTGTAGTGCGTGGAGCTCCAACTCCTAGCTTTAGGGTTCTTAGAGTTGGGCGAATTCTAATGGCAGAATTTTCGATGGCCGCGTCGGTAAAACGTTCGAGTTTTTGGTAGATGTTCGGCATGGCCGAGTGTGGTGCCGCGGCCTACGTTTGAGTCGATGCGTTCAGGCAGTATCCTTGACGGGCCGTCCCTGCTGTTGAACTTTGAAAATCCCTCTGATCGGGAATCGGGATTGAGGTTGGAACTGGGGATTAATCGGCTATTATCGCGTTAGTGGAGGGTCCGGTGTACAATGCGTAGCTCAGAATCGCCAAAAACATGGGTAGGTATCGTGATTGAGACAGATTTCCGGTTGTTTCAGAGCATAGGTTGGTGGGCGTCATGTCTCTATGATATTCTTGGAATACCGTAGCTATCTAAAGTGCTACAGAGCAGTAAGGAGTTGGCTTTAATTCGAAAACCATTATATACACTGTTGAGGGTTAGCCCCTTTTCACTCTCTAAGGTGCAAGATTCGGTTGAATAAACGAGTCGTATTGGTTAGTTTGCCGTTACTATTGTTGTTCGCTGTTATTGCAGGAATATCGTCCCTGCCATCGGCTCATGCTGCAGGTTATCCGAATGGTCCTGCGCTTATCTGTATGAATGATGCGTCCAATCCGATCACGCTACCACAAGGATGTCCTTCGACGCCCTTTACTTTTAGCGGTCCTTTCCCGTCGACTCCGCAAATATCGCCAACCAAGATTAGGGTTGGAGTCTATGTTAACGGCACCGGTGCCCTGATTGGTTTTGATGTCACTCTTCAGACGAATCACTTGGTTTTGAGGCCGGCTGGAGTTGATCTGACCGGTTCAGTCCTTATTTCTCCTTTCACTATTATTGTTGAGTGTTTGTCGGGAGTTCTGGTCTCAGGTCCAGTGTGTGCTCCCACTGATACTGTTGACACGCTTCATCTTGCGGCTACAGGCGCTCTGGGACAGAGTACGACGCCGCCCACGACTGGTCTGCTCTTCACCGCGATTTATGACGTGGTCGGAACGACCGCTGCTGGCGGGATTCCGATAACCTACCCAGCTGGCTGTACAGGGACTAGTGTTCCTGGCGGAGTTTGTGTTACGCTCTCGGGAGGGGCAGGTTCTCCGAACCCAGCAACTGTACAGACTGGAACACTGTTCGATAATTCGGTGCAACCTGCTTGGGTCGCAATAACCGCCAGCCCTACCGGCCCCTTCACCACGACGAAAGGAGCAGTCGGCCCGACTTCTACGATTACTGCAACCGCTGAAAACGGTTTTCCAGGTTTCAACGGCATTGACAATATTGTGTTCAGCGCAGTAGTTTCACCTGGATTTACTGCTCCGACCTTTAGCGTTCCGTCTTGTGCGACCCAGACCGTTCCTCCATCTTGTTCGACCGTTGCTACGTTCAACACTGGGACTGGTGGGACGTATTCTGTCACAATCTTCGGAACGTATGTTGGTGACAACGGCGTGACCGGTATCACGCTGGTTGGTCCAGTGTCATTTACTGTCAATATTCAGGATGTCGGATACACAATAAACGGTGCAGCTTTTGCCGGTACTCAGACAGTGTTTATGGCGAAGACTCAGGGTGCTCCTCTCTTCCTTGTGACTGCGCAAAGCTTGGGCGGATACACCGGAACCATCTCGTATACGGAGACGCTGGGTAACGCTGGAACTACCGGAATGACAACTAGTAGTTTTGTAAATCCGGCTCCGTTCACCCTAGGGGCTGGTCAGACTATTACCAAGTCGATCAATGCGACTGCTCCGAACCTTGGCTCTGCAACGTTCAGGGTGAACCAAGTCACTAGCCCCAGTGTCGGTGCCCACGCCTCAGGAGTCATCACAATCAAGGTCAGCGGTTTCACTCTTACGAGTAACTCGAGCAGTGTCAGTTTCACCGCTGGTGGTTCGGCCAGTGTGAGGATATCTTCTACCAGTCTGGGTAATCCTCCTGCGACCAACGGCTTCGCGGGTGCTGTGACTCTTTCGAGTGGCTTTACAGGAACGGGATCGGTTACCACGACCTTCCTCCAACCCTCCATCACTCTAACAGCTGGGGGCTCTGGCAATGCGAACGCTACCTTCACCGGAACCGCTGGAACTTACACCGTCACAATCAGGGGCACTGGCGGAACGAATAATGACATGACCAATTCGACGGTCATAACGGTAACGATCAATTCAGGATCTGACTTCCAGATCTCCGCAAGCCCAACCTCCGTGACAGTGAATGCTGGAGTTGCCGGCACATCTACGATCACAGTAACCTCGGTCGGCACATTCAGCCAGGCAGTCGCCTTGACCGCCTCGGTCAGTCCTGCTGGTCTTACATGTTCTCTCACTCCGGCAAGTGTCACTCCTCCAGCGGGAGGCACTGCCACCTCTACGCTTTCGTGTAGTGGTACGCAGGGAACCTACACTGTGACTGTGACTGGAACAAGCACTGGCTTTACGACAAAGACTGCGACAGTAACTTACACAGTACAGGACTTCACTATAGCTGCATCTTCGCCTGCAGCGGTTACGGTTGGCGTTTCCGCCACCTCAACGATTACGGTCACGGGGCAGAACGGCTTTGCTGGTGTTGTGTCTCTAACTGATACTGTTCCGGCTGGCTTGACTTGTGGCGCAATCTCCCCGACTAGCGTCACTGGTTCCGGAACTGCGACTGTTGCATGTAGCTCAACAGTTGCTGGCAATTATCTTCTCACAGTAACAGGCACTAGCGGTACGCTCTCACATTCTGCGACCGCCACATTCACCGTCACCGACTTCAGCGTCACTGCAAGCCCGACAAGCGCTAGCGTGAACGTTGGAACTGCAGCAACTTCGACGATCACTGTTGCCCCAGTGAACGGATTCACGGGCACTGTGGCTCTCACCTCTACAGTCTCACCTGCTGGACTTACCTGCACTCTGTCCCCACCGAGTATTGTTCTTGGCGCAAGCCAGACTTCCACCCTGTCTTGCACTAGTAATACTGCGAACGTTTACACTGTGACTGTTACCGGCACAAGTGGATCGATAACTCATAGCGCAACTGTAACCGTAACTGTGAAAGACTTCACAGTCGCTGCCAGCCCAACCTCAGTAACCACGACAGTTGGAACAGCTGGCACCTCGGCAATAACAGTCGCGCCAGTCAATGGATTCACTGGAACCGTTGCGCTGACAAGCGCGGTTTCACCGGCCGGTTTGACATGCACTCTATCTCCGACAAGTATCGTCCTCGGAGCTTCCCAAACCTCCACCCTGTCATGCTCATCCGCAACGGCGGCGACCTACACTGTTACCGTGACGGGCACCAGCGGAACAATATCCCACACCGCAACTGTCACCGTTATCGTGACTGACTTCACGGTCGCGGCCAGTCCCACTACTGCCAGCGTCAATGTTGGCACCGCTGCAACCTCTACCATTACTGTAGCTCCAGTCAACGGTTTCACAGGAACTGTTGCGTTAACATCATCCGTTTCGCCTGCGGGTCTGACATGCACTCTGACCCCAGCAAGTATCGTGCTCGGCGCTTCTCAGACATCTGCATTATCCTGCACGAGCAACGCTGCGAATGTTTACACTGTAACAGTAACCGGCACGAGTGGCTCTCTATCCCACTCTGCCACTGTGACAGTCACAGTGAAGGACTTCACAGTTACAGCTAGCCCGACCAGCGCAACCGTCGCTGCTGGCGCAACCGCAACATCGACCATAACAGTAGCTCCAGTCCAGGGTTTCACTGGCACTGTAGCTCTGACAAGTTCAGTCTCACCTGCAGGTCTTACTTGCACTCTATCGCCGACAAGTATTATTCTGGGAGCTTCTCAGACCTCCACTCTCTCTTGCTCCTCCACAACAGCGAATGTTTACACTGTAATTGTAACTGGAACAAGCGGAACGATAACCCACACTGCAACGGTCATCGTAACCGTAACCGATTTCACAGTAACTGCTAGCCCCACGAGCGTCACTGCCGTTGTGGGCGCAAGCGCGACCTCAACAATCACGGTGGCTCCAGTGAATGGATTCACCGGAACCGTAGCCCTAACCTCCGCAGTTTCTCCAGCTGGTCTCACTTGCACTCTAACTCCGGCTAGTATCGTCCTTGGTGCTTCTCAGACCTCGAGCCTCTCATGCTCATCCGCAACTGCAACTACCTACACAGTAACCGTAACCGGAACAAGCGGCAGTCTAACTCACACTGCAGCAGTCACCGTCAACATTACTGACTTCACCGTATCAGCAAGCCCAACAAGTGCCGCAGCGAACGTTGGCGTCGCAGCCACCTCCACAATTACAGTCGCTCCAGTAAACGGTTTCACCGGAACCGTGGCTCTGACATCGTCCGTCGCTCCAGCAGGCCTTACGTGCACTCTGACCCCGGCCAGCATCGTCCTCGGTGCTTCTCAGACCTCGGCTCTCTCGTGCACAAGCAACACCGCGAATGTTTACACCGTAACAGTGACCGGAACTAGCGGTTCCCTGACCCACACTGCAACTGTAACAGTTACAATCCGAGACTTCACGGTCACCGCTGCTCCGACGACCGTTACTGCTAACGCGGGAACAGCGGGCAGCTCCACAATTACCGTCGCCCCTGTCCAGGGATTCACTGGCACAGTCGCACTAACATCCTCGATCTCACCGGCTACCGGACTGACGTGCACTCTGACTCCCTCTAGCATTGTTCTTGGTGCGTCTCAGACCTCTACTCTGTCCTGCAGTGGTAGCGGAGGAACCTACACAGTAACAGTCACGGGTACAAGTGGTGCAATAACTCACACCGCGATAGTCACATACAATATCGTAGACTTCAGCGTCACAGCAAACCCAACAGCAGTCACGACGACTGTAAGTACAGCAGCTACTTCCACGATCACTGTCGCTCCAGTCAATGGTTTCACCGGAACCGTAGCTCTGACATCGTCCGTCGCTCCAGCAGGCCTTACGTGCACTCTGACCCCGTCAAGCATTGTACTAGGCGCTAGCCAGACCTCTACTCTTTCATGTTCGTCCACAACAGCCGCGACTTACACAGTAACCGTCACTGGGACAAGCGGTAGCTTGACTCACACCGCGACTGTAACCTACACAGTAACTGACTTCACTGTAACCGCCAGCCCGACCACTGCCGCCGCAAATGCGGGTGTGGCCGCTACTTCGACCATAACCGTAGCGCCAGTGAACGGTTTCACCGGAACAGTCGCCCTCACGTCGTCAGTCTCTCCAGCCGGACTCACCTGCACTCTAACACCGGCCAGCATTGTTCTCGGTGCATCCCAGACCTCCACGTTATCCTGCACCAGCAATACGGCTAACGTCTACACAGTGACCGTAACTGGGACAAGCGGATCCCTATCTCACACTGCCACCGTAACAGTGACCATCAGGGACTTTTCAGTAACTGCTTCTCCGACCAGTGTAACTGCTAACGCTGGAACCGCGGGGACCTCGACAATAACTGTAGCCCCGCTCCAGGGATTCACCGGAACGGTTGCCCTCACTTCCTCAGTATCACCAGCAACCGGATTGACCTGCACTCTGACACCAGCAAGTATCGTTCTGGGTGCTTCCCAGACCTCTACTCTGTCCTGCAGTGGTAGCGGAGGAACCTACACAGTAACAGTCACAGGTACAAGCGGCAGTCTGACTCATACCGCGACTGTGACCTACAATATCGTCGACTTCAGCGTCACCGCGAGCCCAACATCAGTCACGACAACCGCGGGCACTGCGGCTACTTCGACGATCACCGTGGCTCCAGTCAACGGATTTACTGGAACAGTTGCTCTGACCTCTTCAGTCGCTCCAGCGGGTCTCACATGCACTCTGACTCCGGCTAGCATTGTTCTTGGTGCGAGCCAGACCTCTAGCTTATCATGCTCCTCAACAACCGCCACGAACTACGTCGTGACAGTAACCGGCACCAGTGGTTCGCTATCCCACTCTGCCGCAGTCAACGTAGCTGTAACTGACTTTTCCGTCACCGCGGCCCCAACAGCAGTCACCGTGAACGTTGGAGTTTCCGGATCATCAACCATCACTGTTGCCCCAGTAAACGGATTTACCGGAACAGTCGCTCTGACCTCGTCTGTTTCACCTGCGGGTCTCACTTGCACTCTAACCCCCTCAAGCATCGTGCTGGGCGCTAGCCAGACCTCGACACTATCGTGCTCTTCAACCACAGCAGTAACTTACACAGTCATCGTAACAGGAACTAGCGGCAGTCTAAGTCACACGGCAACTGTAACCTTCACCGTACAAGACTTCACCGTGACCGCAAGCCCAACAACTGCCAGCGTCAACGTCGGCGTCGCAGCCACCTCCACGATCACAGTCGCTCCAGTGAATGGCTTCACTGGAACAGTAGCCCTCACTTCTTCAGTCTCTCCTGCAGGTCTAACTTGCACTCTCACCCCAGCCAGCATCGTTCTCGGTGCTAGCCAGACCTCTGCATTATCATGCACCAGCAACACCGCGAACCTTTACACCGTAACCGTTACGGGTACTAGCAGCGGTCTAACTCGTACAGCAACCGTAACTGTAACAGTGAAGGACTTCACCGTCACCGCCAGCCCAACGTCAGTAACTACGACCTCTGGAACCGCCGCGGCCTCGACCATCACTGTCGCTCCAGTCCAAGGATTCACCGGTACTGTAGCGCTAACATCATCAGTCTCGCCTGCCGGCCTCACTTGCACTCTAACTCCGGCTAGTATTGTTCTAGGCGCATCCCAGACTTCGACCCTCTCCTGCTCATCCACTACTGCTGCGACCTACACGGTCACAGTAACCGGAACGAGTGGATCGATAACTCACACTGCAACTGTAACGGTCGCAGTAACTGACTTCACGCTATCTGTGGCTCCGACCGCCGTCACAACTACCGTCAACACTGCAGCAACCTCCACCATTACAGTCGCTCCAGTCAACGGCTTCACCGGAACAGTAGCCCTGACGAGCTCGGTCTCGCCAGCGGGGTTAACATGTACTCTGACACCAGCAAGCATCGTCCTTGGGGCTTCTCAGACCTCTGCTCTGTCATGCTCCTCGGCAACCGCGGCAACTTACACGGTAACCGTAACAGGAACCAGCGGTAGTCTAACCCACACCGCTACCGTCACCGTGACGGTAACCGACTTCACAGTAGCTGCGAGCCCAACAGCGGTTACGACCACTGTAGGCACAGCCGCAACATCTACGATTACAGTCGCTCCAGTCAATGGATTCACTGGAACTGTAGCTCTAACCAGTGCAGTATCCCCAGCTGGATTGACCTGCACTCTTACCCCAGCCAGCATCGTCCTAGGCGCATCCCAGACATCTACTCTGTCATGCTCCTCCGCCACCGCCGTAACCTACACCGTAACAGTAACAGGAACTAGCGGCAGTCTAACTCACACTGCAACAGTGACCTACACTGTCACAGACTTCTCCGTCACTGCAAGCCCAACGACCGTAGCAGTCAACGCGGGCACTGCGGCGACCTCCACCATAACCGTCGCACCGGTAAACGGATTCACCGGAACAGTAGCACTCACATCGAGCGTTAGTCCAGCCGGATTGACGTGCACCCTCGCTCCAACAAGTATCGTCCTCGGCGCAAGCCAAGGCTCGACCCTATCCTGTACAAGCACCGCCGCAAACGTCTACACAGTAACTGTAACGGGAACCAGCGGATCCCTAACTCACTCCGCGACCGTCACCGTAACAGTCAGAGACTTCACGGTAACCGCCAGCCCCACAAGTGTCACCGCGCTTGCCAACGCAGCCGGCGCCTCGACCATCACAGTTGCACCTGTGCAAGGGTTCACCGGAACAGTAGCTCTGACATCCTCGGTATCCCCAGCCGGACTCACTTGCACTCTAACCCCGACCAGCATCGTCCTGGGAGCTTCTCAGACCTCTGCATTGTCGTGCTCTTCCGCAACCGCAGCAACCTACACTGTAACCGTCACTGGGACAAGCGGTAGTCTAACTCACACTGCAACCGTAACCTACACGATCCAGGACTTCACGATAACCGCGAACCCGACCAGCAGGACCATGAATGTTGGCGGAACCAACAGCTCCACCATTACTATCGCGGCCCTCAACGGGTTTGGCGGAGTCGTCAGCCTAACTAGCGCCATCACACCCACGTCCGGACTCACGTGCACACTTACCCCAACAAGCGTAACCGGATCTGGAACTTCTACGCTATCGTGCACCGCGTCCCAAAGTAACACCTTCACAGTAACCGTAACAGGAACCAGCGGGACCCTGTCTCACACTGCAACCGTAACCTTCAGCGTTGCCGTCCCCGACTTCTCCGTCACCGCAAGCCCAACAGCGGTCGCGGTCAACGCGGGAGTCGCAGGCACCTCTACAATCACTGTAGCACCCATCCAGGGCTTCACTGGCACCGTCACACTCACATCCTCCGTCTCACCAGCAGGAATCACATGCACCCTAACCCCCTCTAGCGTTACTCTAGGCGCATCCCAAACATCGACTCTGTCCTGCAACAGTAGCACTGCAAACGTCTACACCGTAACAGTAACCGGCACAAGCGGATCGCTAACCCACTCCGCGATTGTAACATTCACCGTTAGAGACTTTTCAGTAGCAGCGAGTCCCACCAGCGTAACCGTGCTCGCCGGCGCTAGCGGAACTTCGACTATTACCGTTGCGCCTCTCCAGGGATTCACTGGAACAGTTGCCCTGACCTCGTCAGTTTCACCAGCTGGTCTAACCTGTACGCTGAGCCCGACTAGTATCGTCCTCGGTGCATCTCAGACTTCGACTCTCTCGTGCTCCTCAACAACCGCCGCTACCTACACTGTGACCGTCACCGGCACAAGCGGTTCTCTGACTCACACCGCGACAGTGACCTTCGCCGTCCAGGATTTCACAGTCGCAGCGAGCCCGACTGCGGTCACGACAACTGTCGGAACTGCAGCGGCGTCGACGATTACAGTCGCTCCAGTTAACGGGTTCACCGGGACAGTAGCACTCGCCAGCTCCATATCGCCAGCGGGCTTGACTTGCACTCTGACACCAAGCAGCATCGTCCTGGGAGCTTCTCAGACCTCTGCATTGTCGTGCTCTTCCGCAACCGCAGCAACCTACACCGTGACCGTAACCGGATCGAGTGGATCACTCGCTCATACCGCAACAGTAACTTACACTGTAACAGACTTCACCGTGACTGCATCACCAGTAAGTATCACAACTAACGTTAACATCGCAGGAACATCGACCATAACCGTCGCCCCAGTGAACGGGTTTACCGGGACAGTCGCACTAACCAGCTCCGTAGCCCCAGCAGGCTTGACCTGCACCCTTAGCCCAGCCAGTATTGTCCTGGGCGCCTCCCAGACCTCAACGCTCTCCTGCTCATCAGCAACTGCACAGACCTACACGGTAACTGTAACCGGAACCAGTGGTTCGTTGTCTCACTCTGCTACGGTAACCTACATCGTGACCGACTTCACAGTCACCGCGAGCCCGACCTCAGTCACAACCACCGCCGGAACTGCAGCGACCTCGACGATAACCGTCGCACCGGTCAACGGATTCACTGGAACTGTGGCGTTGACTTCCTCGGTATCACCGGCAGGTCTCACATGCACTCTTACCCCGGCCAGCATTGTCCTCGGAGCATCTCAGACCTCTACGCTCTCCTGCTCTTCCGCAACAGCGGTCACATACACCGTGACGGTTACTGGAACCAGTGGATCTCTTACTCACACCGCAACCGTCACGTTCATCGTCACCGACTTCTCGGTGAGCGCTAGCCCCACTACAGCCAGCGTCAACGTTGGCATCGCTGCCACCTCCACCATAACAGTCGCTCCAGTCAACGGATTCACCGGCACTGTCGGTCTGACCTCTTCCGTATCCCCTGCGGGCCTGACCTGCACCCTAACTCCAAACAGCATTGTGCTAGGCGCCAGCCAGACTTCTGCCCTATCATGCACGAGCAACACCGCCAACATCTACACGGTAACGGTAACCGGCACCAGCGGCTCTCTATCACACTCTGCCACCGTAACCGTGACAGTGAAAGACTTCACCGTCACAGCAAGCCCAACTGCAGTCACTACGACTGTAGGAACAGCAGCAACTTCTACGATCACAGTTGCCCCAGTCCAGGGCTTTACTGGAACAGTCGCACTCACCAGCTCCGTATCTCCAGCGGGCTTGACCTGCACTCTGACCCCGGCCAGCATCGTCCTCGGAGCATCTCAGACCTCGACACTCTCCTGCTCGTCGACAACCGCCGTAACCTACACCGTAACAGTAACCGGAACGAGTGGCGCGATAACCCACACCGCAACAGTCACCTACACTGTCACAGACTTCTCAGTCAGTGCCAGTCCAACCACGGCCAACACATTCGTGGGCGGAACAGCAACCTCCACAATTACCGTTGCACCAGTCAACGGGTTCACAGGAACAGTCGCTCTAACCGCAACAGTCTCCCCCGCTACAGGTCTCAGCTGCACACTGAGCCCAACCAGCATCGTACTCGGCGCGTCTCAGACCTCAACCCTCTCATGCACCGCTTCTGCTAGCGGCAGCTTCACCGTAACAGTAACCGGGACCAGCGGCTCCCTAGCTCACACCGCCACAGTAACCGTTACCGTCGGAACAGGCTTGTCCATCTCATGCACAACCCCTGTAACTGTCCCCGCAGGTTCGACCGGAACATCAAACTGCACAATTAGCAACCCGTCCGGTGGAACCGTCACCCTAACGAGTAGCGTGTCTCCAGCAGGCCTGACATGCACTCTCAGCCCCACCAGCATTACCGGAACATCGGGAACCTCCACACTATCCTGCTCAGCTACAGTCGCGACAACTTACACCGTAACAGTAACGGCAACGAACGGTGCTAACTCGGCAACCGCAACAGTCACCTTCAACGTCACAGACTTCACAGTGGCTGCAAGTCCAACCGCAGTCACGACAACCGTTGGCACTGCCGCTACCTCGACGATCACAGTAGCCCCAGTTAACGGGTTCACTGGAACCGTCGCACTAACATCCGGAGTCTCTCCGGCCGGACTCACTTGCACACTTACCCCGAGCAGCATCGTACTCGGCGCCTCTCAGACATCTACTCTCTCCTGCTCGTCTACAACCGCGGTAACCTACACAGTAACGGTAACTGGAACGAGCGGCTCACTTACCCACTCCGCGACCGTAACATACACGGTAACCGACTTCACTGTAGCCGCCTCTCCAACTAGCGTTACCGTCAACGCGGGAGTCGCAGGCACCTCTACAATCACAGTAGCACCTGTAAACGGCTTCACCGGAACAGTTGCACTGACCAGCGCTGTTGCCCCAGCAGGCTTGACATGCACCCTTACGCCGAGCAGCATCATCCTCGGAGCGTCACAAACCTCTACGCTCTCCTGCTCATCTGCAACGGCAACGAACTACACAGTAACCGTCACAGGCACAAGCGGCTCCCTCTCACACACCGCCACCGTAACATACACCGTCCGTGACTTCACCGTAACCGCCAGCCCAACTAGCGTCACAATCGCCTCCGGCGGAACAGCGGCGTCGACGATTACAGTCGCTCCAGTCAACGGGTTCACAGGAACAGTAGCACTCACCTCCTCAGTCTCACCAGCAGGCTTGACCTGCACCCTTAGCCCAACAAGCATCGTCTTGGGCGCATCCCAGACCTCTGCGCTGTCCTGCACAAGCACAACACCGAGCACCTACACAGTAACAGTCACTGGCACGAGTGGAAGTCTAACCCACACCGCAACCGTAACTGTAATTGTTCAGGGAGCGCTGAGCCTAACAGCTAGCCCAACCAGCGTCACCGTCAATGCCGGAGTATCGGGCACATCCACAATCACGATCAGCAACCCAGCAGGCGGAACAGTCACCCTAACCAGCAGCGTAACTCCAGCGGGCCTAACATGCACTCTGAGCCCGACAAGTATCACTGGAACATCTGGAACATCCACACTATCCTGCTCATCACCAACTGCTACAACCTACACCGTAACGGTCACCGGAACCAACGGCGCCAACTCCGCCACCGCAACCGTCACCTTCAACGTCACAGACTTCACCGTAACAGCAAGTCCAACCAACGTCAACTACGGCCCAGGTAGCTCGGGCGCATCAACGATAACAGTAGCCCCCGTCAATGGTTTCACCGGAACTGTAGCGCTAACGTCGTCAGTATCTCCTGCTGGACCCACGTGCACTCTCAGCCCAGCCAGCATCGTCCTGGGTGCTTCCCAGACCTCGACCCTATCCTGCACTAGCGGCACGCCTATCAGCTTCACAGCAACGGTAACTGGAACCAGCGGCACCTTATCCCACTCTGCAACTGTAACCTTCACACCCACCGACTTCACAATAGCAGCCAGTCCGACCGCAGTCACGACTACTGCGGGCACGCCAGCAACCTCTACAATCACTGTATCACCAGTCAATGGATTCACAGGATCAGTCGCATTGACCTCTAGTGTGTCGCCGTCGGGTCTCACGTGCACCCTTACACCGAGCAGCGTCACTCTAGGACCATCACAAACCTCGACTCTATCCTGCTCATCAACATCCGCAGCAACTTACACAGTAACTGTCACTGGAACCAGTGGCTCGATCTCCCACACCGCAACAGTCACTTACACCGTAACCGACTTCACAGTCACTGCAAGCCCGACTAGTGTCGCAGTTAACTCTGGCACAGCAGCAGCCTCCACAATTACCGTTGCTCCAGTCAACGGATTCACTGGGACAGTCGCCCTGACCTCGTCAGCATCGCCAGCAGGACTCACCTGCACCCTATCGCCGACCAGTGTCGTTCTAGGTGCTGCTCAGACATCCACGTTGTCGTGCACAAGCAATACTGCCAATGTTTACACCGTAACAGTGACCGGCACGAGCGGCTCCCTGTCACACTCTGCAACCGTAACACTTACCATCAAAGACTTCAGTGTAGCCGCGAGTCCGACCAGCCTTGCAATCAATGCAGGATCTAGTGGCACTTCAACGATAACTGTGGCCCCAGTTCAAGGCTTCACAGGAACTGTAACGCTGACCTTCACAGTCTCACCCGCAGGCTTGAGCTGCACTCTCAGCCCGAGCAGCATCGTACTCGGCGCATCCCAAACATCAACACTATCCTGCTCATCACCCACAACCGGAACCTTCACCGTAACGGTGACAGGAACCAGTGGCACACTGTCTCACTCCGCCACGGTAACCTACACAGTTGGCGGCGTCCTGAGCCTAACGGCCAGCCCGAACAGCGTCACAATTCTCGCCGGAGCCACAGGAACCTCCACGATAACAGTCAGTAACCCCGCTGGAGGCACCGTCACTCTGACAAGCTCCGTGTCACCTGCCACCGGCCTAACATGCACACTTAGCCCAACAAGCATTACCGGAACTTCCGGAACATCCACGCTCTCTTGCAGCGGAAGCCAGGGAACCTACACAGTAACAGTGAGCGGCACCAACGGATCTCAGTCCGCATCAGCAACAGTCACATTCACAGTCCAAGACTTCACCATCACGGCCAGCCCAACCAGCCTCACGATCAACGCGGGCACCCAAGGAACATCCACCATAACAGTCACAGCCCAAAACGGATTCAGTGGCACCGTAACCCTAACCGCAAGTGCATCAAGCGGCCTGGCTGCCACGCTTAGTCCAACAAGCGTCACAGGATCAGGTACCTCGACCCTAACCGTAAGTTCTGCTGCGGCAGGAACCTACACCGTCACAGTAACCGGAATGAGCGGAACTCTCTCCCACACAACCGGAACGATAACAATCAACGTAGTTGACTTCACGATAACCGCCAGCCCAACTAGCGTTGTTGTTAACGCCGGCGCTTCGGGAACCGTCACTATAACAGTGGCACCGGTCAACGGGTTCAGCGGAACTGTTGCTCTAACAACTAGTCCATCATCCGGTCTAACTGCGACAGTCAGCCCAGCCAGCATAACCGGCGGGTCTGGAATATCGACTCTAACGGTCAGCTCCACAACGGCAGGCAATTACACCGTAACAGTAACTGGCACAAGCGGCTCTCTATCTCACACCACGGCCATGATATCCGTCCGAGTGGTTGACTTCCAGATATTCGCAAGCCCAACAACCGTCAACACGACGCCGGGCGTCAACGGCAACTCCACAATTACCGTAACCGCAGTCAACGGCTTCAGCGGCACCGTTACCCTCTCAACGTCAATCTCACCATCCAGCGGACTAACATGCACTCTCAGCACCACGAGCATAACCGGCTCCGGAACCAGTCTACTCCAGTGCAACGGGACCGGCGGAACCTACACTGTCACAGTCACCGGAACCAGCAGCTCACTATCCCACAGTGCAATGGTAACCGTCAACGTACAGGACTTCACATTGACAGCCAACCCGACTAACATAACCGTCGTCCAAGGAACATCCGGCACTAGCATGATCACGGTGAACTCCCTGGGAGGCTTCAGCGGAACCGTAGCACTCACAGCGAGCGCTCCATCAGGAATAACCGCAGCCCTGAGCCCCACATCAGTCACCGGCTCCGGCACCTCGACACTGACGATAAGCACTACGAGTTCCACCGCGCCAGGCACCTACACAGTGACCGTAACCGGAACCAGCGGCAGCCTAACCCACAGCGCCACAGTCACCGTAACTGTGACACTGACAACAGCTGTTCAGTCACCGTTCTTCACCCAGCTAACCTGGAACCACCGCTTCTCACTCGCAAAGTACAACAACGTACAGACCTTCAAGTACGGCTTCAAGAGCAACAGCACAACCACAATCTACGCCAGTGTAACAATCACAGGCGTCGACGGAGTTGGCGTGAACGGGTTCACACTGACCTCGCAAGTATTCACGCTCACACCGAACAAGAACATCGCCAACCAGATCTTGACCCAAACGTTCGACTCGTCACAGATCGGTGACACGTTCACCTTCACCGCAGTCATCCACTGGGGCACAACGCCTACAAACGACCCGTCGCAACTACCGTTCACAAGCACCTTGAGCAACGGTGCGCCGACAAGTGGCTCGTTCACCGTCCTAGCGTAGGACGGTAACGGGTCAAACCTCCTCTCTTTACTCATCACTATCTCTCACCGCGCCAGGTGGCACTACATGCCCTACACCAAGATGATAGCAGACATGTGTTGCTCGGGAAGGCTGTCTAAAGCTGAAGCAAGCTCCGGCCTGCAAACAACCATAAGCGCGGCCAGAACCGAAATCGAAGATATCAGCTCGTACTTAGACCATCATCATTCCGGAGTGTGATGCAAAGGTTTGGCGTCGCTAACGCGGAAACTCCTGTTGACCGTCTCCCTTTTCGGACTTGCTCTCGTGGGCATGGTCCAACCGTTGCAGTTCGCGCACGCTAGCCTTGGATGGTCTAGCCCCATCCTGATCGATACTCACTCGGGCTTCGACATGCTTTCAACTGCTCTCCAAGCTAGGAACGGGACTCTCTGGTTAGCGTGGCAGTCGAACCGGTATGCACAGACAACCGGACGGTTTGACGTTCTCTACAAGACCTACGCTAACGGAGTCTGGTCTTCTGATCATAACCTGACCAGTTCGGGCCAGAACGCGAGTCCGTCCTTGGTGCAGTTGATGAACGGCACTATCGCTGCTTTCTGGGTGACGAGGCCTGTTCACAGCTACTATGTCTTCTACGCCCAGTATCGATCTTCGGGATGGACCAGTCCTGTCCAGATTACCAGCACCAGTCTCAATGATACCTCGCCGTCTGCCGCGGTAGGCCGTGACGGCACGGTCTGGCTCGTCTGGACCCGCGTGAACTCCACCAATCATTCTGTTCCAGCCATCAAACAGTTGTACTACAAGAGTTGGAAGAATGGATCATGGTCGCCAGATATTCAGCTGACGACCGATTCGAACCAGAACTATGGTTCAGGGGTAATGATGGGTAAGGATGGTATCCTTCGCGTGACCTGGTCTAAGGGTGCTGCTGGCAGTAGCTACCAGCTCTACTCCAAGACCTACAATGGAAGCGTTTGGAGCCCTGAGACTCAGATGGTCTCGTCCGCATCGACAGATGAGCACCCATCGATGATCCAGGATCGTAATGGAACCCTCTGGCTCTTCTGGGGAAGACTAATCGTCGTTTCACAACTCGTACAGTACTATGCACTCATTGGAAAATACTCGTACAACATGGGCTCAAACTGGTCAGCAGAGATCTCGTTGACTAATACCTCCACAAGTGTCGACAGCTTCTTGCCTAGCGCGGTCCAGTCCAGCTTCGGAGTCAAGGCACTATGGATCTTCTATACTTCGAACTTCAACGTTCCCGATTATGATATCTTCGCTTTAATGTCGACGGGAGTCTCACCCGTCCACGACGTTACTGTGTCGGGACTATCCGTCTTCAACAATCTAGGGACCAACTGGGAATATCCCGGCGGTCTCAAGTCAGTAGGTCAGAGCGCCATCGAAACTGTGACAGTGACGGTTCAAAACATTGGAGACTATCTCGAGACCGTCAGTATGACTCTGACTGCAAAGAACAATACGAACATCACGGTTGGAACGGTGAGTAATCTCCTGGGCCCCGGGAATGCTGTAAACTTCTACTACTACTGGAACACGACCAATGTTACGCCTGCACGATACGGCTTGACAGCATCAATAGCTACCTTGCCTGGTGAAAGTCTTGGGAACATGGGTGACAACAACTTCTCCGTGACAAACCAAGTCCACATAATTCCCGTCGGAGATATTAACCACGATGGCTCAGTAACCATAACCGACGTCTCCGTATTCTTCTACAATTACGGCTTTACGCCAGCGTGTAATTGTAGTCGTTGGAATCCCTACGCGGACGTCAACAACAACGGAATCATCGACATCATTGACGTTGGCGTCGTCTCCAGAAACTTTGACATTTTCACCTAAGACTAAATACTAGAGCTCGCGTGAACTCTCAGCGTTGGAAAATCTAGTGTCCCGGTTCTAGTAATCCAATTACTCACGTAAATCTATTTAGAGCTCGCAAACGGATACGTCAATCTCTTCTTCGAAACCTTTCTTTCCCCGCAACCGTTCTTGCATCCGCATAACTATCCCATTTGTGTACAACTGTCTCCTAGTCCACCGAAGGGCCAGATCTCGCGCCGTCCAATGAGTCCTCGCTGAACCCCGCGTCGCAGGCCGGATTTGGACAGGATAAAGAATGTCTCTCAATTCCAATTCCACATCCTGTTCAAGATATCTCCCGTCGGACGGTTTGCTCTCTGATTGTCACCAATGTCTTTGGCTATTCTCGACTGCCCTGGTCTGCGTATATTTCTGGAATACCGTAGAAGTCTTTCTCAATCTCAAGTGTTTCGTGGCTATAAGCGCGAAGCGCAACTCCGAAAACTCTTATATTGACTCTCCCGGAATGTTGCTTCGGAAAACGGGTGCATAAAAAACGAAAACCCCTAAGATACTATTCCTAATACCACTAATGCTTCTCAGCTCACTGCTACTAGTTCCCAACGTTGCTCACGCACTTACCGGACAAGTTAACATAAACGGTGGTGCTGAAGTACTCTCTGCTCAAGCCCCTGCTACCGTCAGTGTCCCAATTAACATCGCAGGCTCCGATCCGCTAAACGGCTTCGACATTCAAGTCTTCGCCGACCCAACCATCCTATCCGCCGCCAGTGTCAGCCTAGGCTCCGTTCTTGTCTCACCCTCAATAGTGATTGAGTGTATCAACGGAATCCTCGTAGTAGGCTCGACCTGTGCTCCACAAGACGCAAACGGTGTCGTACATCTTGGCGCCGCACAGATCGGATCTCTCACAAGTGCTTCGGGTGTTCTCTTCACGATAAACTACAATGTCGTAGGAAATAGCGCTGGCACACCAATCAGCTTCAACACAGGATGCTCGGGCACTAGCGTGTCCGGCGACTGTGTCACCATATCCAACGGAAGCCCAACTGCTGTCCCTGAGACAGATCTCGGAACAACATTCGCCAACCTGAACGACTTTGACATGACTCCAGCTTTTGCCAGTCTCAGCACTCCCGCGGGAGTCCCCATCTCTGACGTTATCAGCTACACTGCTAAAGGCGCATTCTCTGACTCGCTCACCGAGACCGTAACCGGTCCCTGCACACTAGCAACCGGCTCAGTCGACCTCAGCTTCCCCACTGGCTCCGACACGCTGACCTGTAGCTCCGCGACCAACGGTGACTTCCCTGTCACCGTGACCGCAACGGGCTTCAGCACCAGCATCAGTCACACAGCTCATGTCGCGTTTCACGTTGGTCCAGCTGGGTTCAGCTCAACTCTCAACCCAGCCAGCGTCACCATTCCACGTGGAAACTCCGCGACGACTATTGTCACGTTGACCGGTGTCAGCGGCTTTAGCGGCAGCGTTTCCATCGCGGCGACTGGTCCCACCGGCATCACCGGTTCGGCCAGCCCATCGATGGTCACTCTCACCCCTGACGGCTCAGGCTACAGCACAGCAACCTCCACACTCACCGTGAACGTCGCAGGTTCCGTAGGTACCGGAGTCTACAGCCTCGCAGTGACCGGGGGCTCAACCCTCCCCGTCACAGTCCCAGGCCTAGACTTCAGCATAACTGCGGTTCCAGGCGTTGAGAGTGTTCCAAGAGGCGGCTCTGCAGTAGCGACCATCAACTTGGTGAGTCTCGGAGCCTTCGCGGGCACAGTAACTCTAACAGCTTCCATCGCCCCGATAGCTCTTGACCCTGGAACAGGAGTAGCCAATATCGTTGGCTCCTTCCTACCCGCCACCGTAACCCTAACAGCCGGTGGCAGCGGATCAACAGCCTTCTCGGGTGGAACAGTCAAGATCGGTGCAACTCCAAACCCTGGTAACACGGCCACAGGCGACTACGTTGCAACAATAACCGCCACAAGCGGCAGCATATCTCACAGTGTAACGCTGACGTTCAACGTGGAAGACTTCGTCCTCGGACCAAGCTACTGCTCGGGCAATACTCAGATCGACACGACCCCCGACGCAGAGAATAGCCCGGTCTTCGTGGGCGAACAGTGCAACACCTTCACCATGACAACTCAGACAGTCGCGCAGGGCGGTGCTCAGGGCACTCTATGGATGCAAGTCAATGCTCTCGGACACCTACAGACGTTCGGTAGCGATGGATTCGGCATTCAGGGTGGTGACCCATCAGGTCCAGGCCGTGGAAGAGCGGTTCCAGAGCTACACAGAAACGTCTGTTTCTTCCAGACGTTCTTTGCCAACGGAACCGAAGTTCCCACAGCGTACCTGATTGCGAATGGACCCATCGTCCGATCAGATCCGTTCAGCGGCTGCCGTGGCTTTGGTGAAGCCTTCCCCAACGACGTTGAAGCCGATCCGTACGTTGCGAACAATCCTGACTTCTTCGCCGTCACTGCCAACTCTCTCAGCAATACGCTACCGGGCACATACTTCGTCAATGTCTGCGGTCTCTTCGGTACTCTCATCAACTGCCAGATGGTCACTTTGATCATCGTCACACCTCCAGTCGTTAGCCAGTTCGTCTATACCCACGCAGTATCCTTCTCGGCCTCCCATGGAGGACACTTCAACCTGCTAGTAACCAACACAAGTCCAACCACCATCTACGCACAGGTCACTGTCACTGGAACAGGCAGCACAGGCGACTCGTTCACACTCGTATCGAAGATTGTGAAGATTGCGCCAAACACAATTTCACCTACAATTGCACTGTTCCTCAGCCTCACACCAGCCATGATCGGTGAGACCTTCGTCTTCACGTCGAGCATTGCAGTCAGCGCGACCGACAACGGTGCCCTAACGGGAACCAGCACACTACAAGCTGTAAGCGCCACATTCACAGTATCGCCATAGAGCATTCCGAAATCCAAACTCCCTCTTCTTCTTTTTTCGCGAAACTAGCTGTTGCCCCGCAGATGTTGCTGGGCCAATCTTGGGCTTGAGAGAGACGGCTGGAGAGGGCAGACTCTACCCTGATGAAGCTATCGATCTCTGCAAGACTTATATCGTCTGCACCGCAAGAGTCAGCGAAGCGGCCGGAATCGAGCTGAGTAAAGGCCGAGGTACTTTGAGTCCGGAATGAGGTTCATCAGTAGTTTGTGGAATGCTGCTCAAATCGCATTTCTCCTATTTCTCTCAGTGCTAGTTCTGGCGCCTCCATTCTCGGCGTCTGGGCTTCCTCCATGTGTCTCATCCCAGTCGCCTGTTTGGCAGATTTGTGGGCCAATTCAGGCGCTCACCGGCATCAACGAACAGTCGACTGCTATCCAGGCCAAGGATGGGACTCTCGACCTGAGCTGGACCCATATTTCTACCACAGGTGCCTCGAGCATCTATTACAGCAGCAGGCAGGTAGATGGAACTTGGACTGGTAACTCTAGCATCACCAACGCTGGAGGTCGAAACCTGTTTCCTTCTCTCGTCCAAGCAAGCAATGGGACAATATTCCTCTTTTGGAGCTACAAGCCCGTCGGCACTCCAAACTTCCAGATTTACTACCGCTACCTCAAGGGAAGCGTCTGGTCGGCTTATACGAAGGTCCCTCTCCTGACACCAACGGGTCTGAATGACACTCAGCCTTCAACAGCTGTAGGTAGAGATGGAACGCTCTGGTTAATCTGGACACGGGACAACAGCACCGCCGCTGGTACTACACCGGTGATGCGGCAGTTATGGTATGAGACTTTGAACTCTACCGGTTGGTCAAGGAGAGAGCAGAGCATAACCTCCGCTAGCGATATCAATTGGAACTTTGAGCCATCCGCAGTCGTAGCGAAGGATGGGGTACTAAGAGTCGCTTTTTCCAAGGGTCAATCTTCCTCGAGCAATTTTCAGATAAACTACATCTACCGGGTGGGCTCGGGCTGGAGCACGCCGAGGACAATAGTCAGTTCAAACTCGACCGCGAATGATCAGAACCCTTCTCTGGTCCAGGATCGTAACGGGACCCTCTGGGTCTTCTGGGCCAGAAACATGAACACCAACTTTGCAATTAGGGGTGAGTCTTCGGTGAACAATGGGACTACGTGGAGTGGCGAAACCCAGCTTACCGCAGCTTGTTCGAGTTGTGCGGACAGCGAATATCCTGCCGCAGTCCAGTCAAGTGGAGATAAGAAGCTCAATGTCTTCTACTCATCAAACCCAGGCGTCACCGGCTTTGATCTATGGGCGTTGGTGACTCTCAATCCGATATCGCCCATTCATGATATCACCGTTTCGAATACGATAGGTTCCTATGGAACCAACGCCTCTCTGCTTTATGCAGGTGGTTTCAAGAATCCCTATGCTGGGATCAACCAGAGTCCAGTCGTCACCCTCTTCGCTACTGTTCGTAATTTGGGAGACTTCGCAGAGTCCACCTCGGTGAGTATGACTGCGACTAATACTACGAACTATTCTCTGGGAACTCAGACGGTTCTGATTCCGATAGGAGGTTCAAGCATTTTCACTTTTCAATGGAAT
>Ga0209266_1000303_pt1 | contig 41071 bp, 35 predicted proteins | sample GraSoiAngelo_132_FD_185889 | JGI IMG/M metagenome (GOLD analysis project Ga0209266, IMG submission 185889) | Grasslands soil microbial communities from the Angelo Coastal Reserve, California, USA - 14_0929_02_40cm (SPAdes) (version 2) | ecosystem: Environmental > Terrestrial > Soil > Grasslands ...
ACGCAATGGTGCTTCACCGTGTACGACACGCGCGGCATGCGCATCAGGTCGTCGAGCGACAGCTCGAGCGGTTGCGCCACCAGGCCGTCCACCCGCAGGCGCCAAGCGGCCGGATCACCGAGCATCGGCATGGTGCGCGAGATGAAATAGCTGGGCAACGAGGCGCTTCGCTCGCTCGAGTCGTATGTGCGCGCGAGCCGCGTGGGCGAGTAGATGATCTTCTCGCCCACCCAGTCGTTCACGCGGCTGATACTCCAAAGGCCGGGACGCACCAGAGTGCCCCCGTCCCAGCCGCACGCCGCAGCGAGAGCCCCGGCGCCAGCCGCGACCCCAAGCCTCAGAAATGCTCGCCGGTCCACGTCGCGCAACGTGACGTCAGTCATGGCTCGGGAACTTCCCCCGGTACGATCCGGTGAGCATGGCGCGTAGCGAGGCGGGATCCACGGCGAACACGAGGATGACGTGCATGATGGTGAACCCGACGAAGATCCACACGATCCAGAAGTGCCAATAGCGCGCCGCCTGAAATCCGCCGAACAACGTCGTCAGCCAGGCCAGCTGCGTCGGCTTGTAAACCGCGAAGCCGGTGAGCACCGCGAGCGCGCCCAACCCGATCACGCCCGTGTACGCGAGCTTCTGGAGCGGGTTGTGTTTGCCCTGCGGCGGATGCTCCCGACGGAGATGGAGGTAGTACTTCGTCATCTCGATCGCGCCCGGAACGTCCCGCGGCCGGAACAGCAAGGCGCGCCATTCGCCGCTCCGCACCAGGTATCCGAGATACGCGAGACCGAAGGCGACGAGCGGCCACGCCAGCGCGAAGTGCCAGTTGAGCGCGCCCGCGAGCCAGCCGCCGAGCCGGCTCCAGTGCGGGAACTGGGCGCCGTCGAATGGGCTCACGAAGTACGGCCCGCCGCGGTTTCCGAACCGGGCGTAGGCTTCGTAGATCTGGAGACCGCTCGCGATCATGCCGGCGAGTACGATCACGGTCGCCCAATGGGTGAGGCGGACGATCCAGTGGTGGCGGCGCACTGACAGCGGCGAAGAAGTCGACACGCTCATGGATGCTCCGGTTGTCCTGACGCTATGGGGACCGGGCGTGGCGCGTAAGGGGTGGTCTCCCTTACCAGGTTTCACTTCCCGGAGCCCCCTTGAACGGTCCGACGAGTTCCGGAGTGATCCAGCCGCCGTAATAGAGCCCCGGCTGCGGCTGGACCCGGTCCTCGCCGACCCAACAGACATCCATCCGGCGGGGGTAGAATGCGACGTAGTCCGTGATCACCTCATAGCCCGGATCCGGCGCGCGGTAGCTCCAGGCGGCGTCCTTTGCCCGCCGACTCCCGGCCGACACGGTCCAGTAACTCGCCACGCCCTTCCATTCGCAGAACGACGTGCGCTCGCTGGGTTCGAGACAGCCGGCTGCGATGTCGGCGGGCGGGATGTAGTACGCGGGCGGGCTCGAGGTCTCGCACACACGCAGCGCAGCGGTGGTATCCGCGATCGTCTGGCCGCCGAGTTCGATACGCACGTGCAACCGTACCAGCTCGACCCGCGGGGGACGAGGGAAGTCCCACACCGACACCTGCCCCGGTCCGGGGACCACGATGTGGTCCGGCCGCGGACGAGGGAGCGCGCGCAAGCGGGCGCGCTCCATGGCATGGGGATCCGCGTGGCTCGGCACGGTCATGGTCTGATCCCCGGCACTTTCAGGCGCACGCGATACACGCTCGTTCGCGCGGCGAGGTACAGCGTACGGCCGTCGTCGTCGCCCCACGCCATGTTCGCCGGTTGCTCGGGCGCCTTGATGGTGCCGAGGTGCCTGCCCGCCGGCGACATGATCCAGACGCCCCCGGGTCCCGCGGCGTAGACGTTCCCCCCCTGATCTACCTTCAGGCCATCCCACGCCTGCTCGCCCGAATCGGGAGTCGCGTCTACGAACACGGTCCCGTTCGACAGACTGCCGTCCGGCCTCACCTCGTATCGCATGATCACCTTCTTCTTCACGTCCCAGTTGTCCACATACAAGTATTTTTCGTCGGGGGAGAACGCGAGCCCATTCGGCCCGAGCAGGTCGGTGCTCACGACCTTCAAGCGGCCGTCCTTGAGCAGGAAGACACCGCTGAACGGCAGCTCCTTGCGCGGATCGTCGTAGAACTTCGGCAGCCCGAACGGCGGATCGGTGAAATAGAGTGCGCCGTCCGACCGGTAGACGAGGTCGTTGGGGCTGTTCAGCCGCTTCCCTTCATACTGCTCGGCCAGCACGGTCAGCACGCCGTTCTTTTCGAGCCGCGTAACCCGCCGGTTGCCGTGCTCGTCGATCGTGAGCCGCCCGTCTCGATCCAGGGTGAGCCCGTTCGACCCGGGCTGGTTGTACTCGCCGATGTCAGCGCCTGTGTACCCGCTCTTGGTCCGGAACACGGAGACCTGGCCGTCGGGGGTCCAGCGGTAGATCGCGTTCGCGTTGGGATCGCTGAAGAGCAAGTAGCCCCCGTCGCGGATCCAAATCGGCCCTTCGGTGAACTGGAAGCCGCCAGCGATCTTCTCGATCTTCGCGTCCCCGGGCACGATGTCGTCGAGTGCGGGATTGAGCCGCACGATCTCGTCCATGACGGGCTGCACCCCGCCCGCCTGGTCCGGCTTGTAGAACGACAGCGTCGCCGAACGAATCCACACGTAGTTGGCGGGCGGGTCGGAGAGAGGCCCGTTGATCGCGAACACCGCGAGCTGGAACCGTTGCCCTGGTTTCACGTCGTGTCCGAGTACGACGCGGTTCGGCGCGTTCCATCCCTTGATCAGCTGACCCCCCGCCTCGCCTAGGACGAGGGGCAGGTTGCCGTCGAGCCAGATCTCGGCGTAGTCGTCCGCGGCGATCTCGAATATCGCCGTCGACCCAGTGGGGTCGAACGTTCCGAGCCGCTCCGGGATCGTGACCTTGAGCCGGTACCAGCCGAACGACAACCGGCCGAGAGAGCGGCGCGCTTCGAGCGTCGTGGCCTCGATCACAGGCCAGCCGGAGTCGTCGAAATCGACGGCCCCGGCGTGAGGGCTGATATCGTAGGTCCGGTTGGGCGCCCCGCTCGGCTTTAGATCGGGCCCGGGCGCGCGGAAGTCGACCTGCACGACCTGCGCGTCGCGGTACCGCCATTGTCCGTGGACCAGCTGGGCGCCCTGCGGCGTGCGGAGATCGACGATGGCCTCGGGCCGCCAGCCCGCTGGCGCGTCGCCGGTCGTCTGTGCTGCCATCGATGCGAAACCGGCCGCCATCAAGAGCAGCCCGGGTAGCGCGCGCATCGTCACATGCCTCCCTTCGTCACCTTGACCGTGTAATAGAGGAACGGTCCATCGACCGACTTGAACAAGTGCGGCATGCCGCTGGGCACGACGATCACGTCGCCGGCCCGCAGGTGGTGGGTCTCGCCACCCTCGATCCCGGGGCCGCGCAACTCGTCAGGCGCCACGGTACGGAGATCTTTGGCCGCGCCTCCCGTGATGAACACCGCGTGCCCCTGCAGTACGTAGATGATGTCGGTGTCGCGGGTGTGGACCTCCGCCTGACCGGGGGTCTCACGCCGACTGGCGTGGATCTTGTAGGCGTCGACTTCAAGTAGCGGCTTCCCCTTGGCGAAAGCCGCGGCCACGGCGTTGCTGTCGAAGAAGGTAACGCTGGGCGCGGAGCTCATCGCGGACTGGGCCCGCAGAGCGCCGAGCGGCAGGATGATGATGCCTGACAGCAGCAGCCTCGATACGAATCGCATGGGTTGCTCCTTCCCGCTCAACGGCTGCCGGTTACAGTGACGAGGGCACCGGCGCCCACGAGGGCGATGGCCTGGTCGCGCGCCGCGCTCGCCGCGCCGCTGACACCGATCGCGCCGACGATGACTCCATTGATCCGGATCGGCTCGCCGCCTTGCAGCGGCGCTTCGGCCACCTTGAGGAGCGACGTACGCCCACTCGTGATCGCATCCTCGAGGACCTTGCTGGGCCGCTGGAACAGCGCCGCTGTGCGGGCTTTGTGGATGGCGATCTCGGCAGACGCCGGGAAGGTCGGCTCCAGGCGCTCGAGATACACGAGGTTGCCGCCGTCGTCCACGACGGCGATCGAGCCGCCCTCGTTATTACGGCGGGCTTCCGCTGCTGCCGCGCTCGCCACGGCCTTAGCGCCCTCGAGGTTGATGGTCTTCTTGTCAGTTACCTGGCCCCCCTGGCCCCCCTGGCCCCAGGCGCGCAGCGCCGCTGCGCTCAACAACAGGGCCGCGACCGCCAATGCTTTCCATGACGACATGACTGTGCTCCTCCCGTTGGTGTTAGTCCTGCGCGACTTCGCAGAACACTTTGATCACGCCCTGGCCGTGCTCGAGGTACTCGAACAGCTGCATGTAGTTCTCGAGCCCTTTCACCGGATGCGTCAGCAGCCGGTTCAGCCACCCCGGATACTCGAGGGCCGCCTGAGAGAGATCCTTGACGCCAGTCTCGAAATACTCGCGGTTGGCGTTCACCGTCCCGACCATGACCTTGTTGCCGAGCACGAAGGAGAGATTGATCCGGTCGGCGGGCACCTCGACCTTGTGATCGCTGCCCGTGACGCTCGACAGCACGAGCACTCCGTTCTTCGCCAGCGCCTGCATCGCGTCGAACACCAGCGGTGCGAACCCGGAAGCCTCGAAGATCAGATCGAAGGGCCCATGCTTCGCCGCGACGTCGAGGAACGAACTCTCCTCCGCGGACGCGTAGCGGGCACGCAGCCCCTCGACGAGATCCGAGTTGAGATACGGACGGCGCTGCCGAGCGAACGTCGTGACGTCGAGCCCCCGCAGCCGCAGCGCGAGCGTCGCGAGCAGCCCGATCGTGCCCGCTCCGATGACGGCCGCCTTCTTCGGCCGCCACACGCGGAGCCGGCGCTGGATCTCGAACGCCTGTGCGATCCCCTTTTCGACCACCGTTGTCGGCTCGAGCAGTACACCTACGTCGCGCAGGCCTTGCGGCATCTTGACCAGGAACTCGGGATCCTCGACATAGTGCTCGGTCAAGAACCCGTGCCGCCGGCTGATCCCGCGCTCGAAGTACACGTCGTCGGTCGTCATGTCGGATGTGCCGATGCGGTCGTAGATGCTCATCCCGGGCCGGCGCACCGTGGCGACCACATAGTCGCCCACCATGAGCTCCGTCACCCGCGCGCCAACCTCCTCCACGACGCCGAAACTCTCGTGGCCCAGCGTCAGAAACGGGCTGCCTTCGGGGGCCTCGCCGTACTCGGCGGCGTTGATTTCCTTGTCGGTGCCGTCGACGCCGACCCGCAAGACCCGGACGAGGACGCCCCGTTCCCCCGGGATGTCGGTCACGGCAGGCATGGGGAGCTCCGCGAGGTGCACCGATCCAGGCTGGCCCGGGAAGACGGCGATCGCTTTCATCATTATTCGGGGGCCGCGTTCCCCGGCGGCCGCTTGGCCTGCGCGGGTCGAGGTGAGAGTAGGGGGCATGACGACGTCTCCGCGAGAGTAGTGAATGGCGTCAGTTCGGGGCGATGACCTGGACGACGTGGCCGTCGGGGTCGCGCACCAGGAAGCCCCGATCGAAGCCGAGCGCGCGATCCTCCACCCGGACGACGCCGGGCGAAACGAGTCGGGCACCCGCCGCGGTCAGGCGTGCGGCGAGGGGTTCCGGGGCCGAGCTCGCGACGATTGTCTGCCAGTGGACGAGATCGTTCGCGCGCTCGTCGGCTGGGGCGGGGCGGCCGTCGCGGGGGCTCACGTATTCGAGAAATTCGATACCGGGCCCCGTCGGCGCGCGCAGACTAGTGATCCGGAGCCGCGCGCCGGGCACGTTGTTGAGCCGCTCCTGCTCGGGGCCGTAGTTGAGACTCGTGCCGGCGATCCGGAGCCCCAGCAGGTCGCGATAGAAGCGCAAGCTCGCGTCGGTGCTCGCGACGACGATCGCCGTGTGGTCGATTCCGAGGAACAGTCGTCCCTCCGCCCGCTGCCACTTCGGGTCACCCTTGCCGGCCGGAAACTGGAGGATTTCGAGCGGATGGTCGTCAGGATCCCGGAAATAGAAGGCGCGGATCCCGCCGGCGTTGGGGTTCCAGTCCGGGAGGCGCTGCGGCGCTGGCGACACCCGCCGCACGCCGTGCGCCTGGAGCACGGCGTAGGCGCTGTCCATGTCGCTTACGATGATCGCCACGTGTTGGAACCAGCGGTCGTTGCTGCGCGCGTCCGCCGGGGCCGGACGGCCCGGCGGTCCGGCCCAGGCCATCAGCTGCAGCGTGTCGACGCCGAGCCGGAGGCGAACGACGCGCATGCGCGAGCCGGGCACGCCCTGGAGGCGGTCGTAGCCCTCGCCCGCCGCGATGGTGTCCCCGACCTTCTGGAACCGCAGCACCGACGAGTAGAACGCGACCGAGCGATCCATGTCGGAGACGGTGAGCGCGATCGCGCCCACGGCAGCCACGACCGCACCGCGCGCTGCGTGGGCGACGGCCCGCGCGCTCCGCATCTGCTGCGCCCGGAGCGGAGGAGTGGCGAGTGCCAGGGTCAGGACCGCCAGCCGCGTGAGCTTCACCGCAAGCGCTCCAGGATATGGTCGCCGACCCGCAGCGCATTGGCCATGATTGTGAGGGCCGGGTTCACTGCGCCGCTCGAGGGAAAGAAGCTCCCGTCTACGACGTAGAGATTGTCCAGCTCGTGCGCCTTGCAGTTGCGATCGAGCGCCGACGCCTTCGGATCGTCGCCGAAGCGGATCGTACCGTTCTGGTGCGCCACGCCGGCGAGCGGCACCCGCTCCCCGACGAAGAGGTTGCGCGGGATCAGGTGATGCTCGCACCCCAGCGAATTCATCAGGCTCTTGAGCTTCGCGATCAGGCGCTTGTGGCCTTCCTCGTTGTTCGGCTTGTAGTTCAACATGATCTTCTCATCCTTCGTAACCGTGACCCGGTTGTCGGGGTCGGGCAGATCTTCCGAAGTGAGCCAAAAGTCGAGCGAGTGTTTCGCGATCAGGTCGAGCGTCATTCCCGGCACGATCGGGGGGGCGCCGGCCGACAGGATGTTGGCATCGAACTTCCCGACGAAGGAGATGTGCCCCATCGGGTACTCCCATTCGTCGGATGCGAAGTAGTAGTCGTTCAGTGCGAGCGTCTTCTGGAACACGGTCGGGTTTGGCTGCTTAGAGATGGCGAGCACGACCGAATTGACGTGCCCCATGTAATGGCGGCCCACGACGTCCGAGCCATTCGCGAGGCCGCGCGGGTGGCAGTCGTTGGCGGAGCGCAGCAGCAACGCCGCCGAGTTGATCGCCCCGGCGGAAACGACGACAAGGTCCGCGGAATAGACTTCCGTGCCGCCGTTCCGGCCCACGTGCACCTTGGTCACCTCCCGTCCCGACGGGCTGGTCTCGAGCCGCGAAACGTACGAGCTGGTGATGAGCGTGACGTTAGGATGCTCGAGCGCCGGGTCCACACACACGACCTGCGCATCAGACTTGGCCCAGACAAGGCACGGATAGCCGTCGCACGTGGAGCAACGGATGCAGCGGCTTCTACGGGGGTTCTGCTCATCCAACATGATGCCGAGCGGCACATGGAACGGCCGCAGACCGCACTTCGCGAGGTCGTCGTGCAACTCCTGAATGCGCGGCTCGTGGCTGACCGGTGGGTGCGGGTACGGCGCGCTCGCCCACGGCTCCGTGGGGTCGCCGCCGCGCTCCCCGTGCACGTGGTAGAGTTGCTCGGCCTTCGTGTAGTAGGGCTCGAGCTCGTCGTACGTGATCGGCCAGGCGGGCGAGACGCCGCCGTGGTGGCGGATCTCTCCGAAGTCCTGTTCGCGAAGCCGGAACAGCGCGGCGCCGTAGAACTTCGTGTTGCCCCCGACCCAATAGTTGGTGTGCGGGTGCAGCTCCTTGCCCTTTCGATCGTACCAGACCTCCTTCGTCTGGTACTTGCCCTTCACCTGAGACGCGAGACTGTCCCAATTGTCCTTCTCTCGGGGCACGTAGTCGCCGCGCTCGAGCAGGAGGATGCGCTTGCCAGAGGCCGCGAGCCGGTAGGCCAGCGTGCCGCCGCCGGCGCCCGTGCCGATGATGATGACGTCGTAGTGGCCGGTCATGCTGCGTCCAGCGTCAGGATTGGCTCCCGCGTCCGCGCGCCCGCGCGCCGATGGGAGAGGGCGCGGAGCTCCGCAGCGATGCGGCGCCGGAGCTCTGGTTTGCCGCCCGATATCACGGCCCAGCGTCCCACGTCGAGCGGCACCAGGAGCACCGCCTCGTCGAGATACCAGGGGAACTCGTCCATGAAGCTCACGAAGACCATGCTCGCCTCCTCCCTTGCGCGGTGGCCATAATGCGGGAGGCGGGGGAATGGTTCCCGCCGGATCTCAGCTCGGAGAGGGTGCAGGGACGAGGCGGTGCTCGCAGAAGATGCATCGCACGTCGGGTGGGTGGTACAGCTTGGCGCAGAACACGCGGCGCACGCCCCGCCAGCCGCGATACGCCTCGGCCGCGACGAGCATGCCGAGGGGGGGCGCCGTGAAGTAGATCCACCAACCAGTCCAGGTACGCCCCACGACCGCCGACCCGAAGGTGCGGGCCGGATTCATGCTCATCCCTGATATCGGCGCCTCGATTGTAATGTAGAGAGCGACGAGCAGTCCGGCGCAGACGCCCGTCCAGCGGGCGATGCTCGGCCGATTGGAGACCGTGAGCACCGCGAGCATCAATCCGAACGAGATGACGGCTTCGGCGACGAACGCGGCGCCCAACCCGTCGCTGCCGGGCTGGGTCGCGACGTAATGCACCGCCGGATCCCCGAGCGGCATGCGCAGGAGGGCAAGCGCCACCTGCATGCCGGCGACGCTGCCGGCGAACTGGGCGCCGGTGTACCAGATCGCGTCGGCGCGGGCGACCATGCCGAGACGGTGGAACGCGAGGGTCAGGGCGGGATTGAAGTGCGCCCCCGAGCGGCTGCCCCAGGGCGAATACACCAGGGCGATCGCGGTGAGTCCCATCGCCAGCCCCATCAGAGCGCGACGGAGCATGCCGTTCGGGATCGCGAGGTGCACGGGCGACCCGGGGAACTCGAGTAAGGACGCGAACACCGACGCCGAGATCATGAAGGCGGCGAGCAGCGCCGCCTCCATGAGATACTCGGGCCAGTGCCGTCGTAGCGCGTCGATCATCAAGCCTCCTCTGCCACCGCGAGCGCCGCCGCCTCGGCGACTGTGCTCGAGCGCGCGGTTTGGAACTGGACGAGGTCTTTCGAGAAGAACAGGTCGAGCGTCCAGTCGAGGGCCACGCGCACCTTGCGCTCGAACCGCGGCAGCTTGAGGAGGTAGATCGATCGCCACAGCCACCAAGCGATGAATCCGGAGAAGTTGACCCCCAAGATCCGTGCGACACCGGTGCGGCGGCCGATGGCCGCGAGCTGGCCGATCGTCTTGAACGTGAACCGTCGCTTACGACCCCCGCGCAGGCTGGCGGCGATGTTGCGAGCCAACAGCTTCGCCTGCCGGAGTGCGTGCTGCGCGGTCGGGGGATACGGCCTGCCGTCCGGGTCCGGTACGAGGGCGCAATCGCCCAGCGCCCAGACGCCCGGCCACTCCGGGACCTCCATGAACGCGTTCGCCACCACGCGGCCCCGCTCCCGGGCGCACGGCAGGGCGGCGAGCAGGGGGTTCGGGACCGTGCCGGCGGTCCACAGGATGGTGCTCGCCGGTACGACTGTCCCGTCGCTCAGCTCGACGCCCCGCGGCGTCACCGCGCGCACGGCGGTGCGCACGCGGACGTCGATCTTGCGGCGCGATAGGACGCGTTGCGCGTAGGCACCGAGTTTTGGTCCGAGCTCCGGAAGGATCGCTGCTCCCGCCTCAACCAGCACCACGCGCACCAGATCCTCGCGCAAGTGCGGATAGAAGCGGATCGCCTCGCGGAGGAAGTCGTTCACCGCGGCCACGGTCTCGACGCCTGCGAACCCGCCCCCGGCGACCAGAAATGTCAGCAAGTCGTGCCGCTGCTGCGCCGCGCACTCGAAGTCCGCCTCCTCGAGCAGCTCGATCAGGCGATTGCGGAGCGCGATCGCATCGCCGAGAGTTTTCATCGGCAGCGCTCGCTGTTCGAGCCCCGGGATCTTGAAGTAATTGGTCACGCTGCCGAGCGCGATGACGAGGTGGTCATACTCCAGCTCGTGCCGGTGAGCACCCTGCGCGTGGGCGACCGTGACACGATGGGTGTCGAGGTCGATGTGCTCGACCTCCCCGACGAACACCACGCCGCGCGTCAAGAGCTTGCGAATCGGGTTCACGATGTGCGTGAGGTCCAGATCGCTCGCCGCGACTTCGTGCAGCATCGGCGTGAACAGAAAGAAGTTGTCGCGGTTCACAAGCGTGATGCTGATCGGCACTCCCCGGGGCACCGCCTTCTGCAGCTGGATCGCCGTCGTGAGCCCAGCGAATCCCCCGCCGAGGATCACCACGCGGACGGGCGGTCGCACGGTCACGAGGCGAGCGCGCCGTGGGTGGAGCGAGCTCCGCGCCGGCTGGCCGCCGCCAGGACGACCTGGTCGAGCCGCAGTGCTTCGCCCACCGACCACGCCTGGAAGGGACAGCCGCGCGGTCGATGCGGCGCCTCGGCGTCGGCGATCTCGGAGACGTGTCCGAGCCCGGCTTCATGCAGGTGCGCGAGCAGCGGCTCGAGGAACCGCTGGCGCGCGTTGCGCTTGGCCGCGACCGTGTCGCCGCGCACTCGCACCCACGCCTCCACGAACGCACCGAGCAACCACGGCCAGACGGTCCCCTGGTGGTACGCGCTGTCGCGCGACACCACGTCTCCTTCATACCGGGCCGTATAGCCCCGCTCGCCCGGGGCGAGCGAGCGCAACCCCAGCGGCGTGAGGAGACGCTGCTCCACCGCATCCACAACCTGGCGCGCTTGCGTGCCGTTCAGCACCGGGAAGGGCAGTCCTCCGACGGCAAAGATCTGGTTCGGTCGGAACGTCGCATCCGTAGTGCCGGGCATATGATCGACGTCCACCACATCGTGCAGGTACCCGCCGCCCGGGTTCCAGAAGCGGGCGGCGAACGACGCCGTCCCTCGCTCGAGCAACGCCCCCCATCGCGCCGACCCCGCCGCGCCAATGCGCAGCGCGTTGAGCCACAACGCCTGTACCTCGACGGGCTTCCCGATGCGCGGGGTCACCACCCAGTCGCCCACCTTCGCATCCATCCAAGTGAGCTGCACCCCGGGCTGACCCGCCGCGAGCAATCCGTCCCGATCCGCGCGAATACCGTAGCGAGTCCCGTTGGCGTAGCCCGTGAGAATGCGCTGCACGGCCTGATCGAGCGTCCGGTGCTCCGACTCGGGAACGTGACCGTCCGCGGTCGCCACGGCGGCGAAGTACTCGTGGACGGCCACGACGTACCACAGCGATGCGTCGACAGCATTGAACTCGGGCTCGTCGCCTCGGTCGGGGAAGCGGTTGGGGAGCATTCCTTCGGAGACGGCATCGGCCCACTGGAGGAGAATCCCGCGCGCGTCGTTCAGCCGGGCGCCCGCGAGGCAGAGCCCCCGCAACGCGATGAAGGTGTCGCGACCCCAGTCCGTGAACCACGGATAGCCTGCGACGATTGTCATGCCGGCACCCCGTCCCACCAGGTACGCATCCGCCGCGCGGTGCAGGGCCGACGGAAAGGCCTCTCGCCGGCGGCGCTCGGTGGCCCGGAGTTGCGCGACCTCGCTGGGCAGCGCCGGGCGCGCGCCGGCTCCCGTGCCGGGCGCAGCCTCGAGACTCCACAGCGCTTCGCCACCCGACAGGTCCCACGTGAACGTACCGGGCGATGCCAGATCCTCGACGAAGTCCTGTCCCCGCTCGCGCTCCTCGGTGTATAGGAATCCGCGGTACCACTGCGGGTCCTGCGTATAGAGACCGTTGCTCCGGGCCAGCACCCCGGGGACGCCGTCGTACGGATGCCAGGTCACTGCGTCGCCGTCGCGCCGGGCGTCGAACTGGAAGCCTGGATTCTCGTGATGCAGGGCGTGGTAGTCGCGGCCCGAAAGGAACGGGCGTACCACGAGCCGCACGCCCGGTGCCGGCGTCCTCAGCCTCCACGACAGGATCACGCGTGCCGACCCACGCGGGACGAACAGCTGCTGTTCGACCTCGGTATCGTCCTCGAGCCGGATCAGCCAGCTCGGCCACGGGGTCGGGGAGAACGTCTCGAGCCGGCGTTCGCCGTCCGGCGATGTGACGCCGGGCGTGTAGCACTGAGTGCTCAAGGGGAAGCGTCGCCCTTGGCGCTCGATCCAGCAGTCGCAGCCGTTCACGAGGGTGTAGCGCCCCGTGGGTGGAGTCGTCGCGGCGAGCAGCAAGGCGTGATACCGCCGCGTCCGCGCGCCACCCACGGTTCCGGAGGCGAACCCTCCGAGCCCGTCAGCTTCGAGCCACTCGGCGGCGTGATCCACGGGATGCTCCTGGAGTCGGATTGGCGAAGGGCTCGGGTGCCGAGCGCTGGCTCGCGCGGGCGTGCGCGAGATCCTCGATGCTCCGAGTGACGAGCGCGGTCCACCCGGTTTGGTGACTCGCGCCCACCCCCCGACCGGAGTCGCCGTGGAAGTACTCGTTGAACAGTACCAGGTCGCGCCAATGGGGGTCCGTCGCGTAGCGCGAGTCGTCGCCGTGGCACGGTCGCCGCCCAGCGGCATCGGGCAGGAAGATCCGCGCCAGCCGGCCTTGCAGCTCGCGCGCTACTTCGGCCAGCGTCAGCATCTTCCCGGCCCCGACCGGGCACTCGACGCGCAGGCTGTCGCCGTAGAAGTGGTCATAGCGCTCCAGCGCCTCGATCAACAGGTAGTTGAGCGGAAGCCAGATTGGACCGCGCCAGTTCGAATTCCCGCCGAACAACCCGGTGTTCGATTCCCCGGGGACGTAATCCACTCGGTATTCCTGGCCGCCGGCCTGAAGGACGTACGGACGCGCCTGGTGCACCTTGGAGACTGACCGGATGCCGAAGGGGGACAAGAACTCGTTCTCGTCGAGCACGTAGCGGAGCACGCGCTCCAGCCGCTCGCGGCGCGGCAGGGCGAGCAGGCGGTGCCGGTGGCTCCGGTCGGGCGCCCCTTCGCACATCGAGACGTGTCGCACGAGGTCGGCGCGGTTGCGTATGAACCATTCCATACGCGTGGTGAAGTCGGGGAGACGCTCGAGCATCTCCGTCTCCACGATCTCGCAAGCGATGAGCGGGACTAGGCCCACCATCGAGCGGACTCGCAGGGCCGTCTTCATGCCGTCCACGGCGAGTTGGTCGTAGTAGAACCCGTCCGCTTCGTCCCACAGCCCCGTGCCACCGAGGGTGTTCATCGCGTCGACGATCGCCACAAAGTGCTCGAAGAACTTCGTGGCGATGTCTTCGTAAGCCGCGTCCTCGCTCGCGAGCTCCAGGGCGATGGACAGCATCGTGGCGCAGTAGAACGCCATCCACGCGGTGCCGTCCGCCTGCTCGAGGTGGCCCCCAGTGGGCAGCGGCCGGGAGCGGTCGAACACGCCGATGTTGTCGAGGCCGAGGAAGCCCCCGGCAAAGAGGTTCTTCCCCTCGGGGTCCTTGCGGTTCACCCACCAGGTGAAGTTGAGCAGCAGCTTCTGGAAGGTGCGCTCCAGGAACAGGCGGTCGCGGTGCCCTCGCGGGCCGGTCATCTTGTACACGCGCCAGCAGGCCCACGCATGCACCGGCGGGTTGACGTCGCCGAGCGCGAACTCGTAGGCCGGGATCTGCCCGTTGGGATGCATGTACCATTCGCGCAACAGCAGCACCAGCTGATGCTTCGCGAACTCGGGGTCGAGACGCGCAAAGGGGATCATGTGAAACGCCAGATCCCACGCGGCGTACCACGGATACTCCCATTTGTCCGGCATCGAGATGACGTCGAAGTTGTTGAGGTGCGTCCAGTCGGCGTTGCGTCCCGACCGCCGCGCTGCCGGCGGCGCAGGGTGGGCGGGATCTCCGGCAAGCCATTCGGGCACGTCGTAGTAGTAGAGCTGTTTCGACCAGAGCAGGCTGGCGCGCGCCTGCCGCAGCACCGCGCGCTCTTCGGGCGTCGCCGCCGGAGGCGTCAGCGCCGTATGGAAGCGGTCGGCTTCGACGATCCGCTCGGCAAAGGTGCGGTCGAACTCAGCGCCGAACGGTGGGCTCTGCGCCTCGGCGGCGGCGCGCAGCCGCAGGCGCAGCGCGACTTGCTTCCCGGCGCCGATCGCGAGGTGGTACCAAGCGGCTGCCTTGGTGCCCCGCTCGTCTGGATTGACCGCGCCCTCGTCGCCCTCGATCACGAGCGCATGAAAGGCATCCTTCACGTACGGCGTGAGGTTCGGGACCCCGAACAGCCGAGTGAGGTTGGACGCGTTTTCGGTGAATAGCAGCCGCGGCGCAGTCTCGTCGGGGCCGAGGTCCGCCGCGAGGTGATACGCTCCGAGCGTCGCGTGCTCGGCGCTGATCTCGGCGGGCGCGGTGCGCGAGAGTGACGGCTTGGTCGGAAAGTTGTCGCCGTCGCGTCCCCAGTCCCAGGTGTTACGGAACCAGAGCGACGGCAGTACATGAATCGACGCCGTCTCCGGACCGCGGTTCGCGACGGTGACCCGGATGAGAACATCCTCCGGTGACGCCTTCGCGTATTCGACGACCACGTCGAAGTAGCGATCGTCATCGAACGCTCCGGTGTCAACCAGCTCGAACTCGGCTTCGTCCTTGCCGCGGCGCCGGTTTTCCTCCAGGAGCCGCCCATAGGGGTAGGCCGCCTGGGGGTACTTGTACAGGGCCTTCAAGTACGAGTGGGTGGGGGTGGAGTCGAGGTAGTAGTACAATTCCTTGACGTCCTCCCCGTGATTGCCCTCGGGTCCCGTGAGCCCGAACAGCCGCTCCTTGAGGATCGGATCGCGCTCGTTCCACAGGGCGAGCGCGAACGCGAGGCGGCACTGTTCGTCCGAGATGCCGAGCAGGCCGTCCTCGCCCCAGCGGTAGGCGCGGCTCCGGGCCTGGTCGTGCGAGAAATAGTCCCAGCAGTTACCGTCGGCCGAGTAGTCCTCCCGCACCGTTCCCCACTGGCGCTCGGATAGATAGGGACCCCAACGCTTCCATGGCTTCCGCTGCTGCGCGGCTTCCTGTAGGCGGACCAGCTCGTCTGCGGGCATGCGCCTGGATCTCCGGGTGTGCGAGTGGTGTGGCTCCCCGGGGGTTGGAAATGCGCTCGGTCACCGATTGGTTCCCGGCGGCCACACGAAGGGGGTGCGACGCGGTGGGACTGGAGGCGGCCTAGCGATCCCGGCGCTGCGCGTCGGTGAGGATCGCCGCGACCTTGTCCACCAGAGATTGCGGTAGGTCGATCCGCCGCAGCTTGTCTTTCAACTCCCGGAGTACGCCGTCCTCGAACGCGTACTCGCTGGCACAGTGCGCGCAGGTATCGAGGTGCTCTTTCACCATCGTCATCTCGGCTGTCGACAGCTCGCGGTCGAGATAGTCGTTCAGCCTCCGGAACACTTCTTCGCAGGTATAGCGATCAACGGCGCTCATACGCGCTCCTTGCCCGCCTCGGGAACGACGCCGTGCTCGACCGCGACGCGCCACCGCAGCCTCTGCCTATAGTGCAACGCCAGTGCGGGGCGCGCAACCGAGCTACAGCACGCCGCGCTCGGCGAGCCGCTGGCGCAGTGCGGCGCCGAGCGCGCCGGAAGCGTCGGCGCCGTCACCGGAATCCGCGCCGCATGTCCCGATATCGAGCATGCCGCACCCGATCTCTCTCAGGTACATCTCGAAATGCTCCGCCATCGTTGCGATGCGCATGTTACCTCCTCAGCGCGCTCGCCGTGCGTCAGCGAGTGGACGCGCCGATCAGTTCGGCTTCCGTGTCGAGCCCCGCCTCCGTCGCCTCAGCCACTTCAGCGGAAACCCGCTGCTCCAGGTCCTGCATGACGTTCATGAACGCGATGAACGCGTCGTATGGCGTGTCGTAGGGACTGAAGTAGGTATGGACGTCCCCGTCCGCCGCCCATTTGGTGGCCATGTAGTAGAGGTGGTCGCTCGTTGTCAGTCGGCGCCACTGCTCGAGCAGCCCGGTGTCGCGGCAGGCGCGGACCGCCGGCGCGAGCCGGTAGAGGCGCCGGTGTGCCGACTCCTGCAGACCGTTTCCCAACCACGCGCTGACGTCGCGCTCGAGATCGGCCCAGGACGTCGGGGTGGGATAGGACAGCCCGCCGACCGGTGTCCGTGAGGCGAGCGTGGACGGGTGGACGGTCTGAATGCCACGGCGGGCAAAGGCCTCGGGCAGGAGCCGCACGAAGTCGAAAATCCCCGTCTCCTCCCACTGGTGCTCGCCCAGCGTTTCGTAGTCGATGAACAGATGCACGGAGTCGCCGTCGCTCGCGGCGACCCAGTCGGCGTACTTGTCGACGGTGAGGGGCCATTCCCTCCACGACCGTTCAGCGAAGCGGAACGCGATGTCGTCGCTCAAGCGGTAGTTGCGGGGCAAGAGGCGCAGGCCGGGGGCGGTGACGGACGCGTAGACGTAATTCGGCGAGCGCCACTGCAGCACCCGATCCGCTCCTTCCACGAGCACGCCTCGGAATCCCATCGCGGCGATGATCGGCGCGACGGCATTGCCGTAGATGAGCTCGGTGTTGCGGAAGACCTGAGGGCGGACGCCGAACTCGTGCTCGAGGATCCGGGCGTGCAATTGGACCTGCGCACGAAACTCCTCGGGATCGATCAGCGCGCTCAGGGAGTGGTAGTAGGTCTCGCCGAGCAGCTCGACGCCACCAGTCGCCACCAGTTCTCGGAAGGCGTCGAGCGCCTCCGGGGCGTACGCGGCGAGCTGCTCGACGAGCACGCCGGAGAGGCTCAGCGCGATGCGGAACCCGCCGTCCGAGCGGCGGATAAGATCGGCGAGAAGGCGGCTCGACGGGACGTAGCACTTCGCCGCGACACGTTGGACGATGCTCCGGTTTGCGGCATCGTCGAAATAGTCGTGGCCACGGCCGACGTCGAAGACCCGGAAGCGACGCAACCGGTAGGGTTGATGAACCTGACAATAGATCGATACGTCCGGCATCAGTGGCTCCTCACGGCGCCGACGAGCGCCCGTTGGTAGATGTCAACCGTGCGACGTGCGGGCTCGGCAAGACCGAAGCGAGGATGCGTCACTTCTTCGAGGCCGTGCGCGCGCAGCTCGCGGTGCAGCTCGTGGTAGCGGATGATGCCCGCGACTTGGTCGGCCATCCGTTCGATGTCCCAGAAGTCCGCACGCAGAGCGTTGCGCACGACCTCGGCGACGCCGGCGTTGCGCGCGACTATGACCGGGGTACCGTTGCGCAGGCTCTCGAGCGCGACCAGGCCGAACGGCTCGCTCACCGATGGCATCACGCACACCGTTGCCATCCGGAACGCACGGTCGACATCGGGCCCGGAAACGCCGCCGGTGAAGTGCACCCGCTCGGCCAGGCCGAGCTCAACGGTGCGGTCGATGATCTGGGGGAGCAGGTCGCCCGTCCCCACCACTACGAAGCGCACATGGGGCACGACGTCCGCCACGCGGCGGGCCATCTCGATGAAATACTCCGGGCCCTTCTGGCGCGTGACCCGGCCGACGAACAGAACGACCGGCTCGTCATCCGGGAAGGGCTGTGGCTCCGGGACGTCGGGAGCGGCGCTCGGGTCGTCCAGCCCCCACGGCACGACGTGGATGCGGGCCGGATCGACCTTGTACGATTCGACCACCTGTCGGCGCATACGGAGGCTGTTGCAGATAATGTGGTCCGCCGCGAGCAACCCCTCCCGTTCGCGGCGCCGGATCTCGGCGTTCTCTCCCGCCCCCGAGCGGTCGCGCTCCGTGGCGTGGATGTGCGCTACGAGCGGGCGCCCCGATACCTCGTGCGCTCGCTGCGCCGCGGGATAGGTGATCCAGTCGTGGCAATCGATCACGTCATGGGGCTCCGTCTCGGCGATCTCGGCCGCGACATCGGAAAACCGCTCGATCTCGTGGAACAGATCGACGCCGTAGGGCGTCGTCCCCCGAGTCCCAGGAATCCGCCGCGCCGCAGCCGCCCGGCCTGCAGCATACTCCCCGACTCCGCCATACGGGGTTAGCGGGCTCGGTACCCTCACCCGTCGCAGCGCAACCCGCAGGCCGGCCGTGCTCACGAGTCGCAGCTCTGGGAGCACGCGGCCGTCGATCGGAAAGGGCACCACGAGCGTCACTTGCAAGCCCGTCTGCAGCAGTCCCTTGACCAGACCCAACGTCGCCGTCGCGAGACCCCCCGCTTGGTAGGGCGGAAACTCCCACCCGAACATCAGGACTCGTATCGACCGGCCCGACCGCCGCCCGCACGCTCGGACTCGCCGTGTCGGCTCCATCGTCGCGGCACTCACGGTGCATGGACCTCCATTGGCGCGCTCCTCGGGTTACGGCGGTCGCGCCTACAATGCGTTTGCGGGGAGAACGGTTCCCAGTGCACGCACACCGCGACTCGGAACCTTTTGGCGAGTCCGTGCATTCGTGCGTGACGCCATGGACCCTGCGACGCAGTACGACGCCATCGTGATCGGAGCCGGCCAGGCCGGAGGGCCGCTCGCGGGGGCGCTGGCTCGGGCGGGCCGGCGCAGCGCCCTAGTCGAGCGCGTCCACGTCGGCGGCACCTGCATCAACGAGGGCTGCACCCCGACCAAGACCATGGTCGCGAGCGCCCGGGTAGCGTACCTCGCCCGCCGCGCCGCGGACTACGGTGTGCGGGCGGGCCCTGTCGTCGTAGACATGGCGGCCGTGCGCCAACGGAAGCGCAGCATCGTCGAGAGCTTCCGTTCGGGCAGTGAGCGTCGCCTCACGACCACCGCTGGGCTGGACCTGCTGATAGGCGAGGCGCGGTTCATCGGCCCGAACGCGGTCGAGGTACGCAGCGCGGCCGGGACTAAGGCGTTGACGGCACCTCTGATCTTCATCAACACAGGCGGCCGCCCGGCTCGCCCCGCGCTGCAGGGGCTCGACGCCGTTCCCACGCTCGACTCCACGTCGATCATGGAACTCGCCGTGCTGCCGGAGCACCTCCTGATCCTGGGAGGCGGCTACATCGGGCTTGAGTTCGGGCAGATGTTCCGCCGCTTCGGCAGCCGCGTGACGGTCGTCCAGCGCGCCCCGCAGCTCGCGCCACGCGAGGACGCCGACGTCGCCGAGGAGATCCGCAAGATTCTGTGCGAGGACGGAGTGGAAGTGCTGCTCAATACGAAGGTGGCGTCGGTCGAGCGAGCGAGCGAGGGGGGACTCCGCGTGACCGTGCAGAATGGCGGAACCGAGCACGCGCTGCTCGGCTCGCACCTGCTGCTCGCGACGGGCCGGTCACCCAACACTGAGGCCCTCAACCTCGGCGCCGCTGGCGTTGTGACCGACAAGAGCGGCTTCATCAAGGTCAACGAGCGGCTCGAAACCAGCGTGCCGGGCCTCTACGCCCTAGGCGACGTGAAGGGCGGGCCCGCGTTCACCCACATCTCCTACGACGACTTCCGGATCGTCCGCACCAATTTGCTGGAAGGCGGCAGCGCGACGATCCACGACCGCCTGGTGCCCAATACGGTCTTCATCGATCCCCAGCTCGGTCGCATCGGCCTGAGTGAGGCGGAGGCCCGCGAGCAAGGGCGCAAGATCCAGGTGGCCAAGATGCCGATGAGCTACGTGGCGCGGGCGCTCGAGATGGACGAGCCCCGGGGTTTCATGAAGGCCGTCGTGGATGCGGATACGGGCCTGATCCTGGGCGCGGCCGTGCTCGGCGTTGAAGGCGGAGAGATCATGGCAGCCCTGCAGGTCGCGATGCTGGGGAGGCTCCCCTACACGGCCCTCCGGGATGCCGTGTTCGCGCACCCGACGCTCGCGGAATCCTTCAACAACCTGTTCGCGGCGCTTGTTTGACCAGACGGTTCTCTGGATCGTGCAGGCGATCGAGGCGGCCGGGATCGCCATCATCGTGCTCGGCGGCGTGGTCGCGACCGCCCTGTTCCTGCGACGGCTTTCCCGGACGGACGGGTTCTCCGACTCCTATCACCGCTACCGTGAGAACCTCGGCCGAGCCATTCTGCTCGGCCTGGAGTTCCTGGTCGCCGCCGACATCATCGGCACGGTCGCGGTGGCCCCGACCTTCCGGAACCTCGGCGTACTCGGCCTCATCGTCCTGATTCGCACGTTCCTGAGCTTCTCACTGGAGCTCGAGGTCAACGGCCGCTGGCCGTGGCAGGACCCGAAGCCCGAGGTGTGAGCTAGGCGACGTCCACGATCCCGTGGTCCTCTGCGAGCGTCCAAAGGGCCCCCTGGAGCTGCCGTCGCGCGCGGTGCAGGCGCGACCGCACTGTGCCCACCGGGCAGTCGAGGACGTTGGCGATCTCCTGGTACGAAAGGTCCTCCATGAAGTACATCGTGGCGACCGCCCGGTATTCCAGCGGGAGTCCCTGCAGGGCCTCCTGGATCTGCTCGGTTTCCAGCTTGCTGAAGAAGGTCGCTGCGGGATTCGTGTCCCCCGAATGCCACCCTGCCGCGGCGGTCTTCGAGTAGAGATAGAGGGGCGGCGTGTTGTCGAGCGAGATGGTGTCGCCCGCGACGTGTGCGCGACGCCCTCGCGCGTAGAAGGCGTTCGTCAGGATGCGCATGAACCACGCCTTGAAGTTGGTACCGGGCTGGAATCCGTCGAAACCTCTCAGCGCAAGCAGCACTGCTTCCTGCACGACGTCTTCTGCATCGGCCTGGTCCCTGGTCAGGTATATCGCGGCGCGATAGGCCGTCGGCAGGAGGGGCGTCAGCAGGGCGTCGAACTCGGGACCTGACGAAAGCGCCTGGGACTCCGGAGTCCGATCGACTGCGTGGGGCGTGGCGGCGTGCGTCACGGCTTGTTATCCTCCCCGAGTAGCTCCTGGACGAGCGGAGGGCAGCTGCTGATCGTGACATGACTCCGCATGAGCCTCTTCAGTGCCGCGACGCCCTTCGTGTCTACATACGCCACCGCAGCCAAATCGAGATGTACGACTCCGAACTCGCCGGCTGCCGCTGCGCATTCGCGCTCCAGCAGCATCGACCACTCGCCGGCGACCCGACCCTCCGCTCGCAGGGTGACTCCCGGGTCGTTGCTTGCAATGCGCGTCAGTCGCAGAATCGTGCCCTTCCATCGTGCGGGTCGACCGACACAAGAAGCACGCACCATGCCGTGGACTGAGATCTTCTCGGGTCTCAGACAAGTTGTTTGCCGTATGAGAGTTGGAGCTGGATGTTGTGAACCGCAGCAGCGGGCGAGGACGGGGGTTTTCCCAAAATCTTGGGACCGTCACGACATATTGGGAGCTCCGGTGGGGGGCCGCTCTATGCCGAGCTTCTTCATCCGCGCCTCAAGCGTGGTGGGCTTGAGTCCGAGCAGGCTGGCGGCGCCCTTGGGCCCGCTCACGCGCCAGCCCTTTTGCTCGAGCACGGCGAGGATGTGCTCCCGTTCGACGTCTTCCAGGCTCCGGAACCTGGCTTCGCTGGCGGCGCCCTCGCCGGCTGCCCAGTCACGCAGCTCGAGCGTCGTTCCCTGCGTGATAATGAGGGCGCGCTCGATGACGTTGCGCAGCTCGCGAATGTTCCCCGGCCAGTTGTAGGCCATGAGGGCGTCGAGTGTGCGCTTGGGGATAGCCTCGATCCGTTTGCCGAGCTTGACGCCGTACTGCATGGCGAAGTGCCGGACGAGCAGCGGGATGTCCTCCTTGCGATCGCGTAGCGGCGGCGTTGCCATCGGGAAGACGTTGAGGCGGTAGAAGAGGTCCGCGCGGAACCGACCGGACTGCACCGCCGAGCGGAGGTCGTGATGCGTCGCAGCGATGACGCGGGCGTCGACCTTGATGGTTCGCGAACCGCCTACGCGCTCGATTTCTCCCTCTTGCAGCACCCGCAGCAGCTTGACCTGCAAGTCCACCGACAGGTCGCCGATCTCGTCGAGGAAGATGGTGCCGCCGTCGGCGAGCTCAAATCGTCCGATCTTGCGTGATACGGCGCCGGTGAACGCGCCCTTCTCATGCCCGAACAACTCGCTTTCCACCAGGCCGGGGGCGATCGCCCCGCAGTTCACCGTCACGAGGGGCCGTTCCCGGCGGCGGCTGAGGCGGTGGATGCCGCGCGCAATCAGCTCCTTGCCGGTGCCCGTTTCCCCGAGGATGAGGACGCTCGTGTCGGTCGGCGCGACCTGCTCGACCTTGCGGAGCACCGCCGTGAGCGCGGGACTCCGGCCGACGAGGTCCTCGAACCCCTGCTGTGTCTTGATCTCTTCATGCAGGTAGACGTTCTCGGCTTGTAGCCGGTCCCGGAGCTGCGAGACTTCCGCGAAGAGGCGCGCGTTGCTGATCGCGATCGCCGCCTGGGCCGACAGCATCTGGAGGACCTGGAGCCGGTCCGGCGTGAACGCCCCGGTTGTCAGGTCGTTCTCGAGGTAGACGACACCCACGAGGCGGCTCTGGTTCAGGACCGGCGTGCACAGGATGGACTTCGACTTGTTGCGCGCGATATACGGGTCGCCGCCATAGGTGTGATCGTTCCCGGCGTCGGCGAGCACCACGCTCTCCGAGGTCCGCCACACGTAGTTAACGATGGACGGCGCGAGATCGCGGCTGGCAGCGACGGGCACCCCTTGGAGGACCTTCACCTCCGGCGTGTCCACCGCGCCGCGGGCCTGGATGAGCGGCTGGCTGTCGCGCTCGAGGATAAGGAAGCCTTTGCGGGCGCCGGCGCTTTCGATCAGGATCCGCATCAGCTTGGCTAGCAGGCGCTCGAGGTCGATTTCCCCGGCGATGGCGTGCGCCGCCTTCATGACCGTGACCAAGTCGAGGGTCGCCGGCGCCGCTTCACTGGTGACGAGCACGTCGGCTCTTGCCAGCCCTTCCGGACGGCGATGGATCAGCTCGGGATACAGCTCCGCCAGGTGCTGCGCCTTCGCGAAGGCCCCCCATTCGATGTAGGCGTATCGGGCCTCGGCCATGAAGACGGCGGCGACGTTCGCCTGCCGCCGCTGCAGCCAAAACCTGGCGCACAGTTCGTTGGCCAACGCCTGGTGCTGAAGCATGCTCGTCTCCCGGGCGTACCGGATCGCCTGCTCGTAGAGGTCCAGCGCGGAGAGGTGCCGGCCAGCGATGCGCTCGATCTCCGCCGAGAGCAACAGCGACTGGCAGAGAAAGTTTTCAGGGCAGCTCTTCGCCAGGACCTCAAACGCCTGCTGCGCCTTTGCCATCTCCTCGCGATACGCCCTTCGCTCCTCGTCCGTGGCGTCGGGGTAATTCGCGGCCAGCGTGAGACCGTTCCAGAAATCGAACTCGACAGGCCAGATCGTCCCCGACAGATGATACACGACCTCGCGTGCGATCCGGGCCGCTGCGCGCGCCTTTCCGTAATCGCCGAACACGTAACAGAGCTGTAGCTTGGCTACGGCATAAAACGTCGTGAAGAAGGGGTTGTCGCGGTACGTCTCGGCATATTCGTTCTCATCGATGGCTTCATCCGAGAGGGAAAGGGGCGCTCCGGTTTTCCCCTGCAACGCCCGCGCCCAGTTCAAGAGGATCTTCAGGGAATCGGCAAAGCCGGTCGCCTTGAGCTTATTGATCAGCGCCAGATAGGGCTCGTAGTCGCGGACAAACTGCGCGAGGTCCTGGGTTGAAAGCATCGCCGGCCAAGCTTCCGTGCTGGCGCCATACGCCGCGTAGAGGAAATCCCCTGTCTCGAGCCCGCTGCGGCAGGCCTCACGTGCGTAGGGAATGCATGTGCGCATCGGTTGCCGCCAGAGGTTGACATGCGCATGGAATTGTTGATGAATCTTTGCCCGCCGTCTGGAGTCCTTGAAGCGCTCATTCACACGCAGCGCCAACCGGCCGAATTCGTACGCCGACTCGTAGTCCCCACGCACCGGCCCGACGGTGATCGCATGCGTGACATAGCCGTAGGCGGACTCTTCCAAGTTGCCGTGAACCAGCGAGAGGCGCACCATCGTGGCGGAGATCAGGCGCGCCAGGACCGCGTCTCCGACGATGTAGGCTGAAGACCAGATGTCCGTCAGAATATTCATGACCATCCGGACCTCGGGATCGGTCATGACGGGCAGGTCCACGAGCGAGGCGATGCTGCGAGGGCCCAGCAGGGACTGAATGGAGGTGATCTCGCCCTCCAGCGCAGCCTGTTTTTCCCCCGCGGGATCGGGGAACGAAACACCGAAGAGCGCGAGGCCTTCGCGAGCGCTCGCCAGCGCATCCGCATAGCGCGACATGTTTTCGTACTGGACGCTTCGCAGGCGGTAGACCTTGGCGCTATCCAGCCGGGTCGCGGCACGCTGCAGGAGCAAGGCGAACTGTTGTTCCGCTGCGTCAAAATTTCCGCAACGATACTGGCACTCAGCGGCCTCGAGACGCAGTGCGAAGGCGAGGTCGTAATCCGAGTCCCACAACTCGTCCGTCACGAGGCTCAAGCCGGCATTCAGATAGCCCAGCGCTGTTTCATGGGCGGTCGAGGACTTGGCTCTTTGGCCGGCGCTCAGGTTGAGCCGTGCGAGGGCGACGCGCTCCGCAGCGTCCGCGATGAGGCCGCGCCCGAGATTCAAATGATGAACGATGTCGAAGATCCGCTCCTCGAGCTCGGCGGCGGGACAATGGGCTAGCATGAGCCGCCCCACCGTCAAATGGACCTGCCGCTTTGCGTCGTCGGGAATGAGCGCGTAGGCCGCCTGCTGCACGCGGTCGTGTAAGAACTTGTAGGAAAGCGCCTCCTCCGACGCTATGCCCGTGGGCTCGTCCAGTGGCAGCAGCAGCCCCTGCTCCAGTGCGCCCCACAGGTGGGCGCGGGTCGCACTGATCGACTCGGAGCTGACGGTGGCGAGCGCACCCAAGTCGAACCGGTTTCCGATGCACGCGGCGAGCTTGAGCGCCTCCTGGGTCGGGGCCGGCAGCCGCCGGATCCTCGTCGCCATCAGGTCGACCACGTTGTCGGTCATTTCCTTGCTGCGGATGGCCGCAAGATCGAAGCGCCAGTGCCTGGCCTCGTAGTCGAAGGTGACGAGCCGCTCCTGATGCAGGGTCCTGAGGAACTGCGTGACGAAAAACGGATTACCGGCGGTCTTCGCGAGGACAAGGTCGGTCAGTGGTCCGGACTGGGCGGTGTCGGTGTGCAGCGTGTCCGTGATGAACTGGCTGAGGTGTGCAGTCGCCAGCGGACCGAGAGTGATCTCGTGCACCGTCGTCCCGCTCCGAATCTCGGCCAGGGTGAGCATCAGCGGATGCTGCTCGCTCACTTCGTTGTCGCGGTAGGCGCCGATGACCAGCAACCCCCTGAGCTCCGAATTCGCGAGCAGCGTCTGGAGCAGCGTCAGGGAAGCCGAATCCGCCCACTGCAAGTCGTCAAGGAAGATCACCAACGGATGCGCAGGCGTGGCAAACACGCCCACGAACTTTTGGAAGACCAGGTTGAGCCGGTTCTGTGCCTCGGCCGCGTCGAGGGGCGGCACGGCCGGCTGCTTTCCGACGAACCGCTCGAACGCCGGGATGATATCGATGATCACCTGGGCGTTGGCGCCGAGGGCCGTGAGGAGCGTTTCCTTCCAGGCCTGAATGCCCTCCTCGCTCTCGGACAACAGCTGCCGCCCCAGCTCCTGGAATGCTTGCGCCAGAGCGCCGTACGGGGTGTTGCGCGTCAACTGATCGAACTTGCCCGCGATGAAGTAGCCGCGTCGGCGAGTCAACGGCCTGTGGATCTCGTGAATCAGGGATGTTTTTCCGATACCGGAGTACCCGGACACGAGCAACAGCTCGGCGGTCCCCTGGGACGCCCGTTCGAGCGCCGCCTGGAGCGTCGCGACCTCGCCATCTCGCCCATACAGGCGCTGCGGGATCGCGAACCGGTCCGCCACGTCCTGCCGCCCTGGCATCACATGCGCGATCTGCCCGCTCTGCTCCCACTCTTGGAGACAGGCGGCCAGGTCCGCCTTGAGCCCGAGACCGCTCTGGTACCTCCCCTCGGGCGTCTTGGCGAGGAGGTGCATGACGATATCCGAGACCGGCCGGGGAATTGCGGGAACGACGTCTGTCGGCCCCGGTGGCACTCGCGCGATGTGCCCGTGGATGACCTCGAGCGGATCCGCCGACTCGAAGGGAAGCCTACCGGTCAGCATCTCGTAGAACGTCACGCCGAGGGAATAGAAGTCGGTCCGGTAGTCGAGGTCACGGTTCATCCGCCCCGTCTGCTCGGGCGACATGTAGGCGATCGTCCCCTGGAGGACGTTCGGGTGTCCGGGTTGCTGGTGCTCGAAAGGCAACCGCGACGCGATCCCGAAGTCGATCAGCGTCGCTCGGCCGGTGTCGATGTTTATGAGGACGTTGTTGGGATTGATGTCCTTATGGATTACGTCGCGCTGATGCAGCGCCGCGATCGTCTCGGCCAGCCGCACGCCCAGTCGCAGGAACACCGCCAGCTCGATTCCGCCGGCGGTGATGAGCGTCTTCAGACGCTCGCCGCCCACGTCCTCGAGGACGAGCACGGGCCCGTCGCCCTGCACCGCGAGGCCGTACGCCCGCACCACACCCGGCACGTCGAGATCCTTGATCAGGTCGTACTCTCGGCGCAGGCTCGCGCTGGCGACCCAGGCGGGGATCCCGTCGCCGAATGTCTTGAGGATGACCGGGACGCCGTCGCGATCCCGCCGGCCGCGGTAGACCACCCGCGTACGGCCGCGGTAAATCTCCTCGATGATGCTGAAACCGGGAACCTGCATCGCCCCTCGACCACGCTCGACGTGACGCCGACCCACGCAGCGAGGTCTCACCGGGAGCCGGTTGAGGCGACGGAAGGGTGGGCTCAGACCGCACTCTGTGCGACCCGCTAATCATAGCGCAACCGCCTCGGGCTGCCAGGCGCACCCGAGGACGGGAACCGAGAAGGCCAGTGCCGCATTATAGCACCCCGACAGCCCCGGTCCGCCGGGGTGTATCTGGCTTTGCGGGAACGTCCCACTCACCCTCAGGAGGAACCATGCAGATCATCGAAACCCAGGAGCTCGTCCCCAGCTGTCATCGTCCCGAAGTTGTCGAGACGAGCGAGCTTCAACCGACCTGCCACTCCTGACCCGGTGGCACGTCGGTTTCCGGGGGCCCGGACGATTCCGGGCCCTCGTCCTTTTCTGGGAACCAACCACGCGACAGCCGCATTATAGCCCGCGCCAACAATACACCAGCAAGGGAGACCGCATGGTTTCGCGCAGAAGGATCATCATGAGTGCGGCAGTGCTTGCCGTCCTAGGGGCATGGTACGCGTTTCGCCCCGAGCGGCTGTTCGTCAACAAGACCGTCAGCGAGGCGTTTCCGGCAGGGGCCCAGGCCCAGGCGGCCGAACCGTCCGCATCAGTGACGCTCGTCGTGGGCCGGTTCCACACGAACGCACACGAGACGAAAGGGCTCGCCACGATCTACCGGCTCTCGGATGGCAAACGTGTGCTGCGCCTGAGCGAGTTCGCCACGTCCAACGGCCCAGACGTGCACGTGTACCTCGTCGCCGCCGGCGACGTCCAGGAAGACGCGACCGTCAAGCGGGCGGGCTTCGTGGACCTCGGATCGATCAAGGGCAACGTCGGGGACCAAAACTACGACGTCCCCGCCGACCTCGATCTGTCGAAATACCGCGCCGCCACCATCTGGTGCCGCCGCTTCGGCGTCAACTTCGGGACCGCGCCGCTGGGCGCGTCCCAAATGTGAGGAGGAACACGCCCATGTCCCGCTCGTCCATGTGGTCTTTCGCAGCGCTGCTCGTGCCCGCGCTGCTCCAGGCGCAGGGGGTGCCGTTCGGTTACATGCCCCACACCGGGCCGGCGCGCCGCACGACGTTCACGGTCCGGATCGAGAACGTCTCGACCGCGAGCACGTTGCGGCTCTCAAATGGCCAGACGGCGCCCGCCCCGAACGCTCCTGGGCTGTGGGTCGTGCATGACGAGCCCGACCCGTTGTTCACCGCGGGCGCGAAGGATCGCGATCAGGGCCTGGAGCGGCTCGCGGAGGACGGCAATCCAGCGGTCCTCGCCGCGGCGCTGCAGAAGCAAAACGGGATCGTGGCGAGCGGCACGTTCGCCATCCCCGTGGGCGACGCGATGCCCGGTCCGGCCACACCGGGCAAGGCCTACGAGTTCACCTTCACCGCGGAGCCCGGCCAGAGGCTGACATTCGCGACGATGTTCGGGCAGTCGAACGATCTGTTCCTGGCGCCGGGGGATCGCGGAATACAGCTGTTCGACTCGAAGGGGGACGTGATGAGCGGTGACATCACGTCGTTGGTGGGCCTGTGGGACGCCGGCACTGAAGTGAACCAGGAGCCTGGACTCGGGCCCGATCAGGCGCCCCGGCAGAAGGCGCCCAACACCGGCGCTTCGGAGCGCAAGCCGGTTCAACTCGTGAAGGATGTGAAGGACGGCTTCACCTATCCGAAGGTGTCCGAGGTGCTCCGCGTCACGATCGCGCCCGCGGGCGCCATGAGTGCGATGGACTAGGCAAGCGACGCTCGTCGGTCAGGGCCTGGGAGGCACGTGCCGCGGCCGCGGCGCTTCCCAGGCCGCCCCGACCGGCCTTAGTTTGCAGGCCGGATGACCCATGCCCAACACTAGCGCGCCCGCCCTCCCCGAACGGATCGCAGGGCTCGCCGCCGTTGCCTCCAACCTGTCGTGGAGTTGGAACCGCAACGCGCGAGCCCTGTTCCGCCTGCTCGATCCGGCGCTGTGGCGCCGGACCCAGCACAATCCCATCGAGCTGTTGCGGCGGGTGGCGCCGGAACGGCTCGCGGCCTGCGCGGCGGACCCGGAGTTTTTGCGGCTCTACGACGTCGTCGCCGCCGCGGCCCCGCGCGAAGCAAGCCCCGCCGGCACCTGGTTCGCCACGGCGCATCCCGAGCTCGTCAAGCGGCCGATCGCGTACTTCTGCGCCGAATTCGGGCTGCACGCCTCGGTTCCAATCTATTCCGGAGGCCTCGGGGTCCTCGCCGGGGACCAGTGTAAGGCGGCGTCGGACCTGGGCGTTCCGCTCGTCGGCGTCGGCCTGTTCTACACCAAGGGATACTCCGACCAGCGACTGCGGCTCGATGGATGGCAGGAGGATGCCGAGGAGCGGTTCCACGTTGACGCGACGCCGCTCCAGCCGGTGCGGGGGCCGAAAGGCGATCCCTGCCTCACCACCGTGCAGCTGTCGGGGCGCCACGTGAGCGTGGGCGCTTGGCGCGTCATGGTGGGTCGGGTGCCGATCTTCCTCCTGGACACGGATCTCGCACAGAACGACGCGGCCGACCGCGGGCTGTCCCATCGGCTCTACGCCGGCGGGCCGGACTTGCGGCTGCGGCAGGAGTGGGTCCTGGGCGTCGGGGGCGTGCGAGTGTTGCGGACCCTGGGGTACGACCCGGCTGCCTGGCACGCGAACGAAGGACACGCCGCGTTCATGCTGGTGGAGCGCGTGCGCGAGTTGGTGACGCGCGGGACGCCGTTCGCGGAGGCCGTCCGCAAGGTGCGCGCGGCGAGCACGTTCACCACCCACACGCCGGTGCCGGCCGGGCACGACACGTTCTCGATCGAGCAGGTCGAGCAGTGCGTCGGTCCGGTGTGGCAAGAGATGGGCGTCGGCCGCGAAGCTTTCATCCGACTCGGGCATCATCCCGTGGTCGATCACGATCGCTTTCACATGCCCGTCGCGGCCATCCGGCTCTCGGCGCGGGTGAACGCGGTGTCGCGGCGTCACGGGGAAGAGTCCCGCCGCATCTGGGCCCCGCTCTGGCCCGACCGCGATGTCGCCCGGGTGCCGATCGGCCACGTCACCAACGGCGTGCACGTCGCCACCTGGATGGCGAACCGCGTCCTGACCCTGTTCGACTCGCACTTCGGAACTGACTGGCTGGCGCGGGTGGACGACCCCAAGTTCTGGGACAAGGTGCTCGAGCTGGATCCCGCAGCCCTGTGGGCGGTGCACAACCAGCTCAAGGCGCAGTTGATGCGGAGCATTCGGGAGCAGGCGCGGCGCCGCTGGGCGGATCAGTGGAAGGAAGCCCTGCACCTCGTGGGCGCGGGGACGCTGCTCGATCCCGAAGCTTTTACGATCGGCTTCGGTCGCCGGTTTGCCACCTACAAGCGGGCCGACCTGATTTTCCGCGATCCCGATCGGCTGCAGCGGCTGCTGGTGAACCCTTGGCGCCCGGTGCAGATCGTGTTCTCCGGCAAGTCGCATCCGGGGGACGAGCCGGGCAAGCAGGTGCTGCAGCGCGTGTACGCGCACACCCGGGAAGCCCGGTTCGAGGGCCGGATTGCCTTCCTCGAGGACTACGACATGCATCTGGCCCACAGCTTGGTGCAGGGCGTGGACCTGTGGCTCAACGTGCCGCGCCCGCCGCTCGAGGCGTGCGGTACGAGCGGCATGAAGGCGGCCTTGAACGGCGTGCCCCAGTTGAGCACGCTGGACGGGTGGTGGGCCGAGGGTTACGATGGGCCGAACGGCTGGGCCATTCCGCCCGCGCCGGCGGGTCAGGACGCCGATGCGGCCGCCGCCGAGCAGTTGTACCGCCTGCTCGAAGACGAGGTGGTGCCGCTGTTTTACGAGCGGGATGCCCAGGGTGTCCCGCGCGGCTGGACGGAGAAGATGAGGCACGCGCTGCGCACCGCGGGCGCGCGGTTCACCGCCCAGCGCATGGTCCGGGATTATGTCACGGAGTATTACCTCCCCGCGATGCGGGGGGAGCAGCCGGCGGACGATCCGCCGACGGCCTGAGTGAGCAAGCCAGTGGAGGCGCACATGGGCGCGACACCCCCCCCAACCCCGAAGTCCCGGCGGCGAAGCCCCGCCCAGCCGCGCCGGGCGGCGGCCGCCGCGGCGCCGCGGCCCCAGATCGCTCAGGATGAGCGCATCGGTGTCGCCCACCTGACGGCCGAGTACTGGCCCTTCGCCCGCACCGGTGGGCTGGGCGAGGCCGTGAGCGGTCTAGCGACCTGCCAGGCCGCCGCAGGCTTGCCGACCACCGTTTTCATGCCGCTGTACCAGATCGTTCGCGAGACTACGCCGTCGCTTGAGCGCACCGGTTCGGCGCTCGCGATCACGTTCGGCGGACATACCGAGCGGGCGTGGCTGTATCGCACGCCGCCCGGGCCAGGGGGGGGTCCGCAGGTCTTCTTCATCGAGCACCCCGACTTTTTCGACCGGGCAGGCATCTACGGCGACAACGGCGCGGACTATCCGGACAACGCCCGGCGGTTTGCGTTCTTCTGTCTCGCTGCGCTCACGGCACTTCCCGAGGTCGCCCCGGAGACGCAGGTGCTGCACGCGCACGACTGGCACACCGCCTTGGCGCCGGTATACCTGCGCACCGCGTTCGCCAACGAGCCGTTCCACCGGCGGCTCGCGGTCGTGATGTCGGTGCACAACGCCGGGTTCCAGGGACATTTCCCGCCCGAGACGATGGGGGCGTTGGGTCTTCCCGCCGAGCTGTACAACTCCGACGTGTTCGAGTGGTACGGCCGGATGAATGCGCTGAAGGGCGGGATGGCCCACTCGAACGTCGTCGTGACCGTCAGCCCCTCCCATGCAGAGGAGCTGCGCACAGCGGAAGGCGGGTTCGGGCTACACGACCGGTTCACCGCGCTGGGCGATCGGCTGGTGGGGATCCTGAATGGCATCGATCCGGATCTGTGGAACCCCGAGACCGATCCGGAGCTCACCGGGACTTACTCGAGCGAGGATCTCTCGGGGAAGCGGCGCTGTAAGGCGGCGCTGCAGCGGGCGTACGGCCTGGCCCAGCGGGCACACACGCCCCTCTTCGGCATGAGTGCGCGCATGGTGTCCCAGAAGGGACTGGACCTGGTGCTCGGCGCCGACCTGCTCGGGACGACGGAGGCGCAGTTCATCTTCCTGGGGGCCGGGGAGCACCGCTACCACGAGGCGCTGGGGAACATCGCCGCCGCGGCCCCCGATCGCGTCGCGGTCGAGTTCATGTTCACCGATCGCGTCGAGCACCGTTTGCTGGCCGGCGCCGACGCGCTGCTCATGCCGTCGCTGTACGAGCCGTGCGGACTCACGCAGATGCGCGCGCAGCACTACGGCGCCGTGCCCGTCGCCCGGCGGGTCGGTGGCCTGAAGGACAGCATCATCGACGGCGTGAGCGGGTTCCTGTTCGACGAGTACTCGCCGGCGGCGCTCGCCCAGGCGATACGCCGGGCGATAGACGCATATGCCGACCGGACTGTGTGGCGAAAGCTCGTGCGAGGGGCCATGGCTCAGCAGTTCGGCTGGCACCGCTCCGGGGAGCAGTATTTCGCGCTGTACGGCCGCGCCCTCGCGGTGCGGTCGGCCTCCCTTTCCAGCTGACCGGGAACGCGATGGAGTTCGTCCTCGCCCTCCACAGTCATCTGCCGTACGTCCTCAATCACGGCCGCTGGCCCCACGGCAGCGACTGGCTGTGCGAGGCCGCGCTGGACACCTACCTCCCGCTCCTGGAGCGGCTCGAGGAGCTGGCCGCCGAGGGGACCCCGACCCCGCTGACGATCGGATTCACGCCGGTGCTGGCGAACCAGCTTGCGAGCCCCGCCTTCGCCGGCGAACTGGAGGCGTTCTTCGCGCAGCGGCTGGCCGCCTGCGACGAAGCGCCCGCGGCGCTGCAGGCGTCCGGTGATGGGTCGCTGGTACCGCTCGTGGACTACTGGCGGTCGCGCCTCACCCGCCTGCGGGAGCTGTTCCGGAGAATCGACGGAGATCTCGTCTCCGCCTTTCGCCGCCTCCAGGAGCAGGGTCGCCTCGAGATCATCGGATCGGCTGCCACGCACGGCTACCTGCCGCTGCTCGGTCGGGACGAAAGCATCAGGCTGCAGCTCGCGGTCGGCCAGCAGGAGCACCGGCGCCTGTTCGGCGTCGCGCCGGTGGGTTGCTGGCTGCCGGAGTGCGCCTATCGCCCGCGCGGCAAGTGGCGGGGGAAGAAGGTGCGGCGCGGCATCGAGCAGCACCTGGCGGACGCGGGGTTTCGCTACTTCTTCACCGACGCCCATCTCGCGCGCGCGGGCAGCCCGCTCGGCGCCTACGGCGAGATTCCGCTCGGCGCGGAGCGATTCGATGCGGAGCGGCACGATCCGGGGTCCCCGACGGGAGCTCGAGTGCGGGCTGCGCGCTCGCCCTATCGGGCCTACGGCGTTTCCGGTCGCGGTGTGCGCCCCGCGGTCGCGGCGCTGGTGCGCGACCCCCGCTCTTCCATGCAGATCTGGAGCCGGCACCAGGGCTACCCCGGCGACGAGTGGTACCTCGAGTTCCACAAGATCCGTTGGCCCGGCGGCTTGAAGCTCTGGCGCGTCAGCGGCGCAAACGTGGACCTGGGCGGGAAACGCCCCTACGAGCCGTCGGCGGCGCACGAGCGCGCAATGGGGCATGCCTCCCACTTCGTTCATCTCCTCCAGAGCCTGGCGCAGCAGCAGGCCGACCGGGGAGGGGAAGGCATCATCGTGGCGCCATTCGATACGGAGCTGTTCGGGCACTGGTGGTTCGAGGGTGCCGATTTCCTGGCCGCGACGTACCGCGCGCTGCGCGGCTCCGGTAAGGACGGTGTCCGCGCGGTGACCGCGTCGCAGCACCTCGAGGCTCACGCCCCCGGCACGGCGCTCCAGCTGGCCGAGGGCTCTTGGGGAGCGAACGGCGACCACAGCATGTGGCTGAACGACCAGACGGCGTGGACGTGGGAGCGACTCTGGCGGCTGGAGGACGCGTTCTGGGACGCGGCGCGGGCTGCCCTCGCTTCCCCCGCCGCTCGCCCGGTCCTCGCGCAGGCGGCTCGCGAGCTCCTGCTGGCGCAGGCCTCCGATTGGCAGTTCATCATCTCGACGGGGGCGGTGGTCGATTATGCCGAGCGCCGCTTCACCCTGCACTGTGACGACGCGGAGCGCCTGATCAGAGCGCTCTCCGGCGGCGACCTCGAGGGCGGGGGTCGCTTGGCCGACGAGCTCGCACGGCGGGACGACCTCTTTCCGGATGTCCTCGCAGCGGTGACACAGGCGCTCGGCCGCTAAGACGCATGCGGTCCATCGTGATTCACGGCCACTTCTACCAGCCGCCGCGCGAGGACCCGTGGCTCGGCACGCTTCCCCGTGAGGCGTCCGCCGCGCCCTACCACGACTGGAACGAGCGTATCGAGCGTGAGAGCTACGCCCCGGTTGCCGCGTCTCTCGCGTCCCTGAGCTTCGACTTCGGGCCCACGCTGCTGGCATGGATGGAGCGCTACGCCGCCGAGACGTACGCGGCCGTGCTCGCTGCCGATCGCATCGGCAACGCCGTCGCGATGCCGTACCATCACACGATCCTTCCTCTCAGCCCCCGACGGGACAAGGAGACCGAAGTGCGCTGGGGAATCGCCGACTTTCGCCGGCGGTTCGGGCGCGAGCCGGAGGGGATGTGGTTGCCGGAGACGGCGGTGGACGACGAGACGCTCGACGTACTGGCCGCCGAGGGGATCCGCTTCACCATTTTGGCCCCGCACCAGGTCGAGCGCATGCCTGCGGGCGGGCGTCCCGGCTGGCATCGCACCACCGGCGGCCGCCGCATCGCCCTGTTCCTCTATGACGGCGCGCTCTCGCACGACGTCGCCTTCGGACCCCTGGTGCGCGACCCCGCCGCGTGGATCGAGCGGCTCACCGCCCGCGATGGTCCCGAACTTGTCTCGATCGCGACCGACGGGGAGACGTTCGGGCACCATCACCGGGAAGGTGCTGTCACGCTCGCCCGGGTGCTCGACGCTCTGCGCCAGCGCAGCGACGTGCGCGTGGACACCTTCGGAGCGTTCCTCGCCCGCCATCCACCGCAGGAAGACGTGCGGTTGGTGGCGCCGAGCGCGTGGAGCTGCCCCCATGGAGTAGAGCGCTGGCGGTCGGACTGCGGCTGCCGCGTCCACGGGGATCGCGCGACGCACCAGCGCTGGCGCGCCCCGTTGCGGAACGCACTCGATTGGCTGGCGGCCGAGCTGCACGGCGTGTTCGAGCGGGAGGGGGGCACGCTCTTCTCCGCGGACCCGTGGACGGTTCGGGACGTCTATGGCGCCGTTTTGGGAGCGCCGGACGACAACGTCACGGCCTTCATAGGCGAGCGGCTGCGACATCCCGACGATCGAAGCGCGCTGGCGCGGGCACGTGAGCTGCTCGAGCTCGAGCGCCACGCGCTGCGCATGTTCACCTCCTGTGGCTGGTTCTTCGATGACATCGCCGGGCTCGAGTCGCTGATCGTGCTGCGCTCGGCGGCGCGCGCGATCGAGCTCGCCGGGACCGACGCCGCCCGACTCGAAGCGGGTCTGCTGGAGCGCCTCGCCCTGGCGCCGAGCAACGATCCGGCGGTCGCGACCGGTCGGGAGCTGTATCTGCAAGGCGTGAAAGCGGCGCCGGCCCGCGGTGTGCCCATCTGATGGATCCAGTGCGGTTCGTGTTCGGCGTGCACTTCCACCAACCGGTGGGGAACTTCGACCACGTCTTCGAAGACCACCTGCGAGACGTGTACCTCCCCCTCGTGGAGCGGCTCACCGAGCGGCGGTTCCTGCCGTTCGCGCTGCACATCTCAGGACCGTTGCTCGAATGGCTGGAGGCCCACGCCGCAACCTACCTCGATTCGATCGGTCGCCTGGCGGCGGACGGGCACGTCGAGCTGCTGCTGGCGGGATTCTACGAGCCGGTGCTCGCGTCGCTGATGCGTCCGGATCGACTCGAGCAGATCGGCTGGATGCGTGAAGCGATCCGGCGCCGCTTCGGCGTCGAGGCGACCGGCCTGTGGCTCACCGAGCGGGTGTGGGAGCCCGATCTGGCCGCCGACCTGGCCGATGCGGGCGTACGGTATCTGCTCGTGGACGACCGCCACTTTCTGGTGAGTGGGTTCGAGCGGGACCGGCTGCATGCGCCGTTCCTGACCGAGAGCGGCGGCATGCGCGTCGGGCTGTTTCCGATCGATGAGCGGCTCCGCTATCTCATTCCCTTCAGGCCGCCGGCGGAGATCAGCGCCTACCTCCGTGAGCTGCGGCAGGCGGGCCGTCCCCTCGCCGTGTTCGTGGATGACGGCGAGAAGTTCGGCGGCTGGCCCGGGACCAAAGACTGGGTGTACACGCGCGGCTGGCTCGCGCAGTTCTGCGACGCCATTGCGGCACTCGTGGCGGCCGGCGAAGTCCGCCTCACGACGCCGGGCGTAGCGCTGCGTGAGGTCGCGAGCGCCGGGCTCGCGTACCTCCCGACCGCGTCGTACCGCGAAATGGAAGGCTGGGCGTTACCGGCGCACGCCGTCGCCCGCCTCGTCGCGCTGGAGCGCGACCTTGGGGAGGAACGGGTAGCAGGGCCCGACGGCGCCTTCTTGCGCGGCGGCCACTGGCGGAACTTCCTCGTGAAGTACCCCGAGGCGAACCGCATGCACAAGAAAATGCTGGCGCTGTCAGCGCTGTGCCACGCGCGTGGGGATCCGCCGGCGGCGCGGCGCGCTATCGGTCGTGCCCAGTGCAACGACGCCTACTGGCACGGCGTGTTCGGGGGACTGTACCTGCCGCACCTGCGGGCCGCCATCTGGCGCAATCTGGCGCTCGCCGAGGGCGAGCTGCGTCGCGGAGAGGGGCTGGCGGTCGAAACGCTCGATCTCGACGCCGACGGCGCCGAGGAGTTGTGGATCCACTCGGGCGTCTGCTCCGCGCTCGTCAGCCCGCGGCGCGGCGGCGTGATCGAGGAATACACGCTGTTCGAGCAGGGCATCAACTATGCGGATGTGCTGACCCGCCGGCGCGAGCCGTACCACCTACCGCCATCCGGTCAGCCGCGCCACGCGGAGGCGAACCACACGACGGACGGCGCGCCCAGCATCCACGACATCGAGGCGGCCGCCCGCCTGCAACGCCTGCCGCCGATCGACCCTTCGGACCGTGCGCTGTTCGTGGATCGCGTCCTCGCGAGTAGCGTGACGCTCGATGCCTATATGAGTGGAGCCTTCGACTCGGTCGCCTGCTGGGCACACACCGCGTTCCGCGCTGCCGCAGAGCAGTCGGCGCATGCGGTGGAGGTCGTACTCCACCCCGCTTCTTTGCCTGCGGGGCTGCTCGAGAAGCGCATCAGGCTCGACCAGGCCGGGGAGTTGACCGTTCGGTACCGTTGGGATCCCAAGGCGTTTCCGCCCGATGCTTTCTTCTGTCCCGAGATCTCGGTCTCGCCCCAGGTGGAGCTCGATCTCACGCCGGCGGCCGATGTGTGGAACTTCCCCATCGCGACTGTGTCCCGCTCGGAGCGCGGGTTCGAGGAGACGGTGCAGGGCTACTCGTACACGCCGCGTTGGCCGATAGGCGCCGGCGAAGCGCGGCTTACCGTGCGCGCGGGTCCGGTAGCTTAAGTCCTACAGAATCGAGCTGAGACTGCAGGAGAAGCCCGGGAGCACGTCCTCGCCCTCGAGCGTACTGGTCTCCGCCAGGTGCGTTTCACTCCCGTCCGGTCTGTACACCCGAGCGACGCGCCGCTCGGGGTCGATCACCCAGACCAGACGCGCGCCCCCTTCCAGCCAATCGCCGACCTTGGCGAACGTTTCGCCTGGCCGGTCGTCGGGCGAGAGAACTTCGACGACCAAGTCCGGGCCGAGTGCAGGGAAGCCGCGGGTTTGAGGGTCGGGGAGTCGCTCCCGGCCTATGAACGCAACGTCCGGAGCGCGCACGGTGTCCGGATCGCCCGCGAGCTTGAATCCTGTGTCGCCGCTGACCACTTGGCCTGCTCCTGTCCCCTTCACGTAACTCGACAGGAGATACGCGAGCTCCATGGACACGCGCCCATGCCCGTACCCGGCGGGCTCGCGCACGACGAGGACGCCTCGAACGAGCTCCGTGCGCTTGTCGGGGATGCTTGTGCGAAGCAGGTCGTCTGCGGTCATGAGGGCCGGCGGCATCCTACGAACGTAGAGAATCTCGCTGCAGGATTCAACGGTGCATCAACCGCCTTGTTCGCAATTTTTCGGTACGACTAGCAAGAATCCGGTTCTTTCCCCGGACTTCCCCCACGTATCGTTGGCGTGTGTCAGCCTACGAAGACTTAGACGCGTTCAAGGCCTGCCACCAGCTCACGCTGGCCGTGCATCGCCTCGTGGAGAAGCTCGAAGAGCGAGACGCGACGCTGAGTGGGCACCTGTGGGCGGCCGCCTTGTGTGCGTCCAGTCGCATCGCGCGCGGGTCGGCATTCCGGAATCGCCGCATGTTCGCGGCATGCGTCGATCGCACCCTCTCGGCGCTCTCCGAGATCTCCTATTACCTCGACATGGGGTACGCGATGGGCCTGATCTCAAAGGAAGACCATCAGGAGATCGAAAGCCTGGGCGGGCGCGCCTTGTTCTACTCCATGAAGCTGGTCATGTCGCTCGCGGGCGGGAGTCCGGACGAAACCGCCTAGGTCGCCGGGCCTAGGGTCGTACCAGCTCTAACAGGTCGCGCACCACGAAGTCGGGCTGCGGATCACCGTCTCGCCGACCGGCGCCGGCGGGATCGAGCCACACCGTCGCGAGCCCTGCGCCGGCCGCACCGCCGATGTCGCAGCGGAGATTGTCGCCGACAAAGACGATCTCGGAGCGCGGCACCGGGAGTGCACTCACCGCCTGGTCAAAGAGCTTACGCGAGGGCTTGATGCTCGAGGTATCCGACGAAAAGACGGTGACGACGAAGCGGTCGAGCACACCGGCGCGCCTGAACTCCTCGAGCCAGAGGTCCTTCCGGGACAAGATGTTGGCGACCAAGCCGAGGGGGTGGGAGCGAGCCAGGCTTCGCAACGCTATCGCGTAGGAGTCCGGGACCTGGCCGCGCTCATGCCGGGCGATAACGTCCTCGAGCAGCTTCAGCTCTCGCTCGTCGAGCCCCTTCGCCTGTGGCAATGTGCGAAGCGTATCGAGAACTCGCGGGAACGAATCGCACCGTGCGGGATCGTTGTAAATCCGTTCCATGATCTCGTAGCACGCAGGAATGGCTGCCTGGACCACTTCAGGCGCGAGCCGCGATCCGCCGAGGGAACGGTACGTAGCAGCGTAGTCCTGCTCCGCGCCGAAGCGGTCTCCACCGAACATGAGGGTTCCGTTCATGTCGAGCAGCACGGCGCCAAAGCGGGAGAGGATGTCGGATGCAGCTACGGGCACCGCCTCAACCCGCTTGGTGCGTTCGGGCCGATGGGCTGTCACTTGCCACCGCACAACCATTGTGTAAGCACCTGAGCCAATCCAATGCGCACATTGGAGAACGCGTGGTCGGACTGTAGTGTCAGAGTCGTCAATTCCCTGGCGCCAACCGCGCGGAGCTTGGCTCCCAACGGTTCATAAACCTCGGACAGCGGCACGGCCTCATCATGCGTGGCAGCGAGGAGCAGCAACCTCTTCGTGGCAAGGACACTCGTGTAGCTTTGGAGGCTCCATTCGGCCGCGTGGGTCACGGCGTCGCGGCTCAGCTCCTGGCCGGACGTGCCCCGCAGGGCACCCAGTTGCGCCCCTCGCCGTTGGACCCCCTTCGCGAAGGCGCCAGGGTCCCTCATCGCTGCCCCACGACTGCCAAGATCCACCGGGGCGAGCGCGGCGACGGCCGCAACCTTCTCGGTGGTCGCCGCCGTGTAGAGGGCGGCGAACCCGCCGAAGCTGTGCCCCACAAGGATCAGGCGTTCAGGATCCACACGCAGCCAGTCGGCTGTCGCGGGCTCGCGGAGCCACCTCAGAGCAGCAGTAACATCCTCGAGCACATGTGAGTAGGAATAGACCCCAGGACTTCCCCAAGAACCACGGTAGTAAAAGACGAGCGCGTTGAAGCCTGCTCGTCGCACCGCTTGGGCCAAGTCAGCGTTCTTTTCGTCTCCAGGGAACCCATGAAGGAAGACTACGGTCGCGTGAACTCCCCGGCCTTGAGCCACATAAACAACCCCGTTCAAGTGGACACCAGCGCTGGGAATCAGGACGGCATGCATCACCGGCGGGTAGGCGGTGTCGACCGGGCTGGGGTCGGCAGTTACCGCGGCCGGGCTGCATGTCACTGTCTGTGCGTGGAGCGAGCCAAGTCCCGCGAGACTACTAGCGACGAGGAAGCCTGCTGTGTGGCGCAAACTGGTGTTACCTTGACCGGCGTAGTGGCGAGTCCGGGCCATATTTGTGTGCCTAGCAAATGGATCGTGCTTAACCTGCGGGCACCTTGCCCGCCAGCGCAACTGTCTTGAACGATCGTTCGTGACCGTCAGCGCACAACGCTGCTTCCCTTAGAGCGATCACCGCGCGTCAGCCTCAAGCGCTCGCGACGTCTACGAGCCCAGGACGCTACGCAACTGGGACAAGAACCCATCGGGATCTGCTGGACTGACCAGGAGACTGTAACCGGCAGTGGTGGGAATGTAGACCGCTCGCGTGCGGTCGGTCAGATACAGCAGCGCCTTCTCGCCGTTGCGCAGACGGAACCACCCAGCCTGGTAGCCAGGCAGCGCAGTTCCGATGCGGCGCGACTTCGGCCGGAGTTGCTCCTCCCGCCCGAGATCGACGCGGCGAGCCAGGTCCACCCGGAGTTCCGGCCTGGGCACGAGACGCCCGTATAGGTCCCCCTCGAGACGGAGGCCGTCGGCCCGGATTTCGAAGCGCGATGCGTGGGCACCTCGCACGGACGTAGCGAGGAGCGCCATAACACCGACGAGGATGACGATGACGGGAATGAGAAACCAGAAGTAGCGGCTCTCGGCCGGTGCGATCGGGAATGCGTTCATCAGGACCTCCAGAAGGCCCGGGGAGTGCCGCCTAACGAATCGCGCTTAGGCTGCGGGCGACTCGCCCGCCGCGCACCGTTTAGGGCTACGCCGGCTGAATGACGACGGCCGTGCCGTAGCATAGAACTTCCGTAGCCGAACCCTGACGACCCACCTCGGAACTCTCGTATCGGACGCCCACCACGGCATTAGCCCGCAGTTCTCGGGCATGTTGCAACAGCAGGTCGTAAGCCTGTTGGCGTGCTTGCTCACACATCTCGGCATACGCTCCGATCTGGCCACCAACGATCTGCTTGAGCCCGCCCAGAATACCCTGCCCTATGGTTGGGGAGCGTACGA
>Ga0209266_1000305_pt1 | contig 40798 bp, 31 predicted proteins | sample GraSoiAngelo_132_FD_185889 | JGI IMG/M metagenome (GOLD analysis project Ga0209266, IMG submission 185889) | Grasslands soil microbial communities from the Angelo Coastal Reserve, California, USA - 14_0929_02_40cm (SPAdes) (version 2) | ecosystem: Environmental > Terrestrial > Soil > Grasslands ...
AAACGCCTCGGCGACACCGGAGTACTTCCTCACCGCCGCCTGGCCGATCGCGTGGGTTATCGCATGGCACAGCCGCTGCATCTGGGCATCTGCGGCGTACCCCGCCTTCAAGTCGGCGAACGCTGCTGCCACGCCTTGCCGGTCGACGATCGCGCGGTAATGCTGCTCGTAGCACCCCAGTGCGATCCCGGGGTCCTGGGGACAACGGAGTCCCGCGGATGCTCTCGCTGTCCGGAACACGTGAGAGCCCAGCAGGCCCGCCGCGGCAACCACGACGAGCAAGCAGATGGCCAGGGCCCCCGTCCGGCCCGTCAGTTTCATGCGTCGCACCATAACACGGGCGGTAGGTCAGGGGGAAGCTCGTGCCGCGCCGCTTGCGACGGCACGGCAGGACCCGTATCGTCGTCGCCCTCCCCCACCAGTGAGCCGCCATGCGACTCGTCTCGTACCTTCCCGCCCTCTTCGCCACGATCCTTGGCTGCCGCCCGCCCGCGCCGCCTGACACCTCAGCCGCCGCCCGGCAGGCCATCGACGTTGCCAACGCCAATTGGCCACGCCTGACCGCCGCAGGCCACGCCGACTCGATCGCCGACTTCTATCACCCGAGCGCGCTGCTCCTGCCTCCGAACATGCTGCCGCTGCACGGGCGTGACTCGATTCGCGCGTTCTTCGGGGTCATGAACGGCATGTCGAGCCCACCCCCCGTGCTCACGCTCCGCGCCGAGTCGGTGTGGGCGAGCGGCCCCATGGCAGTGGAGCTGGGACGCTGGCACTTCGCCTGGCCCGCGGGCGCCAAGCGGCCCCCGGGCGCGCCCGCCGTCGACTCGGGTAAGTACCTCGTGCGCTGGGTCCAGGAAAACGGGCGCTGGCTCATGGTGCAGGACATCTGGAACTCGGACCTCGCGCTGCCCGCGCCGCAGCGGTGATCAGCTGTTGACGGAGGGTGGTACCAGCCAGCCGCCTGGCGTGCGCGCTCAAGGAGACGATGGGCCGCCCGCCCCACCGCTCGCTGCTCTCGCTGCGCCTCGGCTGTGGCCGAAGGGGGCGATCAGCCCTTACCGGTTGGCCGTATTATCCAGGATAGGCCGGTTGGTCGCCGTCGTGGACGTGACCGTGATGTCGCCCCGCGCGGCGACGGTATAGACCTGTCCCCCCGAGAACGACTGGGCGGTTCTGGTGATGACGGGCGTCGCCGAGCCGGTGTAGCGCGTGGCCAGGTCGTACGCGCCGCCCGGCAACGTCGTGAAGGCGCCCACCCCCTTGTACGCCACTTCGGCACCGACGGCCGCCCAGTGGGCCGTCACCGTGTCACCAACGGGCCTCGCATACAAGGTCATCGGATTCGCGTTGCCCATCGCGTGGACGAAGCGCACATTCGCGACCGTGTAGTCCGTCGGGACGGTGAACGGATCCTCCACCACGAACCCGTCCACGGTCTTGGCCGTGGTATTGTAGAAGCCGCTCAGGTAGAAGGAGTAGGACTTCCCGTCCGCGATGGTCGTGGTGACGCTGGCGATGGGCAGGTCCTTGTCGACCGTCGCGGCGATCCTGCCCGTGAAAATGTGCTGGCCGGGCGCGATGGTCGTGTAGACTCCCCCGGCCCCCGCCCCGCCATACGTCACGCCGTTGGTGGACTCGACCCCCGTGCCCGACTGGATCGCCGTCATCTTCGTCGCGTCGGCGTAGAAGTTCACCCCGGGGGCGTTCACGCCGAAGTTAAAGAACTTGATCTGCGCGCCCGCAAGCGGCGCCGTGGGAAGCACCTGGACCGTATTCTTCTCACACGCTGATAGCAGGCCCGAGCACAGCAGCGCGGCCAGAGAGCCGTATCTGTTCATAATCCGGGTCACCGTTGAGTGATCCATAGCGGCGTGGTGTGGTAATCCGTAGCATCCGCCCCGATGGCCTTCAGCGCGTCCAGGTTCCAGACGTACTCCGAGTTGAATCTCGGCCTGATCCGCTGTACCACCTTGCCGCTGTTGAGGGAATAGAGCGTCGTGGGCGGCGCGAACCCACGGAACACTTCCACACTGCTCACGGTATCGGGATCGGTGTAGTGATAGCGGCGCATGTCGAGCCACAGCTCGTTGTGTCCCCACCCCCACAGCGCGATGAACTTCTGGGACATGATGTGCGACAGGGTCAGGCTTCCCGCCGCGGGGACGATGTTCGTGTCGGCGAGAAACGCCGTTTTCTCGGCCGTCGAGATTTGCGTCGGCGACTGGTTGTCGTCCCGGTTGCGCGCGTTCACGAAGTCGATGTGCGCCGAGATGCCGTTACTGTACGCGGCGAGGGCCGTCGCGCGATCGCCCATCTTCAAGGCGGCCTCCGCCTTGATGAACTGCAACTCCGCGTAGGTCATCGCGGGAATCTTGGCGCGGTCGGCGAACAGATAGCGGCCCGGCAGCCCCAGCCCCCCCGTCCCAGGATAGCCGAAGAAGTTGTTGGGCTTCTGCGAATCGGGGAGCGCGCCAAAGCCAAGTATGTTGGGATCGAGACCGCGGTACTGCCCGTTGGGTGACGGCGAGAGCATGCGCGTCAGGCGGGGGTCGACCACACCGCCGAACTGCGTGCCGTTCATCAGGTTGAGGACGAATTGGGTTTGCCGGTAGAGCGTCGCGTTGTTGCGCGTGCGCCCCCAGAAGTTGTAGTCCGCGAAGTCGGTGCTGGTGGCCGGATACGTGAGCAGCGCATCGTCGGCCTCGCTCGTGAGCGACTGGTCCACCTGGGCGATCACCTGCGCCGGATCGTACGTCGCCTTCTTGTTGGCAAAGTGATGGTAGTACCGAGCCAGCATCCCGTGCGCGAACTTCAACCACTTGGTGCGATCGCCGCCGTAGATGTGGTCCCCCACGGCCAGATAGGCCTGGTCCACGGCGCCGTCGCTGTGCCCGAGCAGCACGACCGCGCTGTCGAGCAGTCGCTTGACCTCCTGATAGGCATAATCCTGCGTATCGTAATCGAAGCTGGTCCGCGTCGCGTCGAAGGCTTCCTTGATGATGATCTCGCCGTGGAGATCGGTGAGCACCTGCCAGCCCCACGCCTTGAGAATCATCCCGACACCCAGCAGGTCCCAGCGCTGCTCGGCCTGGGCTTTGGTGTTCATGTCGATCAGGTTCTGGCCGAGCGACCAGTAGACGTCGCGCCACTGCTGGGCTCCGTTATCGCTGCCCGGCTGGAACCCCATCCGGCCCCAGCTCTGTGCCGGATCGAAGGCGGTGGACGTCGAGATCCACTCCTGCGTATAGTGGCCGACAAAGCGGCCGTCGAACTGTGGGGACGTCACCAGCCAGTGCAGCATCGGCGGCAGGTACAGGTTCGCCGTCACCGACTGGGGGCCGTTGGGATTGGTGTTGACGTCGAGGAAGTCGGTACAACCGCCCGACAGGATCAGGACGCCCGCGAGGAGCCCGCGCAATCGCCTGTTCATGGTCAGAACCCCACCCGGAGCCCGAAATTGACGCCGCGCGGCATGGGGAAATTCCCGAAGTCGATCCCCACGGCGCCCGATCCTCCCACCGCGGCGCTATTGCCGTTCACGATCGGGTCGAGCCCGGTGTAGTTGGTGATGAGGAACAGGTCCGTGCCCGTGACGTACACGCTCGCGGCGCGGGCGCCCAGAAAGTGCCCGGGCAGGGCGTAGGTCAGCGTCACGTCGCGGAGCCGTAGCCAGTTGATGTCCTTTTCGATGAACAGCTCCTCGCTCATGTTCGTGTAGTATGCCGGCTGCGCGCTCGGGATGATGACGATGTTGTTCACCGTTGGATTGGCGCTGTTCTCGTTCCCGTCCCACAGCACCCCCTTGATGATCCGCGGCTGGTCGCGATCGAGCGTTTGCATGCTGAGCCCGTGCGTCGTGAGGTAATGATCGGTCGCATCGAAGACGTCGCCCCCCTTGCGAATATCGAGCAGGAAATCAAGGGTGAGGCGCTTGTACCTGAAGCTGTTCGTGAGGCCGATCGTGAAATCGGGCTGGCGATCGTACCCGCCGTCGATGAAGTTGGCCGATACGGCGTTCGATCGGACGGGAAGGCCCGTGGCGGGATCGATGAGCAGGTCGCCTCGGTTGTTCCTGAGATAGAAGAAGCCGGTGAGCGACATGGTGGACAAACCTGGCTTGGTCCCGTTGCGCACGTTCCCATACAGCCAGGTGTCCGAGACATAGGATTCCGGAATGCCATTCGGCAGGGACGTCACGATGCTGCCCGAGCTGTTCCAGTTGGCCGCGACATCCCAGGAGAAGGCAGGGGTGAGAATCGGCGTGCTCCGCAGCGTCAGCTCGAGGCCCCGGCTGCGCGTCGCGGCGCCGTTCAGGTTGAAGAGGATGAACCCCGTCCCGTAGCTGCCGCGGATGTCGTTGACGATCTGGTCCTTGGTCACCGCCCGGTACACGGTTGCGTCGAGCCCGAGCCGGTTGTCGAGGAAGCTCAGCTCGGTGCCGACCTCGAACGACTTCTTGAACTCGGGCCTCAGCCGAAGATTCGGGCCCCAGAAGCCGTACCCGTATCCCCCGAACGCCGTCGTCTTAAACTCGAGCGCCGGCCGATAGGCGTAGGGCCGCGCGTCCTTGCCGACCTCGGCATACCCGGCCCGCAGCTTTCCGGTCATGAATCGGCCGAGCGCCGGAAACGCGTCGGAGAAGATGAAGCTCGTCGACACGGATGGATAGAAGAACGAGTTCTGGCCGGGCGGGATGGTCGACGTCCAGTCGTTGCGGCCCGTTACAGTGACGTACAGGTAGTTCTTGTAATCCAGCACCGCCTGCCCAAACAGACTCACCAGCCGGCGCTGCTCGATGGTGGTCTTGGGCGTCCGCGTGGTGGTGTTGTTCATGGAGATGAAGTTCGGATCGAGAAAGCCGATACCGGTCGCCGCGTCCGTCGTCGACTTGAAATCGGCCACCTCGTTCCCCAGGAGACCGCTGACCGAGATGCTGGGCGTGAGCGCGTGGCTATAAACATTGAGCAGCGTCTGGGCCGTGAGGTTGCGGGTGATGGCGTCCGCCTGGTCGAGCAGCCCGTTGAACGTGTAGCCGATCTCGCTCTCCGGATGCCGCAGGAGGAGGTTCTGGTTGGTGTAGGTGTCCACGCCGAGGTTGGACTTGACGTTCCCCCACGAGAACGGCGTGATCACGAAGCCGACGTTGGCCATGAGGCGGTTCGTCTTGGAATTGATCTTGTTCTTGTTGACGTTGAAGTACGGGTTGTCGGCTTCCGCGGCCGCGGAGGCGCTGGTCAGCCGGCGCCGGGTGCCCGCGAGCGTCAAGTAGTCCTTCGCCTCGTCGGTCTGCGGCCAGACCATCAGGCCGATCAGCGGGCCAATGCTGTCCTTGTACACCTGGTCGTTGTTCGCATAGGTGTACGTCATCGAAACGTCGGTGGAGAGCCAGGGGTTGATCCGCGCCTGGGACGCTCCCGTCACGCTGATGCGATCGTAGCCTGAATTCGGTACGACTCCGTTCTCCTTGTCGAGGGACGTGCCCAGGCGGTAATTGACGGTGTTGTCCGCCGTCGCCCCGCTGAAGGACAGGTTGTGTTTCTCGGTCAGGGCCGGCCGCAGGAAGCCGTCGATGTTGTCGTAGAACCGCGTCCCGGCAGGATACGGGGCGCCGAAGTACCTGAGCGAGCCGAGCGTGCCGTCCGACAGCGTGGTCGGCCCGTAGACGCGCTGCAGCTCAGGCGTGGCCCCGGTCATCTCGATCCGGAAGCTGTTCGAGTACTCGAACCCGCCGCCCGCCTTTCCTCGCTTGGTCCTGATGACGATCGCCCCGTTCGCCGCGTCGATACCGTACAGGGCCGCGGCTTCGGGCCCCTTCAGCACAGTGAGGGTCTCGATGTCCTCCGGATTGAGATCCGCGGCGCGGTTGGTGAAATCGACACCACGGTTCGAGAACGCCGTCGTCGAGCTCGCATCGGACGCCAGCACCCCCGTGTTGAGGGTGCGGTTGTCCATCGGCAGGCCGTCCACGATGATCAGCGGCTGGTTGCTCGAGCTGATGGAGCTCACGCCCCGGATCGTGATCGACGTGGACGCGCCCGGGACGCCCGACGTGCTCGTCACGTCGACGCCCGCGATGCGCCCCGCCAGGGCGTTGACGAAGTTCTCGCGCTGCGTTTGCGCGATCTCGACCCCCCGGATGGTCTGCTGCGCCGTTCCCAGGGCCCGTTGCGCCGTGGTCTGCCCCAACGCCGTCACCACCAGGGCATCGAGATCCAGCGCGACCCGGCGCAGGGCGACGTTGATGACATCGTCGGCGCCAACGGTACGTTCTACCAGAGCCGTCCCGATGAACCGGAACTGCAGCACCTGGCCAACCTCGGCGCGAATGGAATAGTTTCCTTCGCTGTTGCTCGAGGTGCCTGTATTTGTCCCTTTGATGACGATCGATACACCGGCCAAGGGAGCGCCCTGCTCACTCGTGACTCTACCGGTAACGGTCTTTTGTTGGGCAGACGCGCGAGGAGCAACCAGGAATACTCCCACCAACACCAGGACTACGCTTGTTTTCATAATGAAGTGCACCGACTCTTGGTGGACAGTGAGTGGAGCGGCGGAGGCCCGCTCGAGCACCACGAGGCCGACGTTACCGCGGGGTCGTGAAAATCGCAACTCGCTTGCTTTGACGCGCGAACGGGCCGGGAGTAGAATTCAGCCGCGTAGCCTCAACGGAGTCGCCGCGCGACAAGCAAGGGGCCGTTATGGATTCGTTGACCCATGTGTATTTCGCCTGGCGCCTGGCCGAAATCTCCGGCACGGACCCGGCGTCGGCCTACGCGGCGCTGTTTCCGCAGATCGATCGCAATCCACCCTATTTCCACCGCCTCTACGCGCACAACTTCGCCCTGGCCCGGGACTTGAGTAAGATCGGACAGGAGGTCATGGCCACGGGTAAGGTTCCGGCGAAGTTCAAGGACAACTACGCCTGGAAGCGCTTCCTCCAGGAACGCCCGCGCATCGTGGCCTACCGCGAGAAGTTTTCGGCAGCGGCGGGCGTCACCCTCCCGGCTCCGGGGACGGACGCGTTGTCCGGCGCCATCGCCTACCTGTCGCACATCTACTTCGACACCTACAACAATCCCGTGCAGGCCTTCCTGCCCGAGATCGTGCACTCCTGCGCCCAGGTGGGGCTCTGGAAGGCCCTCAACCCGGTGGCCTTCCGGCTGTCCCTGTACGAGCGCAACAACATCGAGGCCTTCCGCAAGCGGTTGTATTTCTCGAGCCTGTGGGAGACGCGCCTAGAGCCGCACGCTCTCGCCTACGCCCTCATCGCGCAAACGGCCGCCACCTGTTTCGTCGACGTCTCCGCGCGCCTGGTGAAGAAAACGTACCAGGCACTTGGCATCGGCGAGCCGCCGGATGGGAAGGATCTGCGCGATGCACGGGAGTTCATGCGCGAGAAGGAGCAGCTCACCATCAAGCTCACGCTCGAATACGGACGGAAGCAGCCGCACCTCAAGCGTTTCGACCGACCTCCCTTGCCGGTATAAAACCGTGGGGCACGACCTGCTGCCGGTGTTGCTCCGACGCTTGGGTGCCCGCCAGCGGCGGGTCCTGCGTGACTGGTGGCGCGGCCGACTCGGACCGTGGGCGACCGTCGCGCCTGGCCGCGATCCGGCGCGGAAGCAGATCGCCGGCTACAGCTGTCCGATCCTCAACCCGGCGTTTCAGCGTCACGTCTACGACAACAAGATGCACAATCTCGCCCTGGTGCAATCGCGGCTCGACGGCGTCACGTTAGGCCCGGGCGAGCTGTTCTCGTTTTGGCGTCTGGTGGGTCGGCCCGACGAGGTACACGGCTTCAGGGTGGCCTCAAATTTTATCGCCGGCAAAGTCGGCTTCGCCGAGGGCGGCGGCATCTGCCAGCTGACGAGCGCGCTCTACAACGCCGCCCTCCTCGCCGGCCTGGACATGCTCGAACGCCACGCCCACAGCATCGACGCGTACGGCCCGAGTCGGTACGTGCCGCTGGGCCGTGACGCGACCGTCGTCTACGGCTATAAGGACTTGCAGTTCCGAAACGCGACCGCCGTGCCGATGACGCTGCGAATCCGGATCAGCCCCGACCAGGTCGAGGTGGCGTTCTACGCGCCCGAGCTTCCATTCGTCGATGTCCGTCTCGACGTCGAAACCCTTGCGTCTGATGGGCTCCACACCCGCACGCGGCGCCGGCGCAACGGATCCTGGGAGCTTGTTTCTGAGGATCGGTATGCACTCCCTGCAAGCTAGACGTTGGGTCCCGCTCATCGTTGGCACTGTGGCTGCCGCCGGAGCCTGCACCCGCGAGGGATCAAAGCGGGAGGGGGAGGCCAAGGGAGGCGCAGTCGTTCCAATCCGCTTTACCCAACTCACGGTGGTTCAAGATCGTCTCTGGGCAACGACCGATGCGGGTATCGTCGTGATCGATCCCGTCGCGGAACGCTGGACGAAGCTCGATTTAGGCGTGGAGCGCGTCGTGCCCACGAGCGTGATAGCGTGTGGATCGGACGTCTGGCTGCGGTTGGAGGATAGCCTCGCCCTCCTCGATCTCAAGACGCGGAGCCTCCGGATTAGCGCCACCACCGGAACGCGCCAGCCAGGAGGTCCCCAGGAGCCGCTGACAACGCGTCTCAGCTCAGTTGCCCGAGAGATATGCGGACAAGGTGCTCTGTGGATCTACGACGCGGGGATCCTGTTCAAGCCTCCCTTTGTCGGGGGCGTCTACGAACGACAGGTGCTTCCACGGATCGGCGACAACACGCCTCCGTTCTCCCACGCCGAGTTCCTGGGGGGTGCCGTGTATTTCCTGGTGCCCTACTATGCCGGGGGTCCGGACAGCACTCGTGGCTTGTTTCGCTTCGATCTGAGCGCCTCGACGATCAACCGCGTCGGGTTACCCGAAAATGCGTTCCCGTTGACTCTCGGGCGTGTGGATGATGGTCTTCTCGTGAGGGCCAGCGGGTCGAGGGCCTTTCTCCTGACGGCGGACGGCCAGCCGTGGGTGGAAGCCCCGCAGATCTACGGTGACTCGCTATTGGCCCGGGGCGACAGCGTGGTGTGGGTCGGAGCGTCGTACGACGTGTCGCCCGCCAGCTATTTCGTGGTCCGCTACATACACGACGCCCGCGAACCGAAGGATCTCCTCGTTCTGCCTCGCTTTGGGCCCGGTCCCGGTCCCAGGAGCGCCCTCAGCTTCCTGGGAATGTTGTGGGCGGTCTCGGCTAACAAGGTGCTGAGGATCGATCCCACCGCGGAGGAGCTCGTGACCTATCAGGTCAAGGATACGTCCGGGCAGTTCGTGCGAAGGTCATTCCACCTGAAGACTGAGGGGGCCGGACTCCGGTACTTGGAGGGGGACACCCTGCGCCAGGTTCCGTAATGAAGCGGAACCGCGTGTCAGCGCCGCCTGCGGATTTCCGCGAGAAAACGGAAGGCAAGTTCTTTCTGGATTCTGATTTTCTTCCGGTCGAGCTTCAGATTTTCCCGTGAGTCCGGCAGGCCCAGCACACGCACGAACTCCCGCTCAGCCTGGCGGTAGTCGCCTTGCGCCCGGAAGATTTGGCCGAGCGCGAATGAGGGAGTCACGTGTTGGGGAAAGGCATCGCGAATGAACTCAAAGCGACTAATGGCGCTGCCGTAGTCCTTCCGGCGAGCCAGGATCTCCGCTTCCAGATAGAGGATGCCCACGTCGCCGAACCGCTCTCGCGCCGCCCGCAGGCTGCGCAGCGCCGCGCCGTAGTCTCCCTCGAAATACTGGGCGAGCGCGAGCTTCTCCCACGTGTAGCCATTCTGCGGAGCCAACCGCAGCGCGGCCGCGAACGTCTCCACGGCTTCCGGAAACGGCCCCTGCTCCAGCAGCGCATCGCCCCGCTGCTCCAGCACCCCCGAGCGGAGCTTCGTCCCGAACAGGACGGCCGACGCGCACAGCAGCACGACGGACGCCAGCGCGAGGCCAACGGCGGGGCGCCCGGCCGCCCGCGCGACCTCGCTCGGCTCGGATGCAGGGGCCAGGATGCCGGCGGTGGTCCAAAAGAGGATGAAGACGGGGGCATAGAAGAGCGGCGCGTTCCAGAGAAACAGCACGAGCTGCCCGAACCAGGCGACGGCCAGGCCCCGATACAGGGGATCGTGCCCCATGCGTCGTCTGGCGCCACGTATGATCAGGGAAACGAGGAACAAGAACACGGAGAATCCGAGCAGGCCTTGCTCCGCGAGGATCTGAAGGAACTGGTTGTGGGCGTCCAGCACGAACGCGGCGTTCTGGTGAAAGTTTCGGGTCCAGTCTCCCAGGGCGAAGAAGCGATGCTGAGCTTCCAGCTGGTGCAGGTTGTACTGGCCGAGTCCCACCCCCAACCAGGGATGCCGCATCCAGATCAGGAGCGTCTCCACCCAGATCATGATCCGCCCGCGGCCCGTGTGCGTGGACCAGCCGAGATACGCCGCCACAACGAGAAGCAGGAGCGACACGCCCGCGAGGACCCACCGAACGCTCGCGGCCGGACGGCGGAACAGGAGACCGAACAACGCAACCGCGGCCAGCGCGAGGAGGCCGGACGCTGACCGGGTCATGAGCAGGCAAGTCACGGCGGCAAGCGCCCCCAGGGCCGTCCGGAGCCGAGCGCGCGTGCTGGGCTGCCTCAGCGCGAGCGCTGGATACAAAGGAATAGAGAAGACCAGCCACGCGGCTACGAACTGCGGGTTTCCGAGCGTGGAGAAGGCAGTCATCTTGCCCAGCGCCTGCAGCCCGAAATCCAGCTGCCCAGGGAGGAGCGCCTGAGCAATTCCGAGCAGCGAGATCGGGAGCGACGTCCAGCACACGACTTGCGCGAACCGCTCGGGAAAATCGGGCGACCACAGCCGCAGCTGGCCGAACGAGAACAGCAGCAACCCCAGCACGAGCAGGCTGTAGCTGAGCCACGCTTCCGGAGGGTTCCGCGCCGCGAGATTGGAGGCCGCCGCGAACGCGGCGAAGAGAATTACCGCTCGAGCGGAGAGCGATGGGGCGAAGCCCTTCACGGTGGCGACCCCGCCCCTGTACAGCCAGTAGAGTAGCGCCGCACTGAAGAGGAGCGGTGCGAAGTCCTGCTTGAGCGCGAAGGGATTGGAAACCCAGGGGAAGAAGACCAAGGCGACGGCGGGGATCAATACCAGAAAACCCCCTTCCTTGATGCGATCTCTCCCGGTACGCTTGGGAATCATGGCGACCCAAAACCTATGAACGCGTCTCATTTTCCGCTTGCCACCGTGCTCGCCGCCGGCCTCGTCGCCGCCTGCGCCACCAACCCCGCTACCGGGGCGCGGCAGCTCATGCTCGTCAGCGAGTCGCAAGAGATCGCGATGGGGCGCGACTACGATAAACAGGTCGTCGCCTCCATCGGGCTCTATCCGGACTCGGGCCTACAGCGCTACGTCCAGCAGTTCGGCACGCGGCTCGCCGCGACCTCGGAGCGCCCCAACCTGCCCTGGACCTTCCGCGTCGTGGACGACCCGGTGGTCAACGCATTCGCGCTCCCCGGGGGCTTCATCTACGTCACGCGCGGGATCTTCGCGCACTTGAATTCCGAGGCGGAGCTCGCCGGCGTGGTGGGGCACGAGATCGGTCACGTCACCGCCCGGCACTCGGTCAGCCAGCTGAGCAAGCAGCAGCTCGCGCAGCTCGGCCTCGCCGTCGGCACGATCGCAAGCCCTGCGTTCGAGCGCTACGCCGGGATCGCGAGCCAGGCGCTCGGCGTCTTGTTCCTCAAGTACTCGCGCGACGCCGAGAGCCAGGCGGACGACCTGGGCCTGCGCTACCTGCGACGCGGGCATTACGATCCCCGCGAGATGCCGCACGTGTTCGAGATGCTCGATCGCGTGAGCCAGGCGCAGGGCGGCGGCCGCGTGCCGCAGTGGCTCGCGACGCACCCCAACCCGGAGAACCGCCGCGGGCGGATCGAGCAGGAGATCGCCGCCGGACCGCAGAGCTTCGCGGGCACGGCCGTCAATCGCGACCCCTACCTGCAGCGCCTCGACGGCCTGGTGTTCGGCTCGAATCCGCGCGAGGGCTATTTCAAGGGCAGCGAGTTCTTCCATCCCGAGCTGCGCTTCCGCATGACGTTCCCCGCCGGCTGGACGACGACCAACGGCAAGGAGGCGGTGGTCGGGGTGAGCCCGCAGCAGGACGCGATGGTGGAGCTCGCACCCGCGCAGCAGCCGAGCGCGGATGCGGCGGCGCGTGCGTTTGTGTCGCAGCAAGGCGTCACGGCGGGCTACCCCTCGCGCAGCAGCGTCGGCGGGCTCCCGGCCGTGAGCGCGGGGTTTCGAGCGGCCACCGATAACGGCACGCTGCGCGGCACAGCGGTGTTCGTCGAGCACGGTGGCGCGGTGTACCGCCTCGTCGGCTATTCGGTGGACGCGGGTTGGTCCGACTACGAGGGAGTGGCGGAGCGCTCCCTGCAGAGCTTCGGGCGCCTCACCGACCCGGCAGTGCTGGGCGTGCAGCCGCAGCGCCTGAGCATCATGCGGCTCGACCGCCGCACCACGATCGAGGAGCTGGCGCGTCAGCGGCCGTCGCCGGTCTCTCCCGTCACGCTCGCCCTCGTCAATCAGGTCGAGCCCACGACCCCCCTCGAGCCGGGCCAGCTGGTGAAGTGGATCGTCGGCCAGCCGCTCCCCTAGCGGGTTGATGAAAAACACTATGGAGAGTCGCGCCGGGATGTTCCCACGCTGAAGCGTGGGCTCGGCGATGCACTGTGCTGAAGCACACCACGCTTCAGCGTTGTGCCCGGCCGAGCCCATCCTTCAGGATGGGAAGGGCGCCTGGCGCACCCCGCCCTCCGGGTCTAGTGTATCGCATGGCTTTCCTCGACTCGAAACAGCAGGGCGCCGCCGCGCTCGTCCTGGTGCTCGGCGTCGCCCTCATCATCGCCCTCACCCCCTACGCCACCGGGCTGGTGGGGATCCCCGTGTTGTACGCCGTCTTCGCCCCGGTGCACGACTGGCTGGCGCTGCGCACGCGCGAAAAAGTCGCAGCCAGCGCCGTCGTCCTGCTCGCCCTCTTCCTCATCGTGGTGCCCGGCCTCTCGTTCGCGGGGCTGATCGTGAACGAGGCCCAGGAGATCGCGGGCAACGTGGTCCGCAGCCCGCTGCTGCGGCGGCTCGCCGAGCTGAGGCCCGGCGGCGTGGACCTGGGTCCCCGGCTCGCCGATTTGGGCGCCAAGCTCGTCTCGTGGATCGGTTCCTCCGCCTTCGGCTTGATCGGCACGGCCACGCGGCTCGCGTTGAACCTCGTGATCTCGCTATTCGGGCTGTTCTATCTGCTGCTCCGGCCGCAGGCGACGTGGGACGCGGTCCGACCGTACATCCCGTTCTCGGCCCGGAACACCGAGAAGTTGCGCCAGCGGTTCCGCGACGTCACGACCTCCACGCTCATCGGCACGGGCCTCACCGCCGCGATCCAGGGGACGCTCGTCGGTCTCGGGTTCTGGCTGGTCGGGCTCCCGAACGCCGTCTTCTGGGGCGTCGTCACGATGGTGTTCGCGATCCTGCCCGTGGTCGGGAGTGGACTGGTGTGGGGCCCGGGCGCGATCGCGCTGCTGCTCGACCATCGCCCGCTGCAAGCCTTCCTGCTCGCGCTCGGCGGCCTGGTCATCGTGGGCAACGTGGACTACATCATCCGCCCGATGGTGTTCCGGCGCTGGGCGGACATCCATCCGCTGGTAACGCTCGTCGGAGCGCTGGCGGGAGTGCCGTTCTTCGGGATCCTGGGACTGCTCATCGGGCCGTTGGCTTTGTCCTACTTCTTTGAGCTGATCAAGATGTACAGGGAGGAGTACCTCAGTTAACAGGACAACCAACTACTAGACGCACAGACGCACAGCGGAGAACAGCAGAGGCACAGCGGAGAACAGATGGGAGAAAGCAGGACTACCTGTTTCCTACCCCTTGTTATCCGCTGTGCGTCTGTGCGTCTAGCTGTTGCAGTTCCTGCTTGCTCAACCTCTGCAACCTGTCAATCAGTTGGAAAGCGCTGCGAGCACATATGCCAGATTCGCCGTACCGTCCATGATCGGCTCGTTGGTCGAGTAGTCCCCCACATCGTCGTGGTACACGATGAAGCCGGTGTTGAACGGGGCGTATGCGTCGGCCGCGAGCAGCCGAATCCCCTGTAGGTGCTCGAAGATCGACCGGTACACGGGACCGTCGACCAGCCCTCCGGAGAGCTGCAACCCCAACTGCTGCGCCACGACCGAGTGCGGTGTCCGCGGGTACGTCGTCCCCAGCCCGATGACCATCGACACGCCCCACGGGTTCGTGCCGAACAGCCAGTCGAGCGCCGCCGTCTCGTACTCTAGGTAGCTCGAGTCACCGGTCATGCGCCGGTAGAAGCGGGCCTGGGTGGCAAACGAGGCAAGCAGGTTGTTCGAGCACCAGATAAAAGGAATGCCGACCCGGAACCCGTTGCCCGCGCGGCGCGCCACCGCCGCGAGGCCTCGGCCGTAGTACTCGGCCACGACGCGCCCCGCGCTGTCCGACCCCTCGCGCCAGATCTCGTAATGGCCATTGTTGTGCCACGGATACCACTGATAGTGCCGCGCGGTGTCCTGGCCCATCCAGGGCGTCACGGGCTCGAGCGCCGCGTACTGGAGCGCCGCCGTGAGATAGGGCGGCTCGTGCGTCAACGCGTACAGCTCCGCGGCTCCGAGCTCCATATCGTCGGCCCAGTCGTCCTCTTCGTAGAAGTACGGCGACCGGGCGGGTGCGGTCTGGCACACGCCGGGATGCGCCGCGCCGAGCGCGTACACGGCTCGCGCCTTCGCAGCGAGCCGGCGGGCGAACGCGCTGTCGCGCTCGTGGAACGCCCCGGCGCCCAGGGCGAAGGCGGCCGCGTACTTCCCCGCCGTCGACGCCAGGCCGGTGGAGCGGTTCTTATAGTTGAATAGCCCCTGCGGCTTGCCGGTGCAGGGGTACACGGGCCGCCGCCCTCCCCGTCCCCAGCCGTAGTCGGCCGAATCGTGGACCGGCACGTCCCAGAACGCGTGGTCCCGGTCGTCGCCCAGCTGGTTCAGGAGCAGGTCGTCCTGGGGGTACATCTCGAGCAGCCATTCGAGCCCCCAGCGGGCTTCGTCGAGCACATCGGCGATCCCGTTCGCTCCCGGGAGGCCGTTCGCCTGGTAGCGGTCGGAGAAGGCACCAGGGTGGTCCCTGTACGCCAGCAGCAGCATGGTCGTGGCGTGGGCCGTCGTGGCGCCGTACTGGAGGTAATCCGACGCGTCGGCCCAGCCCCCGCTCACGGGAATGAATTCACCGCTCCGCGTCGGATGATCGACCAAGATCGCGTCGGTGCGCTGGTGCACGGAATCGCGAAACACCGGGTTGTAGCCGGAGCGCTGCTCCCGCATATAGGCGAGCAGCGAGTCCGCGGCGCCGTGGTACACGTCGCGCCCGATCCGTACCGGGAGCGAGCTGGCGTCGCCCGCGACGACGCGATACACACCCGCCTGGCGCACGCCCGAGAAGTCGAGCCGATAGGTGGCGACGCACGGCCCGAATGGTCCCGTGGCGCGCGTGGCGGCCGGCCCGAAGACGGTCCGGTTGCGCGTGTCGACGACGCGGAAGCTCGTGATCTCGCGCGACTCGAGCGCGCACACGACGGCGACCTTAGACGCGTCGAGCGGATAGCCGACCTGATTGACGCGGATCACGACCGGGGCACCTTGCTGCGGGGCAGGAGTGGGAGGCCCGTGACAGTTGACGCTAGCGACGATGAGGAAGACGAGTCCCCAGCGGTCTTGAACGGTCATCCACACGTCCCATCGAGGAGTTCCCATCCTGAAGGATGGGCTCGGCACCGCACAACGCTAAAGCGTAGTGTGCTTCAGCACAGTGCTTCGCCGAGCCCACGCTTCAGCGTGGGACACGCAGTGCGCTACCGGCGCGACAGCGCCGCACGCGCCACCGCGAGCTCGGCCCGGGTGCCGTCGCCTTTCTGCATTTGCGTCAGGTAGTCCTGATACCGCGCTCGCGCCGTGACGGCGTCCCCGCCCAGCTGCGCGGCTTGTGCGGCGCCGAGCAAGCTGCGGGCCCGGCTGGGCTGCTGCGCGAGCGACGCCGCGTACGCCTGCGCCGCCTCCGCGGGGCGGCCCAGCTCGAGCAGCAAGTCGCCTAGCAGCTCGCGCGCGGGCAGCACCGCGCCGGGCGTTACGGGATGCTTCTGAGTCCCATCCTCGAGGTCGGCGGCCGCACGCGCCTGACGCACCGCGTCCGCGCCGTCGCCTCCTGCGCGCGCGAGCCACGCCCCCGCGGCGAGCCGCTGGATCCTCACCTGGCCCGACCAGTACATGTGCAACCCGCCCGCCGCGGCTTCGGCGCTGTCGATCTCGGCGAGCGCGCGGATCTCGACGCGTGCGAGGGTCGTATCGCCGGTCCGCACCGCGCCGATGGCGCGCGCGAATCGGGTGATCGCCTCCGCCGCGCGCCATTCCGGCGCAGGACGCACGACGAGCTGTGTGGCCTCGGCCCACGCCCCGCGCTCCAACGCGTAGCGCGCCGGGATGGCGGCGAGCGCATAGGCGTTCGTCAACGATCCTACGGGATAGCCGGCGGTGACGCGCGCCGCCTCGTCGACCACACGCTTGGCCTCGCCGTCCCGACCCTGTTGCAAGTAGGCGTAGACCAGGTAGTCCCACGCGTGGCCCCGCTGGTCCCACAGGGCGTTGAGATGCCGCTCGTCCTCGAACTGCCGCGCGGCCGCCACCGAACGGTGGTTCGACGCGATGGCGTCGTCCCACAGACCGAGCCGAGTGAAGATGTGCGACGGCATGTGCTGCGCGTGCGGGACGTCGGGGGCGATCTCGGCGTACCGGCGCGCCGCGTACAGCCCGAGCGGGGCAAGCTGTGGGACGTCGTTCGTGTGGATCAGATAGTGCGCCAGCCCCGGATGCCGCGGCTCGCGCCGGAACAGCGGCTCGAGGATCGAGTCGGCCCGCCTCTGGTATGTGAACGTGGTGTCGGTCGGGTTCGCCTGGCCCAGCGCGATGAGCGACAGGGCGTAAAAGATGCTGGCTTCGCGGTCGCGCGGATGCTGGCGCTCCACCTCCTCCATCGCCTGCGCATAGGCGACCAGTCGCGCCTTGAGATCGACCGTCGTGTAGGCCTCGTAGTAGGCACGCACCGCCGCAAGGTAGGCCCGCTCGCGAGGCGTGCTCGCAACGGCGTACCCGCGCACCGCCGCACCCAGCCCGGCCCGGAGCTCGTCCGAGGAAGGCGGCGTCCAGAGCGGATGAAACAGGCTCATCGCCTGGCCCCAGTAGCCCATGGCGCACGTCGAGTCGGCGGCGACCGCGTCCTTGAACGCCTCGCTCGCGCGCTCATACCAGAAGGAATGCAGCAGGGCGACGCCGCGCTCGAAGCGGCGCTGTGCTTCGGCTCGGCAGGATGTCGGGAACGTGACGCGCCCGAGCGCCTCTGCGTGTCCACCGTGTTCGTGGCCTGCCTGTGCCGAGAGCCCGGCGGCGGCGAGTGTCAGAGCCGCGTGCGCGGCGAGCGGGATACGGGCGGACATGGGCGCACTCCTCCAGGGCGAAGGCTCTGCTATGCCCATCAAGATGCTCAGCGAATCCCGAAGGTCAACGGGGCGTCGAAATCGAGATGGACGAGACTGAGCGGATCGACCGTGAGGCCGCCGTACGCGGCGAGCCAGTGGAGGTGCGGGCCCGTCACGCGCCCCGACGCGCCGACGTGGCCGATCAGCTGATCGCGGGCGACGCTGTCTCCCACCGAGACGAGGGCGCGACTGAGATGGAAGTATCCGGTGACGAGGCCCGCCCCGTGGTCGATGAGAATCGTCGTGCCGCTCAAATACAAGTCGGCGACGAGGGCGACGACGCCGCGGTTCGCCGCCCGCACGGCCGCGCCCCGCCGCCCGGCGAAATCGACGCCCATGTGACGGCTCCGCAACACGCCGTTGAAGACCCGCGCCACGCCGAAGCGACCCGTCACGGCCCCCGGGCGCGGGCGCGTGAACGGCTCGCGCCACAGGCGTGGCGTGTCGTGCGCGCGTCGCCGGACGTCCTGCACCCGCTCGCGCTCCGCCCCGATCCGCTCGCCGAGCGACTCCGGCGGCTGCACCAGATCGGGGGCTACGTGGAGCCGTTCGCGCGGCGCCCGGCGCCGCCCCACGGGCAGGGACGCTACGACCGTGTCGCTGGCGCCGTCGGCGCGCACGATCGTCACGCGAGCCGCGACGCCGGTCGCCGCTCCGAGTGGTATGGCAGCGATGGCGTGAAACTCGTCCGCCACGCGCTCGAAGTGGAGCGCCTCGCCTGCGAGCTCACCCTGCACCGCCACGACGCTGTCCCCGGAGTCATGAGGTAGCCGCAGCCCGAGCAGGATCACGGAGCCCTCGAGCGGCACGCGGGGCCGCCAGGCGATCTGTGGCGGCTCGGCGACAGCCTGCCCTCGCGCCACGGCTGGAGCCAGGCAAACCACGAGCGCGTTGAGCGACCGCCACAGCGTCGGCATGCCGCGGGATACCCGAGGCATGCATGCGACGTTCCGTCCGCTGAAACCCTTGCGCCGCACGCGGGGTAGGCACGAGAGTTCTTCGTACTAAAGAAAGTCTTCCTACTAAAGGAGGAACCGCATGACGGCCACGCACGCGTTGGGCTGGGCCCTCGTGCACTCGCTGTGGCAGTGCGCATTGGCCGCGGTGGCGCTCGCCTTGCTGCTCGCCATCGTTCCCGCGCCGTGGGCGCGCCTCCGTTACGCGCTCGCCACCGCGACTCTGGTCTTGACACTGGCGTTGCCCATCACGACTGCGGTCCGGGTAGGTGAGGCGTCGCCCGCGACGCCGGGCAACGGCTTGGCCACGTCGGCCGTCGCCTCCCCCCCAGCCTCCGACGCGAGGCCGGCCGCGCGGACGGCGTTACCCGAAGGCGCGACGGTAGAGCAGGAAACGCCGCGGGGATACACGCCGACGTCGCCGGCGATCGCGGCGCTGCGGCTCGCGTCTCGGATCCGCACGGCGCTGGAGCCCGTGCTGCCTTGGATCGTGGCGCTGTGGCTCGCCGGCGTGCTGGTGTTGTCAGCGCGGCTGGCGTGGGGATGGATCGCGACGCGACGCCTCGGGGCGATGGGCACGCGGCCGGCGCCGGTCGCTTGCATGGAGGCGCTGGAACGCCTCGCGGCGCGCCTGCGGGTCAGCCGGCCGGTGCGCGTCCTCGAGTCGGCCATCGTGCAGGTGCCGGCGGTCCTCGGCTGGGTGCGCCCGGTCATCCTGCTCCCCGCGAGCGCCCTGACGGGGCTCACGCCGCTGCAGCTCGACGCGCTGCTCGCCCACGAGCTGGCGCACGTGCGGCGCTACGACTACCTCGTGAACCTCATCCAGTCGGTGATCGAAACGCTGTTGTTCTACCACCCGGCGGTGTGGTGGATCTCAGGGCGCATGCGTCAGGAACGTGAGCATTGCTGCGACGACCTGGCGGTGGCCGCATGCGGCGACGCGCACTTCTATGCGGCGGCCCTGCTCGGTATGGAGCGCCTCCGCGTCACGGCGCCGACGCTCGCGCTCACGGCGGCCGGTGGCTCCCTCATGGACCGCGTCCGGCGACTCGTGACGCCCGCGCCCGCGGAGATCTTGCCACGCTGGACCGCCGGTGTGATCGCCGTGACGCTCGTGGTGGCGATCGGCGGCGGCTCCCGTCTGGTCCGCGCGAGCGGAGAGTCCGCAGCCGCTGACCGCCCGTCGGCGTTCGTCGCACCGGACGACGCGCGCACCGCGCCGGATACCGTGCTCCGCCATCCCGCGCCGGCGCGCCCGCTCGCGGAGCGGTGGGATTGGGCGCGCCACCAGGCGCAGCAGCTCGGCGGCCGCAGCTTCTGGGTCGGCTACAGCGTGCACCCGCCCGCGGGCGGCGCGCGCGGTGGCGGTGACAGCGCGGGCGCCGATGACATCGCGCTGTTGTTCCACTTCAGGGAACGCGAGGGCAGGCCGCCCGTCCTCCAGCACGTGCAGCCGACCAGCTTCCTCTTGCCGGTAGACTTTGGCGGAGCGCCGCTGCTCTGGCTTGGGCCGGCGGACGACCGCGCCAGCCTGGCCCAGCTGCAAGCCCTGTTCGCGGCAGCGCCGACCACCGACCTCAAGGAAGACTTGATCGCCGGCGTCGGGCTGCACGGCAGCAGCGACGCAGTGGTGTCCCTCCTCGGGCGCTGGCTGGCGGGCGACGCGCGTGCGTCAGTGCGCGCCGAGGCCGCTGAGTGGTTGGGCCACCGTCCGACCCCGGCGGCGGTCCACGAACTCGCTCGAGCGGCGCGGGCTGACCCTGACGAGGACGTGCGGCAGGAGGCCGCCGAGGCGCTGCGCCATAATGCGCTTCCGGCCGCCACCGACTCGCTGATCGCCCTCGCCCGGGCGGTCGACGATCCCGAGGCGCGGCGCGAGGCCGTGGAGGAGCTCGACCACAAGGGCGACCCGAGGGCGACAGCGGCGCTGATCGCGATCGCTCGCGACGACCGTGACGCGGACGTGCAGCATGAGGCGGTCGAGGCCCTGGGAGCGATCAGGGACGGCTCCGGAGTGCGCGCGGTCATCGATTTCGCCCACAGCCATCCGAACCCCGACGTGCGCAGCAGCGCCGTCGGGACGCTCGCCCAAGCGGCGGCTCCCGACGTCGCCCTTGCGGTGCTGAAGGACGTCGCGTACCACGACCGCGACCGCCACGTTCAACGTAAGGCGGTCGAGGAGCTGAAGCGGGTCGACGACGATCGCGTGATCGCAGCGCTCGTCGAGATCGCCCGCCATCACCCGATCCGAGACGTGCGTCGCGAGGCCCTGAAGCGGCTGGGCGACTTGGAAACGCCGGATTCCGCGACGGCGGCGCTGCTCGAAGGGATCGCCTCGGAGGGATCCGACGCAGACCTCCAGCGCGACGCCGTGGAAGCCCTCGGCCACCTGCCCGGCGCCCAGGCGCTGGCAGGGCTGGCGCGGCTGGCGCGCACGCACCGGAGCGCCGAGGTGCGGCGCGAGGCCATCGAGCGGTATGCCAAGGCCGCCGCACCCGAAAGCGCCCGGCTGCTGCTCACGGAGAGGCTGGAGAACGACCGGTCGCCTTCCGTCCAGGCTGAAGCGATCGAGGGGCTCACGAAGCTGCCGAATCAGCTGGGTCTTGCTGCGGTCAGCGAAGCGGCCCGCGCCCACCCCAACCGCGACGTGCGCGCCGAGGCCCGACGCCGTCTCGCGGAGCGTCCTTAGCCGGCCGCCGCGTCAGAATTGCAGCAGATAGCTGAGCTTCAGGAACACCTGTCGCCCGACCGACGTCGCGGGGTCGTCGGTGCGGTACAAGGCGGGCGGGCTCCCCGGTAGGATGGCGAGGTTCTCGTAGCCGTCCCGGTAGCCGACGTACAGCGCTGTTCCCGGGTTGACGAGGTAAGTGAACAGCAGGTCTACGCCCCAGCGGTGCTGCGGGTCCACCCGGGAGAGGGTCGAGTCCCGGTTCACGATCGAGTAGTCCACGATAGCGCGCAGCGAGAGCGCGCGGGTGAACTGGTAGTTCACCTTCTCCCGCAGGATGCGGTCCGTGAACACCCGCGCGGGGGAGAACGGGACGCCCGGCGGCGACGCGTCGGGGCGCGTCTTCTGTTGCGTCGTTTCGGGGTCGCCCAGATCCCTCAACGCCAGGCTGCCACGAACTGTCGGAAGCAAACCACGGGCGGCTGCGGATGCGACGCGAACGAAAGGAATACGGTGCGGCGACTCGAGGCGACCGTCACGCCGGGCGGCCGGCCCGCCTGACGGAGAGGACGTACACCGGTACGCCGAGCGCCAACAGGCCGGCGCCGATCAGGGCATTACGCGGGTTCGCGAGAATCGAGCTTGCCACGACGTACAGCGCCGCCACCACGAACAGGCCGGGTGTCCAAGGATAGCCAGGCACGCGGAAGGCGCCGGGCGGCGGCTTGCCACCTGCGGTCTCGTCCCGGGCTCTATAGATGAAGAGACCCGCCACCGTGAGCCCGAAGAAAATCCAGTCGCCGAAGGCGACGTAGTCCACCAACTGGGCAAATGTGCCGGAGAGCGTCAGCACGATCGCCCAGCCGGCCTGGACCAGGATCGCGAACGCCGGTGTCCGGTAGACTGGGTGCAGCGCTGCGAGCCGGGGCAGGAACGCCCCGTCTGCCGCCATCGCCTGCAGCACCCGGGGCGTCACCAGGATCACCAGGTTCAGGAACCCGAAGGTGGATGCCGTGATACCCGCGGCGATGAGCGTGCCGCCCGCGGGCCCCAGCAGCGCGCGCATCACGTCGGCCGCAGGCGCCGTGCTGGCCGCGAGCTGCGCGGGTCCGAGCACCCGCAGGTACGCGACGTTGGCGAGCAGGTAGACGGCCACCACTACCGCGACCCCGAGGACCAGGGCGCGAGGCAGATTCTGCTCCGGCTCGACGATCTCCTCGGCGATGAAGTTGGTCTGTTGCCAGCCCCCATAAGTGAAGAGGATCGGCACGAGAGCGGCACCGACAGCCATGGCCACTCCGACCACCCCGATCACCCCGCCCGGGTTGGTGGCGGGCGGTGGAGGTTGGTGGAGGACGGTGGAGGGAACGGCGAAGACGAGACCGGCCACGATAAGTGCGGCGAGCGCGGCGAGCTTGAGCAGCGTGAAGACGTTCTGCGTGACGGCCGCCGGTTTGACCCCCAGGTAGTTGATCACCGTCAATAGCGCGATCGCGCCGATCGCGACGGGCACGGTGAGCCCGGCGGAGAGCCCCGCCAGCGCCAGCGCGTAGTTGGCAAACGTCACCGCCACCGCCGCGATGGCCCCCGTGGCGATCACCAGCAGCAGCGCCCACCCGTACAGGAATCCGGCGAGGGGCCCCCACGTTTCCCGCAGGTAGACGTAGCCCCCGCCCGCCTTGGGGCGGCGTTGGCCCAGCTCGCCGAAGCAGAACGCGCCGATCAGCGCGACGACCCCGCCCACGATCCACACGGCGAGGACGAGCGTGGGCGACCCGACCCGCTCGGCCACTGTCGCCGGCGTACGGAAGATCCCGCCGCCGATGATCCCGCCGATCACGGCCATCGTGCCGGAGAACAGCCCGAGCCGGCGGGCGTAGGTGGTCATGGCGCGGGGAAAATGGCACGAACGGTGCAGTTCGGACAGCGCCGGCGCGGCACCGGTGCAACAGTCCCTCCCCCTTCCATCGGTCGGGACGCCAGATCAGTTTTCGATCTCGCACGAACCTCCTCAGAGGAGCTCTTCCGATGGCCCCGATCACCTTCGTCGTCAACGGCAAGTCGCGTACGGTCACCGACGCCCCGGACACCCCGCTGCTGTGGGTGCTGCGCGACTCCCTCGGCCTCACCGGCACCAAGTTCGGCTGCGGCATCGCACAATGCGGCGCGTGTACCGTCCATCTGGACGGTGTCGCCACGCGCTCGTGCGTCACCCCGGTCGCGGCGGTGGCCGGAAAGCGCGTGACCACGATCGAAGGCCTCTCGGCGAACCGGAGCCATCGCGTCCAGAAAGCGTGGATCGCGGAGGACGTACCGCAGTGCGGCTATTGCCAATCGGGCCAGCTCATGGCAGCGGCCGCGCTGCTCGCGACGAACCCCCACCCGTCGGACGCGGACATCGACGCCGCGATGACGAACATCTGCCGCTGCGGCACTTACCAGCGGATCCGCGCCGCCATCCACCGCGCGGCCCAGGAGGCGTGACATGAGCACGCCGACGCAGGTCACTCGACGCGCATTCCTCGAGACGGCGGGCGCGGCGAGCGCCGGTCTCGTCATCAGCTTCTATCTCCCCTCCGGCCCCCGCTTCCGCTCCACCACGGCGGGCCCATTCGCCCCCAACGCGTGGTTGCGCATCGGGGCGGACGAAAGCGTGCTGGTGATCGTGGACCGCTCGGAGATGGGCCAGGGCGTGACGACCGCGCTGCCGATGCTGCTCGCCGAAGAGCTCGAAGCCGACTGGTCGAAGATCCGGATCGAGTTTGCGCCTGCCGACAAGGCGTACACGAACCCGATGTTCGGCATGCAGGGCACCGGCGGCAGCACCAGCGTGCGCGCGGCCTATACCCCGCTCCGCAAGGCGGGCGCGGCGGCGCGCGAGCTGCTCGTAGCGGCGGCCGCGCAGACCTGGGGAGTGGAGAAGGCCGAATGCCGCGCCGAGCGGGGCGCGGTGGTGCACGCGTCGAGCAAACGGCGGCTCACCTACGGAACGCTCGTGGCGAAGGCGGCCACGCTCACCGCGCCGCCGGACGTGCCGCTCAAGGACCGGAAGGACTGGAAGATTCTCGGTACCCGGGTCCGCCGGCTCGATACTCCGCCCAAGGTGGACGGGAGCGCGCAGTTCGGGATCGACGTGAAGGTTCCCGGCATGCTCGTCGCCGTGATCGCGCGCTCGCCGGTGTTCGGCGGCAAGGTCAAGAGCTTTGATGCCGTCAAGGCGAAGGCTGTGCCCGGAGTGCGACAGGTCGTCCAGATCTCGTCCGGCGTCGCGGTCGTGGCGGACGGCTACTGGCCGGCCAAGAAGGGACGGGACGCGCTCGAAGTCACTTGGGACGAGGGGCCCACCGCCAGCGTGTCGAGCGCGACCATCGCGCAGCTCTTCGGCCAGCGGGCGGAGCAGGCGGGCGCAGTCGCGCGGCACGACGGCGATCCCGACGGCACGCTCGGCACGGCGCCCGCGAAGGTCGACGCGGTGTACGACCTCCCCTTCCTAGCCCACGCCACGATGGAGCCGATGAACTGCACCGCCCACGTGCGGGCCGACGGAGTGGACATCTGGGCGCCGACGCAGTTCCAGACCGGGGCGCAAGGGTTCGGCGCCAAGATCGGCGGGGTGACACCCGACAAGGTCAAGGTGCACACGACCTATCTGGGCGGCGGGTTCGGCCGGCGCTTCGAGCTGGATTTCATCCAGGAAGCGCTCGAGACATCCAAGGCCGTCGGCGCCCCTGTCAAGGTGATCTGGTCCCGCGAGGACGACATCCGCAACGCGCAGTACCGCCCGGCGAACCATCACCGCCTGCGGGCCGGGCTGGACGCGAGCGGCCAGCCGGTCGCCTGGACGCACCGCATCGTGGCGCCGTCGATCATGGCGCGCGTGTTCCCCGACACCATCAAGAACGGGCTGGACGGGGAGGCCGTCGAAGGCGGCGTCGGGATGCCGTACACCATCCCCAACGTCCACGTGGACTACCTCCTCACCGACACGGGGATCCCGGTGGGCTTCTGGCGCTCGGTGAACAACTCGTACAACGCGTTCGCGGTGGAGACGTTCATCGACGAGCTCGCCCACGCCGCCAAGAAGGACCCGTACGAGTACCGGCGGGATCTGCTCGGCAAAGCGCCGCGCCACCTGGGCGCGCTGAACCTCGCGGCGAGCAAGGCGGGCTGGGGCACGGCGCCGCCGGCGGGCCGCGCGCGCGGCATCGCCGTGTACAAGGCGTTCGAGAGCTACGTCGCGGAAGTCGCGGAAGTGTCGGTAGCATCGGACGGCGCGGTGAAGGTGCACCGCGTGGTGTGCGCCGTCGATTGCGGGCCCGTCGTGAACCCGTCCATCGTCGAGGCCCAGATGGAGAGCGCGATCGTGTACGGCCTCACGGCGGCGCTGTACGGTGAGATCGCCATCGAGGGCGGACGCGTGAAGCAGAGCAACTTCCACGACTACCCAATGCTGCGCCTCGCCGAGATGCCGAAGATCGAGGTGTACATCGTGCCGAGCACGGACGCACAGGGCGGCGTCGGGGAGCCGGGCACGCCCCCGATCGCGCCGGCGGTGGGCAACGCGATCTTCGCGGCGACGGGGAAGCGGATTCGCAAGCTGCCGATTGGGAAAGTGGTGTGACAACGAAATGCGTGGTACGTGGTTCGCGGCGGCGGACCTAGAGGGACAGGATCGCACCGCCAGCAACCACGCACCACTCACCACGCCGTTTCAGAGGAGAGGCCTAACATGAGCTCCCGGGCAGGAATCACCCGCCGCGAATTCGTCGAGACGAGCGCCGGCCTCGTCATCGCATTCTATCTGCCCTCGCGCCGTGCCGCAGCGCCGGATCCCGCGGACGCGGGGTTCGCGCCCAACGCCTGGCTGCAGATCGGCACGGACGGGATCGTCACCCTGACCGTCGACAAGTCCGAGATGGGCCAGGGCTCCCAGACCGGCCTCGCGATGATGCTCGCGGAAGAGCTGGAGGCTGACTGGGCCACGGTGCGGCTCGGGCCGGTGCCCGAGAACCCCGCGGGCTGGTCGCGCCGCATGTCCACCGGCGGCAGTACGGCGATCCGTACGTCATGGGAGCCGCTGCGCAAGGCGGGCGCCGTCGCGCGCGAGATGCTGATCAGCGCGGCGGCCGCGACGTGGGGGGTGGAGCGCGCGACGTGCCACGCCGAGCAAGGCGCCGTGATTCACACCCCCACCCAGCGCCGGCTGCCTTACGGCAAGCTCGCGGCGCGCGCCGCTCAGCTTCCCCACCCCGAGGCCGCCGATGTGCCGCTCAAGGACCCGAAGGACTTTCGCCTGCTCGGCACGCGGACACCGCGGCTCGATACGCCGGCCAAAGTGGACGGCAGCGCCGTATTCGGCATCGACGTCACGGTGCCTGGGATGCTGATCGCGTCGATCGAGCGGTGCCCGGTGTTCGGGGGGATGCTGAAGCGGTACGACGGCGCCAAGGCGGAGGCGCTCCCCGGCGTGCGCGCCGTGGTGGCGCTCGAGCCCAGCGCGTGGACCGGGAGGGGCGGCGCCTGGACGGCAGGGTGCGCCGCCGGCGTCGCGGTGGTCGCCGACACCTACTGGCACGCCGTGCAAGGCCGGCGCGCGCTCGACATAGAGTGGGATGAGGGTGAGGCAGCCGCGCTCGGCTCGGACGGCATCCGCGCAGAGTTCGCCCGGCTCGCTGAGCAGCCGGGGGTGGAGGCGCGCAAGGACGGCGACGCGGCGGGCGCGCTCGCGGGGGCGGCCAAGCGCGTGGAGGCGGTGTACGAAGTGCCGTTCCTGCACCACGCCACGATGGAGCCGATGAACTGCACGGCGCACGTGCGCGCGGACGGTTGCGACGTCTGGGCGCCCACGCAGAACCAAACGCGGGCGCAGGAGGTGGCGGCGGAGCTCACCGGCTTGTCCAAGCAGCGGGTCCGCGTCCACACGACATTCCTGGGCGGCGGGTTCGGGCGCCGGCTCGAACCCGACTTCGTCTCCGAGGCGGTGCGCGTCTCGCAGGCGGTGGGCGCGCCGGTGAAAGTCATCTGGTCGCGTGAGGATGACGTGCAGCACGGGTTCTATCGCCCCGCCACCTACAATGCGTTCGCAGCCGGCCTGGACGCGGCGGGCACGCCAGTCGCCTGGACGCATCGGATCGTGGCGCCGCCCATCCTCCTCAAGTTCGGGCCGCTTGACAAGGGCATCGACCGCACGCTCATCGACGGGGCCGCCAACCTGCCGTACGCCATCCCGAACGTGGTGGTAGATCAAGTGGCGGTGGATCTGCTGCCGATCCCGCGCGGTTTCTGGCGCTCGGTGGGCATCTCCCAGAACGCGTTTGTCACCGAGTGCTTCTTCGACGAGGTGGCGGTGGCCACAGGCAAGGACCCCTATGAGCTCCGGCGTGCGCTGCTCGCCGATAAGCCGCGCCACCTGCGGACCCTCGAGCTGGCGGCGGAGAAGGCGGGCTGGGGCACGCCGTTGCCGGCCGGACGGGGGCGCGGCATCGCGCTCGCCGAATGGGCGCCAACCACGTGCGCGCAGGTGGCCGAGGTCTCGGTGACGCCCGACGGCAACGTCCGCGTGCACCGCGTAGTATGCGCGGTCGATTGTGGGCCGACCGTCAATGTGGGACAGATCGAGGCGCAGCTCCAGGGCGGCATCGTGTACGGGCTGACGGCCGCGCTGTACGGCGAGATCACCATCGAGCGCGGCCGGGTGAAGCAGAGCAACTTCACCGATTACCCGATGCTGCGTCTGAGTGAGATGCCCGTAGTCGAGGTGCACGTCGTCCCCAGCAGCGACAAGCAGGGCGGCATCGGCGAGCCGTCGGTCGGGCCGATCGCGCCCGCGGTGTGCAACGCGATTTTCGCGGCGACGGGGAAGCGGGTGAGGAAGCTCCCGATCGGGAAGCTGGCTTAACAGCTGAGTGCGTGGTGAGTGGTGCGTGGTTGGTTAAGGATGCGATCCGCCTGTTCGGTTCGCACCGCTAGGAACCACATACCACGCACCACGCAGTGGTTTGTTAGTTCACCACCGTCACCGTGCCGTTCATCCCCGCGTGGTTGGTGCAAGTGTAGTCGTACTTCCCGACGGTGGTGATCGTGCTCTGAAACGTCCCACTCCCGCCAGCTTTATTGGGTCCATTCGCCGGCCGGGGAGTGGGCCCGCCGGTGTAGGTTACGTTGTGGATCACGAGGGGGGACCCCGCCCAGGTCCAAGTGACGGTTCCGCCCGTCTTGATCACCGCGCTGGCGGGGCTGAAGACATTGTCGTTCACGCTCACCGCTGCCGACGTCGGCGCCGTAGTGGCGTGCTCGGTGAAGCTGACCGGGCCCGCCAGACCGGTGAAGGTCGCACTGACGATCTGGATGGTCGAGCCCCCGACCGAATCGGTCGTGGTCGCGACACCGTTTGCGTTGGTCGTGCTCTGCGTCGGAGTCACGGTGCCGCCTCCGGACGCCACCGCCCACGTGATGACCACACTGGGCACGGCCCGACCGTCCACGTCCACCGCGGTCACGCTCAAGGCCGTCGGCAGCGGGTTGTTAAAGTACCAGTTCTGACCGTCTCCCGCGCTCTTCACGAGGTCGGCGGGCGGACCGGGGGGCGTCGTGCCGCCGCCACCGCCCCCGCCGCAGGCCAACGCTAACAACCCCACGCCGAGGGTGTGCAGCCAAGTCCAACGAACGACGGCCATGCGCGCCTCCCCCGTAGCCGTTTGTAAAACGAGTCATCGATCCCAACAGAACACAGCGGGCGGGTTGTGGTTCCCGACAACGTCGGGTGCCACATCCCGCCCCCATGATACCGTTACTGCTTCGCGATCTGCCCCCGGATTTCGCCGCCCGCGTTGGTCTTGGTGTGGATGTTCACGTATGCCTTGCCCGCCCGGAGGAGCACCAGAACCGAATCGAACGTGATGCGGCTGGGACTTGGCAACACGCCCTCCGCGAGCGTTCCGGTGATGGCAGGGCCCGCGTTCGGGCCAGTGAAGAGGTTTACGATGACGCCGGCGGGCACGCCCGGGTCGGCGGGACCGTGAATATGCGCAGCGGTCACACTGTCCGTAAACGGCCCGGTCACGTTCAGCTTGAAGAAGATGCCGGGTACATCGTTGAAGACGGTGAACTCCGCCGTCGCAGTTGCCGACGTCGTCACGACCGGGCTTTCGTTTGCACCGGAGAGGGTCGCTGCAAACCGCTCGTTCGTGGTCGGCCCGACGTCGTCGCTGCAGCTCCCGACCGCCACCAGCGCGGCGAGTGTCAATCCGCCCAACAAGACGTGTCTGCGCATGAGCGCCTCCGTACACCAGGGTGAGAGAGGGACGGCACAATCGTCGCCCTTACGCATACCCGCCGACCGGCACTTGTCAAGCCGCCATTAGCAATAGAAGCCATCAGCAGCCTCACCTCTTGATCCCCTCTCCGTGTGGGTCCTCACCCCCTGTCCCCCTCTCCCTACGGGAGAGGGGGAACGAAGGTCGGGTTGAGTTTCCCCTCTCCCGAAGGGAGAGGGGATGAAAGGGGTGAGGACCCGAAGGGAGAGGGGGTCAGGGGGTGAGGACCGCAGACGGGATCATGGTCGGGAAGTGCAGCTCACTAACGCCGCGCGAGCTGCTCGGCCCGAGCCTTGAGTGCCGTGTCGATATCCGCGAGCGAAACCGGCGCGGGCACGGTCCAGCTACCCCGCTGCATCGTGGGTACACGGACCGAAGCCACCTCGCCCTGCGGCCCGAGCTCGATCACCGCCGTGGCCGCGTCGTCCGCACCCTGGTTCGCCTTGATCACGAGCGTCCACACCCCCTCGCTGGGCCACATCCGCTTGAGGGCGTACACGGCGTCACGCGACGTCTCGCTGAACTCGAGCTTGATCGAGCGCCGCTCGCCGTTCACGATCCCCTCGGCGGTCCCGGTGACGATGTACCCCGTCGGCGTGCCGTGGTGGAACGCATGCACCAGCAGGAAGGCGCCGCGCATCGACTGGTCATAGGGGTTCACCGGCAGCTCGATCGAGATCCACGGCGGCCCGGCGAGAGCGGGGGCGGCAACGAGCGCTGAAACCGCGGCGGCGAGGCCGAGAGAACGGATGCGGGAGAACATGGGCGACTCCTGGAAACGGGTTGCTGATGGGATGCCGGTGGGGGCGACGGGGTTTGAGTCCACGTGGTCCGCGGCTGAAGCCGCGGCACGGCCCTGCCGCTGAAGCGGCGTCAGTTCACTGACAGGGCCGAGCCGCGAGTTCACTCGCGACCCTCCCGAGGAGTCGTGGAGGAAGTGGCAGCCCGAGGAGTCCGGCTGAAGCCGCGGCACGGCCCTGCCGCTGAAGCGGCGTCAGTTCACTGACAGGGCCGAGCCGCGAGTTCACTCGCGACCCTCCCGAGGAGTCGTGGAGGAAGTGGCAGCCCGAGGAGTCCGGCTGAAGCCGCGGCTCGGCCCTGCCGCTGAAGCGGCGTCAGTTCACTGACAGGGCCGAGCCGCGAGTTCACTCGCGACCCTCCCGAGGAGTCGTGGATGAAGTGGCGGCCCGGAACCCGATACGCCCGTTTACGGGCAGGGCCGAGCCGCGAGTTTACTCGCGCATCACGAAGGAAGTCTAGCGTTCGCTAATGCGATACACGTTCCCATTATCGGACAGCACGTAGATGTCCCCCGCCGCATCCTCCCCGAACGACAGCACCTGACCGAGTCGGGGGACCTTCCACAGGGTACGCGAGGTGATGCGGCCGTTCTGGTAGGTGATGCTGCGCAGCCAGCCCTGACAGTAATCGGAGAAGAAATACTGACCGTCGAGCGAGGCGGACGCGCGGCCGCGCGACACGAATCCCCCGATGATCGAGCAGCCGTAGGAGTGGTCGTACTCGAGCGCGGGCGGCACGAGCCCGGTCGTGTCGCAACCCCCTGCCTCGTAGCAGTGCGCCCCCTCCATCACGTTCCAGCCGTAGTTCAACCCGCCCCGGCTCGCCGGGACGATGTCCAGTTCTTCCCACAGGTTCTGCCCGACGTCCGCGACATAGAGGAGTCCCGTCGCCCGGTCGAACGCGAAGCGCCACGGGTTGCGCAGCCCCGTGGCCCAGATCTCGGGCCGCGCGTCCGCCGCGCCCACGAAGGGGTTGTCGGGAGGAATCGCGTAGCGATCGCCGTGGTCGACATCGATGCGCAGCAGCTTGCCGAGCAGGGTGCGCTTGTTCTGACCGTTGCCGTGCGGATCCCCGCCGGAGCCGCCGTCGCCCATCCCGACGTACAGCATGCCGTCCGGCCCGAACATGACCAGCCCGCCGTTGTGGTTCGCGTACGGCTGCGCGATGAACAGGATCTGCTTGCCCGAGGCGGGATCGGCGCGATCGGGATCGGCGCTCACCGTGAAGCGCTTGACGCGCGTGTCACCGTGCTTGTCAGTGTAGTTGACGTAGAGCCAGCCGTTCCGGGCGAATTGGGGATGGAACGCGACGCTGAGCAGCCCGCGCTCCCCGCCCGCGCCAACCGAGTCTCTCAAGTCCAGGAACGGCGTCGCCAGCACCTGGCCGTCCCTGATGATCCGGATGCGTCCCGCCTGTTCCACGACGAAGCGCCGGGCGTCCCCCGGGGGAGCGGTGAGGTACAGCGGATCGTTCAGGCCCCGGGCCACCACGTCCGCGCGGAGATCGGCGGTGCGCTCGGGCACTTCCTGCCCCAACGCCGTGCCGCTCCAGAGCGCGACAGCGAGCGCGGCAGCGACGCGGGTCACCGGGCCATGCCGGTGCGGGGATCGATGTCGCGAATGCCCTTGAGGATGGTCCTACGCCACGCGATCCGGCGAATGGTGTTCCAGTAGGTCTCGAGTGGCGCCCGGTCGAGCTGCAACGCGCCCGGGCGGGTGACGCCGGCGGGCGGGGGTACCAGCGTGGCGAGCCGGTCGTAGACCCCCGCCCGCAGCGCCGGATCCACCCGCCCCAGCAGGTGCCACAGCGAGACGGCGTCCTCCGGCCGCGCGGCGGCGAGTGCCTGGCGGACCGCCTCCGCCCCACCGCTCGCAAAGTCGAACGCCGCCAGCGCGCGCCGCAGCGCCTGAGGCGCGTCTTCCGCGTACGGCGTCCCGGGGCCGAAGCCGCGACGCGTCTCCGCCCGGAACCCGAGCGGCACGATGGAGCGGCGGCCGCTCCAGTCGAACTCCACGTATCCAGCCGACACGCGGATCGTACCGTCGCCGCTCGAGTCCACGGCGAGCGTATAGGCGCACCCCAGATCCACGACGGTGCCGGCGGGAGTGTCGACAAAGAACAATCGGGGCGGCGCGTCCACGGTGGCGTAGATCTCGCCGCGCTCGAGCGCCAGGCGATGGTCGGTGCGCTGCGCCCGGACCAGCCGGATGCGAGTGCCGGGCTTGACCTCGACATGGCCGATGTCGCCCACCAAGATCACGGCGCGCGACGAATCGTCCGTCTGGAGCCAGTCGCCGACCTTGAGCGCGCCCGTCGCGCCGAGTGGCGTGGTGCCGACGAGCGGCACCCCCGCCACGCGCGTCACCTCCCACGCCTCACCTGGACGCGGTGGGCCGCGCCGGCCGAGCAGCAGCACCGCGAGCGCCGCCGCTGCCGCCAGCGGGATCACGAGCCAGGGCACCCAGCCGCTTCCCCCTTCCCCCGTCCCCGGCCTCTTCCCGGCAATGCGCGCTTCAATCGCTGGCCAGAGGTCGTGCGGCGGCGCGATGCTCTTGGGCAGCTGCGCGGCTCGGTCGAGCAGCTCGCGAAACTCCGGCGGGTTCTCGTGTTCCGTCATGACTCCAGCATCCCCCGCAACAATCTACGCGCCCGGAACAGCTGGGCCTTCGAGGTCCCGACGGCGATGCCCGTCAGCTGGGCGATTTCCTCGTGCCGGTATCCTTCCACGTCGTACAGCACGAAGACCTCCCGCGCTCCGGGCGGCAGGGCGGCGACCGCCCGCTCGAGATCGAGCCCGACCCCCGGATTCGACTCGCGACCCGGCCGCTCCAGCGCGCCCGGGTCCTCGGCCGCGAACACCCGCTGCGCGCGGCGCCGCGCCGCCCGGCGACTCATGAAGACGACGTTCACCGTCAAGCGGTACAACCAGGAAGAGAACGCGCTCTCGCCCCGAAAGGTCGCCAACCGCTCCCACGCGCGGACGAACGCATCCTGCGTGAGCTCCTCGGCCTCGGCGGCGTCGGCCGTGAGCCGCAGGCACAGCGCGTACACCCGCCCCACGTGCTCGCGGTAGAGCGACTGGAACGCGGCCTGGTCGCCCTGCTGCGCCTGTCGGACGAGGTCGGTCACTTCAACTTACGATGCCGCCGCAATGAGATTGGTTGAGACCGGCACCGAGGTGCAGACGTGGCACGGCACGAGATCGACCCCCCTCGAGTGCGCGAGTGAGCTCGCGACGAGTGCACGAGTGAACTCGCGGCGAGTCCGCGAGTGAACTCGCGGCTCGGCCCTGTCAGTGAACTGACGCCGCTTCAGCGGCAGGGCCGAGTCGCGGCTTCAGCCGCGACCAACGAGTCGCGGCTTCAGCCGCGCCCGATGAACGTCGCTTTCACGGCAGCCGCACGCCCGGCAGCCCGCGGGTGAGCTCCCGCAGCCGCTGCTCGAGCGCCTGCTGGGCCTGGTCGAGCAGGGCCCGCTGACCGCTGACGCGTTGGGTCGCGTCCGTCGTCAGCGCGGCGACCTGGGCGCGCACCGGCGCCGCCTGCCGCTCGGCGACGCTGTCTACCCGGGCGCGCAACTGCCGCTCGGCGCCGGCGATCGCTTCGCCCGCGACCGCGCGGACCCGCTCGGCCAACACGCGGTCGAGATTCGACCCCACCGCGAGCCGTGGGCGCGCAAGCGTGCCGTCCAGACTCGCCGCGACGTCGACGGTCGATACGCCGGAGACGACGCGCCACACGATATCGCCCAGCTGCGATGGCGCGGTCGCCGAGTCGCGCGTCCAGTGGACACGCTCGGACCGCATGCTCCAGCGCGCCTGCACGCTGTCGCCCACCAGGGCCAAGCTGAGCGAGACCGTGCCCTGCCCCGGGTCGAGCCGGACGGGCAGCGAGGGGAGCGCGAAACCGCGCAGCGCGACGCCCGTGACGCTGGCGGCCGCGGTGTCGCGCGGCGTGGAGCGCACGTGGTCGACGAGCGCAGCCGCCTGCACGCCGGGGGCCGACGCGTCGAGGGTCGTGGGTCGCCCGTACAGCGTGGGATCGCTCGTCAGCCCCGCCAAGCGGGCCGCGAACGTCCGGGGGGGCGCCGCCGCCGCTGCCACCACTCAGCTCGAAGCTCAGCTCGGCCGCCCGGAGCAGAAAGGCAGGGTACGCCCGCTCCCGCGGAAATCGCACCGTCGCGCCCGCGCGGCGCGCGCGCCGCGGCCCCGGCGTCGCGCTCGGCTTCAGCCCAGGTGGCATGTTACGACGGCCCAGCTCCGCCCAGTAAAGCGCGCGCTGAAACCGCTCGATCGCCTCAGACCCGAACAGCGCGGCGCCGATTTGCGGCGCTTCGAGCGCCGGTAGCCGCAGCAGCGCACGCGCGGTCGCATAGTCGCGCTGCCGCACGGCGGCGAGCCCCGCTACTCCCGCCTCGAGCGTTGCGGTGCCGACGCGCACGCTCCGTTCGAGGCCGGCCAGCCCATCGCGGGTCCGTTTCACCTGGTCGAGCGTGCGCCGGGCGTCCCCGAGCAACTTGAGGTCGGTCGGCCTCGCGCCGCGGAGGCGGTCCGTCATGTGCTTGGCGGAGTCGACGGCAGCGGCGACATCGAGCCCTTGCAGCCCGCGGTCCCAGGCCTGGCGGGCCGAGTCGACCTGCGCGGCGAGCGCCTGCGCGGCAGCGGGCGTGCTGAGCTTGCTCGGGTCGAGCTGGCCCACGTCGATCTTCCCGGTCGCGAGCTTCAGGACCGGCACCTGCAGCTGGGCGAACCAGCGCTCCACCTGCCCCCTCACGCCGTCTCCCTGTCCGCTCACCCGCCCGTCTGTCGTTCTCGGCGTCCCGAACCGCAAGCCCTTCGCTGCGAGGCGGTCGATCACGACCTTCTTTTCGAGCAGGGGGAGCGGGTCGACGTCGGCGACGAGCTCGTCGGCTTCGAGCAGGTTCTGCAGGGCCTCGAACGGGCTCGCCACGGTGAGGCCGCGCAGCTCCACTCGTGCGTGCGGCACGTCGAGGTGCAGGCGGCGGATCTCGACCGTGGCACCGATCAGGGTCGTCCCTACCGACTCCACGGCGCCCTTCGCGACCCGGTCGGCGAACAAGATCCACGCGCCGAGCCCAAGCGCGCCGCAGATGGCGAGCGGCCTCACCGCCTTCCACCGGACAGTGGCGACGCTCATCTCAGGGCCCCGGCCGGAACAGGCGGTAGATGTCGTACAGCTTTGAAGCGCCGATCAGCTTGTACAGCTTCGACTGCCGCACCCGCTCGCCGACCGTCGCGCGGTAGCGCGTCACCCCCCATTGACTCAGGAAGAAGAGCGGCGACGCGAACGCGACCGCGCACACGAAGCTGCCGAGCACGACAGTGTTGTTGAAGTTGGTGAGCGGCACCACGGGGACGTTGTAGAGCGTGGTCCAGAGCGGCGTGAGGGCCGGCATCTCGAGCAGCAGGGTGTGCCCGATCCGGTCGAACATCGGATCGAGCAGGAACCCCACCGGGATGAACAGCGCGAAGCCGAGCATGGCACCGGGGAAGGAAACGTTCAGCAGCACGATCAGCCCGAACACGACGGCGTTGTGGAGGTTGAAGAGCGGCGTCAGGCCGAGGACGGAGCCGAGCGCGATCCCGGCCGCGATTTGCCCGGGCGTGCCCTCGGAGTGGAGGGCATTGAAGAGCGATTGGAGCAGCTTCAGGATGAGCGTCACGCCACCTCCGGCCGCCGCGTGTGCCAATCGGTCCGCGCCTGATAGGCGCGCGCGATGCGCACCAGCTTCGCCTCATCGAACGCCCGCGCCACCAGGCTCAAGCCCGTCGGCAGGCCAGCGAGGCCGAACCCGTTCGGTACCGAGATCGCCGGGACGCCCACCACGTTGCTCGAGCCGATCATGGAAACGCCGCCCCGCACGTCGGGGTACGCGTCCCGGAACGCCTTGTCGAGCGGGCTCGCGACAGTGGTGCGCGTCGGCGTCGCGATGGCGTCGAACGGCTTGAGCAGCTCGTCGTACGCCCGGCCCATGAGACGCCGCACCCGCAGCGCCCGCAGATAGTCTCGCGCCGAGATGGCGAGCGCTCCGTAGCCACCGGTGCGGTCCTCGGGCGCGGTGAGATCCTTGAGGCGGTTGCCGTCGAGCAGGTCGTCGAAGGCGCTCAGGCCTTCGGCCGCGATGATCGTGCCCCCCACCACGCCGAACGGCAGGTCCGGGAGCTCCACGTCCGGAACGATCTGCGCGATGCCGCGCAACACATCGAGCGTCGCGGTGAAATTCTCCGCCACCTCCCCTTGCACCGCGTCGATCACGCCCTTCGGCACGCCGATCCGGAACCGGCGGCCTCCCCTGCGGGGCTCGGGCGGCGGCGCGCGGAAGCCCCGCCCGACCGACGACGGGTCTTGCGGATCTTTCCCGGCGATCGCGGCCAGCACGAGCGCGCAGTCCTCGGCGCTGCGCGCCATGGGGCCGAGCTTGTCCATCGTCCACGACAGCGCCATCGCGCCGTGACGGCTCACGAGCCCGTACGTCGGGCGCAGCCCGGTGAGGCCGCAGTAGGCGGCGGGCGTGAGGATCGACCCCGACGTCTCCGATCCGATGGCGAATGGCACCAGGCCGGCGGCCACGGCCGCGCCCGGACCAGACGACGACCCGCCGCTCCAGTAGTCGACGTTCCAGGGGGTCTTCCCGGGCCCGGTGAACGAGGCATTGGCCTGGCTGTACCCCATGCCTCCCGCCAGCTCGACCATGGCGAGCTTCGCCACGAGCACGGCGCCCGCGGCGCCGAGGCGCGCCACTACGGTCGCATCCTCGTCGAACGTCTGGGCGCGATAAGGCTCGGCGCCCCAGGTCGTGGGATAACCCGCCGCCGCGAGCAGGTCCTTCACGCCGTACGGGATGCCGTGCAGCGGTCCCCGGATCTTCCCCCGAGCGAGCTCGCGGTCCGCCCGCGCAGCTTCCGCCAGGGCGCGCTCGGGCGTCACGGTGACGAGACAGTTGTAGCGCGGCCCGAACCGCTCCAATCGCTCGAGGAACAGCTCGGCCAGCGCGGTGGCGGAGGTCTGGCGCGTCCGGAGCAGACGCCCGAGCTCGGGAATTGAAGCGAACGCGAGGTCGCCGGCCATCACTCCGCCCCGCGGTAGACAGAGAACACGAAATCGGGCTCGTCGCTGTTGGCGAGGGTCACCCGATACAGGCGCTCCAGACCCTGCAGGCGGTTCTCGATGGCTTGCGTGATCGTCTTGAGGTCATCGGCCGTGAGCCGGTCGCCGTAACGGAGCAGAATCCCCTCGGCCAGAGCCTTCGCGAGGGCCGACGGTTCGGGGCTTGCTTGGGGCTCGGGGCTCGGGAGTGCCATTCCGAGCCCCGAGCTCCAAGTCCCTAGCCCCTCCGTCACAAACGGTGCGGCAGCCGCGAGGGCGAGCCGCTCGGCGAATCCACGACGGGTGAGGGGGTCGGGCATGGTAGGGGCTCCTCAAACACAACGAATGGAAAAGCGGCGGCGGCGGAGTTCCCCATCCTAAACGCTGGGCTCGGCACAACGCAACACTAAAGTGGGGTGTGCTTCAGCACAGTGCCTCGCCGAGCCCACGCTTCAGCGTGGGAATCTCGGCACGGCGCTAGTGCATCACCGGTCGCATCAGCAGCCCCGTCGTGGACACGCGCACTTCGTACTCCGCTGGCCGCGTCCCCGCCACGAACGCGGCCGAGCCGTATTCGGCATCCACCAGGGGCCCGAGCAGCTTGAAGCGGCGCGCCAGAAAGAACAGGTCGACGGGCCTGGTCCGTGCGACCGAGTACACGGTGTGCGGCCTGGTGCGCTCGTCCGTCACCGAGTTGTAGCGGCCGGTGACCCGGTCCAGCTCGTAGGCCGTATGCAAGCCGACGAAGTTCGCCCAGGGGTGCCATTTCAGGATGTGGGCGTCGACGTAAAAGGCGTCGCCCGCGAGGTCGTACATCGCGAGCCGCTGGTCGGGCAGCACGATCGTGGCTCGGAAGCGTTGCACCCCTACCGGCTCGGTCTTCACAGTGGCCGCCACCTCTTCATAAGTGAGCGCCCGGTAGCCCCGGATGCCCACCGTGATGGTCGCGGCGAGGGCGGCGAGTGCCAGCAGCAAAAGGCCGACGAGCCCGCGGCCAGCACCGCCCAGCCAGCGCCCGCCGCGGACGGCCGTGGGGACGCCGCGGAACAGCGCCACGCTCACAACGAGGAGGCAGAAGCCCACGATGACCAAAGTGCTCGGCATGTCGGTCGTGTAAGCTACGAAAGCGACGAAACGACGGAAGGCCGCAAAGTGCGTGACGAAGATCACCCTTCCGCCCTTGCCAAGCGAGTCCAACTCGGTATCCTGAGAGGGTCTCTCCGCACCTTGACGCCCGGTCGGACGAGACGCGGGTCAACGTTTTCGTCAGGTTAAGGAGGACCGTGAGAAGGCCTCCCCCGACGGCACCCGCGCCCGTGCCCAATCCGATCCAGATCCTGCTCGCTGACGACCACTGGGTGGTCCGCGCGGGCTTGCGTGCGTTCCTCGACGGCCAATCCAACTTGCGCGTGGTCGGAGAAGCGGCCACCGGGGAGGAGGCGGTCGAGAAGACCCGGTCCCTCAAGCCAGACGTGGTGCTCATGGACCTCGTTATGCCTGGCATCGGGGGGCTGGAGGCGGTGCGGCGCATCGCCGGGCTCAAGGGCGGCACGAAGGTCCTCGTCCTCAGTGCCCACCTGGAGGAAGGCGTGCTGCTGGAGGTGCTCGAGGCGGGTGGCAGCGGTTTTGTGACCAAGACGAGCACGCACGAGAGTCTCACGCGGGCGATCCGTACCGTGGTGCAGAACGAGATCTTCCTTGACCCGAGCGCCGCCAAGGTGCTCGTCGACCACTACAAGGACGCCCGCCCCAAGCAGGGGAAAGGCACCGCGGCGAAAGACACCCTCGGCCGCCTCAGCGCGCGAGAGCGCGAGGTGCTGGCGCTCACCGCCGAGGGGCACAGCTCGACCGAGGTCGCCAAGTTCCTGCGCCTCAGCCCGAAGACGGTGGACACCTACCGCGCCCGCATCATGGAAAAACTGGGACTGAAGCACCGATCCGAGCTGGTGCGCTTCGCCCTCCGCGCGGGCCTGCTTAAGGTCGAGTAGCGCGCGCCGCAAGTCGGAGTTCTTCCCACAGCAGCCTGGGGGGAGTCTCCCCACATTCACGTACAGGCTCTCCCGACAGACAGCCGTCCCCGCCCCCCTCTAGGATGCGGGCACGGCAGCGCGTCTCGAGACAACGCGCCAGCTACATCGGTCTGTACGAAGGGAGGAAATGATGAAGCGCACCATATTCCTGGGGCTCGCAACGGGCCTACTAATCAGTTGTGAGAGGGCTACCGCGCCGCCGGGTGCGGAGCGGCTTGACCAGACGACTGCTCCGTCGACTACGACCTACAGCGGCCGGGCGACGGTGGTGCGGGCGACGGCGACGCCGCCCCTGGTGCCTCCGGTGGAGGTGGTCCTCGCCGATGCCGGCCCGCTCCCGTCGTCGGGGGGCGAGGACGAAACGTCGCTGCTCGACGGCGAGGTGCCAGGGCTGCTGACGGTGCAAGTGCTCCACGCCTCGACGGTCGGCCGCGGCAATCACAGTCGCTCCGAGGCATCGGTGGCTAATCTGAGCCTGACGGCGGGCGGCAACAGCGTTTCTGCCGGGTTCCTCATGGCCCGAGCCGAGGCGCAATGCACAAGTGCTGGTCCGACGGCGAGCGGCAGCTCAGAGATCGCCGAGCTCGTTATCAACGGCCAGGCGATCGTCGTCTCCGGGGAGCCCAACCAGACGATTACCTTGCCCAACGGCCAGGGCCAGGTGGTCATCAACGAGCAAACGGGCGGGCCGGGAGACATCACGGTCAACGCGCTCCACGTGACCGTCACCGGTGTAGCGGACGTCGTCATCGCGTCGGCGCACGCCGACATTTCATGCGCGGGTCCGCCACCCTGTCCCAGTGGGGATTTCGTGACCGGCGGCGGGTGGATCACCGGCCCATCCGGCGCGAAGGCGAACTTCGCCGTCGCGGGCGGGCTCAAGCAAGGCGCGCTCTGGGGCCATCTCACCTACATCGACCATGGGGCGAACCTGAAAGTCAAGGGAACGGGTGTGACAGCCTACGCGCCGGTGGGTGCGACGACGCGTCGCATCGATGGTACAGCTGACATCAACGGTCAGCCTGGCTCGTATACGGTCGTCGTGGCTGATAACGGCGAGCCCGGCCGGGACGACACCTTCACGCTTACGCTCTCGACCGGATATACGGCGTCTGGCAAATTGGACGGCGGGAACATCCAGCTTCACAACCCCTGCCCCTGACGCCGCGCGGCCGGGGATGGTCGTATGACCACCCCCGGTCGCTTCTGTCAGGTTAGGAGTCGCGAACGGCGGCGGGCAGCGGTCGTCTCGGCGTGCCGGTCGTCAAAGCGACCGCGTTTGGCTACTGTTACATATGCCCGCCACCGAGCCCGCCGTCCAGCTGCTCAAGCCGCCCCCGTCGGGGTGCGATAGCATCCTGA
>Ga0209266_1000310_pt1 | contig 40315 bp, 25 predicted proteins | sample GraSoiAngelo_132_FD_185889 | JGI IMG/M metagenome (GOLD analysis project Ga0209266, IMG submission 185889) | Grasslands soil microbial communities from the Angelo Coastal Reserve, California, USA - 14_0929_02_40cm (SPAdes) (version 2) | ecosystem: Environmental > Terrestrial > Soil > Grasslands ...
GTACGCGAGCAGCCGGTGGGTCCAATGGATGTGCTGCAGGTAATTGCCGTCCGGGACGAGCTGGCCGTTGCAGAGCGGGAAGCCGAGGCAGGCGCTCGCCGCGCCCAGGTTTGCCGTGAGCGCGCCGAACAGCACGGTCACAAACCCCAGGATCAGGGCCACAAGCCCCGCCCGTGAGGGCGGGGCGGCAAGGGACCCCCGCGCCGCCACGATCAGCGTCGCGAGCAGGAGCATCGCCGTCCCGAGGTGGAGGATCACGGTCCAGGGCGGTAGCTCGAGCTTCACGGTGACGGCGCCGAGGGCGACCTGGAGCGCGAGCAGGCCGAGAGCGACGTAAGGAGCGACGGACGGTCGGACGGTCGGACGGTGGGACGAAACGGCGATGGGGCCGTTGGACGAGTCCTGCTGCCTGCTCCCGGCTCCCTCGCGGAGCCATCGTGCGTACGTGGCGAGCGCCAGGACCAGAATGGAGACGCTGGCCGCGACCAGCCGATGTGTGTACTCGATCAGCGTCGGCAGATCGAGCGGCGGAAGCAGCTTGCCGTTGCACAGCGGCCAGTGCTCGCCGCAGCCCATCCCCGAGCCGGTGATTCGGACGATGGCGCCGAGAATGATGAGCAGGTACGTGAAGCCGGCGGCGGTCCAGGCGAGCCGCGTGAACGCACGAGTCATGGTGGTCGAAATCTAAGTGCGCGGGTAAACTCGCGGCTCGGCCCTGTCGGTGAACTGACGCCGCTTCAGCGGCAGGGCCGAGCCGCGGCTTTAGCCGCGCATTACATTTGGCGCCGCATGGCTCGATCTTCCACTCCCGCGCCAGCGGCCGACCGCTGGGGCGACCGGTTGCCGCGCCGCCTGGGTCTGTGGAGCGCGGTCGCGGTGCTCGTCGGCTCGACCATCGGCGGCGGCATCTTCCGGACGCCGGCGATCATCGCGGAGCGGGTGCCGGCGCCCCTCCCGCTGTTCGGCGTCTGGACGCTGGGCGGGCTGCTTGCGCTGTGCGGGGCCCTCACGTATGCGGAGCTGGCCGCGCTGTTTCCCCGCTCGGGCGGCGTGTACGTGTACCTGCGCGAGGGGTTCGGGCGGCTGCCGGCCTTCCTGTTCGGGTGGGCCGAGCTGCTCCTGATCCGCGCCTCCGCGCTCGGCGCCATCGCGACCCCGTTCGCGGAGTACTTCCTGCGCTCGCTCGGGCTCGACCCGACGCGCCCCCCCTACGACGGCGCCGTGCACTGGGTCGCCGCGCTCGCGATCGTGCTGACGGCGACCCTCAACTACGTCGGCGTGCGGTGGAGCGCGCTGCTCCTGAACCTGACGACCGCGGCGAAGTACGGGGCGTTGGCCGTGCTCGTGCTGCTCGCGTTCGCCGTGGGGGGGGGGCGGGGGAACTTCACTCATTTCGCGTCGGCGGGAGGCCCCGTCGCGGGCGGCCTGTTCGGGCTGGCGCTCGTGTCGGTCATGTGGGCGTACGACGGCTGGGGCGACCTGTCGTTCGTGGGCGGCGAGGTGCGGGACCCCGAGCGCAACCTGCCGCGCGCGCTGATCATCGGCACGGGCGCGGTGGTCGCGATCTATCTGCTCGTGAACGCCGCCTATCTCTATCTGCTCCCCATCGGCCAGATGGCGCATTCGCCCCTCGTCGCGGCGGACGCGGCGCAGATCATTCTGGGGCGCCTGGGTGTGGGCCTCGTGTCGCTCGTGGTCATGGTGGCCACCTTCAGCACGCTGCTCGGGTCGATGCTCACGGCGCCGCGCATCTTCTTCGCGATGGCGGACGACGGGTTGTTCTTCAAGCACGTGGCGCGGGTGCACCCGCGGTTTCAGACGCCCTGGGTCGCGATCGTCCTGACGGCGCTGCTCGGGATCATCTACGTGTCGTTCCGCACGTTCCAGCAGCTCGCCGACCAGTTCGTGGTCGCGATCTTCCCGTTTTACGCGCTCGCGGCCGCGGCGGTGTTCACGCTGCGGCGGCGCCGGCCGCCCGCCGTGCTGCCGCGGCCGGTGCGGGTGGTGGGGTATCCCGTGGTGCCCGCGCTGTTCGTGGTGGCGACGCTGTACATGCTCGGCAACGCGCTGTGGCAGGACCCGCTGTTCACGGGCCTCGCGTTCGCCGTCATCCTCGCAGGGATTCCCGTCTACTACGTCTGGCTGCGCCGCGTGACGCGGGCGTGACATCGCTGCGGCTTGACGACGTCTCGGCCGCGGGACATTTTTTCCCCGCCCTTGCTCCCTGTCGTGCTGTGGAGATCCCTCGGATGAAACAGGAAGTCTGGTCGGTATGGGCGCTCGCCGCGATGGCCGTCGTGTTCTCTGCCGGCACGCTGACCGCGCAGGGCGTGACCTCGGCGGCCGTGGCCGGGCGAGTGACTGATGAAGCTGGCGCCCCCGTGGCGACCGCGCTCGTCACGCTGACCAACGCATCCACGGGACAGCGCTATTCACGCCGCGCGGCCGACGACGGTCGCTACAACTTCGAGAACGTGGCGGTGGGTGGGCCCTACACGCTCCAGACCCGCGCCCTCGGCTTCGAGACGTCGCGCAGCACGCCGTTCCAGCTCGCGCTGGGTCAGCGCTTCCTGGTCGACGTGTCGCTCAAGCGCGCCGCGGTGGAGGTGGAGGCCGTGACGGTCACCGGGGAGAACGACCCGCGGGTCTCCCGTTCCCGCACCGGCGCGCAGACGTACGTGTCGGATTCCTCCATCCACCGGCTGCCGAGCCTGAGCCGCAACTTCACCGACTTCATCCAGACCGTGCCGCAGGTCGTCACCGCGGGCGTGCCGGGCGCCACCCTGGGCGGCCAGAACAACCGCTTCAACAACATCCAGATCGATGGCGGTGTGAACAACGACGTGTTCGGACTCGCGGCGACCGGGACGCCGGGCGGCCAGGCCAACGCGCACCCGATCTCGATCGAGGCGGTGCGCGAATACCAGGTGCTGATCGCGCCGTTCGACATCCGCCAGGGCAGCTTCGCGGGCGGGCTCATCAACGCCGTCACGAAGTCCGGCACGAACGAGTACCACGCGTCGGCTTGGGCGTTCCAGCAGAACCAGGACTTCGTCGGCAAGGACACGGCGAACGTGAAGGCGACGGACTTCACCCAGTTTCAGTGGGGCGCCACCGTGAGCGGGCCCATCATCCGGGACCGGCTGCACTTCTTCGCCGCGGTGGACGTGCAGCACCGTGAGGCGCCGTGGGCCGGGCAGCAGATCGGCTCCGATACGACGGGCGGGCGGGACTCGGTCGGCGTCGGCATCCGACAGGTCACCGCCGACCGAGTCGATTCGATCCTGCGGAATGTGTACGGCTTCGATGCCGGTACGTGGCAGGCCCCCACCCTGGGCAACCCGGACAAGAACATCTTCGGGAAGCTCACCGCCCAGCTCGGCACCAATAGCCAGCTCGAGGCGTCGTACAACTTCGTCGACGCCAACAGCGACGTCTTGATCCGCAACTCGACCGCGACGGGGTTCCGCGACGGCTACGAGCTGTCGAGCAGCGGCTACAACTTCCGCACCCAGACGAACACGGCCAAGACAAAGTGGACGGCGGCCGTCGCCGGACACTACTCCAACGAGCTGCTGCTCGGGTACCAGCGCATCCGCGACAAGCGCGCCCTGCCCAACGCCGTCCCGCTGATCTTCGTGCAGGGCGACCGGGGGAGCACCGTCAACATCGCCGCTGGCGCCGAGCGGTTCTCCCAGGGGAACTCTCTCGATCAGGACATCTACGAGGTCACCGACAACCTGACGTTCTCGCGTGGCGCACACCTCCTCACGGTGGGCACGCACAACGAGTTCTTCCACTTCTTCAACGTGTTCTTCCCGGCGTCGCTGGGGGTGTGGAGCTTCCGCAGCCCCGACTCGCTGCTCTTGGGCAACCCGTTCCGATACGAGCGGGCCGTCGCGCTGCGTCCCCAGGGCCCCAACGCGGACTTTCACGTTCGCCAGTACGGCTTCTACGCGCAGGACAACATCACGCTGCGGCGCGGCCTCTCGATCACGGCGGGCCTGCGCGTCGACATCCCCGACCTGGACAAGCCCGACTCAAACCCCGCGCTCGCCGCGTCCGTGCTCGGCATCAACACGGGCGCGTTCCCGTCCGGGAACGCGCTGTGGTCACCCCGGCTGGGGTTCAACTACGACGTGACCGGGGATGGCTCCACGCTCGTGCGGGGCGGCGTGGGCGTTTTCAGCGGCCGGCCACCGTACGTGTGGGTGTCGAATGCGTTCGGAAACACGGGACGCGAGCAGGCGACGCTGACCTGCACCACCGCCGCGACGATGCCGTTTTTCAGCCTCGACAGTGCCTACAGTCAATGCGCCGGTGGTGGACCGGCGACGCAGCCGACGCCGTCGATCGTCTTCTTCGATAAGGACTTCAAGTTTCCTCAGAACCTGAAGATCGCCCTCGGGGCCGACCACCGACTTCCGTGGGACATGGTCGGCACGTTCGACTTCCTCTACACGAAGTCGATCAACCAGTTCTACATCAGCGACGTGAACCTGCGAGGCATCCTGAGCAGCTGGAGCGGCGAAGGGGGTCGGCCGCTGTACGGCACGTTCGCCCCCGGGACCGGGTCGGCGAGCTCCGCCAGCGACACGACGGCTCGTCTCACGAGCAGCTTCCGCGACGTGCTGCGCCACTCGAACAAGAGCGACGACCGTTCGCTGTCGCTCACCGCCCAGCTCCAGAAGCGCTTCAGCAACGGGGTCGAGTTCGACGTCGGCTACACGTACTCGCACACGGAGGACCTGTTCTCCCTGACGTCGAGCATCGCCAGCTCGAACTACCGTTTTACGACGCTCGACGGCACGATCGCGAACCGCAACCTCAGAACGTCGGCGTTCGACATCCCCCACAAGATCACCGCGAGCGGGACGATGGACGTGAAGTGGGGCGTCCAGCTGTCGCTCATTTACGTCGGCCAATCGGGGGCGCCCTATACCTACGTCGTGTCGAACGACATCAACGCCGACGGGTTCGGCGGGAACGACGCCGTCTACGTGCCGCGAAACCGGGCCGACATGTCGATGGACGGCAACGGCAGCGGCAGCACGCCAAGCGGGTTCGGCACGCCGGGCTCACAGGACACGGCCTTCAACGTGTTGAACGCCTACATCAACGGCGAGGATTGCCTGCGCGAGCACCGCGGCACCCTGCTGCCTCGCAACACCTGCCGGAACCCATGGATGAACTTCCTCAACGCCCGCCTCGCCAAGGTCTTCAATACGGTGCACGGCCAGTCGTTTGAGGTCACCGCCGACGTGTTCAACGTGCTGCACGTCCTCAGCAGTGACTGGGGCCTGATCCGCTCGACGACCAGCTTCGAGGAGGTCAATCTGCTCACCCGGACGGGCTTCGATGCCGCCAACCAGCGTGGCATTTATGCGCTGAGCTTGCCGCAGCGCCGGAAAGTGGACACCAACTTGTCGCGCTGGCGCGTGCAGCTCGGCGTGAAGTACATGTTCTAGAGACGGACGGGGGAAGACAGGGGAGGACGCGTCCTCCCCCGTCCTGCCTTACGTCCTTGCCTTCCCCAGCAGCCACACTCCCGCAGCGCCGACCACCAGGTTCGGCGCCCACGCCGCGAACGTCGGGGGCAGGGCGCCGCCCGAGCCTACGGCCTTGGACAGCTGGAACGCCAGCAGATCGATGAACGTCGTCGCGAGGCATACCGCCACGCCCCACGCCATGCCGCTCCGCGGCGTGGAGATCGCGAGCGGCGCGCCGAACACCGCGATGATGATGCAGGCAAAGGGGACCGCCAACTTGAGGGCGCGCTCCACCCGCAGCTTCTTCGTGTCCGAGCCCGAGCGCGCCAAGGCGTCGATGTAGCGACCCAGCTCGACGTAGCGCATCTCGTCCGGCGCCTTGGGCTCGGCGAGCAGGTCCGTCGGCGTCTCCTGGAGCACCGTGGTGCGCAGCGTGTCGAACGTGAACGTCTGCTCCCGGCCGGGGCCGCCGAGGTAGCGCACCGCCCCCCGGCTCAGGGTCCAGGCCCGCCCGCCCCGCCCGCCCCGCCCGCCCCGCGCGCCCCGCGCGCCCCGCCCGCCCCGTCCGTCCCGCACCGTGTCGTACGCCGCCCGTGGCGCCGCGATCACGATCGTCGGGTAGTCCTCGCCCGTGCCCTCACGCTCCATGATCACGTCCCGCATCAGGCGCGGCCCGATCTCGAGCGAGCGGATCGCATACACCCAGCCGCCGTCGGCCCGATATACGAAGTTGTAACGGTTGGCGGTGAGGCGGACCTGCTTGTCCCCCAACAGCTCGGCGCGCCGCGCCGACGTGACGGGTGCGAGCTCCGTGAGCCCGAGGTCGAGCACGACGGCGGCGAGCGAGGCGACGAGCAGCGGCCGCACCACGCGATGGAACGAGATCCCCGACGCCTTCGCCGCGGTCAGCTCCGAGTGCCGCCCCAGCGCGCCCACCGTGAACACCACCGCGAACAGCACCGCGACGGGCAACACCAGCGAGATCGTTTCGGGCAGGAAGTAGATGTACGACAGGGCGATTCGGCCCTTGGGGATCCCGCGGCCGAGGTAGGTGCCCAGCTTGTCCACCAGATCGATCACCATCACGAGGAACGGAAACCCGAGCGCTGCGAGCAGGCACACCTTCAGCCACTCGCGCAGCACGTAGCGGTCGAGGGTGTTCACGACGCGCGGCGCCACCGAGGCCAGAGGAGGGACCCGGGCCACCTGATCACGCGGAGCGCGACCTCCAGGACGTCGCTCCAGTCACCGCCGTGCGGCGCGTTGCCGGGCTTGCGGATGCGCCACAACCCCACGAGGCCCGCCACCCCGAAGATGACGTTGGGGGTCCACATCGCGAAGAACGGGGACAGGATCAAGCGGTCTCCGAGCTCCTCCCCACCGATCAACCCGATGTAGTAGACGGTGAACACGGCGACGCTCATCCCGATCACGAGCCCCACACCGCCGCGCTGGAACCGCAGGGCCGCCGGCGCGCCGACCAGGGCAAAGATGAGGCACGCCGCGGCGATGGCGTACTTCTTCTGGATCTCCACCTCGTACATCACTTCCCGCTGCCGGGCGGCCACGCGGCGCTGCTCCTCGCCCACGCCGACGCCCGCAGTGATGTAGACGGGGGGGCGTGTCGACTGGAGAATCGGCCCCGCCGTTGGGGGCGGGGGGGGCGGGGCGAGCGGGGGCGGCGTGAAGCGGGGCGGCGGCTGTCCCGGATGCGGCTGCTGGAGCGGACGCGGCCGGGGCCGTGGGGGGGGGCGTTGTGGGGGGGGTGAGGAGGGCTGCTGGGCCAGGGGCGTCTGGGCGGCGCTGGCCTGGGGGGGGGGCAGCCAGGCCGCGAGTCGCCGCAACAGGCGGCAGTACAGCCCGGGCGGCGCGGTGTCGGTCGCGAACATGCCAGGCGAGAGGGTCCGCGGGGCGAGCCCCGCGAGCCGCCGCAGGTCGTTCTCGATCACCCGGCGTCCCTCGAGCGCGGCGTTCCCGGCCTCGCGGCGCGCATCCGCGGCGGCCTGCCGCATCTCGCAGATCGTCATCTCGCGGTCGCTCTTATAGGCGTCGTTCGTGGTGCGCTCGAGCGAGTTGCCCACCCCGGCGACCCGCATCCGGTTCGTGATGAAGAAGGTGCGGTTGAATTGCGTCGGGTCGCTGCGGTTCACTTCGCGGATGTCACCGTCCTGGAGCGTCAGGTACAGGTCGCGCCCGCCGGGCGTGTACGCCATCAGCCCCGAGTCCGCGGTGATCACCCGGCGCCGCTCCGGGTCTGCGAGGTTGTAGATCGTCACGTCCTTCAGCTTGTTCGCGGTGGCGTCGATACGCGCCGCGCGCAGGAAGAACTGGCCCGCCACGACTTCGTTGATGACCTGCTCTTTCAGCGTGAAGGACGGCTTCTTGCGCTGGATGTCGACTTGCAGTATGCGGAGCTGGTGATTGGAGCGCGGCAGCACCTGATCGTTCCAGGCGAACGAGAGCAACGCGACGCAGGCCGCGCCGCCCAGCACTGGCGCCACGAGACGCGTCACGCTGACACCGCTGGCCTGCATCGCCGTGATCTCGTTGTCCGCCGCCAGACGCGTGAACACGTGCAGCACCGCGACCAGCACCGCCATCGGCAGCGTCACGGCGACGATGAACGGGATCGAGAGCACGAACACTTCCACGATCACGCCCGTCGGCAGTCCCTTGCCGAGCAGCGCGGAGAGCTGCTTGGCCATCGTGTTGACGAGCATCAGTGCGGTGAGGGCCGCCAGGGCGAAGCCGAGCGGGGCGACGTGCTGGCGCAGCAGATAGCGGCTAAGGGTGCGCACGGCCGGTGCCGCCATTATATTCGGAACTCCAAGTCTCTACAAGGGATGCGACGCCCCACCCTAGTCGGATTCGTCGCCTTCTCGCTGCTCATACCCCAGGCTCACGCGCAGGATGCGGGCGCAGGCCCTCCCCTCCCCCCCCGCTCCGGGACCGCGCAGTGGCCTGAGCATGTCGCGGCGTTCCGCTGGGCGCCGCTCGCGCCGCCGCGCAACCCCGCCCTCGCGCCCGGCGGCCGCCTCGGGCCCGCATCGACGCCCGCCGTCGTCGCTGCGGCGTGGGCGCGCGGCGTGCTCGCGCGCTGGCGGGACGCGCGCCGGCCGCCCGCGCTCCTCGCACCCGGGCTCGCGGCCGAACCGTTCGCCACACCGCCCGGCCTCCCTGGAGCTCAGGCGCCGGAGCAGCCACCGCCTCCGCTGCGCGTGGGCGGGTTACCGCTCGGCGCGGAGATCGGGATGGACTTGCGGCTGCGCTTCGAGCTCCGCGGCGACCAGTTCAAGAACCTCAAGTGCTCGCCGCTCGAGCAGCAGCTGGCGCTGTCGGGTTGCCAGACGGGATTCCCCACGATCAGTCCGGTGCCGCAGTACGCGATCCGCACGGGCGGCGTCGTCGGACGGCGCCTGCACCTGAACGTCGACTTCGACAGCCAGCGCGAGTTCGACGCGAACAACAACCTCCAGGTCTGGTACGAAGGCCTCGAAGACGAGGCGCTGCGGCGGGTCGAGGTCGGCAACGTCACGTTTCAGATGCCGCCGTCGCGCTTCATCAGCGCGGGCGTTCCGGCGAACAACTTCGGCGTGCAGGCGATCGGGCAGTTCGGGCCCCTCGAGCTGCGCGGTATCTTCGCCCAGCAGAAGGGCAACGTGGTCAAAGATCGCGTGTACACCGTGGGCGAGACCACGTCGCAGCCGCTCGACCGCGTGGCGCGGGATCTCGATTACGAAGTGGGGCGGTTCTTCTTCGCGGTAGACCCGGTGCTCATCCCCGGCTCTCCCGCGGTGGACATACTGTCGCTCGACCCCGCGACGCTCCCCGACTCGCTGCGCGTCGCCAGCCTGCACGTGTACCGGGTGCGCTCGCTCTCTCCGCTCTCGGGCGGGAACCAGAACATCGGCGGGGTGCGGGCGGTGGCGTGCGGTCCGGGAGCGACCCGGGCGATGGACTGCGGCGGCGAGCGGGCGGGCCCGTTCCTGTGGGAAATCCTGCAGGAGGGCAAAGACTACTACGTGGATGGGAGCGGCGCGTGGTTCGCCCTCGCGAGCCGCCTCGACCAGAACGACTACCTCGCCGTGTCCTACGTTCCCGCCGGGGCGATCGGGTGCGGTCCCGGACAGCGCTGCGTAGGCACGTTCCCCGTGGGCGCGAGACAGGACACGTCCGTGGTGGACACGCTGCGGCTCGTCTACGACCCGAAGCTCGGCGTCACGGCCGCGTCGCCCTCGTTCCGGTTCGAGATCCGCAGCGCCTACCGCGTGGGCGGGAGCGAGATCGTGCGCGAGACGGTGCAGCTGACGCTCACCGTGAACCAGCGCGAGCGCACCGTGCTGACGGGGGACACCTATCTCGCCCGGCTGGGCCTGGCGCTCGAGTCTGATCCCACGAAGTTCGACCAGTACAACCGCCTGTTCCCCCGCGCCCGCGATCCGCAGCAGGGCGCGCCGCTGCGCGACTACTTCATCGTGCTCCGGCACCTGCAGCCGTTGGCCGACGCCACGCGCCTCGCGGCTACGGAGCGCAATGACTCGCTGTACCGCACGCCGCGCGCGCTGCTCCTCACGCAGGGCCCGCCGTCGGTGTTCGCGCTCCACCTGCACGCCGACGTCTCCGCGTCCGCCGACCGCAGCACCCTGTCTCTCAACAGCTTCCAGATCCGCGACGGCAGCGAGCGGATCTCCGTGGGCGGCCGGCTGCTCACGCGCGATGTGGACTACACCATCGACTATTCCACCGGGCAGGTGCAGTTCAAGAACGCGGACTCGTTGTTCCAGGGCGGCCCGGCGCAGGTGCGGGCGCAGTTCGAGGAGCGCGCCGCGTTCGCGGTGGCGCCCACGTCCATCTACGGGCTCGCGGCGCGCTACGACCTGGGCCCGCGCGGCAACGTGACGTTGACGGGCCTGTTCCAGAAGGAGCAGAGCGCCTTCACCCGCCCCCCGCTCGGCTTCGAGCCGTCGTCGAGCTTCATCGGCGGCGTCTCCACCGAGCTGCACTTCCAGCCGCAGTTCCTGACGCGGGCGGTGAACGCCCTCCCCGGCGTCCACAGCGACGCTCCCTCGTTCCTGAACGTGTCCGCCGAGGTCGCCATGTCGCGGCCGTCCCCGAACCAGCTCGGCCAGGCCTACATCGAGGAGTTCGAGTCCGAGGCCGGCCGCTTCATCGCGCTCGCCGAGAACAGCTGGCACTGGGGCAGCATTCCCACCACGGTGCGCGGCGCGGAGCCGTTCGGCATCTCCCCCGCGACGGGCTTCGATCCCGCGAACGCGGTCGCGCTCACCTGGCAGAACCGGCCTTTGAACCCCGATGGGACTCCGGTCCAGTTCCTGCCGCAGCAGATCGACCCGCAGATCCGGCTGGTGGGCCAGGCGCAATCGGCCGAGCCCATCCTGTGGCTCACCCTCAAGCCCGACACTGTGCTGGGCCTCGCCGACGTGAGGACGGGCAACCCCAACTGGGTGCGGCCGCACCAGGATGGCCCCCGCTGGCGCTCCATCACCCAGGCGCTCTCGTCGACCGGCATCGACCTGTCGCGGGTCGAATACCTCGAGGTCTGGGTGTGGGAGGACAACCACCGCGTGGCGCTGAACAACCACACGGCCGTGCTCCTCGATTTCGGATCCGTGTTCGAGGACGCGCTCGCGTGGGTGCCGCAGTACTTCACGCACGCCCCCCCCTCCGCGGGTGGCGACACGGTGTTCTACGGGCAGCGCTACGTGGGCCTGGGCCGGCTCGACACGGAGCGCGACCCCGTGACCCAGTCGTGGAACGCGGCGATCAACGACGAGGGCATCCTCTCGGACCGCGTGACCGACGGCATCGTCGACTCGACCACCGGGGTGCGGCTCGACACGCTGCCGCTGTGCAGCGCCACGCAGAACGGCACGCTCCAGCCCTTCTTCTTCGGCGACCTCCGGTCCCGCTGCGGCCGCCACAACGGCTTCGTGGACGCCGAGGACCTGGACGGCGACTTCCAGCTCGACTCGGTGGCCGGGGTCCGCATGTCGGAGAGCTTCGTGCGGTTCGTGTTCCCGATCGGCGACGAGCGGTTCTACGTGCGCGACGGGGGCATGATCGCCGTGAAGGACTCGGCCGGCCGGCCCGATGGGGCCGCCGGGTGGCGGCTGTACCGCATTCCGTTTCGCACGGACACGATCCAGCAGGGGTTCGTCAACCTGCGCCAGATCCAGAGCTTGCGGATCACGGTCGTCACGCCGCACACGGCGCCCGCGGGCCGCCCCGACCCGCAGGTGTTCTTCGGGCTCGCCCGCGTGCGCCTCGTGGGCGCCTCGTGGCTCAAGCGCGCGGACACGCCGATCCGCAGCCTCGCCGGCGACCGCGGCGCCGGCACGGGCGAGGTGATCGCCTCCGTGGTGAGCACCGAAAACACCGACCTCGGCTATACGCCGCCGCCCGGCGTGTCCGACCAGGCGGGCCGGCGCGACGCCAACCTGCAGCTCGCGACGGCGCAGATCAACGAGCGCTCGCTGCGACTGCTGGCGCGCGGTCTCCAAGTCGGCCAGCGCGCCGAAGCGTTCACGCGCTTCACGGCCGAGGGCGACAAGAACTTCCTCAAGTACCGCAAGCTGCGCACCTGGGCCCGCGGCCGCGGGCCCGGCTGGGAGGACGGGGACCTGCATTTCTACATCAAGGCGGGGAAGGACGAGAACAACTTCTATCTCTATCAGGTGCCGGCGCGCACGGTCTCATGGGAGCCCGAAGTCGTGGTGGACTTCAGCCGCTGGCTGGCGCTGCGGGCGAAAATCGAACAGGTGTGGCTGCGCGGTGACTCCGCGCGCGTCTATCCCGGCTGTCCCGACACGACCCTGCTCCCGCCGGACTCGGCCTACGTGATGTGCGACGGGCCCTACATCGTCCACGTGCGCGATCCGGCGACCGGCCCGCCCAACCTCGCAGCGGTGCAGGAGGTCGCCGCCGGCATCCTGCGCGTGGACGACAAGGTGTTCATCGACCAGGCGGAGCTGTGGGTGGACGACATCCGGCTGAGCGACGTCGTGCAGGATGTGGGCACCGCGGCGGCGGTGGACGTGACGCTCACCGCGGCCAACGTCGCCGACGTGGCGGTCTCCTGGTCGCGGCGCGACGCGCAGTTCCGTCAGCTCGGCGAGGATCCGAGCTTCACCACGTCCAATGCGGCGAGCGTCGCCGCCACGGTGCGGCTGGACCGTTTGCTGCCAGAAAGCTGGGGTATCACGGTGCCGCTCGCCGTGCGCTACGCGTCCACGTCGAACGACCCGTTCTACCTGTCGGGCACCGACATCCGGGCCGACGCGCTGGACGGCCTCCGCACCCCGCGGTCGAGCGCCACGAGCTACAGCGTGTTGCTGCGCCGCACGGCCCGCTCGCTCGCCCCCCTGCTGCGCTACCTCGTGGATCCTCTGGCGCTGTCGGGCACCTACGCGAGCGGCAGCGACCGCGCGGACCTGTCGCAGGCGACGGCGTCGAGCTATGCCTTCAACCTCGATTACCTCCTCACCCCGCCCGCGGCGCGCTGGGGGCGGTTCCGGCTGACGCCCAGCAGCGTGCGCTTCCGGTCCACGTTGCTCGGAACCGACGGCTCGCGCTTCAGCTACGCGGTGCCGGTGATCCGGCCCGGCGACTCGCTCGTCGCGCCCGCGCTCTCCAAGAGCAGGGTGTGGCGCAACGCGGGGGGCTTCGACCTCCAGCCGCTCACCGGAATGCTGCTGCGTGTGGACGCGGCCTCCCAGCGCGACCTGCGGGACTACGGCGACTCGACCACCATCGGGCGGCTGCTCGGTCAGGAGCGGCGCACCTTCCTGGGTATGAACACGGGCGTCGAGACCCAGCGGACCATCACGACGTTTCTGAGCGTCACACCGCAGGTCGTCGCGTGGCTCCGGCCACGTGCCACCGTGAGCGGCAACTTCGGCTTCAACCGTGACCCGAACGGCCGGGACCCCGTCCGCGACGTCGGCGACACCGCGGGCGCGTTTCACGTGCCCGCCGCGTTCTCGAACGCGCGCCGCTTCGAGGTCGGCGCACAGTTCGACGCTCGCCGCTTCGGTCAGGCGCTGTTCGGCGACAGCGCCGCGGTCACCCGGCTGCTGGCGCACCTCGCGAGCGTGGACGTCTCCTACGGTCGCAGCCAGACGTCCACCTACAACCGCACCGGGTTCCTCCCATCGTTCGGGTATCAGCTGGCGCTGGGCGGCTTCGACAGCTTTCGCCGCCAGGACGGCCTGCTCGCCGGCTCGGCGGCGGACAACTGGAACCTGAACGCGGCCGGCAACGTGCTACTCCTCCTGGGACTGCGCGTGAGCACCAACTACCGCGAGACGAACGGACTCGCCTGGGTGCTGCGCACCGACCAGCAGGTGCCGATCCGCACGGGGACGCGCGAGTGGCCCTCCGCGACCGTGAGCTGGAACGTCACGCCGGCACGGACGCTGCTCGGCCGGATCCTGACGACCCTGTCGGCGCAGCTCGGGTATCGCGAGCAGCGGTCGTCGAGCGAGCAGCTGGGCTTCGGGACGGGTCCGTCGCAGGTCACGCTGATCTCCAGCGCGGAGCGCGTCGTGCGGCCCGCCGTCGCGGTCACCTGGCGCGGGGGCGTGTCCACGTCCTTCGACGCCTCCCGCACGCGCAGCGACCAGTTCAACGCCGGCAGCCTGTTCCACACGCAGCGCAATCAGCAGAGCGCGAATGTCGCGTTCGCGTTCCGACCGCCGGCGCAGCTGATGCGGCTGAAGAACCCGATCCGCGCCGCGGTCCACTACACCGTGAGTGACATCACCACGTGCCTGCGGACGGCGGGCCAGACCACCTGCGTACCCTTCGTGGACAGTCGTCAGACGCAGTCGCAGCTTACGTTGGACACCGACTTCCCTCCCACCCTGAGCGCGGGGTTTCAGATGGCCTATCTGGTGAACGACGAGCGGCAGGCGAACCGCAAGACGTCGCAGCTCGTGATCACGGCGTTTGTGGAGCTCCACACGAGCGTGGGACAGATCCGATGAGCCTGGGAGGGCGCCGGGCCCGCTGGCGCGGGGCTGCGGCCGCTGCGCTGGTGCTGGCCTGCACGGCGCCCACGACCGCACCGGCGACTGGATCCTCGCTCAGCTGCGCCAGCGCGCCGACACGGTGATCGTGCAGGATATCCGGCACGCCACCAAGGCCGGGCGGGTCTTGCATCTGCGGAACTTCGTCGCCCGCTTCCGGCCCAACGTCGCCGACCGCGTGCTGTTCCTCGCGCACTGGGATACCAGGCCGCACGCCGACCAGGCCCAAAGTCCCGATCAGCGGCGCCTTCCCGTCCCGGGGGCGAACGACGGTGCGTCCGGCGTGGCGGTCCTGCTCGGCGTCGCCGATGCGCTCAAGGCCAAGCCGCCGCAGCTCGGCGTGGACCTGCTGTTCGTGGACGGGGAGGACTACGGCGACTTCGGGACCGACACGAGCGACGTCCTAATCGGATCGCGCTACTTCGCCGCCCACCAGCCGCCCGGGTACCCGCCGCTCTTCGCCGTGCTGTTCGACATGGTCGCCGACAAAGACCAGCAGTTCTACCATGAGGGCAACTCCGAAGCGTTCGCCCCCGAGGTCGTCGATCGCGTGTGGCACACGGCCGCCGACCTGGGCTACGGCCGGACGTTCATCCCCGGCGTGAAGTACACGCTGACCGACGACCACGTGACGTTGCAGAAGGCCGGGATCCACGCGATCGACGTCGTGGACTTCGATTATCCCTACTGGCACACGCCCGACGACACGATCGACAAGGTTAGTGCGGCGTCGCTTCAGGTTGTCGGTGACGTCGCGGTGGCGTTGGTACGTTGAGAACGCGGAACGCGGAAGTCGGAACGCGGAACAGAGCGGCCGGCCTCCGTCGCCATGTGCTCGCCGTTATGTTCCGCGTTCCGCGTTCCGCGTTCCGACTTCCGCACTTTTCTGGCGCACCGCGCGTGGAACGGATCCCGCCCGCCGGCTGGCGAGCCGTTACCGTCCGGGCATGGACGACCGCCGTGCCGCTCTCCTGCTTGCGTTGCTGGCCCTGTCGGGTGCCGGGGTCCGCTATGCGCTGGCGCCGGCCCCCGCCGCCCCGCCGGGCGACGTGCGGCTCGTCGCCGTCGACACACCCCCGCACGGCGACGCCGCGCTGCGCGCCGCCGCCCGCGCCGCTGCCCGGCTGGCGCGCCCGCTCCTCCCCGGTGAACGGGTCGACCTCGACCGCGCCGACGTGACGGAGATCACGCGGCTGCCGCGGATCGGACCGGCGTTCGCGCAGCGCATCGTCGCTTGGCGTGAGCAGCACGGTCTGTTTGGCAGTCTGGCGCGGCTCGACAGCGTGCCCGGGGTCGGTCCGGGCTTGCTCGAGACCCTGCGACCTTACGTGATGTTTTCGGGGGTGATCCCGTCCGCGCCTTGACCACCCCCCCGCCGGCACATATGTTATACTCTTCATTTTCAACGAGTTGCGTACGGCCACCGCGGCGGCGACCAACGAAAAGCTGGGCGAGCTACTCGTCCGTGAAGGGCTGATCACCCAGGATCAGCTCAGAAAGGCACTCCTCGAGCAGAAGAACACGGGGATGCGCCTGGGCTACAACCTGGTCAAACTGGGCTTCGTCGAGGAGACTGAGATCTCCAAGATGCTGGCCCGGCAGTACCGCATGCCCGCCGTCGACCTGTCACGCTTCGAGGTCGATCCCAAGATCCTGAAGCTGCTCCCGCCCGACGTCGCGAACAAGCACACGGTGCTGCCGCTCAAGCGCGAGGGCCGGACCCTGACGGTGGCGATCGCCGACCCCAACAACGTCACGGCGATCGAGGACATCAAGTTCATCACGCGCTGCGACGTGTTCCCGGTGATCGCCGGGGAATACACGCTCCGCAACGCGATCGAGCGCTACTACCAGCAGTCCGACGCCCAGCTCCAGACGCTGCTCAAGGACATCGAGGCCGCCGACGACCTCGAGGTCGTCGCAGAGCAGGTGGACGAGGACGTCAAGGCGCAGGATTTGGCGGACGACGCGCCAGTGGTGAAGCTCATCAACGGGCTCTTGACGGACGCGGTGAAGCGCGGCGCGTCGGACGTCCATTTCGAGCCGTTCGAGCACGAGCTGAGGGTGCGCTACCGCGTGGACGGCGTGCTGCAGGACGTGATGAAGCCGCCGGTCAAGATGCGCGCGGCGCTCACCTCGCGCGTCAAGATCATGGCGCAGCTCAACATCGCCGAGCGGCGTGTGCCGCAGGACGGGCGCATCAAGCTCAAGTTCGGCAGCAAGGTGATCGACTTCCGCGTGTCGACCCTGCCGGTGCTGTTCGGCGAGAAGATCGTGCTCCGGATTCTCGACAAGGGAAACCTGGCGCTCGATCTCACGAAGTTCGGCTTCGAGCCCAAGGCCGAGCAGGACCTGATGCGGGCGATCCTGAATCCCTACGGCATGGTGCTGGTGACCGGCCCGACGGGCTCCGGGAAGACGACCACGCTGTACTCGGCACTGTCGCGGATCAACACGGTCGAAGTGAACATCCTGACGGCCGAGGATCCCGTCGAGTACAACCTGCTCGGAATCAACCAGGTGCTGGTCCGCAACGAGGTGGGGATGACGTTCGCCGCGGCGCTGAAGGCGTTCCTGCGGCAGGACCCGAACATCATCATGGTGGGGGAGATCCGCGACCTGGAGACCGGCTCGATCGCTATCAAGGCGTCGCTCACGGGCCACCTCGTGCTGTCCACGCTGCACACCAATGATGCGCCCTCCACGGTGACCCGCATGGTGGACATGGGCATCGAGCCGTTCAACGTCGCGAGCGCCGTGAACCTCATCGTGGCGCAGCGGCTGGTGCGGCGCATCTGCGCGGACTGCAAGCAGGAACATCAGTACACCGCCGAAGAGATCCACGCGTTCGGCCTGGCGCAGGCCGAGGCGCAGAAGCTCACCCTCTTCAAGGGCGCGGGCTGCGACACGTGCGGCGGCACCGGGTACAAGGGTCGCCAGGGGCTGTACGAGGTGATGGCGATGTCGAGCCCGCTGCGGCGCATGGTGCTGAAGGGCGCGTCGACCGAAGAGCTGCGCGAAGAAGCCGTGAAGGAAGGCATGCTCACGCTGCGCATGGACGGCATGGTCAAGGTGAAGCGCGGGATCACCACCCTGGAGGAAGTCGTGAAGGAGACGGCGGCATGACGGCGGGCGCGCAATCCCTGAATCTCCGCTCCCTGCTCGAGGAGATGATCGAGAAGGACGCGTCCGACCTGCACATCGTGGCGGGAGAGCGCCCCAAGCTTCGCGTGGACGGAGACATCGTGAACTCATCCGTGGACGTGGTGCTCACGCCCAAGGACACGCTGTCGATCGCCTACTCCGTGCTCACCGAGACCCAGAAGAAGCGGTTCGAGACGGAGAACGAGCTCGACTTTTCCTTCGGAATCCAGAACCTGGCGCGGTTCCGCGGCAACTGCTTCAAGCAGCGGGGGTGCGTGTCGCTCGTCATCCGGCAGATTCCGTTCAACGTGCGGACCTTCGAGGACCTGGGGTTGCCGGGCGTGGTGGCGAAGCTCGCCGAGAAGCCGCGCGGGCTCGTGCTGGTGACGGGGCCGACGGGGTCGGGCAAGAGCACAACGCTCGCGGCGATGATCGACAAGATCAACAAGGAGCTCAAGGGCCACATCATCACGGTGGAGGACCCGATCGAGTTCATCCATCGGCACCAGAGCTGCATCGTGAACCAGCGGGAGATCGGGACCGACACCAACAGCTTCTCGGCGGCCCTCAAGTACGCGCTGCGGCAGGACCCCGACGTCGTGCTGATCGGCGAAATGCGGGACCTCGAGACCATCGCCGCGGCCTTGACGATCGCCGAGACGGGCCACCTCGCCTTCGCGACGCTCCACACCAACTCGGCGATGGAGAGCATCAACCGCATCATCGACGTGTTCCCGTCCCACCAGCAGTCGCAGATCCGCGCCCAGCTCGCGTTCGTCCTCGAGGGGGTGATCACCCAGACCCTGCTGCAGAAGGCGAAGGGGCGGGGCCGGGTCATGGCGGCGGAGATCATGATCTGCACGCCGGCGATCCGCGCGCTGATCCGCGACAACAAGGTGCACCAGATCGAATCGTCGATGCAGGCCGGCAAGAAGTACGGGATGCAGACGTTGAACGACGCGCTGTACCAGCTCTACGTGGGGCGGGAAGTGATGAAGGAGGAGTGCCTGCGCGTCTCGGCGAATCCGAACGAGTTCCTGCGGATGATTGGCGAGCCGCCGCTCGAGGACAAGGAGTCGATGGCGCCCGGCGTGGCGCCGACGGGTCCGGCCAAGGTGGCGGCGCGCCGCTAGGCGCCCCCCCCGAGGGAGTGAGCTATGCCGCTCTTCACATATACCGCCCGCACGCTCAAAGGCGATCTCGTCAACGACAAGATCGACCTGCCGACCCGCGACGACGTCATCGCCCACCTGCGCAAGAACCGCCTGGTGGTGGTGCAGGTCCGCGCGGCGCCCAAGGAATTCAAGTTCAGCTTCAAGCTCGGCGGCGGGGTCAAGATCCGCGACGTCGTCGTGTTCACCCGCCAGTTCTCCACGATGATCAACGCCGGGCTGCCCCTCGTCCAGGCCCTCGACATCCTGTCCAAGCAGACGGAGAACAAGGTCCTCGCCGACGTCACCCGCCAGGTGGTGTACGACGTGGAGAGCGGCCACACCCTCGCCGATGCGCTGCGCAAGCACCCCAAGGCGTTCGGCGACCTGTACGTGAACATGGTGGCGGCGGGCGAGGCGGGCGGTATCCTCGACACGATTCTCTTGCGGCTCGCGCAGTTCCTCGAGAAGAACGACGCCATCGTGCGCAAGGTGAAGGGCGCGATGATTTACCCGGCGGTGATTCTGTCCGTCGCCGTGATCGCGATCTCCGTGCTCCTCATCTTCGTGATCCCCACCTTCCAGAACATGTTCGCGTCGGTGCACCTCGAGCTGCCCCTGCCAACCCGCATGGTGATCGGGGCGAGCAACGTGCTCAAGAACTACTGGTGGGCGATCGGGGCCGTGATCGCCTTCACCGTGGTCTCGCTCAACCGCTACTACAAGACGCCGCCCGGCCGCCTGCAGATCGACACCCTGCTCCTCAAGACGCCCGTCCTCGGCGACGTGCTGCGCAAGGCCGCCGTGTCCCGCTTCACCCGGACGCTCGGCACACTCATCTCGTCGGGCGTGTCGATCCTCGACGGCCTCGAGATCACGGCCCGCACCGCCGGCAATATGGTGATCCACAACGCCGTGATGGAATCCCGCGCCTCGATCGCGGGGGGCGAGACCATCGCCGGGCCGCTGCAGAAGTCCAAGGTGTTCCCGCCCATGGTGATCTCGATGATCGCGGTCGGCGAGCAGACGGGCGGCCTGGACGAGATGCTATCGAAGATCGCCGACTTCTACGACGACGAGGTGGATGCCGCGGTGAGCGCGCTGCTGGCGCTGATGGAGCCCGTCATGATCGTCGTGCTGGGCGTGATCGTCGGCGGCATGGTGATCGCCATGTACCTCCCGATCTTCGACATGGTGAACGCGGTGCAGTGAGGGCAGGCCGACCCGGCCGTGCTGGTCCCCCGAGCCCATCGTCTCGTCCGCTCGCAAGCCCCGCCCTGAGAGAGGAGTCGCGATCATGAACTGTCCGGCCTGCGGCACGGCGATGACCGAGATGACGGCGGGCGACGCCAAGATTCAGGCGTGCAAGGGCGGGTGCGGCGGCCTCTGGTTCGACGAATGGCAGCTTCGCAAGGTGGACCAGCCCGACCAGTCAGCCGGAGAGGCGCTGCTCCACATCGAGCAGAACGCGGCCGTGAAGCTAGACCCGAACCAGCGGCGCAAGTGCCCCCGCGACCCCGATATCGTCATGATGCGACATTTCTGGAGCGTCAAGCGCGATGTCGTAGTGGACGAGTGCCCCAAGTGCGAGGGGCTCTTCCTGGATCCGGGCGAGCTGGCTGAGATCCGCTCCGACTACAAGTCCGACGACGAGCGCCGCAAGGCCGCCGACGCCTACTATCGCGAGATGTTCGACACCCAGCTCGCGGGGATGCTCAGGACGGACAAGGCGAAGCTCGAGAGCGCCCGCAAGATCGCTAGCGTCTTCAAGTTCATCTGCCCGAGCTACTACCTGCCGGGCAAGCAGGCGTGGGGGGCGTTCTAAGAGAGGCTCCGTGACGCTCGGTCCGCCGCGATCACCTGCGTCAGCACGCCTCCAGGCCTTGCGCTGGTACTATCTCGGGACGCGGGGCGCCGTGGTGAACCTCGCGGCGCGCGCGTGAAGCGCACCGAGCGCCGCACGCTGCGGCACGACAGCGTGCCGATGCGCCTCTATCACGAGGCCAAGCGCCTTGGCGCCTGGGATCCCCGTGCCCTCGCCCTGGACCAGGACGCGAGGGATTGGGCGCGCTTCACGGTGACCGAGCGGGACGTGCTGCTCCGGCTCACGGCCCTGTTCCAGGCGGCGGAAGAAAGCATGACCCGCGATCTCCTGCCCCTGCTCATGACCGTGGTGCGCGAGGACCGGCTCGAGGAGGAGTTGTTCCTCACCACGTTCCTGTCCGAAGAAGCGAAACACACCGAGTTCTTCCGGCGCATTCTGGACGAGGTGTGCCGCCAGTCGGGGGACCTCGAGCGCTACCAGACCCCCAGCTTCCGCAAGCTGTTCTCCGAGAAGCTGCCCGCGGCGATGCGCGGCCTCCTCGCCGACGCCTCCCCCGCCGCCCAGGCCCAGGCGCTGGTCACCTACACGCTCGTGGGCGAGGGCGTGCTGGGGGAGGCCGGCTACCACGTGTTCACCGCCGCCCTCGAGCACGGCGGCCTCATGCCGGGCTTCCGCGAGGGCCTCCGGTTGGCGCAGGCCGACGAGGACCGGCACATGGCGTACGGCCTCCACTTGCTGTCCCGGCTGGTAGCCGAGGACGAAGCCGTGTGGGGCGTGATCCAGGGGCGCATGGACGACCTCCTGCCCGATACGCTGGGCGTCGTGACGGAATTCTTTCAGCCGTACGACGCGATGCCGTTCGGGCTCACCCTCGATGCCGTGATCGAGTACGCGATGGAGAAGTTCGCCGGTCGCTGGGCGTCGCTCGAGGAGGCGCGGGAGCGGGCACGCGCCGCTCGCGCCGCGCCGACCCCCGAGGCCCGCGTCCGGGACATTCGCGCCTGGCTCGGCGAGCAAGTCCGACCGGCGCACGTCGCGGTGAGCATGGACGGCACGGGCAAGATCCGCACGTTTCGCATTGGATCGACGGCGTTGCTGGTCACCCAGGAGGTACTCGAGCACCACCCGGCGCCCGAGATCATCGCGGCGCTGACCGCGCACGCCGTGCCGCAGCGCCTGCGCGACCAGGCCCCGGTGCGGCTCACCTGTCTCAGGGTGCACGGCAGGATCGTGGTGCAGTCTCCCGACCCCGGTTGACCCGCGCCCCGCCCCGCGCCAATCTCCCGGTCTTGCATGGAGCGGGGGGGAGGGCGTGCCGGCGGCGATCGTCGCGGAGCGATTGACCAAGACCTACCAGGTGAAGGTGCGGGACGCCGGGCTCGGAGGCGCGGTGCGGGCCCTCGTGCGCCCCCGCTACCGCGAGGTCCGCGCGGTCGAAGCGATCTCCTTCCAGGTCGAGCGCGGCGAGATCGTGGCGTTTCTCGGGCCCAACGGCGCGGGCAAGACGACCACCCTCAAGATGCTCACCGGATTGCTATACCCCACGGCGGGCCGCGCCCACGTCGCGGGGTTCACGCCCTGGGACGGCGGCTCGGCGTTCAAGCGGCGCATCGCGCTCGTGCTCGGCAACAAGCAGCAATTGCTCTGGGACCTGCCGCCCGAGGAGACCTTTCAGCTCAATCAGGCGATCTACGCCGTCCCCGCGACCGAATTCCAGGCCCGGCGCGACGAGCTGGTCGCGCTGCTCGACCTCGCGGAGGTGATGGACAAGCCCGTGCGCCAGCTCTCGCTGGGCGAGCGGATGAAGTGCGAGCTGGCGGCGGCGCTGTTGCACCGGCCGGAGATCCTCTTTCTCGATGAGCCCACGCTGGGGCTCGACGTCACGGCGCAGGAGGCCGTGCGCGGCTTCCTGTGCGCGTACCGCGCGCGCCACGGCGCCACGATCCTCCTGACCTCGCACTACATGGCGGACGTGACGGCGCTCGCTTCCCGCGTGCTCATCATCAACCGCGGCCGGCTGCTCTACGACGGGGCGCTGCAGGCGCTGGTGGCGCGCATGGCCCACACCAAGCGCCTCGAGCTCGTGCTGGGCGACGGGGTGAGCCGCGAGCAGCTCGCCGCGTTCGGCGAGGTGCGCGAGTTCCGGTTCCCCAACGCCGTGCTCGAAGTGCCGCGCGACCAGGCGACCGCCGCCAGCGCCCGGCTGTTGGCGTCGGTGCCCGTCGTCGATCTCTCCATCCAGGATCCGGCCCTCGAGGACGTGATCCGGCGCGCGTTCGCCGAGGGGACGGAGGGGGGGGCATGAACGTGTGGCTGCGCCGCTACGCGGCGCTCGTGCGGTCGGCCTGGCTCGTGGATCTCCAGTACCGCGCCGCGATCGCCATCTGGATGCTGTGGAACGTGACCGAGCCCGCCATCGCGCTCGGCATCTGGTGGTCGATCGCGAGCCAGGGCGCCGTGCAGGGCTTCGGACGCGACGACTTCGCCCGCTACTTCTTCGGCGTGGCGCTCGTGAACCAGCTCACACTGGCGTGGGACGCCTGGTACATCGACCGCTGGGTCCGCGACGGCGAGATGAACTTCCGCCTGGCGCGCCCGATCGGCCCCGTCCACGAAGCGATCGCGGACAACATCGCCTACAAGGCACGCACCGCGTCGGTCGTGCTCGTCGTCTGGATGCTCGTCGCCCTCGCGTGGCCGGTCGTGCGGCTGCCGTTCGCGCCCGGCCGGTGGGCGCTGTTCGCGCTCGCCGTCGTGCTCGCCGCGGCGATCCGATTCCTGAACGGCTACGCCACCGGCTTGCTCGCCTTCTGGACGACGCGGGCCACGGCGTTGATGGAGCTCCAGTTCGGCATCTCGCTCTTTCTCTCCGGGCGTATCGCCCCGCTCGCGCTCCTGCCCCCGGCCGTCGCGTCGGTCGCGGGCGTGCTGTGGTTTCCGTACGTGCTGTCGTTCCCGGTCGAGGTGCTCACGGGCGGGGTCGTGACGCCCGAGCAGTACGTCCGCGGGTTCCTGGGGCAGGTCTGCTGGCTCGCGGTCTGGTGGGCGGCGTACCGCGTCGTCTGGCGGCGCGGCATCCGCCATTACGGGGCGGTGGGCGGATGAGCGTCCGCCGCGTGCTGCGCGCGCTGTGGCGTGTGAATGTCGTCGAGGAGCTGCAGTACCGCGCCAACTTCCTGGCGAGCCTGCTGGGCACCCTGTTCTGGATCGCGATGGCGCTCCTCACCCTCGCGCTCTTCTTCCGGCACACCTCGCGGCTCGGCGGGTGGGACTACTGGGAGGTCGTGGTCTTGCTGGGTGTGTTCAACGCGCTGACGGGCGTGATCGAGGCGGTGCTCCGGCCCGGGATCGGCGAGCTGGTGGACGAGGTGCGCAGCGGCAAGCTGGACTTGATCCTCACCCGGCCGGTGGATGCGCAGCTGTACGTCTCGTTCCGGCGGCTCGACCTGTGGCGCTTCGCCGACGTCGCGCTGGGCCTCGCCCTCGCCGGGTACGCCGTCGTGCGGTTGGGCCGCGTCCCCTCACCCCTCGACCTCCTCGCGTTTGCGGTGACGCTCGGCTCGGCCGTCGCGCTGGTGTACGCCATCTGGGTCGCGTTGATGAGCCTCGCCTTCTGGTTCGTGGCGGTCGAAAACCTGTCGGTGCTGTTCGACGCCGTGTACGAAGCCGCCCGCTATCCCGTCTCCGCCTATCCCGGCGCGCTCCGCTTCGTGTTCGTTTATCTCGTGCCGATCGCCTGGACGACGACCATCCCCGCCTCGGCCCTGACGGGGCGGCTCGGCCCCGCCGCGGCGCTGGGCGCGGCCGGCGTCGCCGCCCTGGCGCTCGCGCTCACCCGCCTGCTGTGGCGCGCCGCGCTGCGGCGCTACACGAGCGCGGGAGGGTGAAGGGAGGAGCTGGTATGACGCACCGTCGCGTCGTTGTCGTCTTCGTCTCGGCGCTGGGCGCCATGGGCGCCGGCCGCGTCCCGCCCGCCGCGGCGCAGCGGTCCGGTCAGTGGACCATGCCCGCCGGCGACTACGCCGCGACACGCTACAGCACGCTGACCCAGATCACCACCGCGAACGCGACCCGCCTGCATCCGGTCTGGAGCTTCTCGACCGGCGTCCTCGCGGGCCACGAGGGGCAGCCGCTCGTCGTGAACAACACCATGTACGTCGTCACGCCGTACCCCAACGTCCTCTACGCCTTCGACCTCACGCGCGAAGGCTATCCCCTGAAGTGGAAGTACCGCCCCGCCGTGGACCCGAACGCCGTCGGCATCGCCTGCTGCGACGTGATCAACCGCGGCGCGTTCTACGCGGAGGGCAGGATCGTCTACAACCTGCTCGATGGCCACACGGTCGCGATCGACGCGACGACGGGCAAGGAGCTGTGGAACGCGAGAATCGCCGACGTCTCGCAGGGCGAGACCACGCCCATGGCGCCCTTGGTCGTGAAGAACCGGGTCCTCGTGGGAGCCTCGGGCGGCGAGTTCGGGATCCACGGCTGGCTGAAGGCCCTCGACCTGGCGACCGGCCGGCCCGTCTGGACCGCGTACACCATCGGCCCCGACAGCGAAGTGCTGGTCCGGGCGGGGGTGTTCAGACCGTTCTACGGCGGGGGCACCGACCTGGCGTTGACGAGCTGGCCGCAGGAGGTCTGGAAGAACGGCGGCGGGCCGGTGTGGGGATGGCTGTCCTACGATCCATCGCTGGACCTCGTGTACTACGGCGTCGGCAATCCGGCCCCGTACAATCCCGAGCAGCGGCCGGGGGACAACAAGTGGACGGCGAGCGTCTTGGCCCGCCGACCGGCCGACGGCGCGCTCGTGTGGGCATACCAGTTCACGCCGCACGACAGCTGGGACTACGACGCGACGGCGGAGATGATTCTCGCGGACCTGACGATCGGCGGCCGGCTGCGCCGGGTCCTCGTGCACTTCGACAAGAACGGCTTCGCTTACACGCTGGACCGCGCGACCGGGGAGGTGCTCGTAGCCCGGCCGTTCGTCGACGTCAACTGGGCGAAGGGCGTCGACCTCGCGACCGGGCGGCCGGTGCTCGATTCCACCAGGCTCACGGGAGCGTCCCGGGGCAACGTCAAGGACGTGTGTCCCACGCTCGAGGGCGGGAAGAGCCCCGCGTCACCGGCCGCGTATTCGCCCCGCACCGGGCTGTTCTACGTCCCGACGAACAACATGTGCATGGACTACCAGGCGGTGCCGGCCACCCGCATCGCCGGCACGCCGTTCATCGGTGCGAACACGCCGTACCACGCGGGCCGGGGTGGGCACCTGGGCGCGTTCATCGCCTGGGACGCAGGCGTGGGACGCAAGGTGTGGGAGATCAGGGAAAAGTATCCGGTCTGGAGTGGTGCCCTCACGACGGCCGGGGACGTCGTGTTGTACGGCACCCTGGACGGCTGGCTCAAGGCGGCCAATGCGAGAACCGGCACGGTCCTGTGGAAGTTCAAGGTGGGATCGGGCGTGGTCGCGAACCCGATCACGTACGCCGGGCCGGATGGCAAGCAATACGTGGCGGTCTACGCCGGCATCGGCGGCGACTGGTTCTTGCTTGCGGGGGACGTCCGCTCGGACGATCCGGCGGACGTCCGGCCGCCCGCGGACTTCATGCCGGACATCGCGCGGCACACGAGTCAGGGCGGGATCGTCTGGATCTTCGGCTTGTAGCCCGAGGAAGGGGGGGGAGGGGACACGTGGCCTCGAGGCCGCTGGTGAGGGTGACGGCGCCGATCGCGCTGCTGCTCCTCGGCGTCGGTTGCCGGGAGCGGCGGAGCGTCCCCCCCGCGGGCGGCTACGAGGAGCACCTCTCCGCCGGCGGGCTCGCTCCTCCAACGGCGGAGCTGCGCAACCCGCATGCGAGGGACAAGCGGTCGGCGGCGGACGGGGCGACGCTGTTCACGGCGATGAACTGCGACGGCTGCCACGGGGGTGGGGGGGCCGGCTGGGTGGGCCCCAGCCTGGCGGATGGGCGGTGGCGCTACGGCGGCACGGACGGCGCGCTGTTCCAGTCGATCTTCGACGGCCGGCCGCACGGCATGCCGGCCTTCGGCGGCATCCTGTCGCCCGACGCCATTTGGAAGCTCGTGACCTATGTTCAGTCGCTCGAGCCCCCGGCCGATGTCCCGACCGAAAGGTGGCCGTAACCGGGGAACAGGGAACCTCGCCGCGACGCTTCTCGCAGATAAGGAGTGACCCATGGATCGGTACGAAGATTTCGAGCGCAGCCTCGACCCGCACCGCGCGGACGAGCAGGCGGCCGTAGCGGCAGAGGTGGCCGCGCGCCTGCGGGATCGCGGCGTCACCGTGACGGGCGCCGAACGCCCGGAAGACCTGGCGGACTTGCTGTCGGCCGTGGAGCGATTCGAAGCCGCGGTGGAGGGGCACGGCGGCGACCTGATGGTCGACGACTTGAGGAGCCCGGAGCCCGATGACGCGCACTTCGTGGTGCCGCGCCGGGACCACGGCGAGGCGGTGCGCGCCTACATCGGCCGCATCGACGACGCCACCGCGCAGCTGCGGCGCCATCCGCGACACACCGACTGACATCGAAGAGGCGTTCTGCGATGAATGACCTTCGCACGCGGAGGGGTGCGGTCAAGGCGCATCTGAAGGAGTAAAACACCGACGGGAGGGGCCTCCCTGGGGCCCGCTCCCGTCCAATCCGCCTGCAGCGGAAAGCCCGCAGAAAGGATTGCTGCCCGAGCTCCCCTCACGGGCAGGGTTGCTACGCCGGCAACATAGACGGGCGCGCGGCTAAGAATCGAGGGTCAAACCGGGCGGGCCGCGCTAAGATCTCACAAAGACCGTTGCGGATCTCGACTTCTCGCCGAGTGTTGGTGTCTCTCTGTACCTTTGGGCATGGTCGAGAGCCGACTGTTGCAGACGCAACCCGCAGCCCCCCCCTCCCCCCCTGAGCCCGCGGTGCGGGCCCGCTCGATCCTCGTCATCGAGGACGAGCCCCCGATTCGTCGCGCGATCCGGAACGCGTTGCGCGGCCTCGCCGAGCGCGTGGTCGAGGCGGGCGCGGGCGGGGAGGGGATCGACCTCGCCGCCGCCGAGCGTCCCGACCTCGTCGTGCTCGACCTCGGGCTCCCCGACCTCGGGGGCCTCGATGTGTGCCTCGAGATTCGCCGCTGGGCCAACATGCCGATCGTGGTGCTGTCCGCCCGTCACGCGGAGCAGGAGAAGGTGCTGTTGCTGAACGCCGGGGCGGACGACTACGTCACCAAGCCCTTCAGTCCGCGCGAGCTCGCGGCGCGCGTCCGGGCGCAGTTACGCCGCGGGCTCGCCGGCGCGGCGACGGAATCCGTGGTGACCGCCGGAGACCTGACGATCGACCTGGCGCGTCGCGCGGTCCGGCGCGCGGGTCGCGCGATTCATCTCACGCCGCTGGAATGGGACATCGTGCGGACCCTGGTCGGCCAGGCGGGCCGCACCCTCACCCACCAGCAGATCTTCGACGCCGTGTGGCGCCGCCAGTTCGGCAACCCGCAGCAGTATCTCCGCGTCTACATCACCAACCTGCGGCGCAAGATCGAAGTCGATCCGACGGGCCCGCAGCTGATCATCACGGAGCCCGGCGTCGGCTACCGGATCGAGCTGCCGCAGTGACGTGACGCGCCGGATTCGCTGGCCGCCCGTGCGCGCCTCGCTCTTCTGGGGCGCGATCTTCGTCGCCCTCACCGCGGTGATGCGCGCCGCGCGCGGCGACATCGGCGAGCCTCATGTCGCCCTCATCTATCTGCTGCTGGTGCTGGGCGGCAGTGTGGCAGGCGGGCGCACCCTGGGGGTGGCGCTCGCCTGCGGCGGATTCTTCTCGATCGACTACTTCTTCCAGTTCCCCTACGACGAATTCTCGGTCGGCAAGCCGTTCGACTGGACCGCGCTGGTCGCCTTCCTCGCGACGTCGGCGGTGACGAGCGAGCTCGTGACACGCGCCCTCTCCGAAGCGGAGGCGGCGCGCCGCCGCGCCGACGAGGTGGCCCGGCTGTCGCGCCTCGGGTCGCGGGCGCTGCATGCCGGCCGCGCCCGGGACGCGCTCGCCGCGCTGGCGGAGCTGATTCGCGGCACGCTCGGCGTGCCCGATTGCGAGATCTACCGTTCCGGGAACGGCGGCGAGCCCGTCGCGTCGGCCGTGCGCGCTCGTGACGGAGGCGGCGCGGTTCCCGTCGACGACGGCGCGCTGGTCGCCTGGGTCGCCCAGCACGGCCGGGCGGCCGTCGTGCGCGCGGACGGCACCACCCTGCAGGCCTTCGCCCCCTCCACCGACGACGATGCCATCGGCGTCGGCGCCGCGGACGCCCGCACCGTGCTCGTGCCGCTGCAGGTCGAGGCGCGGACGGTCGGCGTGCTCCGGCTCGCCGACCGGCAGCCCATGGTGCTCGACGCCGCCCGGCGGCGCTTCCTGACCGCCCTGGCTTACTACGCCGCCCTGGGCATCGAGCGCGTCCGCCTCGTCGCCGAGGCGGAGCGTGCGGAAGCGCTCCGCGAGGCCGACCGCCTGAAGGACATCCTGCTCGCATCCGTGTCCCACGACCTGCGGACACCCCTCACGGCGATCAAGGCCCTCGCCCAGACGGCCGCCGGTCGCGGCGACGCGAACGCCCGGGTGATCGAAGAGCAGGTCGATCGCCTCAGCCGCTTCGTCGGCGACATCCTCGACCTGTCCCGCTTGAAGGGGGGGGTCTTCCCGGTCACGCTCGAGCCCAACACCGCCGAAGACGTCGTCGGCGCGGTCACACGCCAGCTGCAGCCGGTGCTCGGCGGCCGCTCGGTCGCGACGTCGATCGACATGACCCAGCCGGCCTTGGTGGGGCGGTTCGATTTCGTGCAGACACTCCGCATCTTGAGCAACCTGGTCGAGAACGCGCTGCGCTATTCGCCGCCGCGTGCTCCCGTGGAGCTGGGGGTCACGCGCCAGGGCGGGTCGCTCCTGTTCACCGTGGCGGACCGGGGCCCCGGCATCCCGGCCGAAGACCGCGAGCGCATCTTCGCGCCGTTTTTCCGCAGCCCGACCGCGGCGCCGGACGCCGGACGCGCCGGCCTCGGGCTCTCGATCGCGCGGCGGCTCGCCGAGGCGCAGGGCGGGCGCGTGCGCTACGAGCCGCGTCCGGGTGGCGGCAGCGTGTTCGTGCTCGAGCTGGAAGCGCTCGACCTTCCGGCCGGGGAGGCGGAAGAGGGCGTCTAAGGCGCCAACGTGTCGATGGCCGCGAGGCTCGACACTTCGAGCCACTGCCGCGCGAAGCGCGGCAGGAACTTGACGTGCCGGTTCACCACGGCTTGGACGCGGCGCCACCAGCACAGGATCGGGCGCCGCGCGCGACCGACGCTCACCACCGCGAACGGGACCGAATCGGCGATCACGGTCCGCAGGTCGGGCTCGCTCAGCGAACAGAAGTCTTCCGGCGTCTTCACGCCGAAGCTCGAGTCCGGCCCCGTCCAGGGGTGGTTGTGCCACACCGCGAGCGTCGCCGGCGCGCAGGGCAACGGCTGAACCGCATCGGCGGCCGAGCTCAGCAGGTCCGGCATCACGAAATCCCGCACCATCGCGCTGTCACCCGACGCCGTCCCCTGGAGGCACAACACCACCTCGCGATCGAGGCCGGCGGCGAGGACGCTGAGGCGGCGGAACAGCGAGGGGCTGAGCACCAACCGCTTGAGAGGCTGTGACGCGAGAATCGCGGAATCCAGGGGGGTGAGGGGCGCCTGGGCGTGTCCGGGGCGCGGCGCCGCCATGGCCGCGACGATCACGTATGGCAGCAGGCGGGTGCGGCGCGGCATGGCGTACAATAGTACAGCCGCACACCGGCCGCGCTCTTGCACTTTGCCAGACCACTCCCAATACTTACGCCCTGCGCCCGGCGGCGACGGCGTTCGGCCGTCCATCGTAAGCTGTTGCCTTTGTGATGCTTAGGCTCACTCCAAGGAGCGCGATGTGAAGTGGTTCGGGGGCCGCTCGACCGGGTCGGCGATCCCGACGCCGCAGGCCCTGCTGCGGTCGGTGTACGTCGGGCGGATGTGCGTGGCGGTGGCGCTGTATCTCGCCGCCGCGTTCAAGTTTGCGGTCGCGGCGCCGCTCGATCTGCTGGTCACGTCGTTCGTGCTGGTCGCGACCGTGATCGTGACGATCGCCTCCTACTGGCACACCCACATCCGCGCCCGCGTGCTGGGCCAGACGTTCCTCTATGCCCAGGCGTTGTTCGACGTCGCGTTGATCACGACCGTGGTGCACATCACGGGCGGCCCGCAGAGCGACCTCACGCCGCTCTACGTACCGCTCATCGCGGTGACCGCTGTCCTGATGCCTCCCACCAGCACGGCGTTGATCACCGCGCTCGTGGGCATCGTGTACGTCGCCGACGTGTTCTTCGGGCACCGCACCGCGCTGTCGGGCCCGATCGCGCTCCAGCTGTCGGTGTTCGTCGCGGTGGCGGCGGTGACGGCCTACTTCGCGAGCCGCGTCTCGGTGATGGGGGCCGAGCGCGAGGCGCTGGCGGGAGAGCTGCGCCAGGTCCGGCTCGAGGCCGACGACGTGCTGCGGAACATCCCGACGGGCATCGTGACGGTGGATCAGGAGGGGCACCTCCTCTACTGCAATCCGGCGGCGGAGCACATCCTCGGCGTCAAGGAACGGCAGTGGCGCGGACGGTCGATCATGCCGGAGTTCGCGAAGATCGCCCCCGAGTTCTGGGCCGCGATCACCGCGACCGCGCGGCGCGGCGTGCGGGCGATGCGGGTGGAGGCCCTCGTGCGGCGCCCCGATCGGACGTTTCCGATCGGCGTGACGACGACGACCCTCGACCTGGAGCCGGACGGCGCGCCGCGCGTGACGGCCATTTTCACCGACATCTCGGACTCGAAGCGGCTGGAGGAGCTGCACCTGCGCGCGGAGCGCCTCGAGGCCGTGGCCGAGCTGTCCTCGAGTCTCGCGCACGAGATCAAGAACCCGCTCGCCTCGATCCGCTCGTCGGTCGAGCAGCTGGGCCGCGCCAAGCGGGCCGACCCGGACGAGAAGTTCCTGACGTCGCTCATCGTGCGCGAGAGCGACCGGCTGTCGCGGCTGCTCTCGGAATTCCTCGACTTCTCGCGCGTCCGCGTCACCGAATGCCGGCCGCTCGATCTGCGGGCCGTGGCGGGGGCGGCGATCCGCATGGTGCGCGAGCATCCCGACTGTCCCGGGGACGCCGTCATCGACCTGGCCGGCGGCCCGACGCCGATGGAGGGCGACGAAGACCTGCTGCACCGCGTGGTGTCGAACCTGGTGTTGAACGCGGTGCAGGCGGCGGGGAAGGGCGCCCGCGTGTCCGTCCGCACGGGCCGGCCCGCGGCGCACGAGCTCCCCGGCGGGGCCGGGATCGAGAACCCGGTGAGCCTGGCCGTGAGCGACAACGGCCCGGGGATTCCGGAGAGCCTGCGGGGCCGCTTGTTCGAGCCGTTCGTCACGGGACGGACCGGGGGCACCGGGCTGGGGCTCGCCATCGTGCAGCGCGCGGTCGAGGCCCACCGCGGCCTCGTGCTTGTGGACTCCACGGCGGGGAAGGGCACGACGTTCACCGTCTACTTCCCCGCAGCCGGTCGGAAAGAGGAAGCCGCATGACGTACGCTGCGGCCGTCCCGATGAGCCCGGTGACTCCTTCCTTCGCTGGAACCGAATCGCGCGCGACCCACCTCTACGTCATGGTCGCGGCCTGCGCCGCAATCGTGTATCTCGGGGCTCTGTGGAACCGGTTCGCTTTCGACGACGTGGCGATCGTCGTGATGAACCCGCTCGTGGGTCATCTGTCGGGGCTCTGGAAGGCTTTCGCCGCGCCCTATTGGACCCCCGATCTCGGGGGCTCTATGTACCGACCACTCACGATCGCGACGTTTGCGGTCGATCGGGCAGTCGACGGCGCGGCCTGGCTTCACGCGGTGAATCTGGCGTGGCATGCGGCGGCCTCCGTGGCCGTGGCGGCGCTCGCCCGGCGCTGGACCAATAACGCCGGCGCCCTGGCCGCGGGACTCCTGTTCGCCGTCCATCCAGTACACGTGGAGGCGGTGGCGAACGTCGTCGGGCGCGCGGAGTCGATGGCTGCGCTGTTCGCGGTCCTCGCGGTCTATGCGGCTGTCATTCATGAGAGCATCGCCTGGAGCACGGCGGCGGCGGTGCTCGGGCTGCTCTCCAAGGAGAACGCCGCGGTTGTGCCCGGGCTCGTGGTCTGGGCGTGGCTGCTCGGGTTCGGAAGGCCCGACCGTCGCCGGATCGTCGTGTTCGTCACCGTCTGGGTGGTCGTTGGCGCTGCGTACGTCGCCGTGCGCGCTGCGGTGCGCCACCCTTTCTCTGGGCTCGAAAGCACCGCTCTAATGTTCGTCGGCGAGTCCCCAGTGGCGGTGCGACTGACGGCCGTCGCCGGGCTGACCGATGTCGCGCGGCTCCTCGTCTTTCCCCTGACCCTTCGGGCGGACTACTCACCCGACGAGCGAACGCTGGTCACGTCGCCGCTCGACCCGCGGGTCGTGGCCGGGGCTGTGTGCTTCGTCGTTTGGAGCACCCTGCTGTTCGTCGCCTGGAAGCGGGGTCGCCGGCTGGAAGCGCTCGGGCTCGGGTGGATCGGCATCGCGTACCTGCCGGTTGCGAACCTGCTGTACCCGGTGGGTTTCTACCTCGCGGAGCGGACACTCTACCTCCCATCCGCGGGTCTGGTCCTCGCCGTGGGGCCGTGGCTGGAACGACTGCCGCCCCGGTCGTTCCGGCTCGTGGTGGCCGCTCTCGTCGTCCTCGGCGGCGTACGCACGGCCCGGCGCGTGCCCGTCTGGCGTGATGAACCTTCTCTCACCCTGAGCATGCTGCAAGATTCGCCGCGTTCTTTCCAAGGCCCCAAGCGGATGGCGTTCTGGTACTTGGACCAGCATGAGCCCGCCAAGGCGCTCGCTGCGGCACGCTTGGCGACGAGCATCTTCGACCGAGACGCCACGGTCTATATCACGGGCGCCGTCGCCGCCTTCGCCGCCGGGGACGCGCGGGCGGCGGATTCGCTGCTGGTCGGGTTCCAGCGTCTTTGCCACCAGTGCCCACGCTACTACCGTAGTAGCGCGGCTGCTGCGCGGGAGGCCGGATACGCGGCGGCGTCCGATTCGCTGCTCGCGCGCGCCGAGCGGATCGGTGGGCCGTGACGTGACAACTCAAGCCAGGGATGCGGAGGTCGTATGACCAACCAGCCCTCCATCCTCGTCGTCGACGACGAGATGGGGATCCTCGACGTGCTGCGGATCCTCCTCAAGGGCGAAGGGTTCGACGTCACCACGGCCCAGGGCGGAAAGGCCGGGCTCGAGGCGTTGAAGGGCAGCCCACCCGACATCGTCCTCACCGACATCAAGATGCCGGGCGTCACGGGCACCGACATCCTTGCGGCCGTGCGCGAGCAGGATCCCGAGACGCCGGTGATCCTCATGACCGCGCAGGCATCGCTGCAGAGCGCGATTCAGGCGGTGAACCAGGGCGCCTTCTACTACATCCAGAAGCCGTTCTCGAACGACGACCTCGTGGCGATCTGCCGTCGCGCCGTCGAGCAGCGGCAGCTCAAGGCGGAGAACAAGCAGCTCAAGCAGGAGATCCGGCGCCGCGAGCGGTCCGGGCTGGTCAAGCCGCTCGGTAAGTCGCGCGCCTTCGTCGACGTCCTCAAACTTGCCGAGCAGGTGGCCCCGACCGAGAGTACCGTGCTCATCCAGGGAGAGTCGGGCACGGGGAAGGAAGTCATCGCGCGCTATATCCACGAGCTGTCGGCACGCTCGGACGGCGGATTCTTTTCGCTGAACTGCGGCGCGCTGCCCGAGAGCCTGCTCGAATCGGAGCTGTTCGGCCATGTGAAGGGCTCCTTCACGGGAGCGGTGCGGGACAAGCAGGGCCTGTTCGCCGCGGCGCGGGGCGGCACGTTCTTCCTCGACGAGATCGGCGAGATGTCCCCCGCCACGCAGGTGAAGCTGCTCCGCGTGCTCCAGGAGCGCGAAGCGATCCCCGTCGGCGGCACGGAGGCCATCCCGGTCGACGTGCGCGTGGTGGCGGCGACCAATCGGGATCTGGAGGACGACATCAAGCGCGGCCGCTTCCGCACCGATCTCTATTACCGGCTCAACGTGATCGCCATCCACTTGCCGCCGCTGCGGGAGCGCCGGGACGACATTCAGATCCTGTGGGAGGAGTTCCTCAGCCGCATCGCGAAGGAGCGGGGCGAGAACCCGAAGGGCCTCGCCGAGGTGGCGCAGCAGGCGCTGCTCGTCTACGACTGGCCCGGCAACGTGCGCGAGCTCGAAAACGCCCTCGAGCGGGCGGTCGTGCTCAGCAAGGGCGACACGATCGATCTCGCGGCGCTGCCCGACAAGCTCAGCGAGCACCGGGCCGAGCCCCTCGTCGCGGAGCGGCCCCACGCCAACCCCACCCTCGACGTCATCGAGCGCGCCTACATCACGTGGGTGCTCCAGAGCGAGGGCGGCAACAAGACCCGCGCGGCCGAAGTCCTGGGCATCGACCCCTCGACCCTGTACCGCAAGCTCAGCCGGTACGACGGGGAGTCGAACGAGGCGTGAGACTCAGCGTCCTCATCCCTGTCTATAACGAGGCGGACACCGTGGCGCGCGTCGTCGCGCGCCTGCGCAGCGTCCCGCTGGGAGTCGAGCTCGTCGCCATCGACGATGCCTCCACCGACGGCTCGGCCGACATCCTCGACGGCCTGTGCCGGGAGGGGCGGCTCGACCGGGTGGTGCGCCACGAGCGGAACCGTGGAAAGGGGGCGGCCATCCGCTCGGGGATCCGGGAGGCCACGGGCGACGTGATCGTGATCCAGGACGCCGACCTCGAGTACGATCCCGCCGAGCTCCCGGCCCTGCTCGCCCCCATCGCCGACGGACGCGCCGACGCCGTGTTCGGCTCGCGGTTCCAGGGCGGCCCGCATCGCGTCCTCTACTTCTGGCACTCCGTCGGCAACCGGCTCCTCACCCTCCTCTCCAACATGTTCACCGATCTCAACCTCACCGACGTGGAGACGTGCTACAAGCTGGTGCGCGCCGACCTGCTGAGGCGCCTGCCCCTCACGTCCAACCGGTTCGGCTTCGAGGTGGAGATCACCGCGCGCCTGGCGCAGGCGGGGGCGCGCGTCTGGGAGATGCCGATCTCCTACAGCGGGCGAACCTACGCGGAAGGGAAAAAGATCACGTGGCGTGACGGCCTCGCCGCGCTCTTCCACATCCTGCGCTACAACCTCTTGCCGCCGCCGGGTCAGTGGCGCGCCCGCTGAGCCTGCCCTCGGGCGCCCGCGCGCTCGTGATCGGCGTCGTGACGCTCGCCGTCGCCTGCTACCTCGGCGCCCTCGCGAACGGCTTCGCCTGGGATGACATGCCCATCGTAGCGGACAACACGCTCGTCCATGGGGTGAGCGGGTTGTGGCGCGCGTTCGCCATGCCCTATTGGCCCCCCGCCGCGGGCGGGTATCTGTACCGGCCCCTCGTCGTCGCGACGTACGCCCTCGACTGGCTCGTGGCGCCCGCGGGCGCATGGTGGTTCCACGGCGTCAACGTCCTCTGGCACGCCGGCGCCAGCACCGCGGTGGCCCTCCTCGCCCGACGCTGGGCTGGGGATGCCGCAGGTTGGCTCGCCGGGGCCCTGTTCGCGGTCCATCCCGTCCACGTCGAAGCCGTGGCGAACGTGGTCGGCCGGGCGGAGCTCATGGCGGCGGTCTTCTCGGTGCTCGCCGTCTGGCTCGCAGTCGCGCGCGACAGCCTCGCCGGAAGCGCGGTCGCCTGGACGCTCGCCCTCCTCGCCAAGGAGAATGCCGCAGTGGTCCCGGCGCTGGTCGGGGCGGCATGGCTGCTCGGCTTCCCGCGCCCGCCGGCACGGCGCATCGCGGCGTACGTGATCGTCTGGTGCTTGATCGGCATCGACTACGCCCTCGTGCGGCAGGCGGTGTTCGGGCCCTATCCGGTGAGCTCGGGAGTGGCGGTCGTCTTTCTCGACCAGTCGCCCCTCATGGTGCGGCTCACCGCCGTCGCAGCCCTCGCCGACATCGCGCGCCTCCTCGTGTTCCCGTTGACGCTCCGCGCGGATTACTCCCCGAAGGAGCGCACGGCAGTGACGGGGTTCGGCGACCCACGCTTCCTCGCAGGCCTCGCGTGCCTCGCGCTCTGGGCAGCGCTCCTGTGGTTGTTGGCGCGGCGTCAGCGGCGCGTCGAGGCGCTGGGTGTCGCCTGGATCGGGATCGCGCTCGCGCCCGTGGCCAACCTTCTCTTCACGGTGGGTGTGCTCGTCGCCGAGCGGACGCTCTATTTTCCGTCGGTCGGCCTCGCGCTCGCTGCCGGCGCCGGGTTTGCGGCCTGGTGGGCTGGAGCGGCGACCCGTGTTCGGCGGATCGCGGGCGTCGCCACCGTCACACTGATCGCCGCTGGCGGTCTTCGTACCGCGCTCCGCGTGCCGGTCTGGAAGAGCACCGAAACCGTCTACCAAAGCGTCTTGCGAGACTCGCCGCGGTCATACTTCGGGCCGATGGTCGGCGCCCGCTACGCCGAGCGCGACGGTCGGTATGCCGACGCGCTCGACGGCTTCCGTCGTGCAGCGCGGATCATGCCCGCCGACAACCGGATGAGCCTGCGCGCCGCCGAATTGGCCTACCGCCTCAATCGGCCGGCGGTCGCCGACACGTTGCTGGCGCACATCGACTCGACGTGTATTCACTGCGAGACGTTCTTCGAGGCGGCCGCCATCGAGGCACGCACCCGCGGTCAAACGGTCGTGGCGGATTCGTTGCTCCGGCACCTCGAGGCGCTCAAGGCCGCGCGCCGTCCGTGAGCGCCCAGGCGGAGCCGCTGGCGCCCGACCGTATGGCGCGCCGCGCCGGCATCGTTGCGGCGCTGCTGGTGCTCGCAGGCGGCGGGCTGACGCTGAACCAAATGCTGGCGGGCGTCTTCTACGACGACGGCCTGTACGTCGGCGCCGCGTACGCACTGGGCCACGGTCTGGGGTACGTGCACCCAAACCTCCCGGGCCACCCTGCGGTCGTTCATTTTCCCCCGCTGTATCCCTTGCTCCTCACCCCGTTCGTCGGCGCGCTCCCCCTGCCGGCCGCGGCGCTTGCAGCCAAGGTGCTCAACATCCTGCTCGCCGCCCTCGCCGCGGGACTCATTACGTGGCACGCGAGCCGCGCGGAGCTCCTCGGGCCCGGCGTCCCCGCGTGGCTGGCCGCCGCAGTCGTCGTTGCGGCGGGCGTCGCCATGCCGATGTTGACGATCCTCTCCGTGCTCCTCTCCGAGCCGCTGTTCAGCGTCCTCGTGGTCGTCGCGGTGATCCTCGCGGATCGCCCGCCCGTGCGCTGGTCGGCCGATCGTGGAGCGCTGCTCGCCGGCGTCGCCGCGGCGCTCGCGCTGCTCACTCGGTCCGTCGGCGTCGCCGTGGGAGCGGGGAGCGTCCTCTATCTGGTGCTCGTCCGCGGCGCGCCGTGGCGGCGAACGGCGCTGGCGGGTGGTCCCGTCTTCGCCGCCGCCCTCGCGTGGGGACTGTGGCTCGTCCGTCACCGCGGCGGGATCGATCCCGACATGGCCGCGAGCTATGGCAGCTATTTCGAGCCGCTGAAACAGGCTGGCCTCCGGGCCTTCTGGCCCAGCCTGCGCGACCTGCCGCGCCCGCTGGGCGACCTGACGCTCTCGTGGCTGCCGGGACCGCCGGGGCTCCATTACCTCCTCGGCGGAGCCGCGCTGGCGGTGCTGCTGTACGGGCTGGTGCTCCTGTCCCGCCGGTCGAGCATCGGGCTCACGCTGCTCTGTTACTTCGCCATCCTGTCCGTCTGGCCCTTCCCCGTCGATCGGTTCCTTTGGGTCGTGCTTCCCTGGCTGGGCCTCGCCTGGGTCGCGGCCGCGGTTCGTCTCTGGCAGCGGCCCACGCTTAGGCCCCTGCGCGTCCCGCTGGCAATCGTGGCCGGCGCGGTCGTCGCCGGCTACGGCCGACTCGAAGTCGAGGGGCTGGTCTCGAAGGCTTGGCGCGCCGCGCCTGCCTTGGTTTCGACCAGCGCCGGCGAGATGTTGCCGTGGCTCAGGACTCTCCCGTCCGACGCCGTGGTGGCCGCGGACTTCGAGCCTCTGTTCTGGCTTCATACGGGCCGCACGTGTGTGCCCCTGTACGTTCACGGCTACCACGGCCGCGAAGTGACCCTGCCCACCGCGGCCGAGCAGCGGGCGTACCTGGAGCGGCAAGGCGTAACCCACATCGTGATCGCCGGCTACGTGTCCGAATCCGCCCCCGAGCTGGACGCGTTGCTCGGCGCATATCCGGGCTGGCTCTCGGTCGTCCACGCTTGGGGCGGCGGTCGCGCGGTGTTCCAGGTGAATCGTGGGCACTAAGCAGCTGTACGCCGTCGTCGCCGGGTGCGCCATCGTGGTGTATCTCGGCGCGCTCTGGAACCAGTTCGCGATGGACGATGTCGCGATCATCGTCACGAATCCGCTCGTGGCGGAACCCGCGGGAGTCTGGCGCGCCTTCGGGGCCCCGTATTGGCCGCCCGACCTGGGGGGCCACCTGTACCGGCCGCTCATCATCGCGGCCTTCGCCCTGGACCGCATGCTGGACGGAGCGGTCTGGTTCCACGCCGCGAACCTGCTGTGGCACGGGGCGGCCGCGGTCGCGGTCGCGGTCCTCGCGCGGCGGTGGGCGGACACCACGGGCGGGCTCGTCGCGGGAGTGCTGTTCGCGGTGCACCCGGTGCACGTCGAGGCGGTCGCGAACGTGGTCGGGCGTGCCGAGCTCTTAGCGGGGGTCTTCGTCGTGCTCTCGGTGTATGCCGCGCTCGCCCGTGAGGCCACCGGCTGGAGCGCCGCGGCCTGGGCGCTCGGACTTCTGTGCAAGGAGAACGCGGCGGTCGCGCCGGCGCTCATCGCTTGGGCGTGGGTGCTCGGGCTCGCGCGGCCGAGCCGGCGTCGTATGGGGCTCTTCGTCGCGAGCTGGGTGCTCGTCGGGGGCGTCTACGCGGTCGCCCGCGCCATCGTGCTGCACCCGTTCGCCGGATTTCAGAGCATCGGGGCGATGTTCCTGGGCGCCTCTCCCTGGGCCGTCCGGCTCACGGCTGTGTCGGCGCTGGCCGATGTCGCGCGCCTCCTCGTGTTCCCGCTGACGCTGCGGGTGGATTACTCCCCCAACGAGCGCTCCCTGGTCACGTCGCCGCTCGATCCCGGCTTCGTGGTGGGCGTGTTGTGCGCGCTGCTGTGGAGCGCGCTGCTCGCGCTCGCGTGGAAGCGCGATCGGAAGCTCGAGGCGTTCGGGCTCGGCTGGATCGGCGTGGCGCTCCTGCCCGTGGCGAACGTCCTCTATCCCGCGGGCTTCTACGTCGCCGAGCGAACGTTGTATCTCCCCTCGGCTGGGCTGGTCCTCGCCGCCGCAGGTTGGGTCGCGCGGCCGCCGCGTGAACGGCTTTGGCCGGTCGTCGCCGCGCTCGCCGTGCTGGCCGGCATCCGCACCGCCCTGCGGGTCCCCGTGTGGCGTGACGATGCGTCGGTCACCCTGAGCATCATCACGGATTCGCCGCGTTCCTACGTCGGGCCGAAGCGGATGATCGGGTATTACCTGGACCAGCATGCGCCGGCACGGGCCCTCGCGGCGGCGCGCATCGCGGCGGCGACGTATGGCCGTGACCCGACGATCTACG
>Ga0209266_1000313_pt1 | contig 40063 bp, 38 predicted proteins | sample GraSoiAngelo_132_FD_185889 | JGI IMG/M metagenome (GOLD analysis project Ga0209266, IMG submission 185889) | Grasslands soil microbial communities from the Angelo Coastal Reserve, California, USA - 14_0929_02_40cm (SPAdes) (version 2) | ecosystem: Environmental > Terrestrial > Soil > Grasslands ...
ACGCCGCCCAGAACCAGTCGAGCGAGCCATCGGTCCACCACGCCTTTTGATGTGGCTGGTTGAAGGTGAAGCGAAACCCGAGCATGCCCGGCCGCTCGCGCCAGCGGGCGACGATCTTTTCGCGGTCCGGGCTCTGCAGATCGAAATGTCCGAGGATGCAGAACTTGTCGGGATGCTGGCGCACCGCCTCGACGGCGAGGACGTTGACGGCTTCGCCGAGCGCGCTGGGCGGATGGATCACCGCGCAATCGACCCCGGCCGAGGCCATCTCGGCCAGCGCATCATCGGCCGAATAGGTCGGGATCTGGCGGTGCTGCGCGCTCATCTTGCCGTTCTGCCAGAGGTGGATCTGGGAATCGCCGATCAGCATGGCTTCCTCCCGTGAGTGGGCGCTCCTTTAGCCTCTTGGCTCCGCGAGGAAGACGGGGATCCGTCGTGCGGTCCGCGTCTGGTATTCCTCGTACGGCGGATATGCCGCGACCGCGAGCTTCCACAGTCGCGCCCGCTCGGCCTCGTCGGTGACCTCACGGACCCGCATCGTCTTGACCGCGGTGTGGTCGCGGAGCTCGACGGTTGGGTTCGCTCGCAGGTTGTACACCCAAACCGGATTTGTCGGCGCTCCTCCCAGCGACCCGACGAGGACGTAGTTGGCGCCGTCCTTGACGCGCATCAGCGGAGTCTTGCGAATCGCGCCGGTCTTGTTGCCGGTATGCGTCACGATGATCACCGGCAGCCCGGTGTCGCGGAGCGTGGTGCTTTGCTTCCCACCGCTTCGCTCGTAGAGGTCGACCTGATCGCGCACCCACTGCCGGGGGCTGGGGATGTAGTCGGACATGGAGATTCCTCCCACGAATTCGTGACGTAGCATAGCCGACCACGACGACTGATGCTCTACGTACTACCGAACGTGTCCGCCTGAGCGTCGCCGAGGCCCCCGCGCTTTCCGAGCGCGCCATGTGCGGCGCCCAGCGCCTGAAAAAGGTGAAGACGATCGCTGCGTGCGGTCCTCGCGCCACGAGTCGCGCAACGTCTAGGATGCGTCGGCCGGTACTTCAGCGAGCAGACGGCCGAAGACCGGCAGGCGGTCGGCGCTCTTGAACGCGCGCAGCATCGCCCAGATCGACGCCTGATTCGTGGTCACCACGGGCTTCTTGAATTCCCGCTCCCAGGAGGCGACCGAGGACATCGTCGGGAAATTGCCGCCGGGCACGACGAAGACCTCGATCTCAGGCCGATCGATCCGGGCGAACGCATCGCGCGCGTGCTGTGGGCCGAGCTGTCCGATCGCATACGCGTCGCTCGCGCGAAATCCCTCGAGCGCTATCGTGTCGAGCCCATACTTCGTCTTGAAATAGTGGGCGGCGCGTTCGTTCACCGCGTCCGAATAGGGAGACACGATGGCGACGCGGCACGCTCCGAGAGCCCGAACAGCGCGACCGACCGCCTGCGCAGACGTGATCGCCGGAACGCCTGCACCGACACTCATCCGCTTCGTGACGACGTCGTCGTAGTCGTGGGCAAAGAGACTTGCTGACGTTTGAGCCAGGATCACCATCTCAACCCTGGCCGTCCCGAGCAAGCGCGACTGATAGTCAATGTCCTCGTCTCGGCTGGGCGAGAAACTCCCGGCGCCACTCGACATGAGCCGCCCGAAGTGCGCCTGGTAGATCGTCGGCAAGAGCCGACACTCCATCTCGACCGTCGTGTTCGTGGAAGGAATCAGTACGCCGAAATGTCGGGTCATGTTCAGGCGCCGGCGCTGTTCTCACGCATGGTGGACGAGTATACTCGCACGACCGGACGTCTCCAAGGAGAGTCGTCATGATCAACGATGCTCTGCGCACGATCTTGCCGATAGCCAGCTGGGCCGAGGAACGCGCCCGCACGGTCGAGATCACCGGCGGCACCGATCCGATCTTGCCAACGCCGTTCCGCATCGGCGAGACCAGCGCCGCTGCGCTTGCGGCGACTGGCCTCGCCGTCTCCGATCTGTGGCAACTGCGCACGGGACGTCGACAGGACGTCGCGGTCGATAGTCGCCAGGCGACGGCCTCGCTCCGCAGCGGGCATTACATGAAGCTGGACGGCGCGCAGGTGTCGACCGAGCGCAACGCGGTGATGGGCGTCTATCCGGCAAAGAACGGTCGCTGGAGCTATCTCCACTGCAATTTCCCGAACCATCGCGCCGCCGCGCTCAGCGTGCTCGGCGTACCGGAAGATCGCGAGGTGGTGCGCGAGGCGGTGGCGAAGTGGGACGCGCTCGAGCTCGAGGAGGCGATCATCGCGGCGAAGGGCGCCGGCGGCATGGTGCGCTCCATGGAGGAGTGGGCGAAGCACCCGCAAGCTGCCGCGATCGCGTCGCTGCCGCTGATGGAGATCGTCAAGATCGGCGACAGCCCGCCCGAAAAACTTCCCGACGGTGATCGGCCCTTGTCGGGTCTCAGGGTGCTCGATCTGACGCGCGTCCTCGCCGGGCCGACGTGCGCTCGCACGCTCGCCGAGCACGGCGCCGACGTCTTGAAGATCACCGCTGCGCACCTGCCGAATCTCGGCTACCAGGAATTCGATACCGGCCACGGCAAGCTCTCCGCGCATCTAGACCTTCGCGAGCCGAAGGACGTCGAGACGCTCTGCGCGCTCGTCCGCGAGGCCGACGTATTCTCGCAAGGCTATCGTCCTGGCACCCTCGGCAGTCGCGGCTTCTCCCCCGAGGCGCTGGCGAAAGTGCGACCCGGCATCGTGTTCGTTTCGCTGTGCGCGTTCAGCCACGTCGGGCCGTGGGCGTCCCGCCGCGGCTTCGACACGGTGGTGCAGACGGTCAGCGGTATCACGGCTCGTCAGGGTGAGCTCTTCCCCGGCGCGGCGCCAGGCCCGCAGTTCTATCCGGTATCGGCGATCGACTACCTGACCGGCTATCTGATGGCGTTCGGCGCCATGGTCGCGCTCGCGCGCCGCGTGCGCGAGGGCGGAAGCTGGCTCGTGCGGACCTCGCTCGCGCAGACCGGGCGGTGGCTCGTCGGACGCGGCCAGGTGCCGGTGGCCGAGCTCAAGGACGTGCCGAAGGAATTCACGTTAGCGGAGCTGGAGCGCTGGTCGATGACGAGCGACACGCCGGCTGGTCGGCTGCGCCATCTCGGGCCGGTGGTGCGCCTCTCCGAGACGCCGCCGCGCTGGGCCCGGCCCTCGGTGCCGCTCGGCTACCATGAGCCGGTGTGGCCGGCGCAAACCGAGTAGCCTCGGCGTGTTCGGTGTCGTCGGCGCGCGTGTCGCGCTGACGCAGCTGGACAAGCAACTCGGGTAGCTGCGTGGCCCGACTGCGTTCCTGCCCATGCAGATCGATCACAATTGAATCGAGAAGCACCTCAAGACGCTCAGCGAACTGTTGGTGCGCATCGTGCCCGCCAGTGACCTGGGGGACCGCCGACCAAGAAGCACGCGGTGCCCGGGCACCTTGTCTCCGTACCATCTCCACCCACGAAGATCGCCGACATGCCCGAGGGAGACAGCCTCATCTACGTGATCACGATCAGCGGGAAGTTCAGCTATTCCTCATGAGCACGGCGAACTACATCGAGCGAGCGATCGCCGGACTCAAGCCTGACGTGGCGCTGGTGGCCTCCATCTTCGCCAACCAAATCAACGACTACCCCCCCGCGGCTCCTGAAGGCCCTCAACTACCCGAAGGTGATCCTCCCCACACCCCGGGGACAACTTCGAAAAGCCCCTCTCGGAGCCGCCGCTGGACCTCCGAAACATCTTCGGCGCCCCGGCCAACATGGATCTCGCAGTGAAAGAGATCAAGCAGGTTTCGCCGAAGTCCAGGGTGGTGATGCTGAAGTACTTCGAGTCCTTCGCGCCTTAATCTCCTCCTTCCTCCCCGCCCGGACTTGCGCGAAGCGCGGCGGCTCCATGGGGAACCGTCCAGACCCCACGGCGACAACACCATTCACGGTCATCAAGGAGGCCTACGCGCACAATCCTTTTCCCGGGCCTCTCCTGGCGTGTGCGGAGCTTGATTGGCAAATGTCAGGTCCCTGGAAGGTCTCAGCGGGAGGTCAGAGCGGGCAAGCTCGCCTTCGCTCTGGCGCGGCGACCGCGTGGCGGTCTACTCGCCCTCCTCGCTCGGCTGCCGTTCACGGAGCGGGTAGGGCCGGATGTAGCCGGAGCCGCTCCTACGCCAGGAGAAATTCTTGGACGAGCCGGGCAACGGTCTCCGGTTGCTCGAGCTGCGGAGCGTGACCGGCGTCGTGAATCATCTGCACTCGCGCGCCTGCGATCCGTTTCGTGAATTCTTCGGCGTAGACCGCCGGCACGAGCCGATCGTCCCTGCCCCAGATCAAGAGCGCGGGCGCCTTCAGGCGATGGATGCGCTTCTTCAGTCCCTTGTCCGGGATCGGCCAGATGAACTTTCCGGTCACGCCCATCGCCCACATGACGCGCACGCGCGCGGTCGGGTCGTCGGCGGTTCCGAACATTCGCTGCGCGGCTTCACAGGACGGATCGCGAAAGATCTGTGCGGGCAGGTCGCCGGGATTCATGAGCATCCAGTTGACGACGGGATCGGAGTCGCGCCAAAAGCCAAGCGGATCGATCAACGCGAGCCGGCGCGCACGATCAGGATATGCCGCCGCCATCTCGCACGCCACCATCGCGCCGAAGGAGTGGCCGACCAGGAACGCGCTGTCGAGTCCGAGCGCGTCGATTACCTCATCGTAGCAGAGGACGAGGTCCCACAGCCCATCGAGCTTGCCGGCGTCGTCGGGAGTGTCCGGGGTCGTGCCCGGGTGCTCGGGCGCGTAGACGGTGAACCGACGCGCCAGATCGTCGAGAAACGGATCCCACGCGAGTCCCCAGGGACCGTGGAAGAACACGACCGCGGGACCGCTCCCCTTCGACACGACCCGTATCCTGATCTGGTCGTGCCACACCGAGAGCGTCCGAGCACGCGTTCCAGCGTCCGCGCCGTGGACGTTCTGCCGAGCGGTCGTCATGCCCCGCCCGCCGCGCGGCCTGCGATCGCCGGCGTCGGCTTCGTGCCTCGCAACGACTCGGGCCACCAGTGATTCACCCAGCCCTCGTCGTTCCAGGTGTCGCGAAGAGCGGGCATCACCTCGCAAGCGAAGAGCTCCATGTTCTCGAGCGTCAGCTCGTGCGGCATCGAACCGATCTGCAAGAGCACCATCAGATTGCCGACGCGAAGCCCCTCGACGACTTCTTCCTTGAGTCGATCACGGACGGTCGCTGGGCTGCCGGCGATGACGTAGCCCTGCTCGACGAAGTCTCGGTAGCGAAGTCGCTTGAGATCCTCGGCGCGACGGCGCATCGGATTCGTCACGGTCGCGACGAGGCTTCGGTAGTCCTGGTTTCCGGGCGGCGTGAGCCACTGAACGGGCCAGTGCAGGCACTTGTGATAGAAGTACTCCACGTGCCGCGCATACTTCTCTTCGGCGCGGGCATCGGTGTCCGCGACGGCAACGAGCTGCAGGAATCCGGCACGATACGGATTCAGGTCGCGCCCCTTGTCGGCGACCACCTTCCAGTAGCCCTGCATCATCGCCTTCGCCGATTTTGCACCGGAGTAACTCAGGAAGCAGTAGCAGACCTCGTTGTCGACAGCGAAGTCAAACGTGCTGATGCTGCCGGAGCCGGGCACCCACACGGGCGGGTGCGGCTGCTGGATCGGCCGCGGCCACAGGTTCACGTTCGCGAGCTGATAGTAGCGGCCGTTCCACGCAAAGATCTCGCGCGCCTGCCACGCCTTCAGCGTCAGCGCAAACGCCTCGCGATACCTCTCGCGATGCTCCATCGGCGTGATGCCGTAGCAGAGACTCACGTCCATCGCACTGCCGAGCGGCAGGCCGGCGACAAGCCGGCCGCCGCTGATGCAATCGAGCATGGCGTACTCTTCGGCGACCCGGATGGGTGGATTCGAAGTCGGGAGCGTCGCGCCCATCTGGACGATGGCGACGTTCGTGCCATTCGTGAGTTTCGCCAGCACGCTGCCCATCAGATTCGGGCTGGGCATGAAGCCGTACGCGTTCTGGTGGTGCTCGTTGGTACAGACGCCGTCGAATCCGGCGCGCGCCGCGTACAGCAGCTCGTCCAGGGTCCAGTTGTAGTACTGCCCCACTCTGCGCGCGTCGGCCAACTCCCACCACGGAGGCGTGACCCAGACGGAGTGGTAGCGCTTTTCGAAGTCGTCGGGCAGCTCTCGGTGGGGCATCAGGTGGAACGCGCTGATCTTCATGGGGGCTAGCCTCCCGGGTCCGGCAGTCAGTTCCCCATGACGAGGCCGCCGTCGACGTTGAGGGCCTGGCCCGTCATGTAGTCGGAGTCGGGGCCGGCGAGGAACGCCACCACGCGGCTCACGTCGTCCGGCGTCTCGGGGCGCCCGAGCGGGATCGGCGCGATGCGGCGCTGCCACACCTCGTCGGGCGACCGCCCCTCGAGCGCGCCCCACTCGCGAGCGATCTGGTGCCACATCTCCGTGTCCACGGCGCCGGGGCAGACGCAGTTGGAGGTGATCCGATAGGGAGCCAGCGCCTGCGCCGCGCTGCGCGTGAGGCTCACGACGCCTGCCTTGGACGCCGAGTACGGCGTCATGAGGGAGTTGCCGCCCCGGTAGGCGGCGATCGACGCCGTCTGGATGAGCTTGCCGCGCAGCTCCGAGCCGGGCATCGGGTCCTGGCGCACCATCCGGCGGGCCGCGGCCTGGAGCACGAAGAAGACGGCGCGGAGGTTCACGTCGAGCACGCGGTCCCACTCCTCCTCCGTGACCTCCAGGAGCGGCTGCACGCGGATGACCCCTGCGTTGTTGAAGAGCACGTCGAGGCGGCCCCAGCGGTTGTAGGCCTCGTCGATCATGCGCTCGACGTCATCCCGGCGCGTGACGTCGGCCTGGACCGCGACCTGGCCCAGCTCGGCCGCCACCTTCTCGACGCCGGGCCCGTCGAGGTCAGCGAGCACGAGCCTCGCGCCGTCGGCGGCCAGGCGTCGGCCGGTCGCAGCGCCGATGCCGCGCGCTGCCCCCGTGACGAGCACCACGCGCCCGTCGAGGCGGGCGTGCGGGGATCCCTGCCGATCGGCCATCCCCTCTCTCCTCATGTGCAGCGAAGGTAGAACAGACCGGTGCCTTGATCAACCGCGGTTGACCGATGCAGCGCTTTCAGAGATGATGTCGCCTACGCTCCCCCCTCCGAGATGAAGCCGTTGAACCCTCGGTTCGCCTGAGTATTCGGATGGACCTGAACGACCGGGTCGCCGTCGTGACCGGTGCTTCGGGTGAGATCGGCGCAAGGATCGCGTACAGGCTCGCCGCGGCCGGAGCCGATGTCGTCGTGACCTATGTGGATAACCACGAGGGCGCCCTGGTCACGTGCCGGAGCGTCGAGAGCCTCGGCCGGCGGACAGCCGCGATTCGGCTGGACCAGACCGACCCGTCATCGGTGGCCGCCGCCATCGAGGCGGCCGCGGGGCAGTGGAGCCGGCTCGATATCCTCGTCGACAACGCCGCCTGGAACATCGGCATCCCGTTCGCCGATCTCGACGCCCTCACACCGGCCATCTGGGATCGGATCTACGCCACGAACGCGCGCGGCCCCTTCCTGCTCGCGCGCGCGGCCGCGCCTCACCTCCGGCAGCAGGGCGCCGGTCGCATCGTCAACATCGCGTCGGTCGCGGGCCTGTCGCCGGGTGGCAGTAGCATCGCCTATGCGACGAGCAAGGCGGCGCTGGTCCATCTCACCCGCTGCCTCGCCGTGGCGCTCGCGCCTCGGATCACCGTCAACTGCGTCGCTCCCGGACTCGTCGAGGGCACGCGCATGGCACAACGCCTCACGCCCGAAATGGCCGCAGCGGCGCGTCAACAGGCCGTGCTCCAGCGGACGACCAGTGCGGATGACGTCTCAAATCAGGTCGTGGCGTTTTGCCGAGCGGATACCGTCACCGGACAGGTGCTGACGATCGACGCCGGCATCCACTTCCACTGAGCTTCTGCACGATCGATGAGCTGGCAGTGGTTGAAATGGTGAGCCGTCAGGGATTCGAACCCTGGACCCCCTGATTAAAAGTCAGGTGCTCTACCGACTGAGCTAACGGCTCGTCTCAGACCTGCGGGCGCTGGTCAGATTCTACCGCTTTCCGCTCAGGGGCGGACTCGGGGGTGCCGGCGGGCGGGCTCTGGAAGGTCACGACGTCGACGAGCGTATAGCCCCGCGCGCGGAGCAGCGCGTCGCTCTCGCGCTGGGCACGGCGATCGCTCCGGCGGCGCTCGCCCGCACGCGGGGTGGACTCCTGCCGGCGGCGCTCCCCGACGCGGCGGTCGAGAACGACCTGGACGGTGTCGTCGCCGTCGAACGTGCGCCGGAGTGAGTCGTAGAGCGGCTCGCGCTCGCGCCCGACGACGAAGAGTAGCCGGGAGATCGGCGGCCGCGCCATGCTAGAGCACGCTCGAGCGGACCGAGGGGAACCAGCGGAGCAGCGGCGAGGTCTCGCACAGGATCGTCTCGTCGCGCTGCGCGCCGGTCGAGATCAGGCAGAAGGGCACGCCGATCAGCTCCTCGAGCCGCTCGAGGTAGCGGCGCGCCTTCGCCGGCAGATCGACCTCGTTCTTGGCGCCGCTCGTCGTCGCGAGCCAGCCTTCGATCTCCTCGTAGACGGGCTCGGCCTCGGCGACGACCGTTTCGTCCTCGGGAAAGTCCGTGAGGATCCCGCCCTGGTAGCGGTAGGCGGTGCAGATCTTGATCGCCGCGCACTGGTCGAGGACGTCGAGCTTGGTGAGGGCCACCGTGTCGAGGCCGTTGACGCGCACCGCATACCGCAGCACCATCGCGTCGAACCAGCCGCAGCGCCGCGGCCGCCCCGTCACCGAGCCGTACTCGTTGCCGCGCGCCTGGACATGCTCGGCGATCTTGCCCGACATCTCGGCCGGGAACGGGCCGCCGCCGACACGGGTCGTGTACGCCTTGGCGACGCCCAGCACGCCGTGGATGCGCGTCGGCGGCACGCCCGTGCCCGTCGCGGCGCCGCCCGCCGTCGTCGAGGACGACGTGATGAAGGGATAGGTCCCGTGGTCGATGTCGAGCATCGTCCCCTGGGCGCCCTCGAAGAGCACGCTGTAGCCGCTCTCGATCCAGCGCGTCAACAGGAGCGCCGTGTCCGTGACGTACGGCGCGAGCCAGCCCGCATAGCGCAGATACTGGTCGAGGATCTCCGCCACTGAAAAAGTCGGCGCGTCGTAGATCTCGCGCAGCAGCCGGTTCTTCTGGGCCACGTTCATCTCGAGCTTCTCGCGAAAGAGCCGCTCGTTGAGGAGGTCGCCCACGCGGATCCCGACGCGCGCCGCCTTGTCCACGTATGCGGGCCCGACGCCCCTGCCGGTGGTCCCGATGCGGCGTGACCCCAGCTTGGCCTCGGAGGCGCGGTCGAGCGCCGGATGGTAGGGCATGATCAGGTGCGCATTCTTCGAGATGAAGAGGTTGCCGTCCAGCACCACGCCTCGGCGGACGAGCGCCTCCATCTCCTCGATGAGCGCGCCGGGATTGACGACGACGCCGCAGCCGACGACGCAGCGGCGGCCGCGATGCAGGATGCCCGACGGGATCGACTGGAGCACGTACTTCTCCCGTCCGACGACGACGGTGTGGCCCGCGTTGTTGCCGCCCTGGTAGCGGACGACCACGTCCACGTGCGGCGTAATGACGTCGACGACCTTCCCCTTCCCTTCGTCGCCCCACTGCGTGCCGACGACCACGATGTTAGGCATGACCAATCTCCGTGAAGAAGCGTCCCGGCTCCGCCAGGAGCTCCTGCACCGCCAGGACGCGCTCGGACCCGTCCGCGAGGTCCATCGCCAACAGTTGATGCGAGCCCGTGAGCGGGCTCCCGACGACGAGGACGTGGCGCACGTGCCGCGCGCGCGCGTAGGCGACCGACTCCTCGAGCGCGCGACTGATGATGTCACGCGCGACCGACGCGCCGAGATCGCGCAGCCGCCGCGCGAGGGACAGCGCCGCGGTCTTGTCCCGTGTGAAGTCGATGATGAAGAAGTCGGGCCCGGGCAGCTCGACAGCGACGCCCTGCGTCTCCATCACGGAGAGGACACGGGCCACGTCGAAGGCGAAGCCGACCGCCGCGCAGTCGTAGCCGAAGCGCGCCAGCATGTGATCGTACCGCCCACCGGCGGCAACCGACGCGCCGAAGCCCGACACGTACGCTTCGAAGTAGGTCCCGGAGTAGTAGTCGAAGCCCCGCACCTCCCCGAGGTCGAGCAGGACCACGTCGGCGAGCCCGTAGATCGTGAGGAGCCGGTACACCTCCGCGAGGTTCGCGAGAGCCTTCGCCGACCGCTTGTTGCGCGCGAGGCCCGCGGCGCGGTCGAGCACGGCCTCGTGGCCGAAGAGCGTGGGCAGCGCCAGCAGCGCCTCACGCACGTGCGCGTCGGGTGTCGAGTCGCTCACGAGCCGCTCGAGCGCGGAGGCATCCTTGCGCGCGAGCGCCGCCCGGAGCTCGCGCACGCGCGCCGGCTCTGCGCCCGTCTCCTCGCAGAGCCCGCGGAAGAAGTCGGGGTGTCCGAGGTCGATCTGGAAGCGCTCGAGCCCGAGCGCGCGCAGCCCCTCGATCGCCATCGCGATGATCTCGACCTCGGCCTCCGGCTTCTCGAGCCCGATCAGCTCGACGCCCGCCTGGTAGAACTCGCGGTAGTGCGATACCTGCGGCTCGTCGTAGCGGAACACGTTGGTCACGTACCCGAGGCGGATGGGCTTGGGCTCGTCCCGGAGCCGCGTCGCCACGATCCGGGCGATCTGCGGCGTGATGTCGGCGCGGAGCGCGAGCATCCGGCCGGTCTCGCGGTCCACGAGCTTGAACATGTTCTCCTGGACGCCCTCGTCGGTACCCATCGCGAGCACATCCGCGTACTCGAACGTGGAGGTGACGATCTCGCGGTAGCCCCACCGCGTGAAGACGTCGAGCAGCCGCGCCTCCACGTGGCGCTTGCGTGCCGCCTCATCCGGCAGGTAGACGCGCGCGCCCTTCGGGAGCTGCGGGTGTAGCGGCCTCATCGCTCGACCGCCTCGAGGTGGGCGAGCGTGTTCATCCGATGCACCGTCGCCCAGCCGGGCTCGTACTCGATCTCGGTGATCCCCGCGGGCGTGGCGTCCACGGTCCAGAGGCGCTCGTGGCCGAGGCCCAGCGCGTCGAGCACGATGAGCCGGATCACGATCGCGTGGCTCACGAGCACGATGGTCTCCCCCGCGTGAGCTTCCTGGAGCTCGCGCACGCCGGCCGTCACGCGCACCGCGACCTCGCCGAGGGTCTCCCCTCCCGCGAGGTGCAAGAGGTGCGGCGCCGTGCACCAGCGCTCGTAGTCGGCGGGGAAACGCGCGGCGACCTCCTCGCGCGTCAGCCCCTCCCACTCGCCCAACGCCATCTCGCGGAACGCCGGCTCGATCTCGACCGTGAGCCGGTGGGGCTTGGCGATCACCTCCGCGGAGGCGCGAGCCCGCTCGAGCGGGCTCGCGTAGACCGCGGCCACGCCCTGGGACGCCAGCGTGCGGGCCACCGCCTCGCACTGGCGGAGACCCTCCGGGGTGAGCGGGACGTCTCGGGCGCCGGCGAACCTCCGCTCGCGCGACCACGCGGTCTCCCCATGCCGTACGACGAAGAGCCTGAGCTTCCTCACAACCTGCCATTCTACCGCGAATCGGCGCGCGATCAGGCGGACGGTTCGTCGGGCAGGACGACTCCGAACTGGCGGGAATGGGGGGCCCCGACATGGCCCCCCAACGCTCGGAGCACCCATGCTCAGCCGTTGGCGCTCCCCGATACTCCGACAGGCTCCCTAGAGCTTGACGAGCTTGGCGAAGACGATGTCGGGCATCGCCCGGATCTCGTCGAGCGCCGCGGGGGGCATGGGGTCGTCGAGGTTCAGGATGGAGACCGCGCGACCGCCCCGCCGCTCGCGGCCGAGCTGCATGCCGGCGATGTTGATACCGTCCCGGCCGCAGAGCGTCCCGATGCGGCCGATGACGCCGGGGACATCGAGGTTGGCGAAGACGAGCATCCAGCCTTGCGGCAGCGCCTCGAGCGGAAAGCCGTCGACCCGCACAAAGCGCGCCTCGCGCTTGAAGAAGACCGTCCCCGCGACCGACGCGATCCCCCGGTCGGTCACGAGCTCGGCCGCGACGAGGCTCGCGTAGTCCTCGGCCTCCGTCGTGGAGGTCTCCGTGATCTTGAGCCCGCGTGACTTCGCGATCGGCAGCGCGTTCACGTCGGTGACGCGCTCAGAGAGGATCGCACCGAGGAGGCCGCGGACGAGCGCGAGTGTGAGCGTCGGGATCGAGCGCCCGGCGATCTCGCCGGAATACGTGAGGCGCGCCTCCTGCATCCGCCCCTCGGCCATCTGCGCGAGGAAGCGTCCCATCTTCTCGGCGAGCCCGTACCACGGTGCCTGCTCGCGGGACGTCTCCGCGTCGATCGACGGGAGATTCACCGCGTTGACGACGACCCCGTGCAGGAGCGCGTCGGCCACCTGCGCGGCGATCGCGAGCGCCACGGCCGTCTGGGCCTCGTCCGTCGCGGCGCCCAGGTGCGGCGTGACGATCACCTGCTCGAGCCCGAGCAGCGGGTGGTCGGCGGGCGGCGGCTCCTGCTCGAAGACGTCGAGCGCCGCTCCCGCCACGCGCGTTGCGCGAATCGCGGCGGCGAGCGCCCGCTCGTCCACGATGCCGCCACGGGCACAGTTGATGATCCGGACGCCGGGCTTGACGCGGGCGAGCTCGTCCTCGCCGAGCAGGTGCCGCGTGTCTCCCGTCAGCGGCACGTGGATCGTGATGAAGTCCGAGCGGGCGAGGAGCTCATCCAGCTCGACGGCCTCGACACTGTGGCGCTCGGCCGCTTCCCGCGTCAGATAGGGGTCGTAGGCGATGACGTGCATGCGGAAGCCGAGCGCGCGCCGCGCGACCTCGGAACCGATGCGTCCGAGCCCCACAACGCCCAGCACCTTGCCGAAGAGCTCGACGCCCTGGAGCCGGCTCTTTTCCCAGCGGCCGCCCTTGAGCGCGGCGTCGGCCGCGGGAACGCGCCGCGCGAGCGCCAGGAGCAGCGCCATGGTGTGCTCGGCGACGGCGGTCGTGTTGCCGCCTGGCGCGTTCATCACGATCACGCCGCGCTCGGTCGCGGCGTCCACGTCGATCGTGTCCACGCCCGCGCCCGCGCGGCCGACGACCTCGAGCTTCTGGCCCGCCGCCAGCACGGCGCGCGTGACCTTGGTGGCGCTGCGGACGATCAGGCCCTCGTACTCGCCGATGCGCGCGACGAGCGCCGGTTCCGGGAGCGTCGCGGCGACATCGACCTCGAGCCCGTGCTTGCGGAGCGCGTCGACGCCGACGGTGTCCAGGCCGTCAGTGACGAGGACCCGCTTCACGACTTCTCGGCGAAGATCTTCTGCGCGGCGCGGACGCTCGAGCCGAAGTCGACCGGCTGGCCCAGCTCGGCGAGCACCTGCTCGAGGGCGGACAGCGCGATGACCACGTCGAACTCCGCGGCGTAGCCCATGTGGCCGAGCCGGAAGACCTTGCCTTTCATCTCGCCCTGCCCGCCGGCGATCGTGATGTTGTGCGCCTTCGAGTAGGCGGCGACGATCGTCTCGCTGTCGACGCCCTTCGGGGCCGCCACGGCCGTGAGCGCCGGGCTCGGCGTCGCCTTCGCAAACAGCTCGAGCCCCAGCGCCTCGACGCCTGCGCGCGTGGCACGCGCCAGCCGGTCGTGGCGTTTGAACACGTTCGCGAGCCCCTCCGTCTCGATCATCCGGAGCACTTCGCGGAGCCCGACGATGATGCTCACCGCAGGCGTGAAGTGCGCCTCGTTCTTGACGACCGCCTTCCGCTCCTCGGCGAGGTTCAGATAGTACTTCGGCAGCGTCGAGGTCTTCGCCTTCGCCCACGCCTTCTCACCGAGCGCGCAGAAGGCGACGCCCGGCGGAAGCATGAGCCCCTTCTGCGAGCCGGAGACGACGAGGTCCACGCCCCAGGCGTCCATCGGGAGGTCGGCGATCCCGAGGCTCGACACCGCGTCCACGATCAGGATCGTGTCCGTCCCGCGCGTCAGCGCCGCGTAGCCACGGACGTCGTGGAGCACGCCGGTGGACGACTCGCTGTGCTGGGTCAGGACCGCCTTCACGGCCGTGTGGGCCCGGAGGGTCTCGGCCACGCGCGCGGCGGGGACCGAGTGGCCGAAGGGCGCCGCCAGCTCGACGACGTTGACCCCGTAGGCCTTGCAGATCTCGACCCAGCGGTCGCCGAATTTCCCTGCCCGGATCACCGCGACGCTGTCCCCGGCGGAGAGCGTGTTGACGACTGCCGCTTCCATCGCGCCGGTGCCGGAGCAGGCGAGCGGGAGGACGTCTGCCTCCGTCTGAAAGAGCCTCTTGAGTCCGCTTCGGACCTCGATGAAGAGCGCCTCGTACTGTGGCGTCCGGTGGTGGATCATCGGCTGCGCCATCGCGAGGAGGACCTCGCTCGGGACGGGCGTCGGGCCCGGCGCCATCAACTGATACTTCTTCATCCGGACGGCCTCCTTGAGAGGGTCGGTGTCGTTCCGATGGTAACACGTCCACTCCCGGCCGCGCGCCCGAGTGCTACGACGAAGATGGCGTCCTTGCCCGCCGCGTGCGGCGAGAAAAACTCGACGACGTGGCCGTCATAGAAGGTGAGACCCGAGGCGCCGAAGCCCTGCGCGTAGGCGGCGAGGTAGGCACGCCCGCCGGCGATCCCGGCCTCGAGGTTGGCGAGCCGGTAGCCGCGGTTGCCGAACGCGGGAAGGATCCGGTCGAGCGGCGCGAGAAAGTAGATCACCGCCGCCGCGTCGCCGCCGAGTGGCTGCTCGAGGCAGAGATACGCCGACTCGTTCCGATAGCGGCCCGCCTTCAGGAGCTCGAGCGCGTGCGCCTCAGGACGGTAGTGGTACGCGCCCGGCTCGACCCCGTCCACGGCGTTGACGATCAGATAGAGGTCCACGAGCCCCGTGGGGACGTCGGCGTCGACGGAGCGGGTCGCGCTCCAGAGCGCCGTCGCCAGCTCGACCGCGCTCAACGGGACAAGACCGAACTGCCTCGTCGACCCCCGTCGCTGAATCGTCTCCCCGAGGCTCCGCCCCGATGCCTCGCGCGCCGCCGGCAACGGAACGAGGGCTCGGGGAGACACGGGTCTCGGAGGGCGCCCCCCGAGCCCACGTCCGGCTTCCCGCCACGCGCGCACGTCGTCTGGCGTGTGCAGCATCGAGGCGCGGTGGATCTCGCGGAGCAAAGGGTAATCGACTTCGGACGACGACAGCGGCACATATGGGTGGCGAAGGTCTTCGAGCGCGGCCACGGGCGGGGCGGGCGCGCCCTGGGGCCCGAGCGTCACCAGCTCCAGCGCGGCTTCGCGCTCGGCGTCCACGCCGAGCGCGCGGTTGACGTCGGCGTCGACGAAGCCGGTGTCGAGACGCGGCGCGAGCCCGAGCGCGCCACCCACCGCCAGGAGGTGCGCGAGCAAGGTTCCGGAGTCCCAGAAGAGGTGGCGGTAGCCACGCGCTTGATACTTCCACGTGTTCCGCCAGTAGATGGCGGTGAGGATGATCGTCGCGGCGCGGCGGGCGAGCGCCTCGTCGGCGGCCGCGTGGGCGAGCGGTGCCCGCACGTCCCCCGCGCGGAGGCGCCGCAGCGCGAAGTCGCCCGGGGAAAAGTGGTACAGCCCGGGCTCGAGCCCCTCGATCCGACCCGCCGCGACGTAGACCTCGGTCTGGTAGAGGGCGCCCGTCGACGGGGCCGCGCGGAAGAGGACCTCGCCGCCGCCGGGGTAGGTCTGCTTCTTGGTCACCCCCGCCGCGTAGTAGAGGAGCGTGGCGAGGTCGTCCAGCGTGACGCGCTCGACACCTCCCGAGGGGCCAGCAGCGACGGCGGCGAGCGCATCGACCGCGAGCGGGTCGATGTCCCGAGGCAGCGCGAGCGGGGGCAGGTCCGTGTAGACCTTGAAGGGAAAGGGCTTGACGTCCCAGTCGAGCGAGTGGGTGCTGGCGCGGACCGAATACGGCGAGTGCGCCGTCCGGTCGTGGTACTCGCGGGCGACTCTCACGGCTCGACCTCCCCGCGCGTTGGGTGCTGCGGCGCCCCCGACGGCTAAGCGAAGTGGTACGGGGGGCGGAAGACGCCGCGCTCGGTGATGATCGCCGTGATGAGCGCGGCCGACGTCACGTCGAACGCGGGATTGAACACCGGCGACTCGGCGGGCGCCGTCTGCTGGCCGCCCACGCGGCGGACCTCGGCGGGATCGCGCTCCTCGATCGGGATGTGCTCGCCCGACGGGAGCGCGGGGTCGATCGTCGAGAACGGCGCGGCCACGTAGAACGGCACGCGGTGGTGGCGGGCGAGCACCGCGAGCGAGTACGTGCCGATTTTGTTCGCCGTGTCGCCGTTGGCGGCGATCCGGTCGGCGCCGGTGACGATCAGGTCCACCTCGCCGCGCGCCATGAGCGAGGCGGCCACGACGTCGGCGATCAGCGTGTGCGGAATCCCCTCACGCACGCATTCCCAGGCCGTGAGCCGCGAGCCCTGCATGACGGGCCGCGTCTCGTCCACCCACACGCGGCCGACCTTGCCCTGGGCGTGGGCCGCTCGGATCACGCCGAGCGCCGTCCCGAAGCCGGCGGTCGCCAGAGCCCCGGCGTTGCAGTGCGTGAGGATGCGGGCGTTCGGGGGGACGAGCGCGGCGCCGAGGGCGCCCATCGCCTGGTTCGCCGCGATGTCCTCGTCGCGGATCGCCTGCGCTTCGGCGAGGAGCCCGGTCCTCACCTGATCGAGCGGCACGCCGCGCGACTCGAGCGCCCCGCGCTTCATTCGCTCGAGCGCCCAGAAGAGATTGGCGGCTGTCGGCCGCGTCGCCGCCAAGCCTTTCATCGCCGTCTCCAGGTCCGCGAGGAGCGCGTCGAACGTCGTTGCCGGGCTCTGGCGCGCGGCGAGCGCCACGCCGAAGGCGGCCGCGACGCCGATCGCCGGCGCGCCGCGCACGACGAGCGTCCGGATCGCGTCGGCAACATCCTCCCAGCGGGTGTAGGCTCGCTCGAGCTCCTGGGTGGGCAGGAGCCGCTGGTCCAGCAGCATCAGCCGGTCGTGGGCCCACCAGACCGGCGAGACGGTCATTGCGGGGACCGCGAGGTCGTCGTCAGCCGCGGGTAGCCTGGGAGAGACGCGAGCCGGCTCTGCGCCTCGTCGTCACCCAGGCCGGTGATTCGCACGAGCTTGTCTCGGCCGCGCTTCCCGCGCACGACCCTGACGGTCGATGGGGCGATACGAAGGGCGCGGGCCACGAGCGCGACCACCGCCGCGTTGGCCTCGCCCTCGACGGGCGGCGCCGCCACGCGCACGCGCAGGACGCCGTCCTGCCAGCCGAGGATCTCGTCACGCGAGGCGCGCGGCTGCACGCGGAGGTGCAGGAGGGCGCCCTCAGGCCTTCGGCTCGCCGGCGTCCTCACCGAACTCGGCCGCCATCATGCGATAGTAACTCTCGAGCGTCGAGCGCAGGTCCTCGACGAGCTGGCGACGCATGCGCCGGAGCGTTTGAATCTCGCTCCGGATCTTCGCTTCCTCGCTGCGCGCGCCCTCCAGGACCTTCTCGCCGTGCAGCTCGGCCTCCCGCATGTGGAGCTCCGCCTCGCGCCGGGCCGCGGCCTTCATCTCATCGCCGAGCCGCTGCGTCGCGACGAGGGTGTCCTGGATCGCCTTCTCGCGGTCGGCAACGCCGCGCGACCGCTCCTCGAGCGTGATGAGCTGCTCTTTCAGGAGCGCGTTTTCCCTCAGCACCGCCTCGTAGTCCTCGGCGACGTCGTCGAGGAAGGCGTCCACCTCGTGGGGGTCGAAGCCGCGCAACATCTTGACCGTGAACTGCTGCTGCCGGATGTCGAGGGGACTGATACGCATCGGGACCTCCGACTCGCTACCTGAGGCTCGCGGCGAGATCGTGGAGCGAGCCGACCAGGAACGACTTGAGAAAGTAGATCGCGAGCAGGACGACCATCGGCGACAGGTCGAGTCCCATCGCGACCGTCGGGAGTCGGTCGCGGATCGGGCGCAGCACCGGCTCAGTCACGCGGTGAATGAAGCGCACGATCGGGTTGTCGGGATCCGGGTTCACCCACGAGAGCACGGCGCGGGCGATCACGATGATGAGGTACGCGTTGAGCACCAGCTCGATGAGGTTGGCCAGCGTGTAGACGAAGTTGCCCAGGACGAACACGCCCTCATCTTAGCATCCCGAGCTCTCGGGAACGCTGCGTGGCGCGCTCGACCGCCGTGATGAACGTCGTGCGGATCCCGCCCTCCTCCAGCGCCGCGATGCCCGCGATGGAGGTCCCCCCGGGCGAGCTGACCATGTCCTTCAGCGCGCCAGGGTGGAGGCCCGTCTCGAGCAGGAGCTTGGCGGCGCCGAGCACCGTCTGGGTCGCGAGCGTCATCGCCGTGATCCGGTCGAGCCCCATCTTCACCCCGCCGTCGGCGAGCGACTCGATCACGAGCGCGACGTAGGCGGGGCCGGAGCCCGAGAGCCCGGTCACCGCGTCCAGCAGCCCCTCCTCCAGCACGACCACGCGGCCGACGGCGCTGAAGATCTCGCGCGCGGTGTCGAGGTCGCCCGGTTCCAGGCCTTCCGCCTTGGCGATCGCAGTGACGCCCGCGAGCACGAGCGCCGGGGTGTTCGGCATCACGCGGATCAGCCGCGCCTCTTTGCCGAGGACCGTGCGGAGCTTCGCGGTGGTCACGCCAGCGGCGATGGAGATCAGCAGTTTTTGCCGCGTCAGCGCGTGAGCGATCTCCTTCAGCACGGGCTCGATGATCTGCGGCTTCACCGCCATGATGACGACGTCCACGTGGCGGACCAGCTCCGGGTTGTCGGCGGCGATCCGGATGCCGTATTGTCGGTCGATCTCCTTGAGGCGCTCGAGGCGCACGTCGGTCGCGTAGACGGCCTCGGGCGGCACGAGGTTCGCCGTCAGGAGCCCCTTGATCATCGCCTCGCCCATGTTCCCAGCGCCGACGAACCCGATCTTCTGGCCTTTGATCGTCATCGCTCGCGTGGCTCCTTTAGGGGGGCGGCGGGGCGCGGCCCGAAGATCGCCGTCCCGACGCGAACCATCGTCGCCCCCTCCTCGATCGCCACCTCAAAGTCGCCGCTCATCCCCATCGAGAGCTCCCGGAGCCCGTGGCGCTCGCGGAGCTTCGCGAGCGTCCGGAACCAGACGCGCGCGTCAGCCGGGTCCCGGGCCTCGGGCGGGATCACCATCAGCCCACGAACTCTGACGTGGTCGAGCTTCGTCACGGCGTCCAGCAGATCGCCGAGCCCCTCGGGCGCCACGCCACCCTTCGACGCCTCGCCGGCCACGTTCACCTGCACAAGCGCCTCGACCGGCCGGCCCCCCTGCCGCGCCCGCTTGTCCAGCTCCCGCGCGAGCTCCGGGCGGTCCACCGAGTGGATCAAGTCGAAGAGCTCGACGGCGTCCTTGGCCTTGTTCGTCTGAAGCTGCCCGACGAGGTGCCACGGCACCGCCCGCCCGAGCTCGGCGATCTTCGCGCGCGCCTCTTGGACCCGGTTCTCGCCGAGGGCCGGAACGCCCGCGGCGACCGCCTCGCGGATGCGCACGGGCTCCACGGCCTTCGAGACACCGATCAGGAGCACGTCCTCCGCCCGGCGCCCCGCGCGCGCGGCGGCACGGGCGATCCGCTCGCGCACACGCTCCAGACTGGCCCGGATGTCCTGCATGGCCGCACCGCGATTCTACGGTAGCGCGGCGAGCGTGGCCAGCCGACCCCGGTGGCCCCGTCGGTACGAGTAGAGCATCTCCAGGTGACAGGCGGTGCAGAGCCGCGGGTTCTCGACGCGCGGCGGATCGACGCCCGCCTCCCGAAGCAGGGCCTCGTTGGCGGTCCAGAGGTCCAGCATCACCCGGCCGGCCTGCCGGGGAGTCACCCACGCCTCCCAGCGGCCCGGGTAGGCCCGGGCGAGCTCGCTGGTCACCGGCTCGTCCACCTCGTAGCAGCACGGGCCGATCGAGGGCGCGATGGCCGCGTAGAGTCGTTCGGGGCGGGCGCCGAGCCGCCCGAGCGCAGCGACCGCGGCCTGGGCGACGCCACGCACCGTGCCCCGCCAGCCGACGTGCGCCGCGGCGAGAGCAGGCACCTCGGGGTCATAGAGGACGATCGCGAGGCAGTCAGCCGTGAAGATCGCGAGCGGCGTGTGCCGCTCGACGGTCACGAGAATGTCCGCGGCGCCGGCGAAGCCTCCCCCCGCGGGAGCGCGCGCCACCTCGGCGCCGTGGACCTGCTTGGCGTAGCTCACGCGGGTGAGGTCGAGGCCAGCCACCCTCAGCGTCCGGATCGCGTCGGCGTTGAAGGGCGAGACCGGGTTGGCGGCAGAGATCGGCTCGGCGAACGACGCGACGCCCGGGCAGTGACGCGTCGTGGTCGCGTTCGGGAGTCCGAGGGCCGTGAGCGAGGCGAACGTGAGATACGCCGGCGGCTGGCGAGCCGGCGGGGGTGGGTCCGCGGTGAGTGTCATTCCGAACAAGCGGACGCGCCCCCGCCGCTCGCCGGCGTCAGTCGGCTTGTCGCCGGAGGAACGCCGGGACGTCCAGGTCGCCCTCGGCGAGCCTGTCGTCGCTCTCGGCGCGCAGCTCCCCGGGGCGCCGGCGCCAGCCCCCCACCCCCGCGGCGCTCGAGCGCGACGCGCGCGGAAGGTCCACGACTTTACCGCCGATGCCGACGGTCTCTCGCTTCTCGGCGAACCCGGTCGCGATCACGGTCATCCGGACCTCGTCGGTCATGTGCGGGTCGATGACCGCGCCGAAGATGATGTTCGCGTCGTCGTGGGCGGCCTCCTGGACGATGCGCGCCGCCTCTTCCACCTCGTGGATCGCGAGGTCGGGCCCGCCGGTGAAGTTGATCAGGATCCCGCGCGCGCCCTCGATGGACGTGTCGTCCAGAAGCGGGCTCGCCACCGCCTTCTGAGCCGCGTCGAGCGTGCGGTGCTCGCCCCGGCCCGTGCCGGTGCCCATCATCGCCATGCCCATCCCCGACATGATCGTGCGCACGTCGGCGAAGTCGAGGTTCACAAGCCCGGGCACGAGGATCAGGTCGGAGATGCCCTGGACGGCTTGCTGGAGAACACCATCGGCGACGCGGAACGCCTCGACCAGCGGCGTGCCCCGGTCCACGACCGCCAGCAGCCGCTGGTTCGGGATCGTGATGAGCGTGTCCACCACGTCGCGCAGCGCCTCGAGCCCCGCCTCCGCCTGAGCCATCCGTCGCCGGCCCTCGAAAGCGAACGGCTTCGTCACCACGGCCACGGCGAGGATCCCGAGGTCCTTGGCGAGCGATGCGACGACGGGCGCCGCGCCGGTCCCCGTGCCGCCGCCGAGCCCCGCGGTGATGAAGACCATGTCGCCGCCCTGGAGGAGCCGCGTGATCTGGTCCGGGTCCTCCTGGGCCGCCTGCCGGCCGATGTCGGGGTTCGAGCCCGCGCCAAGCCCCTGCGTGAGCTTCGCGCCGATCTGGAGCTTCACGGGCGCGGGCGAAGCGTAGAGCGCCTGGACGTCCGTGTTGGCGACGATGAACTCGACCCCGGTAAACTCGGCCGCCATCATCCGGCTCACCGCGTTGCTGCCGCCACCGCCGAGGCCGATGACCTTGATCTTCGCCGCCTGCGGCACCTCGTCGAGCTCGAAGAGCGGGCGCCGTGTGCGATCCCTCTCCATCACATCCTCCTCTGTATGTCCGCCGGTGGCCGCTTCGCGCCGCCGGCGCAGTGAACGGTTGACGTCGAAGGGAAACAGTGGCGGCTGCTCACCCCGACCCGTCCTAGAAGATGTCATTCAACAGGCCGGACAGGCCTCGCGCGAGACGTCCGAACCGGGTGTCATCCGTCGCCGCGGCCGTCTCGGCCTGAGCCCGCCCGCGGACGCCGTGGAGCGCCAAGCCCGCCGCGGTCGCGTAGATCGGGCTCTGCACGACGTCGGCGAGGCCGCTCACGCCGAGCGGCACGCCGCGTCGTACTGGTTGATCGAAGACCGCCTCGGCGAGCTCGGACACGCCCTCCATGAGCGAGGTGCCTCCGGTGACGACGACGCCGGCCGTCGCCGCGTCAGGGAACCCCGCGCGCCCGAGCTCGCGGGCGATGAGCGTGAAAATCTCCTCGACTCGCGGCTGGATGATCTCCGAGAGGACCTGGCGCGAGAGCTGGCGCGGCTTCCGGCCGCCGACGGACGGCACGTCCACCGTCTCCTCCGCCGGCACCAACGCCGTCAGCGCGCACCCGTACCGCTTCTTCATGTCCTCGGCGGAGGGCGATGGCGTGCGGAGGCCGATCGCGATGTCGTTCGAGATGTGGTCGCCGCCGAGCGGCAGGACGGCCGTGTGCCAGATCGCGCCGTTACGGAAGAGCGCGACGTCGGTCGTTCCACCGCCGATGTCCACGACGACGACGCCGAGTTCCTTCTCGTCCTCGTACAGGACAGCGTCACCGGAGGCCAGCGGCTCGAGGATGACGTCGTGCACGGCGAGACCCGCACGATTCACCGACCGGACGAGGTTCTGGACCGAGGTCACCGCAGCGGTGACGACGTGCACCTCGACCTCGAGGCGCACGCCCGACATGCCGATGGGATCGCGGATGCCCTCGCCGTCGTCCACGATAAAGTTCTGGGGCAGGACGTGGATGATCTCGCGGTCCTGCGGCAGGTTGATCGCGCGCGCGGCGTCCACGGCACGCGCGACGTCCGTCGGGTCCACCTCGCGATCCTTGCCGGAGACGGCGACGACGCCGCGGCTGTTGACACCACGGATGTGGCCGCCGGCGACGCCCGCGTAGACGCCTGCGACCTCGACGCCTGCCATCTGCTCGGCCTCGCCGACGGCGGCCTTGATCGCCTCCACCGTGGAGTCGATGTTGACGACGATTCCGCGCCGGAGGCCGCGCGAGGGCGCGGTGCCGATGCCGACGACGTCGAGGCCGCCGTGCGCGGCCGGCTGGGCGATCACCGCGCAGATCTTCGTCGTGCCCACGTCGAGCCCGACGACCGGATTCTGAGCCTTAGGGCGTCGCATCACGAGCGCCTCCGCTGGAGGATGACCTGGTCCCGGAACCTGAGATCCACCGCGCGGACATCCTGGTCGGCCACCTGGCCGAGCACGCCCTCGAGGCGCGCGAGGCGCTCCTCCCAGTCCTCGGCGCCCAGCCGCACCTCGACGCCGTCCACGGTGTAGAGGACCGGGCCGTCCGTGCGGCTCATGTCGATCTCGGAGATCTCGGCGGCGAGCGCGCTGCCGGTCCGGAGGAGGGCCCGGATGAGCGCGATGGCCGCCAGCGCCTTCGGGCTCGGCGCGCTCTTCATCGAGGTGAGCTCGTCGTCGGAGAGACCGCTCACGACCGGAACCTGGGGAATCACCGCCTCAGGCGAGGCGCCGAGGACCCGGCCTTCCTCGTCGATCCAGTGGAGGCGGCCCGAGTGGACGAGCGTGAACGGGCGTCGCTCCTCGACGCTGATGACGATCCGGTTCGGGAACTCGCGGACGACGTCCGCGCGCCGGACCTCGGGGATCGCCTCGACGCGACGGGCGACGGCGCCGGGGTCCAGGCGGAAGAGGCTGGTTCCCGGCGCGACGTCGGCCGCGGCCAGGATCTCGGCCGTCGGCACGCGGGAAGCCCCGCGCACGTCCACGCTCACGACCGCGAAGCGCGGGGTGGTGAGGAGCCAGTGGGCGGAGAAGGCGACGGCGAGCGGCGCGGCCACCGCGAGCGCGGTCAGCGGGAGCACGCGCCGGAGGCGCCCGCGCTGCCGCGCCTTCCGGCGCGGTCCCTTGCCCACCCGCTGGCGGGCGACGAACACCGAGCGCTCCCCCAGGTCGGCGGCTCGGGCGGCGCGACTCCTCGGCGAGCTGAGGCCGCTCGGCATCTATTCCCCGACGATCCTGATCTCGGGCTCGAGCGCGATCCCGAACTGGTGCTGCACGCGCTCGCGCGTGAGGTCCATGAGCGTCAGGATGTCGGCCGCCGTGGCGCCGCCCCGGTTCACGATGAAGTTCGCGTGCTTGGAGGAGACCTCCGCGCCGTTGACCCGCTTGCCCTTGAGCCCGCACTTCTCGATCAGCCGGTCGGCGAGGTCGCCGGCCGGATTCTTCCAGACGCACCCGGCCGACGCGAGGGCGAGCGGCTGCGTGGCCTTCTTGTGCTTCAAGCGGACCTTGGTGTCCTTCTGGATCTCCGCGAGCGGGCGGCGCGTGAGCCGCAAGCGGCAGCCGATGAGCACGGCGCCCGGGGGCGCGTCGAAGGCCCGGTAGGTGAAGGTGCCGGAGGTCGGCTTGAACTCGCCGAGCGAGCCGTCCGAGTGCAGGAAGTAGACGGCGCTCACAAAATCGCCGATCCAGCCATCCGGTGTTCCGGCATTCATGGCGAGCGCGCCACCGATCGTGGCCGGAATCCCGACCAGGCATTCGATCCCGCCGAGGTTCAGCGCCGAGGCCTCGCGGATCAGCGCCGACAGGCTCACGCCCGCGCCGACGATCGCCTCCTCGCCGTGGAACTCGGCGCGACCGAGACACCCCTCGAGCCGCAGCACGACGCCGCGCACGCCGCGGTCACGGACGAGCAAGTTGTTGCCGCCGCCGATGACCGCCACGGACAGCTGCTCGCGCTCGGCGAAGAGCAACGCGTGGCGAATGTCGTCGACGTCCTGCGGGACGACGAAGATGTCGGCGGGGCCGCCGATGCGGAGCGAGGTGTGGAAGCTCAGCGGCTCTTTGAACCGCACTTCGCCGCGGATCTCTCCTAGCATTGCGCCCTCCCGTTCAGATCGTCGGCTTCGAGCCGTTTCAGCAGCTCGGGCCCGAGTGAGCCCACGTCGCCCGCGCCGAGCGTCAGCACGAGATCGCCGGGCCGGGTGATCTCGCAGAGGTGCTCGACGAGGCGCGCCCGATCGCTGCCGAAGTAGGTGACGTCGCGGTGGCCGTGCGCGCGGATCCCCTCGGCGAGGTCCTCGGCGGTGACCCCGGGGATCGGCGGTTCGCCGGCCGCATAGATGTCCATCACGATGAGCACGTCCGCCTGGTTGAACGCCGTGAGAAACTCCTGGCGCAAGTGGTGGGTGCGCGTGTAGCGGTGCGGCTGGAAGACCGTCACGATCCGGCAGTCGAACCCGGCCTTGGCTGCGGCCAGGGTCGCCCGGATCTCGGCGGGGTGGTGGCCGTAGTCGTCGACCACTGTGACGCCCGCCACGCGCCCGCGGATCTGGAACCGGCGCTGGACGCCGGCAAAGCCCGCGAGGGCCCGCTGGGCCGTCACGAACGGGATCTCGAGCTCGAGGCCCACGCCGATGGCCGCCAGAGCGTTGAGCACGTTGTGGCGTCCCGGGAGCTGAAGCGTGCACTCGCCGAGGAGGCTCCCGCGCTGGAAGACCTCGAAGCGGCTCGTCATCCCACTGAGGGAGAGCCGGCGTGCGACGAGGTCTCCGCCCGACTCGAGGCCGTACGTGATGATGCGCTTCTCGATCCTCGGAATCAGCATCTGGATGTTGGGCTGGTCGAGGCAGAGGACCGCGGAGCCGTAGAAGGGCACCTTGTTGACGAACTGGACGAACGCCTCGCGGATCGCCTCGAGGGTGCCGTAGTGGTCGAGGTGCTCGGCGTCGACCGTGGTGACGACCGCGATCGTCGGCGCGAGCTTCAGGAACGAGCCGTCCGACTCGTCCGCCTCCGCGACGAGGTAGTCCCCCTGGCCGAGGCGCGCGTTGGACCCGAGGTTGGTCACGCGGCCGCCGACGACGATCGTCGGGTCGTAGCGCCCCTCGGCCAGCACCGCGCCGATCATGGATGTGGTCGTCGTCTTGCCGTGGGTGCCGCCGACGGCGATGCCGTACTTGAGGCGCATCATCTCGGCGAGCATCTCCGCGCGGGGGATCGTCGGGATCTGGCGCTGGCGCGCCACCTGCACCTCGATGTTCTCCCGCGAGACGGCCGACGAGTAGACGACCACGTGCGCGCCTTCGATATGTGACGGCGCGTGGCCGACGAAAATCTTCGCCCCGAGCTGTTCGAGTCGCTCGACCGCCTCGTTTCGTCGGTGATCGGATCCGGTGACCCGGTAGCCGAGGTTCAGGAGGATCTCGGCGATGCCGGACATCCCGGCGCCCCCGATGCCGACGAAGTGAATCTGCTGGTAGCGCTTAAACATGGGCGTGCTGGGAGATGTTCAACAGCACTCCGGTCGAGAGCATCGTGACGAGCAGCGCCGAGCCACCAAACGAGATGAAGGGCAGCGGCAGCCCTTTCGTCGGCAGGAGGCCCATCACGACACCCAGGTTCACGAGCGTTTGGATCGCGATCAGCACCGTGATCCCAAGGGCAAGGTACGCGCCGAAGGGGTCGGGGGCACGAAGCCCGATGCGGAGCCCCCGCCAGACGAGCACCATGAACAGCGCGACGATCGCCACCGCGCCCAGAAATCCGAGCTCTTCTCCGATGATCGCAAAGATGAAGTCCGTGTGCGGTTCCGGCAGGTAGAACAATTTCTGCTTCGAGGCGCCGATCCCCTGGCCGAGCACGCCGCCGTTGCCGAACGCGAGCCAGGACTGGATGATCTGAAACCCGCTGCCGCGCGGGTCCGACCATGGATCGAGAAACGCGGTGATGCGCCGGAGCCGGTACGGCGCCGCCCAGATGGCGATCGCGGTGAGCGGCACGGCGGGGGCGAGAACCAGCCCGAGGTGCCTGAGACGCCCTCCCGCCAGAAACAGCAGCGCGAACGTCAGCGCGATCAGGGTCAGGCAGTTGCCGAGGTCGGGCTGGGCGAGCACGAGCGCGCCGAACATCCCCGCGACCACGAGCGGCGGCAGGAGCCCCTGACGGAAGTGGTCGAGCGCCTCGTGGTTCTTAGCGAGGAACGCCGCGAGGTAGACGACGAGCGTGAGCTTCGCGAGTTCCGCCGGCTGGAAGGATACCGGCCCGAGCCGGATCCACCGGCGCGTCCCGTTGATCGCCTGACCGATCGGTGGGAGGAGCACGAGGACGAGCAGCGCGGCCGACACGATGAGGAGCGGCACCACGAGCCCCTCGAGCCGCCGGTAGTCCACGCAGAGCGTGAGCCAGAGGCACGCGGCGCCGAGCATCGCCCAGAAGATCTGCTTCTTCAGGAAGAAGTAGGGGTCGTGGAACCGGTCGGCCGCGACGATCGCGCTCGCCGAGTAGACCATCACCACGCCCGTCGAGAGGAGCACGACGGCGGTGCCGAAGAGCCAGAGGTCCGGCGCGAGCTTCCGCGGCATCTTAGTTCATCGGAGGGGGCCTCGACGGCCCCCTCCGAGGCCTCCCCCAGGATTCGATTGCGGCGGCAAAGCCGCCGCTCGGACCGCGGGTCCTCCGACGCGCACCGGGGCACTCACTCGAGCCGCTCCACGAGCTTCTTGAACACGTCGCCCCGGTGCTCGAAGCTGTCGAACATGTCGAACGAGGCGCACGCCGGTGAGAGCAGCACCACGTCCCCAGGCATGGCCAGCTGGCCCGCCGCCTCCACGGCGGCCTCGAGCGACGGGCAGCGCGCCACCGGGATCGACGCGCCCTTGAACGCCGCCGCGAGCTTCGGCGCGTCCTCGCCGATCAGGAACGCGTGGCGGACGCGCCCGCGCGCGGCGGTGGCGAGCGGTTCGAAGTCCTGTCCCTTGCCCTTGCCACCCGCGATCAACAAGATCCGCTCCGAGAAGCTCTCGAGCGCCTTGAGCGTGGACGCCACGTTGGTGCCTTTCGAGTCGTTGTAGTACTGCACGCCCCGGCGGTCGCGGACGAACTCGATGCGGTGCGCGACGGCCCGGAACCGGCCGATCGCGCGCCGAATCGCCTCGGGCGCGAGCCCCGCCCACAGCGCGCAGGCCGCGGCGGCGAGCACGTTCTCGACGTTGTGCGCGCCCCGCAGGAAGATCTCCGCGACCGGGCAGATCGCCTCGACGTGGCCGTTGAGCGTCGCCGCGACCCAGCCGTCGCGGACGAACACCCCGTGTGATGCCGGACGGCGACGGCTGAACCACACGACACGGGCGCGCGTCCGTCGGGCGAGCGCCTCGGCTGCCTCGTCGTCGGCGTTGACGATCGTGCAGTCGGCCGGTGTCTGGTTCGCGAAGATCCGCGCCTTTGCGTCCACGTAGGCGGCGAGGCTCCCGTGGCGGTCGAGGTGGTCCGGGGTGATGTTCAGCACGGCGGCGACGCGCGGCTGGAAGGCGTCCGTCGTCTCGAGCTGGAAGCTCGACACCTCGCAGACGACGAGACCGTCCGGCGGGAACCCGAGCGCGCGGGCTGCGAGCGGTGTCCCGATGTTGCCGGCCACGAGCACCGGGCGGGGCTGCTCGGCGAGCAAGGCGCCCGTGAGCGCGGTGGTCGTCGTCTTGCCGTTGGTCCCGGTGATCGCGATCGTCTCCGCCTCGAGCGCGCGCCAGCCGAGCTCGAGCTCGCCGATGATCGGCATGCCACGGGCGCGCGCCGGCCCAAGCTGATCGCCGTGGAGCGGCACGCCCGGGCTCACGACGACGAGGTCGGCGCCGTCGAAGGCACCGCGCGCGTGTGGGCCCGTGACGAGACGGACGCCGAGCGCTTGCAGCTCGGCGGCCACGCGACCGAGCGCCTCGAGCGGCTTCAGGTCGGTGCCGGTCACCTGCGCCCCGGCCGTCCGGAGGAGCCGCGCCGCGGCGACGCCGCTCCGCGCGAGTCCCACGACCGTTACCCGCCGGCCGGCGAGGGAGTCCAGGTACGCCCGGCCTCGCGTCACCATGTCGATCTCACCCCGCTCCGTGATCATGCGGCGCTCAGCGCAGCTTCAATGTCGTCAGCGCCAGGAGGGCCAGGGCGAAGGAGACGATCCAGAAGCGCACGACGATCTTCGGCTCCGCCCAGCCCGAGAGCTCGTAATGGTGGTGGAGCGGCGCCATGCGGAACACGCGGCGGCCGGTCAGCTGGAAGCTCGCGACCTGGATGATCACCGACACCGCCTCGACGACGTAGAGGCCGCCGATCAGCGGCAGCAAGAGCTCCGCCTTCGTGAGCACCGCGAGCATCCCGATCGCGCCGCCCAGCGCGAGTGAGCCGGCGTCGCCCATGAAGACCTCCGCCGGGTGGCAGTTGAACCAGAGGAACCCGACCGCCGCACCGATCAGCGCGCCGCAGAACACGGTCAGCTCGCCCGCGCCCTTGACGTTCAGGATTTTCAGGTAGTCCGCCGCCCTGAAGTTGCCGGTCAGGTAGGCGATGACGCCGAAGGCGCCGCCGGCCATGATGACGGGGCCGATCGCCAATCCGTCGAGGCCGTCCGTCAGGTTCACCGCGTTCGACGCGCCGATCACCACCAGCATCGCGAACGGGATCCAGAGCCAACCGAGGTTGATGAGCCACCCCTTGAAGAAGGGGATCGCCAGCACCGGAAGCCACGCGGCGGGCGGCTGCCAGAAGACGATCTGGAGCAGCGCCCCCGTGAGCAGGACCTGCACGCCGAACTTCACGCGCATCGAGAGCCCCTTCCGCATCCGGAGCTTCCTCGCGTCGTCCCACACGCCGATGAGCCCGAAGCCGAGCGTCGCGAGCATCACGACCCAGACGTAGCGGTTTTGCAGATTCGCCCACAGCAACGTCGTGGACAGGATCGCGGCGAGGATCACGATCCCGCCCATGGTTGGCGTGCCCGTCTTCATCCGGTGCCGCTCCGGCGTGTCCTCGCGGATCGTCTCGCCGCCGTGCTGCAGCTCCCGGAGCTTTCGGATCGCCGGCGGCCCGATCAGGAGCGCGATCACGAGCGCCGTGATCAGGGCCATGAAGGACCTGAACGTGAGATAGCGGAAGACGTTGAAGAGGATGTGGTCTTTGGCCAGCGGGACGAGGAAGTGGTAAAGCATCCACCGCCCTCATTCTCGGGCCAGGCGCGCGACGAGCGCGTCCACGACCCGCTCCAGGCGCATCCCCCGCGAACCCTTCACGAGCACTGTGTCGCCGGGCACCAGACGCTTGAGCAGGTACGCCACGGTGTCCTCGAAGGTGGTCGCGTGGCGCGCCTCGGCGATCCCCGCCTCGCGGGCGGCCTCCACGGCGAGGAGCGCCAGGTGCCCGACGCCGACCAGCTCGTCGGCGCCCGCGGCCACGACCGCGCGGCCGATCTCCCGGTGGGCCTCCTCGGCGATACCGCCGAGCTCCAGCATGTCGCCGAGCACGGCGACGAGCCGGCCGGCGTCGCGACGCGCCGCGACCGTCTCGAGCGCGGCCCGCACCGAGACCGGGTTGGCGTTGTACGTGTCGTCGAGGATCCTGACGCCACCGACCTCGCGCCACACGCCGCGGCCGCCGATCGGCCGCGCGGCGGCGAGCCCCCGCGCGATCTCCTCGAGCGTGAAGCCGAGCGCCGCGCCCACGGCGGCGGCGGCGAGCGCGTTGATCGCGTTGTGGCGTCCGGCGAAGGCGAGCGTCACGGGCTGCAGCGCGTCCGCCGCCTCGAGCGTGAACCCGAGGCCGTGCGCGTCCTCGACGACGTCGCCCACGAGGCGGACCTGCGCCGTCGCCGCGCGCCCGTAGGTGACGACGTGGGCCTTGGCGTCGCGCGCCATCCCGGCGACGCGCGGGTCGTCGGCGTTGAGCGCGACCCAGCCGGTGGTGGGCACGGCGCGCACGAGCGCCGCCTTCTCCTGGTACACGCCGTCGAGCGAGCCGAGGAACTCCGTGTGGACGGCCGCCACGTTCGTCACGACGCCGAACGTCGGCCGCGCCAGCTCCGTCAGGTAGGCGATCTCGCCGGGCCGGTTGGTGCCGAGCTCGAGCACGAGCGCCTCGTGCTCGGGGACGAGCCTGAGGAGCGTGAGCGGGAGCCCCCACTGGTTGTTGAAGCTCGCCGTGGGCTTGAGGACTTGCCAGCGCGTGCCGAGGACGCCCGCGATCAGCTCCTTGGTCGTGGTCTTGCCGTTGGAACCGGTCACGGCCACAACCGGAATCGAAAACCTCGCGCGATGATATGCGGCGAGCAGGCCGAGCGCCTTCGTCGTGTCCTCGACGAGCACGAGCGGCACGTTGGCTGGCGCGTCATCGTGGAGCGCGTGGACGACCAGGCAGGCGGCACCCCGGCCAGCCGCGTCCGCGAGGAATGCGTGGCCGTCGAGCCGGTGGCCCCGGATCGCGAAGAACGCCTCGCCCACGCTGAGCGCGCGCGAGTCGATCGACACCCCCGTCACGGGGACGCCGAGGTCACCCGCGACCAGCGCGCCCCGCGTCGCGCGAACGATGTCCTGGACGGTGAACAGTGGCATCCGAGCTCCTATCGCGAGCGCTCCAGGAGGATCCGCCGGGCGACCTCGCGATCGTCGAAGGGGAGCACGTCGGAACCCACTATCTGGTACGTCTCGTGGCCTTTGCCCGCTACCACCACCGTATCACCGGCTTCGGCCCAATGCAGCGCCGCGCGGATCGCCCGGGAGCGGTCGGGCTCGACCGCATACCGGCCGGGGCCGGCGCCGGCCTCGCGCACGCCGACGATGATCTCGTCGATGATCCCCTCCGGCCGCTCCGAGCGCGGGTTGTCGGAGGTCACCCAGACGCGGTCCGCGAGACGGGCGGCGATGCCGCCCATGATCGGGCGCTTCCCGCGATCGCGGTCGCCGCCGCAGCCGAAGACCACGCCCAACCGGCTCCCTGTCAGCTTGCGCGCCGTGGTCAGCACGCGCTCGAGCGCGTCGGGGGTGTGGGCGTAGTCCACGACGACAAGGAACGGCTGACCGGCCCTCACCTGCTCGAAACGGCCGGGCACGGCACCGACCGTCGCGAGCGCGCGGCCGATCGCGGCGGGCTCGAGGCCGAGCGCCAGGCCCGTGGCGACGGCGCCCAGGAGGTTCATCACGTTGTGCTCACCGATCAGCGGCGAGGTCAAGGCCAGCCGACCGGCGGGCGTGTCCGCTGTCATGCGAAGCCCCTCCACCGTGGAGGCGTAGTCCACCGCACGCACCTGGGTGCCTTCGCGGAGCCCGAAGGTCAGCACGGAGAGGCCGAGGCCATCGACCATCGCCCCCCCTGACGGGTCGTCGCCGTTGATCACGGCCGTGCGTCGGGGCTTGGGGGAGCGGGCGAGGAGCTCGAAGAGCCGGCGCTTGGCGCGACGGTACTCGCCCAGGGTGCCGTGGAAGTCGAGGTGGTCCTGGGTCAGGTTGGTGAAGACCGCGACGTCGAACGCGAGGGCGTCCACGCGCGAGAGGGCCAAGGCGTGCGAGGACACCTCCATGGCGACGCCACGGATCGCGCGATCGCGCATGAGCGCCAGCATGGACTGGAGCTCGAGCGCGTCGGGAGTCGTCTGACGCGCCGGTCGGCGCTCGGCCCCGAGCACGTACTGGATGGTGCCGATGACGCCGGTCGCGAGCCCCCGCGCGCGCAGCAGCGCCTCGACCAGGTACGAGGTGGTCGTCTTGCCGTTCGTCCCGGTGATCCCGACGAGCAGCAGCGCGCGCGAGGGATGACCGTAATACGTGTCCGCCAGGCGCGCGAGTGACTCGCGCGCCGAGGGCACGAGCACCTGAGCGACGGCCACGGTGGAGAGCGCCTCGCCCTCCGTGACGATCAGCGTCGCCCCTCGACGCACCGCGTCGGGGACGAAGCGACGCGCATCCTGTCGGAGCCCAGGCAGCGCGACGAAGCAGCTCCCCGGCTCGACCCGCCGCGAGTCGTCCGTGACGGACGAGACCGACGAGGGGGGCGCGCCGACGACGGTCTTGACGGGCAGCGCCGCGAGGAGCTCGCTCACGGGCATCTCGCGCGCCATCTCATTTCGCCGCCCCTGGCGCGAGAGCGAGCCGAGCGGTGAGGCCGGGCCGGAGCGGCTCCCCCGGCCGGGGCGCCTGCCGGACGACGCGGCCCTGCCCCTGGATCTCCACCGCGAGATGGAGCGGCGCGAGCACCACCAAGGCACTCCGGAGTGTTCGACCCGTGACGTCCGGCATGACTGGGCTCCCGTTGGCGTCGGGCGTCACGTCGGTGCTGACGAGCCTCACCGGGGCGGTCACACCGGGAGCGAGGGAGTCGGGCACCGGCCCGGTGACGATCTGCACGGGCGGGGCGTCGCGCGGCGGCACCTCGAGGTAGCGCAGGATGTCGCGGCCGATCGCGCTGAAGACCGGCGCGGCGGCCTCGCTACCCCACTGCTCGTTCCTCGGCTCGTCGAGCGTAACGAGCATGACGAAGCGCGGCTCGTCCGCGGGCGCCCAACCGACGAACGACAACACGCCCGGCGCCCGCGAGTAGTGCCGGGTCGCCGGATCGAGCTTCTGCGCCGTCCCCGTCTTGCCCGCGACCTCGTATCCGGCGATCGCCGCGTTGTGCCCGGTGCCGGACTCGACGGCCCGCACGAGGATGCGCGTCAGCAAGCGGGCCGTCTCGGGCGAGATCACCTGGCGGACCGGCGCCGGCTCGAAGCGCCGGATCTCCTGCCCCTCGGCGTCGAAGGTCGCGCTCACGATCCGCGGCTGGACGAGCGTGCCGCCGTTGGCGACGGCCCCGACCGCCGCGACCATCTGGAGCGCGGTCACCGAGATCTCCTGGCCGATGGACATCGTCGGCAGCGACAGGAGCGACCATCGCCCGGGGGCGCGCAGGAGCCCGCGGCTCTCGCCTGGGAGGCCGACGCCGGTCGCCGCCCCGAAACCGAACGCGCTCATGTAGCGGTAGAACCGATCGCGCCCGAGGGCGAGGCCCACCTTGATCGAGCCCACGTTCGACGAGTTCTGCAGCACCTCGCTGAACGTCAGCCAGCCGTACTTCTTCCAGTCGTGGATCGTGGTCTTCGCGATGGTGAATGACCCGTTCTCGCCGTAGATGCGGTCGTCGGGCCGGACCACGCCCTCCTCGAGCGCGGCCGCGGCGAGGATCACCTTGAAGGTCGAGCCGGGCTCGAAGGGATCGGTCACCGCGCGGTTGCGCCAGTGGTCCTTGGACGGCACGTCGAGGAAGGTGTTCGGGTTGAAGGTCGGTCGGATCACGAGCGCCAGCACCTCGCCGGTGCGCGGGTCGAGGACGACCGCCATCGCCGACCGGGCGCCGGTCCGCCGGTAGGCGGCGTCGATCTCGCGCTCGGCGATGTACTGGATCGTCCGGTCGATCGTGAGCATGACGCCGTGCCCGGGCTGGGGCGGCTCCAGCACGTGCGGCGCGGCGACCTCGCGCCCGAGCGCGTCGCGGCCGACGATCGCCTTTCCGGGCGTGCCCGCGAGCTCGGCGTCGAAGACGCGCTCAATACCCTCGAGCCCGCCCTGGACCCCCTCGAACCCGACGACGTGCGCCGCCAGCTCGCGGTTCGGGTAGAGGCGGAGGGGCTCGGGCAGGAAGCCGAGTCCGGGCTCGCGCAGCGCCCGGACCGCGGCGGCGATTGCGGGCGGGAGCTTCCGCCGGAGCCAGACGAATGAGCGCGAGCTCGTCAGGGCCGCGTGCACCTCCGCGGGCGGCAGGCCAACGATCGGCGCCAGCCGCGCGGTGACGCGCACGGGGTCGCCGACGCTCCGGGGCTGGACGAAGAGCGACTCGGTCGGCGTGGAGGTGGCGAGTGGCATGCCCTGGCGATCGAGGATCGGGCCGCGCTGGGCGTAGAGGGCGACGGTGCGCGAGTACTGCCGCTCGGCGAGTTGCGCGAGCTCGGCGCGCTTGACGACCTGGAGCCATGCGAGGCGCCCGGTCAGGCCTCCGAACGCGGCGGCGAGCAGGGCCGCGAGAATCAGGACCCGCGCTCGGAGATCGCCACGCGTCACTTCGCCAGCGCCTCGACGCGGCCGAAGCGCGTGGCCGCCAGGCCGGTCCCGCCGGCGACATACTCGCGCGCGAGCCGGATCTGATCGCGACCGGGCGCCACCAGGCCCAGCTGCCTGGCACGCGCCTCCAGCCGCCCGGGCGAGCGGAGCGTGGCCACCTCGATCTCGAGCTGCCGGACGTTCCCCTGCGCCCGCGCGTGCTGCGTGCGGAGCTCGTCGAGGCGGTACGCGAGCTGGATCTGCTGCACCCGCATCCCGACGACGATCAGCGCGCCCCCGACGAGCAGCGCCGCGACGGTGAGCGCCCCGACGAGGATCCGCCGGGCGCGCGGGTCGTGTTCACGATGGAGTCGCTGTTCGTTCGTCACGGGAGCCGCTCCAGCACGCGTAGCTTCGCGCTCCGGGCGCGGGGGTTCGCCCGCACCTCGTCGTCCTCGGGCCCGAGGGGCGACGGCTCCAGCTCGGCGAAGCCCGCCGGCTGCAGAGCTCGAAACGTCTGCTTCACGATGCGATCTTCGCCCGAGTGGAAAGCAATCACGCCAAGGCGGCCGCCGACCTCGAGCAGCGCCGGCGCGTCGCGAAGCGCCTGGCGGAGCGCCGCGGGCTCGTCGTTCACCGCCACCCGCAACGCCTGGAACGTGCGCGTCGCGACGTGGAGGCGCCGGGGCCACGCCGCGCGTGGCACCGCGCCCCGCACGGCGGCGACGAGATCGCCGGTCGTGCGGAGCGGGCGCCGCCGCACGATCGCGCGGGCGATCCGCCGCGCGTGCCGCTCCTCGCCGTGCTCGACGAGGATCCGCGCGAGCTCGGCCTCGGTCAGCCGATTCACGAGCTGCGCCGCAGTTTCGCCGCGCGTGGGATCGAGGCGCATGTCGAGCGGCTCATCCTTCTGGAACGAGAAGCCGCGCCCCGACGCCTCGAGCTGGTGGGACGACACGCCGAGGTCGAGCAGGATCGCGCGCGCACGCGCGACGCCGTGCGCCTCTGCCGTGGTCCGGAGGTTGCGGAACGTTTCGTGCGCGAGGCGCACGCGATCGCCGAAGCGCGCGAGCCGCGCGCCCGAGTGGCTCAGTGCCGCGGGGTCCACGTCGAGTCCCAGGAGCCGGACAGACGCCGGGCTCGCCATCAGGAGCGCCTCGGCGTGACCGCCCATTCCCACCGTCGCATCGATCACCCATCCCTCGCCGCGCGGTCGCAGGAGAAACGCGACTTCGTCGACGAGCACCGGAACGTGAGCTACTTCGACTTGACTCCCACCTGCGAGAGCCAGGCGAAATCACCACCCAACTCGTCGCGCTTCGCCCGCTCGTACTCCTCGAACCGCTTGCGGTCCCAGATCTCGAAGAAGTCGCGCCCCAGGCCGACGAGCGTCACGTCCTTCGCGAGTCCCGCCTGCTGCCGGCTGTCGGGCGGGAGCAGAATGCGTCCCGCGCGGTCGAGCTCGACTTCCTTCGCGCGCGAGATCCACAGCCGGCCGACGCGACGCAGCCGCTCGTCGAACTGCGATTGGTCGTTGAGCGCGCCGACGACGCGCTCCCACGCCGTGAACGGATACACGTCGAGGCACTGCTCCTGCGGCACCACGATCAAGTTGCCCTCGTATTGCGCGAGCGTGGTCCGGTATCGCGCGGGAATGCTCACCCGACCCTTCGGGTCGATCGTGTGCTGATAGCGCCCAATGAACATGCCCGTTTCATGGGAAAGGAATGGGACTTCATCGCCTCATCCCACTTCGTCCCACTTGAATGGGCACGTTAGCGTCACCCTAAAGGTCCTGTCAAGGAAAAACGTATGATTTTTCGTAAGATTCCGGCGATATGACCGGAGGGCGACCGGTGGTGTGGCCAGCCCCACTCCAACCCACCGAATGGTGCTTATTGGGGGGTCAGCGGGGGGCGTAGAACTGCAGGGCCTCCGGGATCCAGGCCTCGATCTGCTTGATCCGAGTCTCTTCCGACGGGTGAGTGGACAGGTACTCGGGCGGGCGGTCACGCCCCTTTGCGGCCTCGGCCATCCGATTCCAGAGATCGAGCGCCGCGTGAGGGTCATAACCTGCCTTGGCCATGAAGATCAGGCCGAGATGGTCGGCCTCCGACTCCTGGGCGCGGCTCCAGGGTAGCAACAACCCCACCGTCGCTCCAGCGCCGAGGAGCGCGGTCACCTGCTGGACGACCGCGGGGTCGTTCCGAGCCAACGCCACCTGGGTCGCGGCAAGGCCCATCTGAACGAGGAGCGTCTGGGTCACCCGCTCGCCGCCGTGGCGGGCGATGGCGTGGGAGACCTCGTGGCCGAGGACGGCGGCAAGCCCGCTGTCGTCGCGGGTGATCGGCAGGATGCCGGTATACACCGCCACCTTGCCCCCGGGCAGGCAGAACGCGTTCGCTTGCTTGTCCTCGATCAGGTTGAACTCCCACTGATAGTCCGTACGGCCGGTCGCCTCGGCGATCCGCCGGCCCACGCGCCTCACCTGCTCGATGGCAACCGGATCCGTGGAGAGCTTGGCCTTCTTGAGGACCTGCCGGTAGGCGTCGAGCCCCATCTGCTGCTCCTGGCTCTCCGGGAGGAGCAGGAGCTGATGGCGGCCCGTGACGGGCACCGTCGCGCAGGCGGTAAGGCTGGTTGTAGCGAGGGTGACTGCAGCGAGGGCTGTACGAACCTTCACCGTTCGAGTCTACCTCACCGGGTCCGGAGGCGCGTTTGGGTCGTCAGCGTCAGGGCGCCAATACCGCCCGCGCCCTCGGTCGTGAGCGTGATCACGACCGTCCGAACCTCCGCGGGGACGGCCGTGGGGCGTCGCGCGGCATCCAGGTACTCGAGGACCAGGCTGCGGACGCCGTCGACGATCGGCTGCGCCCCGCCCCCGGCGTCGCGCCGGAGCACCGTGCCTGCCAGGCGCCACGTGATGGTCTCGCCGAGCGCGGTGGTGCGCCCGTCGCCGTCGCGGTCTACGTGAAGGATGATGCGCTCCCGTTCGGCCACCGAGATCGCGTCGAACCCGACGCCGCCGGCGCCAGCGTTCCGGACCTCGCTGGCGAGCCGCTCGAGGGCGAAGCGGCCGTTCTGCTGGGCCTCGACCCGCGCGGCGCCGATCGTATACGCGCGCTGCCCCTGCTCAAGTGCAGTGAGGGTTCCGGCGAAGACGGTGCCAAGCAGCGCGATCGTGACGAGGAGCTCGGCAAGGTTCACGCGGGCCAGCGTCGCCGCCGGGGCCGCCCGCGTCAACGTCCAAGATTCGCTACGGCAGGCGGACGACGGTCCAGCCGCGGGCGTGGATCTCGGCGTTCTCGTGCGCCTTCGAGCGGCGCGCGAACCGCCGGCGCTCGGCCGCGGGGGGCTCCTCCCGATGGCGGCGCTTCACCACCCGCCGGTCGAGGATGATGTCGACGGCCCTCTCGCTCGCGAGGACCCGCTTCAGGCTCTCGAAAAGCTCCCGCCGCTCCTGCGACACGATGAACACCAGCCGCTCCATATCAACGTCGGCCGGCGTCCTAGTCGATCGGGGGGCGCCGGTCGGCCCAGGGGCGCGCGCGCTCGAACGCCGCGGCGGCGCGCAGGACGCCCACGTCGTCGAAGCGACGCCCCACGATCTGCAGCCCGATCGGCAGCCCGTCCTTGGTGAAGCCGCACGGCACCGACGCAGCGGGCTGACCGGTCAGGTTGAACGGGAACGTGAACGGGATCCAGGCGTACGGCTCGACGCGCTTGCCGGCGATCTCGGAAGGGTTGTCGAGCCCGATCGCGAAGGGCGGGCACGCGATCGTCGGCGTCAGTAGCAGGTCGTACGTCTCGAAGAACGCGCGCGGGTGCTGCCACCACGCGAGGCGGTCGAACCACGCCTGCACGTATCGCGTCGGCGGGTTCCGGAGGGTCGCCTCGATGATCCGGTAGAGGCCTGGCTCGATCTCCGCGCGGCGGTCGATGTACGGCGCCATGCGGGTGGCGATGCCGCCGCAGAATGTCTGCTCCCAGCAGTCGCGCGGCGAGGGCCAGCGCGGGTTGACGGTCTCCACGTGGCAACCCAGCTCTCGGAAGGCCACGGCGGCCTTGGCGGAGACGGCGCGGACCTCGGGGTCCACCGCGTCGGCGAAGCCAAGGTCGTCGCTGTAGGCGATGCGCAGTCCCTTCACGCCCCCGCGGAGCGCCTTCAGGTGATCGACGCGCGCGGCGGGGAGCGAGTACTGGTCGCGCTCGTCGGGGCCGGCGCACACGTTCATCATGAGCGCCGCGTCGGCCACGGTCCGCGCCATGGGGCCGATGTGCGAGAGGCTCCACGCGCCGCTCGGCGGGTAGGCGGGGATGCGCCCGTAGGAGGGCTTCAGGCCGAAGATCCCCGCGCAGGAGGCGGGGATGCGGATCGAGCCGCCGCCGTCGGTCCCGATGTGGAGCGGGCCCAGTCCCGCCGCCGCGGCCGCGGACGCGCCCCCGGACGAGCCTCCCGGCGTCCGCTCGAGGTTCCAGGGATTGCGCGTCGGCCCGAAGAGGAGGTTGTGGGTCGCGCCGATCCAGCCGAAGGTCGGCGTGTTCGTCTTGCCGAGCATGATCGCGCCGGCGCGCTTCATGCGCTCGACCATCGGGGCGTCCTCGGTGGGCACGTTGTCGCGGTAGAGCGGCGTGCCGAACGTCGTGCGCACCCCTTTGGTGACGACCAGGTCCTTCACCGAGAAGGGCACGCCGTGGAGCGGTCCGAGCACGGCCCTCCGCTTCATCAGCGCACGCTCGGCCGCCTTCGCCTCGCGCCGTGCCGCCTCGTCGGTCAGCGTCACGAAGGCGTTGAGCTTGGGGTTGATGCGCTCGGCCCGGTCGAGGATCGCGTCCACGACCTCGACCGGCGAGATCTTCTTCCGTCTGATCAGCGCTGCCAGCTCCGTCGCCGGCAGCCAGCAGAGCCGCTCGTCAGCCATCCCTCGGCCTCCTTCCTTTCGGATCCCCTGTCCTCTCAGGACGAGAGGTGGAACACCACCATCTTGAGCTCCGTCATCTCGTTGATCGCGTACGCCGGGCCCTCCTTGCCGAACCCGGACTCCTTGAGCCCGCCGTACGGCATCCGGTCGGCCCGCCACTGGGGCCCCCAGTTGACGTGGAGGTTGCCCGACTGGACCTCGCGCGCGAACTTCCACGCCCACTCGAGGTTCTCGGTGAAGATCCCGGCCGCGAGCCCGTAGTTCGTGTCGTTCGCGAGCGCGATCGCCTCGTCGATGTCGTTGAACGGCGTGACTGCAACGGCCGGACCGAAGAGCTCATCGCCCGA
>Ga0209266_1000318_pt1 | contig 39830 bp, 40 predicted proteins | sample GraSoiAngelo_132_FD_185889 | JGI IMG/M metagenome (GOLD analysis project Ga0209266, IMG submission 185889) | Grasslands soil microbial communities from the Angelo Coastal Reserve, California, USA - 14_0929_02_40cm (SPAdes) (version 2) | ecosystem: Environmental > Terrestrial > Soil > Grasslands ...
TCTCTTCCCGCTTCGAGAGCACCTCGTCGAGGATGATGTCGCCGACGACGGCCCGGAGGGTGGTCGTCGCAATCCCCATGGCCGCTCCCTCGAAATTGTTCACGCGGATCACGGAGTCCGCGGCGCTCGCGACTTTGAAATACACGATGAAATCGACGTCCACGGGAGCGTTGTCTTTCGTGATGCACGTCTGGTGCGGGATCGTCAGGAATCGTTCTCGCAGATCGACGCGGACGGGCTTGTCGATCCCGGGAATGACCACGACGATGCCGGGACCCTTTTCCGCCTGGGCCTTTCCGAGTCGGAAGTTCACGATCCGCTCATACTCCTTGACGACTTTCAGTGTGGCAAAGAGGAAGATCAGGACGAAGATCAGGAAAATGAACGCGCCCACCGCGGCGCCCACCACGTCCACGCCCTGAAAGGCAGTCACCGAGCCGAGATCGAAAAGACCCAAGATTCCCCCCATACGGATCCTCGGCCGTGGATGCCGCATCCTCGACTTAAGGCCATTGTTGGAATGCCGCAGCCTTCCGCCCTGCGGATTGAAACCTTTATCCTGCCTGGTCAGGTTCGGTGGGTCCGTGGCCCGCGAAGATCGCCTCCAGACGGTGTTGCGCGGCTCCGAGGAGGTCGTCACCCGCGAGGAGTTGCGGGCCCTCCTCGACCGGACGGGAACCCCGCGCGCGTACGTGGGGCTGGAACCGTCCGGGCTCATGCACATCGGCACCGCCTTCGTGATCGGGTCGAAGGTCGCAGACCTGGTCGCCGCGGGATTCCACACGATCATCTACCTGGCCGATTGGCACGCCTACATCAACGAGAAGCTCAGTGGCAACCTCGAGAACCTGCGAGTGTGTGCGGAGTATTTCAAGGACGGATTTCGCGCGGTCGGTGTACCGGATGCGGTCGAGTACCTCTACGCGAATGAGTTCGTCCGGCATCCGGAATATTGGCAGAACGTGATCCAGGCCTCGAAGGCTTCCACGGTCGCCCGGATCCGGCGGGCGCTGACGATCATGGGACGAAAGGAGGAGGAGGCCGACCTGGACGCCTCCATGCTCATCTACCCGGCCATGCAGGTCGCGGACATCCACTGGATGAACCTGGACCTCGCGCTGGGAGGCATGGACCAGAGACACGCGCACATGTTGTACCGCGACGTGGCGCCGAAGCTCGGCTGGAAGCCGGTCGTCGCGCTGCACACGCCTCTCCTGCCCGCCCTCGACGGCGGCGGACGGATGGACCTCGTGGCGGGCAAGATGTCGAAATCGAGGCCGGATTCTAGCGTCCTGCTGAACGATAGCGCGACCGAAGTCGAGAGGAAGGTCGGCAAGGCCTTCTGCCCCGCGAAGGAGGCGAAGGGAAATCCCGTCCTCGAGATGGCGCGACTCGTCCTGTTCCCCCGCCAGGGGAGACTGATGATCCCGCGCGATCCGAAGTTCGGGGGCGACGTCGTCTACGAATCCTTCGAGGCCTTGTCGAAGGCGTACTCCGACGGAGAGCTCCATCCCAAAGACCTGAAGGCCGGTGTCACCGCGGGTCTCAACCGGGAGCTCGCCCCTGTCCGGAAGTACTTCGAGGCTCACCCGGAAAACCTCTCGGCGCTCCAGAAGATCCTCCAAGCACGGTGACCTCGTGCGCCCCAATGACGAGGCCGCCCTCTTGGCGGCCGTCGCTGGATTCCTGCTCCTCGTGAGCGGGTACACGGGAGTGCGTTCGGTGGACCGGTTCTTCACGCTCCTCGAAGAGCTCCTCGGCAGCCGGCCCTTCTTGATCGTGCTGGCGTACTTCTTCATCGGCGTCGCCTCCCTCGGCGGGTTCGTGGTCATCTTCGGTGGCTACCTGATCTGGAAGGATCGCGTCCGACTGGGACGGGTCCTGATCCTGATCGGATCTGGAGCCGGTTTCTTCACGCTGCTATTGTTCGTCCTCGTGAACCTCCACCGCGAGGAATTCTCGCTTCTCGCGAGCGTGCTGCCCGCGATCCTGGGGGTTGCGCTGGGCATCATCGCTCGGTTCCTCTCGGTCCCGAAGCCGTTGCTCTGAGCATTCAGACTCCGGGAGTGCCCCCACCTGGAACGCTGCGAGAATCGAGGATCCGTTTTCGTATGGCGAGGAGGTAGCCGAATCCCGCGAGCGCCAGGAAACCGAGGAAGTAGAACGGTCCCGTGGACTCGAAATCGCCGACCGTCCGGAACGATGCGGCGAGGCTCCCAGCGGCGAAGGAGCCCAGGGACCCGCCGAGTAATTGGAACCCGAAGATGAGGCCGAACGCCGCCCCTTGGAGCCGTCGGTGGCTCGCCTCGGAAACGAAGGAGAAGAGCGCCGGATACGTAATGAACACGGCGGAGCCGAGCGTCCAGAAAAGGCCCAGGACCACCGCGGCGCTCCCGGAAGCGACGCCGATCAGAGACGCGAATCCGATGAAGGCGTAGCAGGCCGTCAAGGTTCGGAGACGGCCGAATCGGCGGCTCACGCGGCCGAAGAAAAATGCAACTAGGGCTCCCGCGAGGATCCAGATGGCGATCGCGATCTCGGATGCAGTATCGTCGAAGCCAAACCGGTGATGGAGGAGCAGGGGGCCAAAGGTCGAGAAGATCGAGAAGGCGGCGCCCCCGAGAGCAAGGGGAAAAAGCCATAGGCGGACGTCGCGGATCATCTGGATGTAGTCCCGCTTTGGACTTTCTCTAGGCCCGGTCGAGGCGCGATGATTCCGGACGAGCCAGAGTCCGAGGGCTACCGCGCCCAGGTTGATGCCTCCCCACAGGAGAAACGGAACTTGCCACCCGAACGCGACCGCGATGACCGAGGTCGTCGCCATCCCTAGGATGACGCCGGTGTCGCCGAAGGCCGACTGGAACCCCATCGACCGATCGAGCTCCAGCCCCTGGAACTCGCGGCCAATCCAGGCGATCCCGACCGGGTGATAGAAGCTCGCTCCGATTCGGGAGAGGGAAACGAGGAGCAGCAGCATCCAGAAGGTCGAGGACAGGGAGACCAAGGCGGAGCCGAGTCCGAGGACGACGATTCCGAGCGGGAGGAACCGCGTCGGGTCCCGACGATCCGACATCGCGCCGAAGACCATCTGAAAGATGGCGGTCACGAGGAGCGCGGCGCCGCTGAGGAGGCCGGTCTCGAAGGCGCCGAACGAGAAATGGGTCTGCAGGAAGGTAATCTGGCCCGCAATCACTGTGACCGCGCCGTCGTTGGTCAAGTGATACATCGAGTTTGCGACGAGGACCCGTCGGTCGCCGACCACCGTGACGCGATGACCGAGCGACTTAAATCGTTAGTCCCGGTCGGAAAGGGACCAATCTTCGGTTGACGGCCGCGAGTTGAGAACCTAGGCTCCGGCTCCAGAGGGGACCGTCGGAGTGGCGATCTGGCATCGGCGGATGGTCAGGGTGTAAATCAGAATCCAGACGGTCAGCGAACCGGCCCCGAGGAGGGAGTCCGCGATGGTCAGGGGAGGCTGGTCGCTCCAGGAAACCGCAAACGCTCCGAAGAGCGCGCCCAAACTCAAAAGATCGAGTGTCGCGGCGACAAGAGCGAACGCGAAGGCGACGGAGCCAAGTTTTCTCAACGATACCCGGGCCACACGCTCGGCAGTCCAGAGGAGGTAGAGACCGAGTGCGATCAAGACGATGATGCCGGTCGCGGCGTGGATGAGGAACCACAAGGTGAACGGCAAGTCTACGATCACGCCCGGGCCAGCCAGGAATGTCGCCCCCGCTCCGACGGCGAATCCGATTGCAATTCGCTCCCGGTTCCACGAACGACTGGGTATATCGGTCAATTTGGCGCGTGCGCTCTCAATCAGATACGCACCGACGCCCCCAATGATCCAGGCCGCGGGCCCGACACGCGCCACCACGAACTCGAGGGGTTCGACAACAATGAAAGCGAGCAGAATCCGCATGTCGGCCCCGGACGCCGACCAAACAGGGAAATACAGAAACTTCCAGACAAGACCGAGGACGAGCGCCGCCAGGACGAGCCGGATTCCCCAAAATTCGAGGAGACCTCTTCCACCATCGCCCACGACCGGCGCAGCGGCGGTTCGACAGAAAAGTCTAACGTTTGTGGGTCGACGGCGGTCGAGGAGTGGCGGGGCGCAGGTCCAAATAGACCCGGAACGATGGCGCGCGCGGCCAGGAGACCGCGGACGGCCGACGGTGGCCCTTCGGGGCCGCTGAGGAACGTCCCCCCTCCCTCGGAACGGTGGCCCCGTGCAAGCGGGGGGCCCGAGAGGACCGGCAAGGGCGCAGAAACGACACAGCTCGCGCCGAGGATGATCCGCCCGGCGGTGACGTTGACGCGAGATCTGGTGAGACGGCGACACCCCACCGGAGCAAGTCCAAGCAGGCGCTACGCGCCAGGTAGGACGCTCAGTCCAATGCCGTCAGAACAGAAGGGGGCGTACGGCGGCCACCTGGCCCTATTCTGTCAGTCTGTATGGAGGACAAGCGCGACGGCATGCGGGATATGTCAAGACCCCGCAGGCCCGCGAGCGGCGACTGAGATGCGTTCTCTCCATAGACTGACAGAAGCGATGGCATATGTGAGTCACCCGTATCCCGCCAACTCGTCGCCTGAATCCCCCGTGGCCGACATGTTCAGCGGCCTCAGCGTCGTGATCCCGGGCACGGCGCGCGGTATCCTGGAACCGGGGAACTCGCTTTCGGATGCGGACTCCCTCCATCTAGAGTGCTAGACCTTTATGCATCGAATTTCCAATCCGCGGGACGTGGAGGAAGCTGACGGCCCGCCTTCGGCGCCGTCCACGGTCGCTCGCTCTACTCGCGAGCAGGACCCTTTGCGGGCATCCTCCAATGCATGGTTTGTCGGGGTCTTGGTCGCGGGATATGGGCTCTTGCTCGTCGGGACGACGTCCGCGGAATGGCTCTCCCTCGGGGGCCCCGGGAGCCATTTGGGCCCGCCGAGTATCATCCAGGCCTTCACGCTTCGGATTGCCGAAGGAGTGTACTTGGGAATCTTTGGCGTCGTCCTCGCCGTCGGAGGGTCCGTCCTTTCACGCAAGGAGCGGTCCGGGAAGGACGAGGGTCGATTGTCGCATGCGCAACTAGGGCGCTCGCTTTTCCCCTACGCCGCCGTCATGCTGATCGTCATCGCCGCCGTGATAAGTCTCGCCCCGTCGCCCGAGCGAACTCTGGGGTTCGCGGCATCCGATTTCCAACTTCGGACCGTGCCCGGGGTCGGACCCTATGCGACCTTCTTCATGTCCCGCTCGTTCTCTGCGCTCGAGGGCGAGGCCTTCAACCCCCTAATCACAGTAGTTTGGATGGACAATTCCACGGGCGCGGTCGTGGAGCGCAGCGGCATCCTTCCAGCGTGGGTCATCGCCCCGTCCGCCCTCCCGTCCTACACCGGGTTCAATTTTGGCTCGGGGAATCTCGCACCCGCGGACGGTACCTATGTCCTGTGGGTCCACCTTGACCTGTGCGAGACTCCGGCGACCCCTCCCTGTTCGAACTACACGGTGGCGGCCATCGGGAATCTTGTAATCGCGACCCAAAAGGCGTACGTCCCCATCCAACTCGCGTTGGGAGCCGCAGGTTCGGTCCTCATCGCCGTTCCGTTGATTCAGTCCGGCATCGGCAGCCGTCGGACGACTTCGCGGTAGACCCGGGAGTCCTTCCGGCCTACCATTACGAGTAGCGCAAAAGGGAGCGGATGCTTGAGCCGTCGTTGGATGACCGACGATGGAGCCGAACAGTTACGCAGACCTCTCCGCCCGATAGAACGCCCTGACCGCTCACAATGCTCCTCCACTGAGGGACGAGAAGACGATTCTGACCCGGCTCGAACAGCTATGCGATCAGCTTTGCAGTGGGGCACACCCGATCTCATAGTCTTCGCGATCGCGAAGGACGCGCTTCGGGGCTGGATACGAGCCCTCGAGTGGGTGCTCGGCAGGTCACGGGAGCCGGGGAAGGCAGCCCGCCGCCGGAGGCTGCCGCATAAACTTGAAAGGAGTTCGCAGACTTCCTCCCTTGGGTACTGCCCTGTGGTCCCGGATCCGATGATGCTGGAGGCTCTCAAGCGAATCGCGGCGGCCTTGAAGTTGTTGAAACAAGCGAAACGCCGAGGTGTCGACGTGAAGCCCGCGCGTCCGCTGGTGAAGCAAAGCGCCCGGGCTTTGAAGTCCAAAGATTACGCGAGGGCGATCCGTCTCGCGGATGAGGTGGCGAGGTACGCCGGGGGCGATTCGGCGGTGGACATGCCATCGCCCAATTCGGGTGAAGGTGGAACGGAGTAAGGTGCCGCCGTGTTTCGGCCGGCACAGGTGGGAACGAGGCCTTGGCTATCGTCCCAGGCCTGGAAATGAACGGCCTCAGTGGCCCCACGTTAAAGTCTATTACGGATGGCGGGGATAACGTCCCACCACCATGGCGCGCGTCGAATTGAAGGGGTTGAGGAAGGAGTATGACGGGGCCGTAGCTGTGGAAGGGCTCGACCTAAATGTGAAGGACAAGGAGTTCGTGGTGTTGCTGGGACCTTCCGGGTGCGGAAAGACGACAACGCTCCGTTGTATTGCCGGGCTCGAGGACGTGGACGATGGCGAGATCCACATCGGGGACCGGCTCGTGAACGACATGAGTCCGAGGGACCGCAACATCGCGATGGTGTTCCAAAGCTACGCGCTCTATCCGCACATGAGCGTGTACCAGAACATGGCCTTCCCGCTTGAGAATGCCAAGGTAGCAGAACGCGAAATTGTCGAGCGGGTGAATCGGACGGCTCGTCTCCTCCAGATCGAGGGCCTGCTGAGCCGAAAGCCCGCCCAACTGAGCGGAGGACAGCGACAGCGGGTCGCCTTGGGCCGGGCCATCGTCCGCGAGCCGACGGTCTTCCTCATGGACGAACCTCTCAGCAACCTCGACGCCCAGCTCCGAGTGCACATGCGGGCCGAATTGAAGAGGCTACAGAAGGACATCGGGGTGACGACGATCTACGTCACGCACGACCAGGTCGAGGCGATGACGATGGCGGACCGCGTGGCTCTGATGAGCAAAGGAGTGCTGCAGCAATACGACGGTCCGCGGACGATTTATGATCGACCCTCGAACGAATTCGTCGCGGGTTTCATCGGTAGCCCGCCGATCAACCTCGTCCCATGTGATCTGCAGGACGGAGGCACCCTGGACGCGGGAGAATTCCAGATCCCGGTGCCGAATCAATTCGCAGGTCCGCTCAAGCGGACCGCGTGCGAACGGGTCCTCTTGGGCATTCGCCCGCAAGACCTCACGGTCAGCGCGGGGGATTCGTCGGGCACAGAAGGGGAGGTCCTTCAGCGATTCCCGTCCTCCTCCGTCCCGGCCGAAATCTACACGACGGAACCGCTGGGTGACGCGACCATCCTCGACCTGAAAGTTGGCGCCATGCTCCTGAAGGCGCTCGTGGGAGCGACGTTCGAAGGCGACGCGGGCACCCAAGTGGTCATCCGCTTCCCGCCGGAACGGATTCATCTCTTCGACCGTACTTCGGGTCGGGCGATCGAGTAGACGGACGGCGAATCCGCGTGGACGGGAGCAGCATTCGCCGTCGGTTGCGCGAAGATCTGAAACAGCTCATGGCCCCCGAAGGCTATCTTCGTGCGGGCGCGCCTCGGTTTGCGAACCTCTTTGGCCGCGATTCCCTCATCTCGGCGTGGCAGACGCTATCCATCGATCCGGCGATCGCAGCCGCGACGCTCCGCGTCCTCGCCTCGTTACAAGGAAAGCGACTCGATCCGAAGTCCGAGGAGGAGCCAGGAAAGATTCTTCACGAACACCGTTTCGAATTGGACTCAAGGAAGGAGCTACCTGATTGGAGCTTCCCATACTACGGAAGCATCGATAGCACGCCTCTCTACCTCGTCGTGGCCGATGCCTACGTCGAATCGACGGGAAACGTAGGGATTGTGGACGAACTATGGCACGCGATCGAAGCAGCTCACAAGTGGATGCTCGCGTTTGGCGACCGAGGTGGGGACGGATACCTCGAATACATCCGAAAGAACCCGCACGGGCTCTACCACCAGGCTTGGAAGGATGGGTCGAAGGATCACCTTCGCATCACACCGCCCGTGGCCATGGTGGAGGTCCAGGGTTACGCGGTGGCCGCATACCGGGCCTATGCCCGACTCGCTCGTCGTCGGGGAACCACGGATGCAGCTGCCGCGGCTGAGCGCACGGCGGCGAAGCTGCGCGACACTCTGAACCGAGACTTCTGGATGCCCGATGCACAGTTCTTCGCTCTCGCCTTGGATGGATCGAGACGACAACGAAAAGCGATTACCTCGAATCCAGGGCACCTTTTGCTCGTCGACGCTGTTGCTTCCGATCGAATCGGACAACTCGTGAAACGACTTCTTGCCGACGACATGTTCACGCCCTACGGTATCCGGAACCACGCGGCCTCGGAACCAGATTTCGATCCGTATGGGTATCATACCGGGACCGTCTGGCCCCACGACAACTGGTTCATCTACAAGGGGCTCCTGCGCCACGGGCGAAAGGTCGAGGCGAACCGCATTCGGTCGGCGATGCTCCGGGTCTGGAAAGAGCTCGGCAGGATCCCGGAACTCTGGGCCGTCGTTGACGGAAGCCTGGAGGACCTTTCGGGTTCCGGGAGCCCCATGCCTTCGAATCCGCTGCAGGCATGGTCGTCCGCGGCGCTCCTTGACATGCTCGCAGATCGCTGATTCGGTTCAGCCCTTGATCGTCCAACCGATCATGCCGCGGATGTAGTAACGTTGCGTGACCACGTAGAGCACGAGAGGGACCAGCATCGTCAGAATCGACGCGGCCGACAAGATGCCCCAATCCGTTGTGAGGGCGCCGCTCCCAATGCTCGTGACCACCCTCGTGACGGGCCAGTTTGCTTGAGTGGGCAGGAGGATCAGCGCGAAGAAGTAATCATTCCAGGCCCACATGAACTGCAAAACGGCAGCGGAGGCGAGCGCGGGGACCGCCATGGGGATCACGATTTTCGAAAAAATCTTGAAGTCCCCGGCGCCATCCACACGTGCCGCCTCCTCGACCTCAAGGGGAAGGGCCCGCGTGAAATTGCGCATGAAGAGAATGATCCACGGTAGGCCCCACGCGGAGTGGATCAGGATGATGGAGAGCAAGTTGTCGTAGAGGTTCAGGTCGAGCATGATCTTGAACACGGGAATCGCGATCATCTGTTGCGGAATCGACATGAGCAGGACGATCGAGAGGAAGAGGTAGTCGCGCATGGGGAACCGAAAGCGAGCGAAGCCATAGCCCGCCAGGGTTGCAACAAAAATCGGAATGAGAGTCGCAGGAATGGCGATCAGGAACGAATTGGCGTAGGCCCTCGACAGGGGCAAGACAGGATTTGTGAAGGCCGCGATAAAGTTATTCAGGCTTGGGTTAAGCCGGTCGAAGTTCCACCATCCGTTCGTGATCTCGGAAACCGGACGGACGGCCGTACTGAACACCCCGAGGAAGGGGACAAGCCAGGCCAGGGCGATCGACCATGCGATCAAATGCACCGCGATTGTCCTCAATCGAAGTTTTCGAAAGGACCACTTCATCATTTCGCCATCCGTCGAAGGATCAACGATGTGGAGATGAGGGTCAACAAGGTCAGAAGGCTCGCGACAACGGCGGCTTTGCCAGCGTTGGAATCGTAAAAGAAGAATCGGTACACTTGTAGCGCGAGAGTATCAGCGCCGACCCCACCCCCGAAATTCGTGGCGGCGACGACGATATCGAAGATCTTGAGTTCCCATAAAATCGTCATCACCACGATGACCAGGGTGAGTGGCTTCAGAAGCGGAAATGTGATCCGGAAGAACATTCGACCGGGAGGAGTCCCGTCGACGCGGGCGGCCTCAAAGTAGTCCTTCGGGATCGTTGTCAAACCCGCGGAATAGACGATCAGGCTGAATCCGGTCCAAAGCCACACGGAACCGAGGATCAAGCCGAGGAGGAGGAGTTCGCGATGGACCATCCAGTTCACCGCGAGCGATCGCACGCCGATGACGCCGAAGAAGGACGGGACTACACCGACCCCCGCCTCAAGCAAGAATCGGAGAATCACGCCTCCGACAATCATGGGCGTGACCATCCCCAGAAAAATACAGGACTTGACCACGGATGCGCCCTTCGTCTCTTGGAGCAGGAGAGCCAACCAAAGACCGGCGAATAGCGAGATCGGAAGGTGAATGACAATCCATAGGGCGTTATGGATCAGGGTACCGAGGGGCGGAGGCCAAGGAAGGTTTCCGACATTTATCGTGGCAGGGTCCGTCAAGACGGCCCGATAATTGTCCAGACCGGTGAATTGACGTTGGCCACCGGGCAGCTCCAGATAGAATCCGAGGAAAATCGTCTGGAGAACCGGGTAGATGACGAGGAGGACGAGGAGAACGAGGGCGGGGGTGAAAAAGAGCGCTCGGCCTGCGTGAGGTCGAAGGCCGTGCCTAGAGATCCGGCTCAGGAGGGGCAACAAAATCTTGGAGGGGATGTGCCGAATCCTCGTAACGAGAGTATAGCCACCCATCCTTCCCCATCACGGCGGCACAGCGGCCTGGATTGCAGTCAATGCCGGGCCCAATGCTGCGGCCGGGTCCGTGCTCGTCCAAAGCCCGATGAGTTCATTCCAGAAGGTCGTCTGGAAGTGCCCGCCGATCGTGTCATCGAGGTCGGGGAGAATTTCCTTCCCAGCCAGGGACTTCGCGACGTCCAGATCGCCTGGAGGGTAGGCGCTGTCCGGTACCCCGATTCTCGTCGCGAGATGACCTCCCTGTGCGACCTGGGCCGACTGACCCTCCACGCTGGTCAGGTAGCTGAACAGCTGCTTGGCAGCTCCGAGGTGCGTCGTATACGTCGGGATGAACATGTAGTCCGCCGCAAAGACGACCCCTGGCGTCACGCCGGATTGCGCGGGAAGCGGGAAGACCCGCAAGTCGTTCAGGTCAGGAGCCGGATTCAGCTGAAGCGCCTTGATCCAGTTCCCGATCCAACTCCCCATGAAATACAGTCCGTATTGACCGTTCCACCACCGTGTGAGCGCGGTGGAATCGGCGGCGAGGGGTTCCGAGAACCGTCCTGCGGCCAGCAGGGGAACGAGACGAGTGGCCAGGATATCCCTGACCGTTCCGGATCCCGTGGCATCCCACCGAATCGTCTTGTTCGTGAGGCCGCGGTGCATCGCGGCGCCGCCATACGTCGCGATGAAGTGCTCCGTGACATCGGAGAGTGGCCAGCCAACACCATCGCCGCTGACGATCGGCGCACTGACGCCGCTGATGTTCCCGATGTCGCTCAGCAAGGATTGGAATTGCGCCCAGGTCGTCGGCGGGGAGAGACTGTGTTGGGTGAAGAAGGACTGCCGGTACCAGAAACCGGGCTTCACCTTTCCGGTGTAAATTCCGCCATAGATCTTCGACGCGTTGGTCACCGGGCTCAGAAGCTGCGTGCCCTGAGTCGCTCCGACGGCGAAGTTCGCGGGATTGACGAGATCCGTGACGTCGACGGCGTCACCGGTTGGCCCGTGCTCCCGGATGAAGGAAGAAACCATGAAGATGAGATCAGCGGGAGCCCGGTGCGCCGGGAATTGGGTCAAAAGGAGAGGCCGCAGGTCTTCCTGTCTAACGTTCGAATAGGACACGGTGATTCCCGTATTTTTCTGGAACTTATCCAATATGGGCAGGAACGCCTGCATCTCCGCGCCCGCCCAGGGACCGATTACCGCCAAGGTCTCTTGGGCTGCCGGCCTCGGCGCTGCGAGGTATCCAATCCCGCTCCCGGCCAAAAGGCCGACGATGAGAAGCACGATAGCGATCATCCAGGACGTCCCGGCACGTTTCGGGACATAGTCCGCGGCTCCACTCGAGGGTTGACTCGGTTGCCCCACTCCTCACACCCCGCGCCGCGGAAAGCGGTCATCCGGTATAGCCTTTTTCCTTGCTCGGCGTGAGAGCGGATGACATCGGCCGCGGACCTTGTCACATCGGCAGAGTGATTCGCTATCCCGGGAGCGCCAGGTTCGCGTAGAGCCGTAGGTGGTCTCGCAAATACCGTGTGATCAGGAACTCACGCCGTACCTTTTCCCGACCCGCCCGCCCCATTTCCCCACGGCGTGTCGGGTCCTTCAGGAGCTCGACCGTCCGTCCGGCAGCGTCCGGCACAGAGGACACGAGGAACCCGTGCTGACCATTTTCAATCTGAATGCGGATTCCTCCCACGTCTCCTCCGACGACCGGGACCCCTTTCCAGAGGGATTCGCTTACAATTAGCCCAAATCCCTCTCGGAGGGACTTCGCGAGGGCCACGTCCGTCTCGCGCTGAAGCACATTCACCTCAAGCGCGCCGACCCCGCGCAAGTCCGTGAGGAAGTGGATGTCGGGATCGTCGCCCGCATGACGTGCCGTCCGCTCGAACCACAACCAGCCTTCGGGGTCGTCTTTGGCCATGGAGCCAATCATCAACAGCTGGACCTCAGGGAGGGATCGCTTTACCAAGCGATACGCGTCGATGACCCCGAGCGGGTCCTTCCACGGATCGAAGCGGCCCACCTGACTGATCACCGGCCGGGTCGGGTCGAACTCGAACCGAGAGAGGATCGCCTTCCGTTCACTCTCGCTGACGTCTCGATTCTTCGGACTCAGCGGATCGATCGCGGGCGGCGCCACAACCAACTTGCGGAATCTTACCTCGGCCGGTGCGTAGCTTGCGGCACTGAAGATTGCAGCGTCATATTTCTCCAGATACGGCTGCAGGAGTCGCAAAACGGATCGATTCGGGGTCGTGAGATCGATATGGCACCGCCAAATCCATGGAGACTTGTGTTTGACGAGGTTTACGAGTGGGGCCGGTTGCGGATCGTGGATGACGACGACGTCGAAATCGTCGTGGAAGTCGGCGGCATTCGCCTCGTTTACCTTGCGATAAGCCGATTCCATCTCGGGAGTCAGGCCCGCGGGCGCGCCTTGGAGCGCGTTGTGAATCGCCTTCGTGGCATCGAAGAAAGGATTCGTTCCGGAGAGGACGTACCAGTGTACGTCCAATCCAAGGTCCTTCATGAGAGGGATGATGCTGTGCAGGAGTTCGGCGACACCTCCGCCGTAGGAGGTCGCATTCACATGTGCAATCCGTTTCCCTCTCAACGATTTCGAAAGGGATTGGAGTTCCTCGTAGGCCGCCGGCTCGATGATTGAACGGTAGTCCGCGAAGTGCTTCGACCCAACCGCGACCTCCTCCATTCCGAAGCCTCAGGAGGCGGAAGGTCGCGGGGTTCATTAGATGTTCCGCACCGGATCCGGGCCAACGCTCGTCCGGATTGGACCGAGTGCGCGTTCCGGCGGACGCGGGCCGTCCCCATCCTAGGATTCGGACTTCTCGAACCAGATTTCGATCCGGTATCCGTCGAGATCTCGGGCGAACAGATAGGGTTCTCCAGGGACGAACTCGCCGCTTTCGAGGACCGAACCCCCCGCTTGCCGAACGGCTTCCGCGGCAGCTTCGATGTCTTCCGGATCCATGAGACGGAACCCGAAATGGGTGACGCCTTCCATCTTGCCGACCTTCCGTCCGTTCTCCTCGAACACGATCACGTCGTAGCTACCGGGCGTCTGTGCTTGAATCATTCCGGGTTCGCGGTACGTCGCCCGGACGCCCAGAACTCGCTCGTAGAATTGGAAGGAACGGTCCGCATTGGCGACGGCCAGCCCGATGTGTGTCAACCCGTACGTACGGATCACCGAGACACCGCCGAAACGAACCCGCGCCCCATACTTAAAACGGCACCACGGACGCCGCCTTCGTGGACGTCATCACGGCACCGTTAAGTAGGCTCGGCCGCTTAGCGCCGATCGACGGAATGGCCGACGAACCCGGCGAGGAAGAACAGAAGAAACGTCCGTCACCTCCGCCGGTCGAGTTCTTGAAGCCCGGGGAGACGCAGGGGCCTCTGCCTCCCAGGGACCAACTTCCGGCCGCCTGGGTGCCGCGTCCGGAGGAATACCAGCGACCCACTTCATGGGCCCCGCCCCCGGCCGGTGCGCCGCGGGCTCCCTCCAATCTGCCGAAGATCGCGGGGGTCCTCCTCATCGTCTCCGCGGTCGTTGGCATGTCGGGGGCCATCTACAATGCGGTCACCTTGCCTTCCGTGGCCGAATATACGAACTTCACGCAGGGCAACTCCCCTACGACCGTCGCCCTCCTCCAGATCTGCGGTCTCATCTCGATCTGGTCTCAGGGGCTCGCCTTCCTCGGCGGGGTGATGGCCTTCCAACGGATGAATTGGAAACTCACCCTGGTGTGCGCGATCTTCTCCTTGGCGACCCTCGGGTTCTTTTACGTCGAAGGATCCCTCATCGGATTGATCGGACTGATCGTCACGATTCGCGCCCGCCCCTACTTCCTCACGTGACCGGCGGCGTAACGGCCCGCAGCGCCTGGACGAAGCGCTCGTTGTCGTCTGGGCTGTTGTAGAAGTACGGCGACACCCGGAGCCGATCGTGGCGATAGTCGACGATGAACTTCTTCGAGGCCAGAGCCCTCACGGCCTGCGGTGGGTCCCGCATCTGGATCGCCACGATTCCCGCCCGCTCGGCAGGCGAGTCGGGCGTCTTGAGTACATACCCTGCGTCGGAAAGGCGCTCGATGACGTCCGTCACGAGCTCCGAGGTCCTCTTCCGAAGCCGGTCCACTCCAATCTCGAGGACGATGTCCAGGCCCGTATTTGCCGCGTATACGGCCGCATTCGCCGTCGTCCCGAGCTCGAACCGGCGGGCACCGTCGTGGAACTCGAACACCTTCGGATCGAAGTCGAACATGCGGGCGTTTCCGAACCAACCGGCGATCGTCGGCCGAAGCGTCTCCGCCAGGGACCCCCGGACGTAGAGGAACGCGATCCCGGTCCCGCCGAGGAGCCACTTGAGCCCGCCCGTCACGAGCACGTCGATGTCCGCCGCGTGCACGTCCGTCGGCAATTGGCCGGTCGCCTGGTAGGCATCGATCAGGGCGAGGGCTCCGTGACCGTGGGCGACCTTCGCGATCGCGCGGATGTCCTGGACCGCGCCGCTCGTGTAATAGACATGAGAGGTCGCGACGAGGGCGGTGCGGTCGTCCGCGGCCGATTCGAAGAGCTCCGGCGACACGCGAATCCCATCCGTGGACGGCACGAAAACACGCTCCGCAGCGGGCTTCACCGCCCATTGATACGAGAGCGTCGGGAATTCCAGATCCGAGAGGACGACCCGGGGACGTTCGGCGTAGTCCAGGGCACTCGCGACGGCGGACAACGCGACGGACACGCTCGGGGCGAGGGCGATCTCCTCGCGTCGGGCGCCGAGGACGCGGGCGACTTTTCCGCGCAAGGAGTCCAGGGCGTCGACCCACAGTTCGTACCAGGCGGACGCCCCCAGGGCTTCCCATTCGTCCAGGAATCGCTCTTGGGCGGCCCGAACCCGGGAGGCGAGGGGTGCGAGGGAGCACGTGTTCAGGTACGTCATCGTCCGGAACGTCGGGAACTCGTCCCTCCACGCGCTCCAATCCATGCGAGCCGGCACGCGGCACGGAGAAAAAAGGATTGGGGCATGAACGCGGCGGGGGCCCCATGGGCCGGTGTGGAGTCGGCGCCTCAGGCGCGCGACCGAGATCGCCCGCGGACCAAGAATCGGCAGACGGGATCGCCAGCGACGACCCGGTGGGACGTCTCTACATCCGCGCCAAGCAGATTCTGGAACATCTCCCGTTCGACTCGGCAGGCTTCCGGATAGGTCTCCGCGACGGCCATGATCGGGCAGTTGTGCTCGAACATCTCGACCACATTGCGACCGGCGTGGCCGACCTCCGCCATGTAGCCTCCCTCGTCCCGGATCTTCACCAACTCGGCGACCTTCTCCTTCAGGCTACCGTCTGGCACGCGGTTCCGGTTCGCGTCCAGGACCTCCTGGGCCCGCTGCCGCAGGAGCCGGACAATGGCCTCCCGCCCGATCTTCTCTTCGATGAACCGCAGGGCGCACAGGGTCATGTGGGTGTACGCCTCCGGGAACAGGCTGGCGGATCCCGCGCTGAGGGCGAAGAAGGCCCGGGGCCGTCCGCGGCCCCCCGGTCGGGATGATCGTTCCACGAGGCCCTTCGTCTCCAGGACGGTCAGGTGTTTCAAGGTCGCCATCTTGGAGATGTGGACCGACGCCGCGAGGTCGGTCAGGGAGACGGCGCCCTCCTTCTTGAGCGTCAGGAGAATCTGCTTCTTCGTTGACGAAAACCCGACTTCGAGTCCACCGGAGGAGACTTCGGCGCGATCAGCCATCGTCTGCCCCCCAGAGCCCCGTGATATCATATACCTGTGCGTTTACAAAATCGACCCACGGTGCTTTCACTCCATGAGGACACCGTAGACGAATCCCCGTTCGAACGCCCGATCAGGTCTCGGGCGGGGGAGGCGGTGGAGGCATCGACGAGGTTTTGCCCCTCCGGCGTCTCACGAACAGGAAGATGAGGAGGATCGCCGCGACGACCGCGATCCCACCGACGAGCGCAATGAGGGTGCCGTTCGGCCCGGCGGGGGAGCTCGGAAGCTGAAGGTCCGCCTGTACGTCCGTCGTGACGGTCGGATCGTGGATCACGGAGGCCCCACCTCGGAAGCTGAGCCCGGCGAGTAGGACGAAACCGACGAACCGGTTTCCATTCTCACCAACCGCGGCGAAGCGGAGTCCTGCGACGATTTCCCCGTACACGGGACGAGTCGGATTGCCGTCCACGGTGCTGGTGCCGACCCAGAGGTATCGGCCGATGCGGGTCAGATTGGCTCCGAAGTCCACATTGGGTGTCGCCAGCCGACGGGCCGTCGCATAGTTCCCCGTGGTCTCATTCGCGGTCTCCGCCCGGATCGTGCTGTTGAACTGGGCCGATCCCGATTCGTGCATCGGACCCAATACGTGGTTCTCAAGCCACTGATCCGCAAGCGCCGCGGGAATGAAGTTCCCGACGATCGCACCGATTTCAAGGAGGAGTCTGCGAGCGACGCCCGCGCCGTTCCCGGCCGCATAGGTCCAGCCCTCGATGTCCTGGTCCCACTTGAGATCGTAATGGACGGCCTTTCCGCTCACGAGGAGGTCCGCCGCGCGGGTGACCGTCGTGATCGTGTTCCCGCCGGAGATCGTGACGTTCCACCTGGGCACGGTCACGTTCGTGACCTGCTGGGCGGAGGCGTTTAGGTGGAACGTGAAGTGGACGAGCGGCAGGACGCCCGCCACGCTGCCGGTGTAGTTCGCCACGGCGGAATAGGACAGGTTCGTGGCGCTCAAGTCGAAGGTCCAGGTGCGATATCCGGTCCCGTTCGTCCGGGCGATGGGCCCGGCGGTCCAATTCGTATTGAGGTCGACCTTCTTGTACAGGACGTCGCCCGCCCGGTTGATGTAGTTCGAGAACCGGTTCGTCGTACCGTTGTAGACACGGGCATAGTCGGCAATGCCGTTCCCGTTGTTGTCCCGGAACTCCACGATGGAGTCGAGTTTCATGGCATACAGGGTGTAGATCTTGATCGCTCGGTTATCGAGGAGGGTGCGGCCCTGCGAGTCGACCACATGGGCGACGCCCAGATACCGGGCCTTGATCGCAACGACGTAGATGTTGTTCGGGTTCGCGGTGGTCCCGTACACGATGCCGAACGCGGCATCCGACCCGAACCGGACGAAGACGTGGTCCCCTCCGCCCAAGGCGGCGGTGGCCCCTCGCTCCTCCATGAGTTGATCGTTCACGTACGTGGCCGCCTGGGTCGAGGGACTCGCAAAGACGGCCGCGAGGCCGGTCACGATGAGGCACAAGGCAACGAGGATCGCCTTCGTGTGCATGGGGACAGTGCTCCGCTCCGGTCCCCGCCTCGCGGGTGACCTCTTGAATCCTTCGGTGCGAAATTCATTCTCGATTTCGTGCGCGCTTAAGGGGGACTGGTCGCGGCAAGCCCCATCCGGCGGGATCGAGACACGACCGGCGAAAACGTTCTTACAGGCCGGCCCATTCGGGCACCCGTGCAGCGACGTCCACTCGGCCGGACGGGCCTCGACGTGTCCGAGATAGGCTTCGGCGCGTGGGCGATCGGCGGGAATGCGCACGGGAATTCGTATGGTCCCACGAAGGACACGGAATCCATCGAGGCGGTCCGCAGGGCCGTTGACCTCGGAGTCAACTTCTTCGACACCGCCGACGTGTACGGCTGGGGCCACAGTGAGGAAGTCCTCGGACAAGCCCTCGAAGGCCGCCGGGAAGAGGTGTTCCTGGCGACGAAGGTCGGCGGAGACTTTTACCGCGGAGGCGTTCGGATGAACTTCGACCCGGGCTACCTCGCGTTCGCCTTGGATCGATCCTTGCAACGACTCCGCACGGACCACGTGGACCTCTATCAGTTGCACAACCCGCCCGCGGAATTGATGACGGACCCGACCACGTACGAGGTCCTCGACGCACTGAAAGGGGAGCACAAGATCGACCACTACGGGGTTTCCGTCCACGAGCCCGTCGAGGCGCTTCTGTGTCTCGAGGCCGGGAAACCGGAGACGCTCCAGATCCCGTTTAGCCTGTTGCGTCAAGAATGGATCGAGGAGGTCCTCCCGCAGGCTCGGCGGGCGGGCGTCGGAATCATCGCCCGCGAGCCCTTGGGGAACGGCTTCCTCACCGGACGCATCCATCCAAATGCGACGTTTCCAACGGGGGACATCCGCCATCATTGGCCCCCGTCGATGATCGCGGGCCGGAGTGCCGTCGCAGAACGACTCTCTTTCCTCGTGAAGCCAAACCGGACGATGGCCCAGGCCGCGTTGCGCTTCGTCCTGGCCTTTCCCGAGACGTCGCTCGCGATCCCCGGCGCGAAGACGGATGCGCAGGTCGATGAGAACGTCGGCGCGGCGGACGCCCCTCCGCTCACGGATTCGGAAATCAAAGAATCCCGGGCGCTGTACGCGAAGGACTTCGGGTTCTAGGGAGCGACTGAAACCTTTTAGCCAACCCATCGTTTAGCGTCACTGGAGAAAACACGGATGTGGGCCCGTCCGGATCTTCTCGCCGAGCTGAAAGGGCTCGGACTTCTCCGGAGCCCGGCACTCGAACGGTCCTTCCTCCACGTCCGGCAGGAGTCCTTTCTCCCGGACGCATTCGGAACGCTCGCGTACGCAGACATGCCACTCCCGGTCCATGTATCGCCCAGTCCGCCCACGATGCCGTCGGCCCGGTGTCTGATCGCCGCCCTCGACTTGCTGGAGCCGTTCTCCGACCTCCGGGTCCTAATCGCCGGCTGTCGCGGCGGCTATCCCGGGGCCCTGCTCGCCGAGATTGTCGGACCGGACCGGGTCGTCGTCGTGGAGACGGATGAGGAACGGCGCACACGGGCGTCGCGGCGACTCCAGGCCGCCGGGTTCGAGGCCGTCCGCGTGCTTCCGGCCCTGCCGCCGGAGACGTTCGACCGGATTCTCGTCCTCGACGCGACCCCGCCGCGACAACTGGTCCCCCTGCTCGCGGACCCGGCATTCCTGATCGCCCGCGGTCGAGGCGTGCACGACCTTGCCTTCGTGAAGCTCGTTCGACAGGGGGGCGAGACGGTCCAGATGACGTTCACCGAGGCGCCCTCCGACGTGATGGCAGGATCCGCGCGCTCAGGTGACATCGGTCCGGTCGACTTCGGCCGGCTGTTCGCCGTGGAAGACCTCCTGGCCCACGCCTGGGAAGGCCGCGTCACGGGCCATTACGACCAGCATTTCCGCGACATCGTGGACGAGACGTTCGCGCAAGGCCCCCTCGACCCGAGCGCGTTCGACCAGGCAGAGGAGCCGTGCAAGGACGCGGCTCGGCGCGCGTTCCAGGCGGCGTACATCCTCCAGAGTGCCGGGGAGTTGGAGCGGGCCGCGGACGCCTACGAAAGGTCGATCCGGCTCGAGGCGACCGCGGAGGCGCACACGTTCCACGGATGGGCCCTCAGTTTCATGGGTCGCTACGACGCCGCGATCGAGGAGTGCAAGCGCGCGATCGAAGTGGACCCTTCGTTCGGGAATCCGTACAACGATATCGGGGCGTATCTGATCGAGCTCGAACGCCTCGATGAAGCGATCCCCTGGCTCGAGCGGGCGATCTCTGCGCCTCGATATTGCTGCTACTTCTACGCCCACACGAACCTGGCGCGGGTGTACCTCCAGAAAGGCCTTCGCGAGAAAGCGCGAAGGGCCCTGCGTCAAGCCCTCGACGTGAACCCCGAATACGAACCCGCCCAGGAACTCCTGCGGCGGATTGAACGGGAAAGCGGCTATTTCGGCTGAAGGCCGAGGACCGCGTCCCGAAAGACGGTGAAATCGTCGTCCGAGAGCGTCGCGTCCGGGCCCTTCGAAACGAGGAATTCCGCGGGACCTTGGTCCGTCGTCAGGAATAGGCGGTCTTCCGTCCTCCGGTTTCCGACCGCGTCCTCCGCGGGCCGTACCGTGTGCGACACCTCACGGACCGCCCTTCGTTCGATCGCTTGGTGGACCGCATAGCCCTGGAATTGTTTCACGTTCCAGGCGCCGTGAACCTCGAGATGGGCCCGCAGCTCCAGGAGACGGTCGTCGGTCACGAGGAGGGTGCCTCCCTGGACCGGGAGGACGATCAAAGGCCGCTCGTCCGGGTCGAGGTGATAGGCAAAGAGGGAGAGCCGATACGGATCGCGTTTCGCCGAGCGCGCGAGGCCGAGGAACGCCGTGTCGTCGAAGGCATCCGCATCGCGCATCGATGCGGCGAAGGATCTCCCGGAAGATGAACGTTCGCGGGAAACGGGCACCCTTAAGAGAACCGCCTTCATGGTGCCGCCGGCTGTGTCACCGACGAAGCTCGACGAGGCAAAGGCTGCCCTGGAACGCGGCGCGTTCGACGAAGCGCTTCGCCTGATCGAAGTCGCAAACGCCGAGACTCCGGACGACACGGAAACCCGGGAGCTCTATGCTGTCACCCACCTCGCCAAGGCGATTCGCCTCTCGGAGGAAGCCCGAAAAGCGCGCCAAGCGGCGTTGGGACAACGAAAAATCGAGTACGAGGAAGAGTTCCAGGACGACCCTCAGGTATCTCAGACCTTTGACGAGGCCCTCGCGGCGATCGAGGACGTCCTCCGGGTCGAGCCGACCCATTGGAAAGCCCGAATGCTGAAGGCCTCCCTCCTGTTCCGCCGAGACCGGGAGTCCGGGCGACCGCAGGCCCTCGCAATCTTGCACGCGCTGGCCGTCGCGGAGCCGACGAACAAGCAAGTGCCGTTCGCGATCCGAAAGATCGAACGACCGTGCGAACGATGTGGCGACACCGGTTTCTGCCCGCCCTGCAAGGGTCGTGGTCACCGTCAGTTCCTCGGCCTCGACCGAAAGTGCGAGCGGTGTTATGGCCGCGGCATCTGCCCGGCCTGCGGCGTCCTCTAGTCACTCCTCGTCATCGTCGAGGTCCGCGAGGGCGGGATCCTTGCCCTCGATCCATTCCACGCGGTCCGCCCGGCCGATCTCGCCGCACGAGAGGCACTCCCAGCCTAGGGCGTAGTCCTCGAACATCACGAGCCCTCTCTCCTCCTTGGAGCATTTCGGACACGGGCCGGTCACGTAGCCGCTGACTCGGAACACCCGGATGACGACCTCAGACATGGACGTCATCCTCGAGTCTCATTCGTCGGCCGACTCGTCCCTCCCGGTCGGGGAGACATACCAGTCCGGAACGCCTTGGTCGCCGCCGAGGTCGCACTTCGGGCAGACGTAGTCGAGGATCGGATAGTTTCCGTGGGCGTGTTGGACGAAGAAGACCTTGTCGGAGCCGCACTTCTCGCACTTCTGCGGGTCTCCCCCGATGTTCTTCCGGCTGAACACGGAGCGCACGACGACTCCGGGCGAAGATAAAGTTGCCGGTCTGCGCAAGTTCTATGCGAATCCGTGCGCTCGCCCCGCCATGTTCCTTCGATTTGCTCGATTCCGTTTCCGAGAGGGCAAGGAGGCCGAGGGACTCCGAATCCTCCGAGGCCATGCCAAAGCAATCCGGGCATCGCCGGGTTGCCGCGATGCCTGGCTCGGCCAAGGTCAACATCCGGCGACGGAGTGCGTGGTAATCGCCCTGTTCGAGGACGAAGACTCCCTTCGACGCCTCGAAGGCCGACTCCGATCGGACCCGACAAGAGGAGGCGATTTCTTCGCTCTCTTGCCCCTGACGACGCAGCCGCCGGAAGTCGTCCCGTACGAAGTCCAGGACCTCGGATAACGTACGGAGAACCTTTTTCGGTGGGAGGCCCATCGCGTCCCGGGGAGCGAACGTGGCGATTGCCTTCTCCGTGCTCGATCGGCAGCTGACCCGGGACATCCGCCAACTGCACGACTACCTGTGGGATTCGACCTGGACCGGCAACGAGTCCAAGCTTCAGACGAGCCTCATGAAAGGGGCGAGCTCCCTCGATACGTTCATCCATGCGGGCGGACGACTTCGCAAGAACGCGGAGGCCCTGGCGAAACCTTGGAATCGGGAACATCAAGGGAGCTCCCTTTTCGAACTCCTCGATGACGCATTGGGACTGACTGCGGCGACCGAGCTGGTCCGGACGGGAAAGGCTCACGAAGCCGTCATGCGAGCGCAGGGCGTCGTCGAGAGCACGAGCATCGGGGTCTGTTCGGAGGCGGGCCATTTCGAGATCGTGGAGGAATGGGAGGCCCACAAAGTCGACTTCCATACGTACACTGCGAGAATCGCCGCCGTCCTTGAGGCGAAACTGATTCCGCAAGCGACTCAGTTCCGACGCGTGATCAACGCCGTCCACAACTTCGGGAGCGAGTGGGACGGCTCGGCCTCGAAGGACGAGCAGAGACTCGCAGCGCGATCCGCGATCGAAAGCGCCGCGTGGTGCGTGAGCCGGAGCGTCGGAATCCGGACGATGTTCGGCGCGTCGCCGAAGGTGTCCGAGAAGGACTTCGGCATCATCTTAAACCTCATCGTGAACCGGCTCTAGCGACGATAGCTGGCGCCTCGGAGACCCGTAGACCCATCGTCCTCCTTAAGACGGTCGAGCTCTTTCGGGACCGAGCCTGCGGGTGGGATTCGATGCGAGCAACAAAGCCCATCGTGATCAAGATTGGCGAGACCCGGATCGACCGAGAGGGGATCAAGCAAATGCTCGCCGCTCTCGGCGTGTCCAAGGAAGGATCGACGCGGTTCGAAAAGGCGCCGGACACCGGAGAGACGCTCATCGAGCTCGCCGGTCGGATCTGTTACGAATCGTTCGAAATTGGATTGAACCCGAACGTCACGAAAATTCGGCTCGACCCGAAAGACTATTTTGAAAACCTGTTGCGGAAAGGCGACGGGAGCGTCGCGGAACACGGCCTGGTCAATTTCGTCATGATCGGTGTCTCTCGTGTGATGACGCACGAGCTGGTTCGGCACCGAGTCGGCGTGGCGGTGAGCCAAGAATCCCTTCGATACGTACGGCCCAAGGAGGTGAACTTCTGGATCCCGGACGAGCTCAGCCCCAAGCAGGCCGAAGCGATGAGGGCCGCGGTGGAACAGTCTGAAGAGGCCTACCGCGCGCTCGAGGGAAGCATTCCCTGGGACAAGATGACGATGGACGAGAAAAAACGATTGACCTCGGCCCTTCGCCGTATTCTCCCGGACGGACTTGCGACGAACGTCATCTGGAGCGCGAACCATCGAACGTTGCGGTGGGTGATCGAGATGAGGACGGATCCCGCGGCGGAAGTGGAGATCCGGATGGTGTTCGATCAGGTCGCGCAGATTTGCAAACGCGACTATCCCAACATCTATCAGGATTTCCAACGGAAAGAATTGCCAGACGGGACCGGTTCGTGGCGTCCCACCTTGCGGTCCAAAGTCTAGGCCGACGCCGGGTCAAAGCCAGCGAAACAAGACCTTCCAGAACTCGGCCTTCTCGGGTTTCTTCACGCCCGCGAGGACCGTTTGTAGAACATGCTTCTTTTGGGCGTCCACGGTCTCGTATCCCGCCGACATCGCATCATAGGGAGAAAGGCGTTCGAGCAGCGTCCTCTCGACGAGGATGGCTTGTCCTTCCCCGACGACCTCGTCTTTGAATTTCACGACGAGACGGTTCCCGGGAACGAGCGCGATCCGGTCGTGTTCCTGCGGTGTGAGGTAGGTCTGGTAGACGTATTGTTTGCGAATTTTCTCCTCTGCACCCGGATACACGATCACGATCGTCTTGGGTGGCGCCGCGTTCGGTGGGATCATGGACGCGTCCGCGGACGAATCCCCGAGCGGAGATGAAGCTTTCTCTCGTCAGAGCGCGGCGAGCACTTCGTCCGTGTGGCCTTCGACGTGGACCTTGGGCCAGACTCGAGTGATTTTGCCATTCTCGTCAATGAGGAAGGTCGTGCGTTCGATCCCGAAATGTTGGCGACCGTACAGGTTCTTCTTTTTCCAGACGCCGTAGGCCTCCGTCACCTTGCCCTCGTCGTCGCTCAACAGCGGGAAGTTCAGATGGTACTTGTCGCGGAACTTGCCGTGGCTCGCGGCGTCGTCCCGACTGACTCCGAGGACGACCGCTCCCTTCGAGGTCACGCGACCGAGGTTGTCTCGGAAGCTGCACGCTTCCTTCGTGCATCCCGGCGTGTCGTCCTTCGGGTAAAAATACAGGACGACCTTCTTCCCTCGGAAGTCCTTCAGGGACATCCGCCGTCCGTCGTCGGATCGCAACGCGAAGTCGGGGGCCGTTTCGCCAACCGCGAGCATCGAGATTCCTCGCATCGTGCAAGCGTCGGTCCGGCATAACGTCACCGATTCCGCTGGTGACCGGGGTCTCTCCTGTCATTGCGGCGCTTCAGGCAGTATAGTATCAAGTCTGGTATTTCTCGTCGCATCCTTTATGTAAACGTACCAAGTTTGTTTGCATCAGCCCTCCCAGCCGCAGGTGCAATTAGGGACTCCATGGCCCGCAAGGCGAGTTCTAGTAAGCCGCCGGCCCCCAAGTCGGGGTTCCGACCAACGTTGGAGAGGCTGAAGCCGTCGAAGCCGATCCAGGCGTCCGAGGCCGCCTCCGCCCAACAGGGCATGCTGCAACTCACGTTCGCGCGGCACGCCCACGGATACGGATTCCTAGCCGCCTTCGCGTTCGCGTTCAACGTGATTCTCCTCGTGTTTTTTGCGGCCCAGCCCTCACCGATTACCGGACTTCGGCTCGACCACATCCTCTGGCTTCTTCCGGCGGTCGCTGGCGCCCTGACTTCCTGGGATGCCGTACGCCTGAAACGGGAACCCTATCGACGTCACTACGTATCCAGCCACTTCGCAAGCTCCTGCGTGGGAATGGTCCTCTTCTTCGTCGTTGCGTTTGCAATCATCCTTGCGATGCAGAAGATCCTGCCAGACTGGCTCATCCCCTTCATTTACCCGCTTTCGGCCGCGGGCGTGCCGCTCACGATTGTTTCCATTGGCATGACATGGCAAGGCCTCAGTGGTCGAAAGGTGGCTAGCTTCGGGTTGGCCTTGTTCCTCCCTGTTCTCATGGTCTTCTTGACACTCTTCGATCCCAATCTCTCTATATTGACAATCGATGGTCGAAACCTCTACACCTTCACGTACCTCATCGGGGCGCTCACGACGGAGATCTCCGGATCCCTTCTCCATATCATCGCGTCCTCGACCTCCGTGTACCAGCGGGAAATCCTGAAGGCCGACAACTCGAAGGTCGCCATGGTCCAGCAGGACTACCAGAAGAAACGGGAGGCCTTGGACTACAAGGAGCGGGCCCTCCGCGGCCGGGAGGCCCACCTGGAAGCCTTGCAGCAGGAGCTCGAGGACCAGGCGAAGGACCTGAAGACGAAACTCGCCGAGGTCACTACCCGCGAGGTCTCCATCGAGAAAGGGAGCACCCAATTGAGGGACCTGGACCGCAAGGTCGCGTCCGCCCGGGCGGAGATCGAGGCGAAGGCGGAAGAGATCCGCCTCCGGGACAGCGACCTGGCCACCCTGAAGACGGAGTTGGAGAAGACCCGACAGGCCGTGAGCACGCGGGAGGCTTCCTTGGCGGAACGGGAGAAGGAAGTGAAAAGGGCGTCCATCGAGCTCACCTCGAAGGTCCGGGGCTCGGAGACGAAGCTCAAGTCCATCGAAGAGCGCGAGGCCCGGCTGCTGGAGCACGAGAAGACGTTCGACTCGACCCGTACGACCCTCCTGAAGAAGGAGAAGGAATTGCAGTTGAAGGACTCCGAAATCCGCATGAAATCGGAGCGGCTCGGGGGCACGACCTCTGCGGCGGAGGCGACCCGGATCCGAGAGCTGAAAGAATGGGAGTCCAAGATCCTCGCCAAGGAGAAGGAGGTCGGCAAGCAGGAGGTCGACCTCAGGACGCTCGAGAGCCAACTCCGCGAACGGTACGAGAACGCGACGCGGATCGACAAGCAGTTCCAAGGTCAACGCCGGATGTACGAGGATCGCGAGACCGAGTTCGTCTCTCGAGAGAAGGCGATCGCCGACCAGGAGGCCACCTTGCGTCAGCGGGCGTCGGAGGTCAACCGCCAGGCGGCCGCCGTGGAGGAAGCGCAGAAGGCCCTCGATGATAAGACGAAGAAGTACTCGGAACTCTTCAAAGACGCGAAGATGAAGGAAGCCGCCGTGGGCTCGAACGCGGAAGACATTCGGCGGCAGAAAGAGACGCTCAGCACGCGGGAGAAGAAACTGTCCGACATGCAGGCGAACCTCCAAGCCGAGATCAAGAGGTTGAATGAGGAAAATCGGAACCTCCTCGAGCGGGCGAAGGAATTGGAGGAACGCGAATCGGACGTCCAACTTAAAGCCCTCGAACTCGAGACGAAGACGCATGAGGGTCGTTCGGGCGGATCGACGCCGGGTATGCGCGACCTCGACCGCGACGCACAACTCGAGGCGTGGGAACAGCGGCTGCGCGATCGCGAGGAAGAGTTCAAACGCCGCACGTATCAGAAAGAGAAGGAGATGGAGATGCGGGAGGGCGCCGTGAAGGCCCGCATCACGACCGCAGCGGGCGCCGTGGAGGCCGAGGAAGCGATCGCCATCGAGAAGAAGGCGGCGCGCGTGAAGACGGGAACGCCGCGGCTGGATGACCTCCTCTATGGAGGAATCCCATTCAATTCCAACGTGCTCTTCGTCGGACCCGCGTTCGTCGGGAAGGAAGTTGCCCTCCTGAACTTCATCGCGGAAGGCCTGAAGAAAGGGATCCCCGTCATCATCATCACGACGACGAAACTCCCGATCGACGTGGCGAAGGACATCGCCCCCATCCTCCCGACCTTCGTCGAATACGACCAGCTCGGTCTCGTGCGGTGGATCGATTGCACGTCACCAATGGCCTCGGGGAAGCCGGTGAAAGAAAAGAATGTCTGGCGTGTGAACGGGCCGACGGACTTCGACAACATCTACCAAGTCGTCAATCAACTTGATGAGGAATTCAAGAAGAAATATCCCTACTTCCGGCTCGCGTATCTCACCCTCAGCTCCTCGATCACCCAAGCGGACGAGCGGGACGCGATGAACTTCTTCCAGCGGCTCGTGAACCGGCTGCGGCAAACGAAAGCCGTGTCCGCGATCGCGCTCGAGCGGGGCATGCACAACGACCAAACCCTCGAGGCGATGGAGCACATGGTCGACGGCGCGATCCACTTCAAATCGGACAAGCAGAAGACGCAGCTTCAGGTCGTTGGCTTGGGGGAAGTCCAGACCCACGACTGGGTACCCTACAAGTTCACGAACAAAGCGATCATGATCGGATCGTTCCAGCTCGAACGCATTCGCTGACGTCGGACATTCGGACCCTCGGAAGTTTTTTTGAACCAGAGCGAGATGCCTACTCCGGATCGGGCCTTGAGATATGGAACGCGGATGCACGGTTCACAAACTCGTTGCGGACATCGCCCTCTTCTCCGGGCGCAGGGTCCTCCTTGTGAAATATCGCGACGTGGCTCGATACGATGGCCAAAGAGGATGGTTCCTCCCGGACGATTTCCTCGTTCACGAGGAGCACCCGCAAGACGCCGCGAAACGGATTGCTCGGGAGCAAACCGGGGTCGAGCTCGAGGACGCCCGTTTGAGCCACATTGAGTCCTTCGGGAATGGGGCTTGGCATCTCATCTTCCACTATCGAGCCGACTTGCCGACGCCGACCGTCAAACCGGGGCCGAATATTGCGGCGACCGAGTGGTTCGAACGGAGGAAGCTTCCGACTCGTTCCGAGTTTGCGCACGAGGGCTGGGCAATCGACGTTCTCAAATCGATGGGGCCATAGTTCCACTCTTCGAACTAGCGCCCGCGCAGACGCTGTGCCGAGAGGACGCCCGCAATGACCATGGCGCCTCCCACCGCGGTCGCCGGCGTAAGCGGTTCCCCGAGGATCGCGATGCCACCAAGGACGGCGACCAGGGTGCTCGCATAAATGTAGGCGGCCGCCGACGCCGCTGGCAGCCGGGCGAGGGCGCGAAACCAAATCACGTACCCGAGAAAGGTGGGGAACACGGCCAAGAACACGACGGGCACCCACCCGTCGACACCCATCGACTGCAAGTCGCTGATGAAGGCCGGGGCCGTGACGGCGATCAACGGGAGGAGCAAGGCGGTACCAATCAGCAGGGTCCACGCCACGAGCGTGACGGGAGGATAGCGGCCGAGGTACCGCTTCCCGAAGACGGCGTACAAGGCGGAGAACACGGCGGACGGGATCACCGCGAGCGCACCCTCGGACGCCTGGAAACGAAACTGGCTTTCCGGTCGGGCGAGGAAGATCATTACCCCGAGTCCCGCGAACGCGAGGGCGATTCCCTGAACCTGGAATCGCTGGAGGCGTTCCCGAAGGAGGGAGGCGGCGAGCACCGCGATGAAGGCGGGCGTCGAGGCAATGATGAGGGCGGCCGTCCCCGCGGTGACGGACGCATCGGATTCTCCGAGGTTCAGGAAGAGGTGATAGCCGGTGAAACCGACGAACGCAAGGAGGGTGAGATAGGGCAGGTCTGCCTTCGCCGGGAAGGGTCGGAGTCGGCGGGTCGCCGTCAGGTATCCAAAAAACAGGACGTCGGCGAGGGCGAACCGCAGGAAGGTCAGTGTGATCCACGACATGTGGACCAAGGCTTGTTTGATCGCCACGAAGGCGAGTCCCCAGAACAGGACGAGGAACATCAAAGAGGCGTGGACGGCCCGATTTCCGCCGAGTCGATCCTTGGGCGTCGCCACATTCGCGAGAGCTTCACATTTGATAAAAAGCTGTGCGCGTCCATCGCCGGGGGCGCGCTAGAGTCCGCGTTATGCGCCTTCACCGGACATGGAGCAAGGAAACCGTCGCCCTCACAAGAGATACACGTTTGGAAAGTCAGGTGCCTCGGCCTTGAAGAGATTTGAGGACTCCTTGGAACCGCTGAGCCGCTGAGTCAGTTCTTTCTGGCCGCGCTCGAGCATCTCTGGGTTGTATGAGTATTGGATCCGCACGTAATTCGTCGCTCCAACGGACGTCTTGCGATTCAGGAAGCGCGCGAAGTCTTTCCAGCCGGGCGGCTGTCGAGAGAAGACGTTCGCCATCTCGACCGCGAACCGACCGCCAATGAAGAACGCTTTCCATTCGTTTACGTTCCGCTCGTCCAGGCGACCTTCCACGAGCTTCGCCACACCTTCGGCGTAAGACGGATTGATGTACTGACGGAACGCCTCCATGTTCGCCAGGGCCTCTTCCAGATTGCCCACATCCTCCGGAACCATGGCGGGTTTGGGCGGGGCGATGTACCAAGCTGCCTGGTACGCTGCGTAGCGCGCCTTTCCGTCCCCGGCTTCCTGCTCCGCGGCCCACCGGTCGATGATGAAATGCACGCGGTTGTGGGCCAGCAGATAGTCGAGAACGAGCGTGGTCTCTACCTTGTCCGCGACATCGTCCACATTCTTGTCTGCGTACTTTCCTAGATCCCTCCAGATGATTCGATGATATTCTTCCTTGAGAGCTCGAAGACCGCCTTCTCGAATGTAGACCCCCCACCGCTCCGGAGCGAGACGGAAGCTCACGTAGAACGCCACGGCTTCGGGTCCCAGCTTCAGCATGGCGGGCAATGCGGTCGCATCCTTCGCGGCTTCCACCCGAAAGGTGGACAGATTCTCCGACGTGAGATCGAAGGACCGAGCCCCCTCAAGCGAGGGCACCTGTACGTACCCCGGCACTCGGATGGTCTTGGGGTCGCAGAACTCGGGGTGAGTTGGCGCGAACTTCGACAGATCCTCCATGGCGCTCCCGATATTCGAGGCCGACTTAAGGACTTGGCTCTAATATAGGAGGCATTCGACGACGCGTCCTTCGACTGCCTTCGGCACCAGCGAATCGGGAGGCCGGAACTCGACTAGGATTGTGCTCCCCTCGACGCGGATGTCTCGAATCGCATCGCCCAGCGGACCTCCGGTTTCCTGGACAATCTTGCGAATCAATACCTGGACCGGTGCCGGGTCGGACTTCCCGACATCTCGACGCGCAACGAGTCCGTTGGCTTCCCACTCCTCGACGGGCCCCGCCAACGCCTCGCGTCCGGCGAGCTCCGGAGAGAGCCATCGTTCTTCGAGGAGTGCGATCACATCTCGGCCTTCCCATCCGCAGGTCGCGAGGGCGACCGGACACCGGGGATGGAATCGACATCCTGCGGGAGGCCAGATCGCATTCGGGACTTCGCCTCGCGGCAAGACTTTCTTGGTCCTCCGCTCTGGATCCGGGATCGGGATGGCTTGGAGCAGGGCGCGCGTGTACGGATGCTTCGGATTGGCGTAAATCGTCCGAGCAGGCCCCATCTCGACGATTCGGCCGAGGTACATGATTGCGATGCGGTCGCACATGAACTTCGCGGTCGCGAGGTCGTGCGTGATGAAGAGGTACGTAAGGTGATGCTTCGCCTTCAGCTCCATTAGGAACTCGAGCATTCGCGCACGAACGGACATGTCAAGCATCGCAACCGGCTCGTCCGCCACGATGAGCTCCGGGCGCAAAGCGAGAACGCGTCCCGCGACCACGCGTTGCTTCTGGCCTCCGCTCAGTTCGTCCGGATACTTGTCATAATAGAATGCAGGAGGTCGAAGACCGACATCGTCGAAGATCCGGTAGACGGCCTGCCGGAGGTCGGCCTCGGACTTTGGAGCGACCCGCTCACCGGTTTCCGTTGCAAGTCCATGAGTTCGTAGGACATCCGCGGTCGCCTCCCCGACGGTCATCGCGGGGCTGAGGGCCGCGTGTGCGTCCTGGTAGATCAACTGAATCCGCTCGCGAACGTGAAACAAGGTCTTCGGGTCCGGATGGGTCATGTCGTCCCCGCGGAACAGGATCCGGCCCGAGGTGGCTCGGACGAGTCCGACGAGCGTCTTCGCGATTGTAGTCTTCCCGCATCCGCTCTCGCCCACGAGGCCGAAGACCTCGCCCTCGGCGATGGAGAAGCTGACCCCGTCTACCGCGTGGACCTTCACATCGCCTCCGCCCAGGATCCGCTGAACGAAGCCCCGGAATACGGGGAAGTGTACGTGGAGGTCCTCTACATCGAGGAGGGCAGCGCTCATGACGATCGACCTAGTAGAGATGGCATGCGACCCTCCGGTGGTCCTCTCCCACGAGACGAATCTCGGGAAAGACGGCCTCGCAGACGGCCATTCGCTTTTCACATCGCGGGTAGAAAGGGCACCCCACCGACTCTCCGAGGAGGCTCGGCGGGGCTCCAGGAACGGAGTAGAGTTTCGTCGTGTCCAGATCGATCACGGATCGGAGGAGCCCTTGAGTGTAAGGATGGTACGGCTCCCGGAATAGGGGAACGGTCGCCCCCTCCTCGGCGATCCGACCCGCGTACATGACCGCCACGCGGTCCGCGAATTCGGCCACGAGGCCCAGGTTGTGCGTGATCAGGAGGACGGCCATGTCGTATTCGTGCATGATTGATTGCAGCAACTGGAGGATTTGCGCCTCCAAGATCACGTCCAACGCGGTCGTTGGCTCATCGGCGATGAGGAGGGCGGGCTTGAACAGAAGGCACAGTGCGATCATGATGCGCTGGCGCATCCCCCCGCTCAGCTCGTGGGGATACATGTTCATCCGGTCGGCTGGGACTCGTACGTCCGCGAGGACCTTCAAGGCTCGCTTCACCGCAGCTTCCGGCCTCACGTTCGGGTCGTGCGCCTGGATGGTTTCGATGAAATGGTCGCGAATCCGCATCAACGGGTTCAAACGGGTCATCGGGTCTTGGAAGATCATCGCAATATTGCGGCCCCGCAGGTCGCGCATCTCCTTCGGGGAACGGCTGGACAGGTCGATGCCGTCGAACCGCACGGTTCCCGAGATCCGAGCGTTCTCAGGAAGCAGACGCAGGATGGCACGCCCGAGTGTGCTCTTCCCGCATCCGCTCTCTCCCACGAGCCCAACGGTCGTTCCCTTCTCGATCGTCAGGTCCACGTCCGTGACCGCGTGAACGGGCCCGTCCGGCGTGTCAAAGGTCACGGAGAGGCCTTTGGCCTCGAGAAGGACCGTCAGGCTTCCACCTTCGCCTTGAAATCCTTCTTCCGCAGGAGCGGATTCAGGATGTCGTTCAACCCTTCGCCCACGAACGTGAGCGCGGTCGTCAGGATCAGGATGAACAGGCCTGGATAGAACGTGGCCCACCAGGACGCTTCGAACCGCTGCCAATTCAAGCTGATGTCGAAGCCCCAGTCCGGGATGCCCGGGGGAAGTCCGAGGCCGAGGAAGGTGAGTCCGGCCTCCGTCAGGACGGAGTCCGCCGCGTTCACACTGAAAATGACCGGTATGCTTTGTGCCACGTTCGGAAGAACATATCGGATGATGACCCTCCGGCGTGGCATCCCGAGGGCGATGGCGGCCTCCACGTACGGCTCTTGTTTTACCGCGGCGACATGGTTCCGAATCACGCGGAAATACGTGGGAATGTAGATGATGGCGATCGCGACGGAGATATTCAGGATTCCGCGACCGATGATGGCGGCGATCACGATCGCGAGCAGGAGCCCCGGAAAAGCGTAAATCGAATCCATGACGAGGACCAGGATCCGGTCCAACCGTCCGCCGACGAAACCCGAAAGAAGTCCGATTGGCAGACCGATCGCGAGCGAAATGGTCGTCGCGACCGCGATAATCGCGAGGGGCACTCGGGCGCCCCAGATGATCCGGCTCAATACGTCTTGCCCGGACCGATCGACGCCCATCACGAAACGACCGCCGGGGGGCGTTTCCGGGTCCGCCACCTTCGTATTCGGATCGAACGGCGCGAGGAACGGTGCGAAGATGGCCATGACGATGATCGCGAGGACAATCCCGATTCCGATCCAGACGATGATTCCCGCGGCTGTCCTGGACTCGCGAAGGAAGTGCGCGAACAGACGGCCTGCCGGCCGGCCGACGAAACGACCCAGGATTGTCGCGCGGCCTCTCGCATCCCCGCCGGCCATGGCCCACCTAATATCGGATGCGAGGATCCACGAACGCGTTCACGATGTCGATGAGGAGGCTGATGACGACCATCAGAATGCCGTAGTAGACGACCGCTCCTTGGATCGCGGGATAATCGCGGTAGCTGATCGCATAGAACACAAAACGGCCCATGCCTTCGAACGAGAAGACGGTCTCCGTCAAGATGGCCCCGCTGAACAACAACGCGAACGTGAGGCCCATCGTCGTGATAACCGGGACGAGGGCGTTCTTCAACGCGTGCCGGAAGAATACAGAGCGTTCCGGAATCCCCCTCGCGCGTGCCGCCTCCACGAAATCCGAGCCCATCGACTGGATCACGTTGACGCGCGTAATGCGAATGAAGAATCCCGATAGGACAATCCCGAGCGTGAGCGAAGGGAGGATCAAGTGGGCGACCGCGTCCGCAAAGCCTCGGAGATCACCGGACAAAAGGGTGTCGACCGTGTACATGCCTGTGAACCGTGGTGGCAGGTTGAGTCGTGGCGAGAAGCGACCGGACACCGGCAACCATCCGAGCCACAATCCGAAAATGAGCTTCAGGATGAGGCCGAACCAGAAGATCGGGATATTGTACGCCATGGAGGCGAAGATGCGGGTCCCGAAATCGGTGGGCCGATCGCGGCGGGTCCCGGCGAACGTGCCCAAGCCGATCCCAAACACGCTCGCCACGATCATCGAGGAAATCGTGAGCTCGAGCGTGGCGGGCATTCGATCCTGGATTTCCTGGATCACCGGTTTGCTCGACACGATGGACGTCCCCATGTTCCCGGTGAAGACGCCACGCAGGTACGTGAAATACTGGACATAGAGAGGATCGTACAGGCCCAGCTCCCGCTTGATCTGGTCGATGACCTGGGGATTCCCTTTCTCGCCGTAGATCGCGCTCACGGGGTCACCCGGCGCAACCCGAAGCAAGAGAAACGTGAACGTCAGGAGGATCAGGAGCATGGGAACCATCAGCAGGACGCGGGTGATCACGTAGGCCCGAAGCGAAGCGGACGATCCCGCCAAATGGTTCTCCTCCCTACTGATGGAGAAAGGGAGAAAAGGAAAAAAGGTTGGGGTTTCCAGTCGTCCGACTCACGAAACGCTGATCGTGAAGTATCGGAAGAACTGGATCGGGTCCAGCACGATCCCGGAAACGGTTGGCTTGAACACGACGGTCTGCTTTGTCTGCCAAAGCGGGATGTACGGCACGTCGGCAGCGAGCCCCGACTGGATGTCCCCGAACAGGCTCGCCCGTTGGGTCGGATCCGCCGTCGCGGCTTGCGCCTCGATCTTTGTGTCCATCGACGCGTTGTGGTACCAGTTCCCGAAGGACGCGCTGCCGCCCGAGGCCCAGTGGAGGAACGGGAAGACGTAGTCATCCGAGTCGAAGTAGTCGGGGAACCATCCCAGGAGGAAGACGTCGAAATCGCCCGCTCTCCACGCGGCCTTGTAGTCCGTCCACTCCCTGAGGTCCAAATTCACCGTGACCATGCCGGTCGCTTCCCACGCCCGCTTCAAGGCCTGGGCGACGAAGATCTCCGGGTCGCCGTAGTGGCTCGGGGTATACCAGAGCTTGACGACGAACTTGTTCGTGGCGCTGAAGCCGGCTTGCGTCAGCAAACTCTGAGCGGCGGCCAGGTTCGGAGAGGCACCATACGCCGTCTTGAAGGCGTCCTGATGACCGAACATCCCTTGTGGGACCAGGCTGTACAGCGGTGCGACCGTTCCCGAATAGGCGCTCGTGGAGATGTCCGTGCGGTTCGAGGCGTATGCGAGGGCCTTTCGGAGTAGCGCCCCGCTTGCATCCGAGAACACGGTGGTGTGGGGGCACTTACCCGCAGGAAGGGGACGTATCGCCGAAACGTCCGCCGCACCGCACATATTGAACACGAGGTATCGGATGACCGGACTGTCGCCCTGTTGCGTCTTCACGGCGGAGTTCGTTGCGAAGTCCGCAAAGTCCGGAGGCAGAAGGCTCCGGTACGCGACATCGATGGCACCCGTCTTCATCGCGAGCTTGAGGTCGACCGCCGTCGTGAAACGGACGATTGTCACACGCGACATCTTCGGCGGCGTCCCATAGTAGTTCGGATTCGCGGTGAGCTCGTACCGCTGGTGCGGCAGGTAGGTGCTGAGTCGGTACGGACCACTCGACACGATTACATTCGGATAGAACTTCTTTGTGTCGAAGGATTTCGGTTCGACCGGAGCCGTGATTGTGAATGCGAGAAGAGAGACGAATGGCGACCACTTTTGTCGCAATGTCACTTTCACGCTCAGAGCGTCGACGATCTGCACGCCCTGAGCTGTATAGTTTGCCCACGCGGAGTCCTTCCGGGTGGCGTTCGCGGTGTCTCCAGGAACGGTCCAATATTCCTGAGTCCCAACGACGTAGCCTAGGAGGAACGCCGGTTCGCCGTTGAGTTTGACGACTCGGTCGAGAGAATATTTCAGCACGGTCGCATTGATCGGCGTTCCATCCTCGAACTTGAGGTTCGCGCGCAGGTGGAGCGTATATGTGAGCTCGTCCGCGCTGATCCCGCCGTTCGTCAAACTTGGGACCTCCGACAGCAAGTCCGGCGTGAGGTTCGTCGTTCCTGGCACATACGTTAGGAGCATCGCCATTGTGTTTTGGATGATGTTCCCGGAGAAGTAATCGTAGGCATCCGCGGGGTCAAAGGTAATCTCGTCGTCGGTTGTGCCGACCACGAGGACCCTCGCGGGTTGCGGTGCGGTCAGGACCACGTATGCCGCGGCCCCTCCTACGAGGAGGATGACCACAATGACCACGACGATGGCAAGTAATCTCCGGCTTCCCCCGCGCACTGGTGTTGCTGGCTCAGGTGTTACCAAGTTCATCCGCCCCTTGTCCGTTACCCAACTCGGACCGCCGTTCGGCCACGGTATTCGGTGTGCGGTCTTAAGCGTTTTCCAGCGGTGACGGCGGAGTTCGTCAGATGTCCAACGTACTCTGCCTGCCGCCGGTATGGTGCAGGCGCTCGATGGCCTTCTGCACCCGGTCGCGGGAGAATTCGCGCTCCTCGCAGAGAAAGCGAAAGACGGCTCGCTCGTCCGGGGACCTTAAGGCGGGGACCGATTCGGTCGACACCGGAGGGTTCGCGAAGAAACTCCGGATCGCCTCGAGCGTCTCAGGCAACGCGGCGGACACCTCGGCTGGAGCACCTTCGAGAGATTTCCATTCCCGAATTCGTTTCACCGCGGTCTTCGGTCCGATTCCTTTCACGCCTTCGTTGAAATCCGTGCCCACGAGAATCGCGACATCGATCAGCTGGTCTCGCGTGAGCCCGAGGTACGCGAGGTTCTCTTCCAGGTCGAGGACTTCCGGCGCCACGTATCGGGACCGGCCTTGACTCGGGAGAAATTCGGTCGAGCTGACGGCCAGAAATCGGACCATCCGAGGGGCGCCGAACAGCAGGGAGTCGTAATCTTTCGACCCCGCGGCCCAGACATCCCCGCGCCGCGCGAGGAACGCGGCCTGCGCCTCCCCTTCGCTCGGGGCTTGAATCCACGGAATGCCGAGCAGGCCGAGGAGCGTCTTTGCTTCTTCAACCATCGGCCTCGTCAGCCGCGAGGTCATCACGGCTTTGGACCACGCCGTCGAGGTGTCTCCCGAAGCGACGGCGACCTGATACTCCCGCTGCGACTTCTCGCGGACCTCGCGTCGCTTGCGGATCTCCGCCCACTTCAGCTCCGGAGGAGGACCGTCGAATACGAACACGGGATGAATTTCGTAATCGGCGATGAGGCGCGTCGTCCGGAACACCAGGCCGTTGAGGTGCGAAGTAATCCGACCTTGGGAATCCTGCAAGGGCGTCCCATCGCGGGTGCGCATGATCGAGAGAAACTGATACAATTCGAGATTGCCGTCGATCGCGATGGAGCGGCCATGGAGCGCCTCGAGGGTCGTTGGATGGCGGACCGCGATCGGAGTGAGGAGGACACCCACGCTGCGTCCACGCCAACGGCGGCCGTTAACCTTTGCGGCCTGTCCTCGGATGGTGAGAGATTGCCCCGGTCATCTAAGTGGGCGGCGTCGAAAAGGTCCACGCATCTCGATCCGTTGCAATCGCATCCAGGCGCGTGAGGGCTTCCTCCTTTGGGAGGCTAAGGAAAAACTTCCCGACATGCTTGCAGAAGTCCTTCCGCCCGGACAGCTTGCCCCAGTCTTCGCAGTCGTGCACGATCGTCTTCGATGTGGGATCGAGCTCGACCCGATACTCCTTGACCCGTGCGAGGATGACTTCGCCCTCCCGAGTGACCTCGACGTCCTTCGAGTCGATTCGTTTCGCCCGGTCGAGCCGGTTCGGGTCCATGAGACGACCGAGTGCCGCGTCGACGAGTGCGTCCTTCGGGACGTCGGCGCCGAAGTCCTCCAGCGTGAGGGACTTTAGTCGGACCTCCGCGTGGGTGGCCTGCTTGCGGAACCCCTCGATCCGCTGGAGCGCCCGTGCCTGGTCCTGGGTCTGCACCCCGAGCATCCGCAGGATCTGGATGCAATTCTCGGGCGCGTAGCCGTGGAAGTGGTTGTTGAAGAATCCGTAGACGGTCTCCGACTGGGAGGCGACTTGCTGGACCCGCGGGACCCACGTCTTCAGTTCGTCTTCCGAGTAGTGGTAGTTGTACCAGGGGTCCGTCCCGTGACCGTGCCAGCGCAGGTACGCGGCTGGGGACGTCACATGCAAGTCGGGCGGGAGGAGCGGCTCGTCCACGATCGTGTATGCGACGCCGGTCGAGCGGAGCAGATCGAACGCCTCCATCGTCATCCACGACTTGTTGCGAGGTTCGAGCGCGAACGTGAAGTTCCGCGGGAGGACGTCGAGGAACCGGTGGATCACGGTCTCGTCGAACCGCAGGCGCGGGGGGAGCTGAAGGAGCAACGGCCCGAGCTTCCCTTGGTCCAAGAGAGGTCGCATGAGGTCGCAGTAGGACAGGAGGTCCTTGTCTGCCCCCGCGGCCACGTCGAGGAGCCGATCGTGGGTGACGGTCTGCGGGACCTTTGCCGCAAAGACGAAATCGTCCGGGGTGAAGCGGCCCCAGCCTTGGACCATGCCCGGCGACGGGGCACGGTAGAAGGTCGAATTGATCTCTGCGGTGTCGAACACGCGGGCGTAGGCGCGGAGTTTCGACTCGCTCGCGTTGCGATAGAAGGGACCGATCCACTCCTGATAGTCCCATCCGCTGCAGCCGAATCGGAAGCGGGCCATAGACCCTACTGGAAGACGCCGGCGATACATTACCATTAACCCGCGGTCCAACGTCAGTTTCGCGGGTCCCCCGGATGCAGGCTTAAGTCACTCGACGGCCTCGAGGGACCGATGATGGACGCCCTGGCGGGTGCGGGCGGATGGGGGTACTTCTCGGGCGGCCTCGAGGCGTATGCCCGCGGCTTTCGGTTCGTCGAAGTCAACGTGTCATTTTACCGTCGGATTCCCGAAGCCACCGCACGACGCTGGCGATCCCGGGTGCCCGACGACTTCGTCTTCGCGCTCAAGGCGAATCAGGCCATCACCCACACAGATCGACTTCGGGCTTCTGCGCGCGCCCGGGCGGCATTCTCCCACGACCTGAGGATCGCCCGGATTCTTCGGTCCCCGTTCCTCATCCTCGAGACCCCGCCCGGACTCCGGTTCGACGCAGTGCAGGTCGCGGGTCTGCGTGAACTGGCTGGGATGTCGGGGGACGGACTTCGCCTCGGACTTGAGCCCCGCGCTTATCGTCAGCGGAAGTTGCCGGAGGCGCTGCGCCGCACGATGGGGCAGGATCGGGTCCTCGACGTCGTCGACCTCTCCCAGGGGCCGCCCCGCATCCCTGACGAGGTCGTGTACACGCGCCTCTTCGGCCCCGGCCCCGCAAACGTGTACCAGTTCGACGACGCGGAGTTACGCGCGATCGACCGAGCCTCCGGAGATGCCGTGCGGGCGGCCTTCACTTTCCACGGGGTTCGAATGTACACGGACGCGGCCCGATTCCTGACCTTCAAGCGGACCGGAACCTTTCCTCCGGCCACGTCCGCCCGAGGTCCGGCCTCGCTCGAAGAGGTCCTACGGCCGGATGCTCGATTTCCCGCGACCCGCGAGGAGCTCGAAAGGGAACACGGGTGGAAGGTGGTCGCCCTCGACGACCGGACACGCGTGCATGCAGCGAGGTTGATCGAGAATTTGCCGGCTCGGAGCTACACCAGCTTGGCCGACGTACTCTCAGAAATCGAAATACCTGTCTCTCAGGCCGCCCGATCGAGCCCCGAGAGGGCCTGTCCGGGCCCTAAATAGCCTCAAAACCGACCTCAGAATCCTGTAGTAGCACTTACTACAATAAGGTTATTATCTTCTCGCGAACTCCCCCTGGATAACTCGGTGAGAAGCCATGTCCCTTTGCGGAAC
>Ga0209266_1000322_pt1 | contig 39541 bp, 25 predicted proteins | sample GraSoiAngelo_132_FD_185889 | JGI IMG/M metagenome (GOLD analysis project Ga0209266, IMG submission 185889) | Grasslands soil microbial communities from the Angelo Coastal Reserve, California, USA - 14_0929_02_40cm (SPAdes) (version 2) | ecosystem: Environmental > Terrestrial > Soil > Grasslands ...
GCTTTCAGCGCCGTGCGCCTTGCGTGTGAAGTAGACCGCCATCGACACATCTGCTATCAACAGCAACGCGAGATGCACGGCGCTGAAAGCGGCGCTTCCCCTACTCAACGCAGTTGCGGCCACGGCTAGGTTGGCTACACTGGCTAAACTCAACACCGCGATCCCCAGAGCCATCGTGCGCAGGCAGATGTCAAACCACTCCCAAGCGTCACCAACTCGGCGCGCTCCAAGCAACGTAAGCCCGAACACGGGCCACGAAAGTCTAGCTGCTAAGGCGACACGGGCGCCCCAGACCTTTGCCCCATTCGAAATGGAACCAACCCCAAAGCTCGCCCCGTAGGCTGCCGTTCCAATGAGCGCAGCCAGAACCAGCACGACTCGCGCCGCGCCTGAAAGGTACCGATCTACGGTCGAAGCGGCGACTACCCGTCGAACGTTGTCGGCGACTCCGTCGGTGCGTTCGAATGCTCCCTCGTAGCCGAAGAATGCTCCTAACAGCCGATTAGAAATGGTCACGCGGATGCCCAACGATGTCTCGCTCTCCTGCCACTCTTCAATCGTCGCTTCACCGGCGAGGAATCGCGGCCAGCGGATTCGAATTGGCAAACCGAAAGGCGTGAGCCACTGCCGACGCGATCGGAGTGTGATGGCACCATCTTCGATCGTCGGAACGAGTTCGACCAGAAGATGACGTCTGTGGCCGAGAGCGTCCAGGATCGCGTCGGCTTTCTCGTCATATTGCATTGTTGCCTCAAAGCGCCGCTCGACACCCGGAAAATGGAACTTGCGTTCGAATGTCATGCGGGCGATGCCGTCTGCCCCGATGAAGAATCGATTCGTGATCTGGAATGGGATTCCGTCTCCAGTCTCGGGAAACAGCGTGTGCGTCCAGCTCCCCAGCCACAGAAACGGAGCACTGAGCCATCGGCGAAGCCCTTCGACGCGCCACACGCTTTTCATAGTGCCTTGGTACTTGTGGACTCCCAGCTCTGGTGTCAGATGTGCCTGCACAAGCGGCGCCGCCAGATGAAGGTCTTCGCGCAGCACCTCGGCAAAAGGCGACCGCACGCCATCCCTCGCCTCGCGACCCCGGCGAGGTTTCGCACGAGAAGCCAAGGGCGAAAGATCAGACAGGGCCCAGACGATTAGCCCGCAAGCCAGAAGCCCCAGATTCTTGGAAATGCCGCCAAGCGGGTCAGCTAGAACCGCCGGGCGCACCGATGTCACGAGAGTAGCGAGCGAAATGATCCCGATAGTCGAGAGGATCGCGGCAAGTTTTTCGAACCGGCCCAAGAGAAGCCAGAGTCCGAACGCGATCTCTGCAAAGCCCAACGCGGCGAGCGTGTGACTAGGTGTGCCCCAGTACAGACCCGCGTGCTGAACGAGAGCAATCTCGTCCGCTCGCTGAATCAGGATTTTCGGAATTAGCCCTTCGTAGATCCAAGTGAGCGCCAGCGCGCAGCGCGCGACCACTTTGAGGAACCATAGCCGAAAGGACGTCTCGGGTTGAACGCCATCTTCTATCCAGATGCGTAGTCGATCGAAGCTCCATCGGGTCGCCCAAATCATGAGTGGTCGAAACAACAAATCGAGTACACGCCCGAACCAACCGTGGCGGATAGCGTAGTCGTAAACAGTGCTGAAGCGAACTGTCCCAGCTTGGTCGCTGTATGTCCATGAACCCGTGCCTTCCCGGATGATTGACTTGGCATCCGTTGAACCGAACTTGAGCGCTGATGTCGAGCGCTCTGGATCACCCATCGTTTCACCCCATCCCTTTACTGCAAGGCCAAAGCCGATGTGGGTCGCGTACCGAAAGCGTTGGGGCTCGGCCGCCGACTCACGAGGTAGGTACTCGATGTCGGTGAACCGGAGATCCCATCTCGTGTGAAGGTGCGGCGTCTGCGATAGACGCCAAACGGTGTCGCGATCCGACTTGATGAGAGTTTCAGCGGTGAGCTTCATAGGTCGATGAAACGCTTCTTGTATTCGGCGCTCGGCATCAAGCAGCTCTCGTATCGCCCGAAGAGCCGATAGAGATATCGGGCAGTCAGGTCATAGACCCGATCCATCAACGCACTTAGAAACACTCCTAACCCGCATCATTCGTGAAAGCTGACCTCGCGACGAATTTTTTGTCACTGCGAAAGGATACGCGACGAGAGAAGAATTTGTGTGAAAAGAAAGACTGATTCTAAGGCTGTTAGCGAGATTCGCAATCAGATTTTGACGCCAAAAGAGACACCTCGAGTTGAGGCGTGGCGAGTAAAAATTTCCTGGGCAGCGCTGCGGGAGAACTTAGCCAGTTTGCGCGCCCAAGCTCAAAGCAAGGCGATAGAAGTGATCGCAATACGGGAAAGCTTGCGGCAGATGCAGCACGATACGGCGTACCGAGGCGACCACCTGAACGCCGAGTTTCAAGAAGCGCTCGCGTAACGTTGAGACTTGTGCCCGAGCACAGTCCGTGCGGGCCAGGCGCAAGCGCAGCTCCTGCATCAGTACGTAGGCCGCAGCGGTCATCAGAACGCGGAACTGATTGGCCCAGAAACTGGTGCAGCTGGTGCGGCCAATCTCCATGCCGTAGTGTAGTTCCTTGATGCGATTTTCTAGATCCCCCCGTTGGCAGTAGACCTCCTCATAGAGCCATTGGGGACTCTGTTTCATGTTGGTGACCACGAAGCGCGGATTATCTTTCGGATCGCGGTTCGGATGGCGAGTGACTTCCGCCTTATAGAGGATGCGACGTTTGTACTTCCAAGTCTTCTTGGTCTTGTAGCGGAACTGTCCATAGACGTGTTCGGTCTCTCCACTTTTCTTCGACAGCCGCCGAGCGGTACGCATGGCCGGCTCGACCAAGCGATCCAACACTGCATTGGAAGCCAGGTTCACGACATATTCCACTCTTGGCTGGCCGTCCAGAAACTCCAGAACCTCCGGCGCCGCGAACCCTCCATCCAGCCGCACCCGGAAGACCACTCCGGGAAAAGCAGCATTCAAACGCCGCAGTAACCGGCGCAAAATGCCGATCGCGCCGCAGGAGCCGGAAACATTGCCCGGGCGCAACACCGCCGCGACCAAGTATTGTTCCACCTCGTCGTTGAAGGTGAGGAAACAGACGACCGGCAGATAACAGTAGCAATCGTAGTGGCGATTAAAAAAGGTGAATTGCTGCTGGCCGTGGGTCGGATCGTCCGTGGGGTCCAGGTCAATGGTGATACGGCGGGCACGGCCATGCAGCCGTTTGCGATGGCGCTCGATGACGCAGTCGGCCAGGGCCTCGCCCGTGCGAAACAGCTCTTTGCGATCCGGGGCATTTTCAAAACGCGACAAAGTAGGCTGAGAGGCTAAATCCTCACCGTCGATCGGTTCGCGACCTACCAAAAGCTTGTGCACAGGATCGGAGGCCAGACGTGCAGCATCATTGGCATCTTCATACCCTAAGGCGATACCCATCACCCGCTGCGTGAGCAGCTCTTCTATTTCATGCAAGATTTTGCCGGATTGCCGCTCCTCTTTCAGACAAGCCGCTAATGCGGAAGTTAGACCCAACCTTTGGTTGGCAGCTTTCAGGAGGATCGCGCCGCCATCGGAGCTGCCTTGCTCATGATCAAACTTTGCAACAACCGGTCGATCAAAAATATCTGGGAACAGCAAACACTCTGTTGTGGTATGTTCGGTCAAGTGAAGGCCTCGTTTTTGGTTTCAAACCCGCGTCGATAACGGATTTGTACCATAGCGAGGCCTTCCGTGTTTCTAAAATCACGAATTTTCCGGGCTAAGGTCTCGGCCAAATGAGTCTTCTCAAGCGGCGCAGCTTCGTGAAAACGATTTTGGCAACGGCTGCGAGTGGCTCACCCGCATGCGCCGCCTTCTATGACGGGGTTTCCTTTCGATCCCCCGCTGACACAAACACTCCGTCCTCCACGATTCTTGAAAATGGCGCGCAGCAACTCCGCCTTTCGCCTGTTGGCACACCTCTGTCGTTCCAGAACTTCTTGTTGGTTGAGGGCGAATGGAAACCCGCGACACTGCCAGGCGTCCGGCTCGTGACCGGTGCCTCATTCCAATTGATGACCTCGCATGCAAGCCGCGAAGGTCAACGAATCACATGTAACGGAACAGCTGCTGCAGTCGGTCTGGATGGAAAACGCTTCGAATATGATTGGACCGCGGAAATTCACGCTCTGGCCATGAGCCATACTGAGCCGTGGTTTCGTCTCCGAACCACACTCCATCTTCCGAGGGCGATTCGGCTATATCAAGACGGCAAAATAGAACCTCAAATCATCACCTGGCTGAATTCAACCTCCACGTTGATGGAAGGCCAGTCGGGAAGCTGGCGGCGCGTCGCACTCACGCAGCCGACCAGGAACTCGCTAGGCGCCTATGGCAACGACTTGCCTGCGGTTTACCTTCTAGATCAGAACGCTGGCGTCGAAACCATGATGTACTTCGACGTGAGCGATATGGGGTGGATGTCGATTGAGAATCTTCCGCGATTTCTAGTTTATCGCTGCTCAACTATCTCACAAATTGGACGTGATGGAACCCAACGCCTTGGTGTTGGTCTAGTCGCCGATCAAGCAACGGGCAATGTTCTACCGGCAGGCGACGCGCGTTTCACCTACTTCTTGCTTCAACGACCGCTCAAAGAGTTAGTCACCGAGCAGAAAGCGGTTGAGCGCTGGATGCCGGCCCTGCTTCCCCTTTTCGAGGAGAGGCTCGCATGGCCTGGCTGTGCCTCCACCTGGAAGGAATTCGCGGCGGCTACCGTCGGGGATTTACAGGAAAAGAGTGCGACTCGGGTCGAAGCAAATGGACAAGCCGGCCTACGTGCATATGTCAAGGATAGCTCCCAGATTTGGCAGCAGCCTGTAGACAACTTCGAGCTCATGACCGTCGCGGATGTCCTGTGGCCCTCGCTTCTCTATCTTCGATTGCACGCTTCTCCGAGCTACGAAACGGAGTGCAATGAACTTCTCGCGGCCCTGCCCTCCTTCTACCACGAAGATACCCAGAGCATCAGCAATGACTTCCTGCGAAAACCGGATGAAAGGACTGACTCTTGGTATCCCTTTGAGAACGGGCTCGTGAAATACCCTGCGATCGGGTCTTTGGCGGGGTCCAAGGAAGTCACGGATCATTTTCTGGAAGCATTTCAGACCGCGCAGAAAATGGCTCGCCAGTATGACTACCTCTTTCCTATCTACTATCGGGTTTCCACGCTCCTTGCCGAGGGAGCCGGAACGAATTACGCCATCGGCGGCCTCTACGCATGGGCTGCGATTCTTGCTCACCGTTTGACCGGAGAAGAGCACCACTTGGAGGAAGCGCGACGCGCAATCCAGGTTCTGTACACCGTGCCGTCGGATCGCCTCTTCCATGAACCGCAGGAACTTGCCTACGGCGCATTGGCTGCGGCGGAGCTCGGTATGCGCGATCAGGCCAACTATCTGCTTTACCAACAATTGCGTATGTTTTATTGGTATTCCGATCCAAGTCAGAAGTCCCATGACGTACGCGGCATGGTCCAAGCTGCCGCCTCCATCCTGTATCCAGCGTTCAAGGAGAATGTCGAGGCTGTTTTGCCTTGGACCGGCATCCTGAAACGGGGGATCGTATTTGAGGGTCTGCTCCGTTTTATGGATCAGCAACGGCGCAACAATTTTTATTTCTTTCAGGATTGCTTTGAGAAACGACAACATACGTCAATGGCGTTTATTCCATTCGAGAATCTCGGCACGCTCGAACTTGGCGGCCAAACCGGAAATGTGGGCAAGGAAATCTACGGTGCTGGGGAGTCATTATGGATGTACTTGATGTACGAGGCTCTTGGCCAAGCAACCGATCGGGAGCTCATGCTGGTAAATCTCGATCTGCTTGATGTGTTTGACGCGAAGCTGTTCCCCCCGCGCGAGCTCAATTTCATTTTGTATAACCCGACAGCAGTGCAGCGCTCCACTTCCATCTCGATCCCGCCGGCGCAGGGGCATGAGGTCCGACTAAGTCATGATGGCCAATCGATTGGCAGCCGTGTGCAGGTCCCAGGGCAGTCGTGGGTCCGGCTGCTGGCAGAGTTTTGAATCGCATTTGGGTTGTCTTTGAAGGGAAGAAAGCGGCGCTGAAGCATGGTATCACCCAGCTCTATTCTCAGCGGAGGAATGAACGCAATGCGAAAAGAATTGAATTTCGTGGGTCGCGTGGTCAAACAATCTACGTTGCCGCTGTTTGTGTTATGCGTTGCGATGGCCATTGCTGCCCCACCATTTGCGCCACCTTTCGGAACGTGGATACGGCTCTCTCCTGATCCCATCGTGTCTCCGCGCGGTGACGGATTCGAATCCGCGGGAACATTCAACCCCGCGGTCGTAAAAGAGGACGGAAAGTTTGTGATGCTCTATCGTGCCCAAGACCACAAGGGGACCTCATCGCTTGGCTATGCCACGAGTGACGACGGGATTCACTTCATTCGCCGGCCGAAACCGGTATTGATTTCGGAAATGCCCTATGAAAAGGGCGGTGGAGTCGAAGACCCCAGGTTAGTCAAATTTGGTAATACTTTTTATCTGACATATACGGGATACAACAACGTCGATGGAATTGGTGCCGATAAAAAGGATGCGCAACTCTGTCTCGCCACGTCGACCGACTTGGTCCACTGGAAGCGGCAAGGCATTGTCTTTCCTGCTTACAAGGGCAAGTGGAATGTGAAATGGACGAAGTCCGGCGCAATCGTCCCGCAAAAAATCAATGGCAAATATTGGATGTATTTTCTCGCGGACGCGCGTGGCCAGGACACCCAAATGGGCATCGCCTACTCCCAAGACTTGCTCCACTGGACGGAAGCTCTTGATCATCCGGTCCTCTCCAGCCGCCCAGGCTCCTTTGATTCCCAGGTCGTCGAACCAGGGCCTCCGCCGGTCTTAACGTCAGAAGGCATTTTCCTGATCTACAATGGCGCCGACGACAAAAACATCTACTCAACTGGTTGGGTCCTGTTCGACAAGAATGATCCGACCAAGATTCTCGCGCGCGCTCAGGAGCCCGTTTTTTCTCCGGGGCCTGAATGGGAAAAAGTCGGACAAGTACCTAATGTCGTCTTTGTGGAGGGACTCGTGCGCGATGGAGGGCGCTGGCTTTTTTATTATGGTGGCGCGGACAAGAACGTGGGTGTGGCTACTGCTCCGGCACGCTAACCGATATCGCCACATGTCACTCGAATTCACACAAAGCAGCAGCGCCCGCAATTCCGGCATCTTCTCCATAGCGAGCGAGCACCAGTGGAATTTCCATCGGCGCCGGATTGAGGCACGCTCCTCGCCAACGTTCACGAATCTCATTCAAACAAGGCGCGAGCATTGTCGAAACACCTCCCCCAATCACGATGACCTCCGGTTCAAGGAGATCGATAATGCTTCCAAGCCAATAGGCCAGCAAATCCAGTGTTTCCCGGATCACTTCTTCGGCCGCCGGGTCTCTCGCAGCATAGGCCCTCCCAACCATCTCACTGGTCACGGCATCTGCATTTCCGTTGGCCAACTCGCCAAGCAGCGACTTCGGATATCTAGAGAGTTTCTGACCGCCACGCCGCCCAATGGCCGGTCCTGCTGCCAAGGTTTCAATGCAGCCGTGCTTTCCGCAGTTGCATGTTGGTCCGTTACTATCGATTCCGATGTGGCCGCCCTCCGCCGCCGCACCGGTCCTTCCATGGTAGATACGCCCGTCAAAAATAATTCCCGTGCCGATGCCGGTTCCAATGCTCGCATAGAAAACATTTCGATAGCCGCGTCCCGCGCCCCACTTTGCTTCCGCCAGAGCCGCCGCGTTGGCGTCATTGTCGATTTTCACATTCACGTTATAGAGCCGGCGCATCTCCTTTGCCAACGGATAGTTATGCCAGATCGCAAGATTCGGTGGGTTAATGATCATGCCCGTGAGAGGATTCAACGGCCCCGGAGCGCAGATTCCTATCGCTTCAATTCGCGGCCGTTCAGCAGCATCCGGGAACAACGCTTGTATCGCGGCAGACACGGCGGCAAGACCTTTCGAGGCGTCACCCGTTGTGACCATCGGCGTCCTGCTACGCACATGAATTTCTCCACAAGCGTCTACCAGACCTCCGGCAACCTTCGTTCCTCCGATATCTATACCGATGGCGAGCTTGGTTGTCGGTTCCATTTTTTCAGGATCCTTCCTTGGAGTAGCGATCCGGTGCGTCAATCGTTCCAAAGACTTGGGGCACGTGAATTATAATGCCGCCTATTGCGTTGCCAATATGACGATTGGAGGAATCGCGCTGTTCTTAGAAAGGCGATATGAAACTTAATCTATATCTTTTGAAGAGCACTGTTGTCGCGGCTCTTGGGGGACTACTCTTCGGATTTGACACTGCCGTCATCGCTGGCACCACGCACGCGCTCACGGACACCTTTAGACTCTCTCCAGCCGCACTGGGCTTGACAGTTTCGGTTGCTCTGTGGGGGACGATCCTCGGATCGATGTTTGCCGGTATTCCGGGAGACAAAATCGGCCGCCGTGACAGTCTCCGCGCTATGGCCGTGCTGTACGTCATTTCTTCTCTTGGTTGTGCACTTGCATGGAACTGGTTTGCTCTTGTGCTTTTCCGATTCATCGGGGGGCTCGGCATTGGTGGCTCCTCCGTTCTTGGCCCCATGTATATTGCGGAAGTTGCGCCCGCCAAGTGGCGAGGCCGTCTCGTGGGTTTGTTTCAGTTCAACATTGTCTTCGGGATTCTACTCGCCTATTTCTCAAACTACATTGTGGGAACGATGCAGCTTGGGGCTGCTGAATGGCGGTGGAAGCTTGGAGTTCCTGCAGTACCCGCAGTCCTGTTCCTTCTGCTTCTCTTCGGCATCCCTCGCAGTCCCCGCTGGCTGGTGAAAAAGCAAAGAGTGGCCGAGGCGCGCGAAGTACTTCGTATGACTGGCGAAGAGAATTACGAACAGGAACTCCAAGATATCATTGCGTCCATCGATGCGGAGCACGTCGCCGACGATCCGCTCTTCTCTTGGAAATACCGGCTCCCAATTTTCTTGGCGGTCTCGATCGGGATGTTTAACCAACTTTCTGGTATCAACGCCATCCTCTACTACCTGAACGACATCTTCGCGTATGCCGGTTTTAATAAAGTTTCCTCAGATCTTCAGGCCGTGGCGATCGGGGCCACGAACCTGGTATTCACCATGCTCGCCATGTCGGTCATTGATCGAATCGGCCGCAAGACACTGCTCCTGATTGGCTCTGTGGGTACCGCTGCATGTCTCGGCGGAGTGGCGACAATATTCCTTTCGGGACGGCACCAAAGTTTCCTGGTCTGGCTGCTAATAGGTTACATCGCATTTTTTGCTTTTTCGCAAGGCGCCGTAATCTGGGTCTTCCTCAGTGAAGTCTTTCCAAATCGAGTGCGGGCTAAAGGGCAGAGTCTTGGAAGTTTCTCGCACTGGTTTATGAATGCGCTCATCTCCGGAATCTTCCCCCTGTTAGCCGCGTCTTCCGGTGGATATCCATTTGTGTTTTTCGCTTTGATGATGGTACTTCAGTTTCTTGTTGTTCTCTTCTTTTATCCGGAGACTAAGGGTGTCTCTCTTGAAGAGATGCAGAGAAAGCTCGGCATTGCCTGAACGCATCCCCCTAGGCCAGAGGGACATCGCTTACATAGCTGCGTAAAAGACCAGCTGTAGAGTGGTTCAAGAAACGAACCCATAAGGTAGGGACTTCGGGACCCGGCAAAAAGAGCAGAGGAGGGACATACGCAAATAAAAAAAGGTGTTGATAAGAAGAGACATACCAACGCTCACCGACCCCTCAAATGCCGACTCACCAATTGGGGCTACAATCCCCCTCTCCGCCACAGCTCATTTCGCCAATAAAAATGCGGCGATTTATGCTGTGCTACTACTTTTCCCGAATTGTCATTTATTTGACCCTACCGTCTCGGTTATTCACGATGGCTCTCAAAATTCGGGCGCGTCGACCGCCGCACGATGCCTTGGAGTTTGCCTTTTCCTATGATTTAGCATTGTTCACATGACAGCTCTTGGACACTGAAGTTTCTTGGGCAAGGACCGAAAGTTCTGATTCTCCGTATTGAATACGGCAACATAGCAGCCGCGCTCTCCACGACTCGCGCCGGCGGCACCGAGGCGTTTCGTGATCGGCAACACCTGGAGGCATTTCTGCAATCAGCCAATGTGCGGCGTAGCAATTCGAACACATCGTAGAGAGTAACGATCCCTACTCCTTTGGCAGTGTCGGGTTCGCGTCCTTCTTGACTAAGCTCTCTAACTTCACTTGCGTGGGAGCGGCGATTGCTGCCAGGCGATCGAGATCAAACTCCTTGTACAAATCCAGGCAGAACAGCTCTGGCGCCTCGTCAAACCTTACAGGCTTCTGCAGCAGGAAAGACAGGCTTGGTATACCCTCGTGTGTAATCACTTTAGAAAATAAGTCCGGCTGAAGAGCCGCTGCCACAAGTCCTATGGTTTGCGTGCGGATGCCGCTTGCCTCCAAGCGCACCTTCTGCACGCCTGCGCGCTTTTGAATCCAGTTGGCAATTTTCAGAAGTTGAGCCGCCTGGATCCCCAACGGGCGCTCTCCTTCCCCGTCCAGGATTTGAGCGTAGGAGAATGGTTCGTTGTCTTTCCACGCGTCCCCGAAGAAGGTCAGGTCGAGAGCGAGAACCTGCTCGTCCCTGTTTGCGCGCTCTGAAGCATCCGAAGCCGCGGCCTTTCGCCCCAGATCATTGAGCACGATGGCCACTGGCGCCGTCTCCGGTGTGACGATTCCCTTGAGCCATACGCCACTGGCGCTCAGTCCGTTGTCCATTTCAAAAAGATAAGACAATGTCTCGACTCCTCGGTGCTTCGTGTTGGCCAAGGTCCATACCCGGCTGAGTTGCACAGGTTTGTAGCGGACCACGGACCGCAACTTCTCTCTTTCCGCATTTGCCCAAGCAGATTTGGCGATGGAATCAGCCGGAACTGGCCGGCGTGCAATTCCATTCGCGAGTTTTCGGGCCAGTCCCAGAATAGTGAGATTGTCTTTTGGGAGTCCGACGACGAGCTCATCGTAGCTCTTGATCTCCTGCCCCACGGGAATCTCTTTTTCGATAGGGGGCATACCGAACTGCCGACTGAAAAACCGATAGGCCTGTTCTCGATTGTTGAGCTGATAGTTATGTGTGCCCGGATCGCCGTTTTCGTACCATTGGAAAACATCCTCTTTCCCATAAAGCTGGAAGAAGGGTTTCACGCCGTCATAGATGAGCGGCTTTACCAGCGGCGCACGAAAACAGCAGTCGTCTTCGGCGTCATAGATCAGCAAGGTCGGCCGTGGAGCCATCATCGCAGTAAGGTGCGTATAGTCCAGGCCCGCGAAAAGGTCGGTCCCGTTCTGTTCGATATCTCCCAAGTCTCCATATTTCCGCGCTTCCACCTTTGCGGACACCGAAGAATAGCCGGCCACCGGAACGGCTGCTTTCACACGCTCGTCCAGAGAACTCAGAAAAATGGTTTGCCATCCGCCCCCGGAGAGGCCGGTGACGCCCAGGCGACTGCGATCCACGTTGGCGTGGTTGTAGAGATAATCGAGCCCGCGTCGCATTTCGAGCAGGAAGATTCCCAGCCCGTTTGCGCCCACCAGGTCGAGATGCGCGCTGTACCAATGCTGATTACCATCCTGGCGAAGCTCTCCGAAGAAAAACCATTCCAGGTTGAGCGCCAGAATCCCGTGCTTTGCGAAGTTGATGCATCGCTTTTGCTTGTACTCAACAGCCTTTCCCGGCGGGCCGACGTGACCGTTCACGTTGAGGATCGCTGGCACTTTCCCCCGCAGCTTTTCCGGCTCATAAAGAATCGCAACGGATTGAAAGCCGGGCACAATCTCATAGCGAAGCTTTCGCAGCCGGTAACCTTGGCCTGTTTCGATCACTCCGATGTCTTCAAACCTAGGCGGAGTGTTGACCCATTCATCGGGCCATCCGTGAAACACCACGTCCTGGAGCAGATGTTGCCGCAGGCGTTTCTCCTCCTCCGTCCATTGCGGCGCATTCGTTACTGTAGGCGGCGGAGCAACGCGGCTGAGAATGTACGACTTGACCTGATGCACAGCGACACTGGGTGCTAGAATCTCTTCGCCAAGGACTTGGCCGATCTCATCCGGGTCGCTTTGGCCAAAGACATAGCCAGCAGCAAACACGAAGGTGGGGAGTGGAAGAAACAATAGACAGAGGCGGCGAAACCAGAACATCAGAACCTCCTGACTGGAGCTATGCCCCCTCGCATTCACACTGACCGTAACTGCATATCACAGAATTAGCGAAGAACCGATAGCGCGCGTTTGTATTACGACGGCAAGCGCGCCAAGCCTTGGAAAGGAGGGATCCCGTGAGTGATCCACTATCGCGCAGGAAATTTCTAGGTAGCACAGGAGCGGTTGCCGCAATCCCGGCGTGGTGGGACTTGCTTCGAGGGACGCCCCGCAATTCGTTTTCATTTGGCCATGGGAAGGCTCCATCCCCCGGAAAGACAGACCACATCGTCGACATGCATGTGCATTTTGATGAGAAGAATCCCAATTTCATCAGCGACTTTCTGAGAGTGTCGGAGAAGTTGAATCTCACGGCGTGTTTGCTCACTCCTTTTGCTAACCGAAAAGTGGTCGCGGACGCGGCAAAGCAACATCCCACGCAAATTATTCCCTTCGGCTTCGTGGATCTGGACGCTCCGGACGTGGTCAAGCAGGTAGAGGAACTGCACGCGATGGGCTACCGCGGCCTCGGCGAGATGGAGTTCGTAAAGAGGCCGTATAACGATCCGTCGTATCTTCCGGTATACGAATTGGCGAACCGTTATGGCTGGATCGTTCTTTTCCATACGGGAATTGTGCTACGGAGAAAATTTGACGAGCCGGAAGACGTGGCCTCCGGCCGCATGCGTCCGATTTACCTGGAGGAAATTGCGCGGCGCTTTCCGAAAATCACAGTGCTTGGCGCGCACTGCGGCAATCCCGAATACGAATGGGCGGCGGAAATTGCCCGGTGGAACCCCAATGTATTTTGGGACCTTAGCGGTTCCACGCTCACGAAAATGCAGGGGCGACTTGCGGATTTCCAGAAAATCTTTTGGTGGTCGAACACAGAATGGCAAAGCCCGGAGTGGAAGGCAAAGAAGCTTGATAGTGACCCGAGCGCGTTTGTGAAGATTGTCTTCGGGTCGGATAACGGTCTGGATGGAATCGAGTCGGTCGTGAATCAATATCACGCGCTGTTCGAAGCGTGTGGAATTCCAGCGAATACGCGCAAGATGATCATGGGTGGAACGCTTTCCAACATGCTGGGACTGCCCGATGGTCATTAAGGTATACGAGGACAAGGCCTCTCTGGGCCGGGCGGCTGCGGAACAGGCCGCTGTTTCTCTCCGCAACGCGATACAAAGCAGGGGGAGAGCACGAATCATTGCCGCGACGGGCGCCTCGCAGTTCGAATTTCTGGATGCCCTGACCGCGATGCTCGGCATTGAGTGGCCGCAGGTAGAGATGTTCCACCTTGATGAATATATCGGGCTGCCAGTTTCTCATCCAGCCAGCTTTCGCAAGTACCTCCTCGAACGTCTGATTCACAAAACGGGAGTCACCAAGTACCACTTTCTTGATGGCGACGGGAATGTTCCGGAGATTGTTCACAAGGTCTCCGTAGAGCTAACGGCTGCTCCGATCGACATCGCCTTTGTGGGCATCGGCGAAAATGGTCACCTCGCATTCAACGACCCCCCCGCAGATTTCCAAACCGAAGAGCCTTATATCATTGTTGACCTCGATGAGCCCTGCCGCCGCCAGCAAGTGGGAGAGGGTTGGTTTGCCTCTCTTTCGGAGGTTCCCACGCGGGCGATCTCCATGACCGTGCGGCAGATATTGAAAGCGAAGGAAATTCTTGTCGTAGTTCCCGACGCGCGAAAAGCACAAGCGGTAAGATCTTGCTTCGAAGGCGAGATCACCCCCATGGCGCCCGCATCCATTCTGCGCAAACACGCGAACACGACCGTGTTTCTGGACAAACTTTCCTCCGCTCTGCTGGGCTCGCAAAGCAAAGGCAGCATCGCCTAAATTTAAAATGCGCATGGCCAGAATCGGTCAAAACAGCTCGACGCGCAGCCAACCCACGCGGCATTTGCGCTGGTGGATTGGGGCATTGCTGTTCGCGTTTACGGTCATTAATTATATTGACCGGCAGACGCTCTCGTTGCTCGCGCCCTATCTGAAACAGGACTACCACTGGACCAACACCGATTACGCCAACATCGTCATCGCATTCCGTGTGGCCTATTCCATCGGCCAGACCTCTGCGGAAGGTTGCTGGACCGCATTGGCACAAGGCGCGGGTTGACGCTCTCCGTGTTGTGGTACTCGCTGGTATCGATTTTTACTCCGCTGGCTCGGGGGTTTCTACGGTTTCGTGGCCTTCCGTTTCCTGTTGGGAGCGGGAGAATCCGCCAACTGGCCCGGCGCAACCAAAGCGGTTTCCGAATGGTTCCCCCAGCGCGAGCGAGGTCTGGCAACGGCTCTTTGACAGTGGGTCGTCTGTCGGCGGTGCCACTGCTCCCTTCCTCGCATTGACCGTGTACTTCCGGTGGAGATGGCGGCTGTATCACACGCCTCTGGAACATCCGCGCATCGACGAAGCCGGACGCCAAATGATTCTCGCCGATGTCCTGGACGCCGTTGTGACAGCAAGTCAGCCGCGGCAGCGCTGGGCAGCCCTCCTCAACCTGCCTCAGACGTGGGGAACGATTGTTGCCAAGGGTCTGACTGACCCGGTGTGATTCTTCGTCACCGACTGGTCCCCGATTTATCTGGTGGCAAAAGGCATTCCGCTAAGGGGCGGCCTGCTCGCGGTTTGGGTTCTCTGTATCGCCAGCGATTTGGGAAATTTCTTTGGCGGGGCCGCCTCCGGCTATCTGATCAAGCGCGGCTGGTCGCTTGGCGCGTCCCGGAAAGCGCTGGTTGTGTTCGGCGGATTCGGCCCGTTGCTGCTCATCCCACGGTTTTCACGTTCAAGCGGTGGGCGATAATAGCGCTTTTCGCTCTGGCCACGTTTTCCTATGCTGCGTTTTCGACCATTGCCAATGTGCTGCCTTCGGACTTGTTTAAAAGCGCCTCGGTTGCGTCAGTGAGCGGTATGAGTGGAAGCGGCGCGGGCATCGGCACGATCGTGGCTTTTAAGCTGATTGGATACTTCTCCGATGCGCGCCAGACTGCGGGCGCCCATTCTTTTGACGCCATCGTGATCTTTGCTGGCATGATTCCTTTTCTCTCGATGATTCTCGTGTTACTTCTCGTTCGCAACTCCCAGGCGACCGAGGAGGGGCCGGTCCGGCGTATTTGACGCGTGTGGTCCGGTTCCTTGAGTTGCCGCCGCCTCAAAGGGTGATACACTCTCGACCGTCAAGTCGAAGGGTGCTGGCTAAAGCCTAACTCACAGGCCACCAGCTCGCGCACAGCTCTGAGGTTCCCTAGGGAGGCAATGTGGCCACCACAACCCAGGAGACCCTTACGACCTCAGCGACGGTGAAACGCGTCCCGCCCGGGCGCGGGACGGAACCGAAACGCTACGCCTCGCTCGATGCCTACCGCGGCTTCATCATGCTGATCCTCGCTTCGGAAGGTTTTGGTTTCTCCGCATTGCACGGCGATCCCACATGGGGCGGCATTGCGCGCTGGTTTGATCACGTGCCTTGGGACGGCGGCGTCTTCTGGGACATGATCCAACCCGCCTTCATGTTTATGGTGGGTCTGGCCATGCCCTTCGCGCTGGCGCGGCGCAAGGAGCTGGGCGCGACCGAACACGATAACCTCCGCCACGTCTTGATGCGGTCCCTGCGCCTCATCTTCCTGAGCCAAATCATCATTTGGATTGGATCGGGAGCCATCAAGCCGCAGCTCATCAACGTGCTGTCGCAGATCGCATTCACTTATACCCTGACGTATTTGCTTCTAAAATTGCGATGGCGACATCAGGCCGCTGCGGCCATTGTCCTGCTCGCGGGATGGACAGCGCTGTTCTTCGCATTCCCTGGTCCCGACGGGGCTTTTTCTCATCGGAATCATATCGGGCTCGTGGTGGACCGCGCGATTTTCCACTACGACTACGATCCGGCTTACTCCACGCTCAACTTCATCCCGAGCACCATGTGGACTTTGGGCGGCGCGTGGGTAGGAACCTTGCTGATGCAGTCCAAATCGCATGCGGACAATTTGAAGAAGCTGGCTGGCGGAATGGTTTTGTCCTTTGCCGTGGCATTCGCCTTGCGCCCGTGGATTCCTTTTATCAAGCAGCTTTGCACGGCAAGCTTCATCCTCTATAGCCTCGGGTGGGTGCTGTTCATGCTGATTGGCTTCTACCTGATCATCGAAGTCCTGGGGTATCGGAAGTGGGGCTTCCCTCTTCTTGTCGTGGGGATGAATTCAATTTTCATTTATTTCGTGAGTGAAGTCCTGCGCGGGTGGCTGGACCGTGCCGTCGGCGTGTTCACGTTCCACTACAGCTTCATCGGAAAACTCGCTCCGGTGGCGCAAGCAACGACGGTGTTGCTGGTGATGTGGTACCTATGCTATTGGCTGTATAAGCGCCGAATTTTTCTCAAGCTTTAGCTGTTCGATCATTCGAGAGGTGAGCTATGCACAAAGACGAGAAAGTGTTCGGTTTCGGGACCCTTCCCGGTATCGTCCTCTGCCTCGCGCTGCTCGTTCTGACGGGGCCAGGCGCTTTCGGACAGATCGGCACCGGCAGCATCACGGGCATGGTTCTTGATTCGTCGGGAGCGGTGCTTCCCGACGCGGAGGTCACCATAACCAATGTCGAGCGCAACACGCATTTCGTGACGCGCACGAACGCTTCCGGGGATTACACCGTTCCGGCCCTCGAGCCGGGACACTATTCCATTACCGTCAAGCACCCCAGCTTCCGCACCTCGGTAGTAACTGCCTTTGTGCTACAGGTCGACCAGAAGGCTCGCGTCGACATCATTCTCCAGGTCGGCCAAGTAACCGAAACGGTCACTGCTACAGCAGAAGCGCCCCTGCTCTCGACCGAGTCCAGCAACGTCGGCCAAGTGATCGATAACAAGCGGGTGGAGGATTTACCGCTGAATGGGCGCAGCTTCCTCGATCTCGCCACTCTCGGCCCAGGCGTTACCTTCACTAAGGATTCCAACACCGCATTTCAAGAAGTCCGCGACGTCGGCCGGCGCGTGAGTGACCAGTATTCTGTGGGTGGCGCCCGCGCTCAGGACACCAACTTTCTTCTCGATGGCGCGGTCAACACTTCGCCGGACTTCAACACCGTCGCCGCTATTCCCTCTGTAGACGAAATCCAGGAATTCAAAGTCCAAACCAACTCCTACACTGCCGAGTACGGCCGTGGCGCTGCTCAAATCAACGCTGTTACCAAGGGTGGCACCAATGAGTTTCATGGAACCGCGTACGAGTTCTTGCGAAACGAGGTCTTCGATGCGAGAGACTTCTTCGATAACATAAACCTCGGCGAGGGCGCTCCCAAGCCGCCTTTCAAGCGTAACCAATTCGGCGCAACCGCGGGCGGAAAAATTGTTGCCAACAAGGTGTTTTACTTCGGCGCATATGAAGCCTTGAGAGACCGGACGAACTTCTCCGGCCTCATCACCGTGCCCATGCCCAATGTGAAAAACGGCGACTTCTCCGACTACGGCGTTCCTATCTTTATGCCGCACGACACTAATCCGGACGGTTCCCCGAAATTCCGCGCCGGCAATACGCTTCCGGCTGGCTGCTTCAATTCCAATCCCAACACCGACGTGCCTTGGCCAAACATGAAGATTCCTCAGCAGTGTTGGAACGCCGCAACCGCGGCCTTTCTCGCCTCCTCCTACGTGCCCGCGCCAAACCAGCCCGGCCTCCGTGACAACTTCTCCGCCGTTGCTGGCGTTCCCACGAATCGTGACCAGCTCGCCGGACGCCTCGACTACGTTCTCAAGCCCAACATGAACCTCTGGGGACGCTATTCCTGGGGCCGGGAGGACGTGGTCAACAATGACCTCATGCCCGTACGCGATTTGACTGAGGCCGTCAAAACCACGACTGTCGGCCTTCACTACTCCTGGTCCATTTCCGCTAACATGGTGAACGAGGCCAAGGTCAACTATGTCCGCGCGCTTGGTAGCCGCATCGGCCCTCTCGCTGGCAAGACCAATGTTGTGCAACAATTGGGGATACCCGGGGGGTCAGGCGACCCTGTCGACTTTGGTACTCCGAGCTTTAGCGGTGGCGGTGACAGATTCGAAAGCCTTGGTGAAGATTCCTTCGGCCATCCGCTGCGCAAGATTCAGGCAACTTACGAATATGGCGACGATTGGTCGCTCATCAAGGGACGTCACGTCCTCAAAGCGGGCGGGGACTTCCGCCACGAAAATTTGAATTTGCTCTCTCACAACCTAGCCCGAGCCTCCTTTACCAACCCGTCTTTTGCAACCGGGTCGCTGCCCGATCCCGTAACCGGCGCGATTACAGGAGGCCTTTCTCTTGCGAGTATGCTTCTGGGGATCAGCAACGATTCCGAAGTCGCCACGGGCGACTCTCACGTCCATCTCTTTCGTTGGACACAGGCCTATTACGTTCAAGATGACTTCAAACTTCGTCGAAATCTCACGTTGAACTTTGGCTTACGTTACGACGTTGCGCCCTATTGGCATGACCTTAAGGATTCCATGGTCAATGTGGATGTCAGCGGCGCAATTCCTGTAGTGGTCCGTCCCGGCTCAGGAGATCCCTATCAGGGCTGGGATCCCAGCGTACAACTCGACTCAAACCCCGCATCACCTACGTATTTGCCCTTTGTCAGAGACAACCGGCTCGGACACAATCTCGTCTTCACCGACAAGTCCAACGTCTCTCCGCGGTTCGGCTTCGCCTGGACTCCTGGCTTCGGACACAACAAAACCGTCATCCGCGGTGGTGCAGGAATCTTCTACTCGCCCATGAACGCTGATCCCTGGTTCGATTTCGCTCGAAATGCGCCGCGCTCTGCCAAACTCATCCGCAAGGGGAGTCAGCTCACCATTGTCAATCAGGTCTTCGCGAACACTTCGCAGAATAAGATTCAACCTTCCATGTTCGTCGTCGAGCCTCACTTGAAGACTCCTCGCATCCAGCAATGGAGCTTGGGAATCCAGCAGGAACTCAGGAACAATCTCATCTTCGAAATCGCCTATGTGGGTTCGGCTTCTACGCACTTACCTCACCTTACCGACCAAAATCAGCCATTCCCCGCGATGCAAGGCGACAAGGTTTTACAGCCCGTCACCTTTCTGCCGCCAAAGTACGCTTCCCTGGCTTCGTTTTTTAACCTGTTCGAAAGCGCTACTTCGGCCAACTATAATTCCATGCAGGCGAAAGTCGAAAAGCGCTTCTCCGGCGGTTTTTCCTACCTGAGTTCCTTCACCTGGTCCAAGACCATGGACACCGCCTCTTCCACGCGCGATGGCGGTAACGGTCAAGCCACGCCGCACATCTATGACCTCCGGCTCGACTATGGGCCCTCCGTTTTCGACGCCAGAATTAATTGGGTCAACAGCGCTCTCTACGAGCTTCCTTTCGGCAAGGGCCGGCATTGGGGCTCGGCGTGGTCTGGTCCTCTTGAGAAACTCTTTGGCGGATGGCAGATTGGTGGTATCAGCGCGGTGCGAACCGGTTTTCCTGTCTCCTGCCTCGATGCGAGCCTCGACGACGCCGTCAATAAGGTCAACTTTGAACAAGACAACTGTGACCTGATCGGAAATCCCAACTCTGGCCCAAAACAAATCCTGGATTGGTGGAATCTGTCTGCTTTCGCGATCGCGACGTCCCAAGAGGTCTTTGGCAACGCCGGTCGCAGCGTGCTGCGTGGACCGAAGTATGTGAGCTTCGACTGCAGCTCCATGAAGACCACCACCATCACCGAGCGGCTGAAACTCCAGTTCCGCTTCGAGGCTTTTAACTTTCTGAATCACCCCATTTTTTCAATGCCCAACCCGTTTGTGGACTCGAATCCGACTTTCGATCCCACTGGCAGATTCCCGACGGGACCACTCAGCGTAGCTAATATCGGCGCCTTCAACAGCATCAGCAGCACGGCCGCCAGCAACCGCCAGCTCCAGTTCGCTCTGAAGCTGATCTGGTAACTCACGGTTGATGGGGCGGAGCACGAGTTACAGTTCGGGATGGGCTTGATAAAGTCAAGCCAGGGGGACAGCTATGGACAGCGCAGACAGCAAACTGAACCGGAGAGAATTTCTGCAGAAGGGTGCGGCCGTGGCTGCGGGAGGTGCAGCCATGAGCAGTTCGGCTCTCTCTTACTCCCGCATCGTCGGGGCGAATGACCGGATCTCGCTCGGACACATCGGAGTCGGAAACCGCGGTACGGAACTCGATGGGATTGTGGCGTTTCTGAAAGATAAGAAAAACGTGGAGGTATCTGCGGTCTGCGACGTGTGGACTCACAACCTCGACCGCGCCGTGGCGGCCAATCAAAAATACTACGGCAAGGCGCCGCGGGCTCTTAAGCCTCCGCAGGAGTTGCTGGCGCTCAAGGACGTTGACGCAGTGATGATTTCCACGCCCGAACATTCGCATTCGCCGATATTGAAGCTGACGGCAGAAGCGGGCAAAGACGCCTACTGCGAAAAGCCCATGGGCAACGTTCTCGAAGAGGTCAAGGGGGCGCGCGACGCCGTCGTCGCCCGGAATCTCATCGTTCAGGTTGGCACGCAACACCGCAGCGAACCGTATCAGCTTGCTGTGCGCGACCTGATCCGCACCGGCGTTCTCGGAGACGTCACCAAGTATGAGATTGTGTGGAACTACCATGGGCCTCGCTGGCGCGGGCGTCCCGAAGTAAAGATGATTCGCGAACAGGATACAGACTGGCGCGCCTGGCTGATGACCAAGCCCTTCCGGCCGTTCGATCCGCAGCTTCACTTCGAGTTTCGCCTCTACAAAGATTTTTCCAGCGGCATCGCCGACCAGTGGATGAGCCACGGCATCGACCTCTGCCACTTCTTCATGGACGTGAACTATCCGTTTTCCGTCGTGGCAAATGGCGGCATTTTTGCCTGGCCGGATGGCCGGGAGAATCCGGATACTTTCCAGGCGCTCTTCACTTACGCGAACGGTTTCTTGGTGAGCTACTCGACCAGCTTTGGCAACGACGCTCCTAGCTTTACGCGGATCATGGGAAAGAAAGCTACGCTGATTAACGCTGGAGGCGAGGGCAGCCCACGCTGGCAGGTGGTGGAAGAGAAGGGCAATCACGAAGACGACCTGACGGTTGACTCAAAGCGGACCGTCAAAGATGTCCTGCTGCCCGGCGAGACAAGTCTCCCCCCCATGGGAATGGGCGATGAAGAACCCTCGCACATGACCAACTGGCTCGATTGCTTGCGCAGCCGCAAACAGCCCAACGCGACCGTGCACAACGGATTTGCGCACTCCGTAGCCTGCATGATGGCCACACGCGCGTATTGGTCCGGGAAGAGAATTTACTGGAACCCGAAAGCCGAAGCGATCCTTGACGAAGCGCCAAAATAGCGATGTAGGGGGAGCGTCCGATATATAATTCGTCCCATGAAGATGAGGAAGCCGAATTCCTTTGCGCCAATGCTTTTCGCAAAATCTGTTTGCTGTGGACAGGGGTTAGTGTGTGTTCTGGCGGCATTGTCGTTTCTGGCCTTGCCGGGGCTGGCACAGAACCAGCCTGTGCGCGTCATCGCGTTCGGCGCACATCCCGACGATTGCGACCTTGGCGCCGGAGGCCTCGCGGCCAAGTATGCCGCGCACGGGGACAAGGTGAAGTTCGTGTCAATCACCAACGGCGATGCCGGGCATCAGTCTATGAGTGGAGAAGCACTCGCCAAGCGTCGGCGCGCCGAGGCGATGGAGGCTGGGCGGCGCATCGGCATCGAATACGAAGTGCTCGATAACCACGATGGCAAGCTCCTGGCTACGCTGGAGGTCCGTGAGCAGGTTATCCGCGAAATCCGCCAGTGGAAGGCGGACATCGTCATTGCGCCGCGTCCCAATGACTATCATCCGGATCACCGATATATGGGAGTGTTGGTGCAGGACGCGTCCTACATGGTGATGGTGCCGGATTTGGTGACCGATACGCCGCCGCTCAGGCGGAATCCGGTTTTCATCTACTACAGCGATCGCTTCACGCTGCCGCAACCGTTTCGGGCTGACATTGTGGTGTCGATTGACGACGTGTTCGAGAAGAAGGTGAATATGTTGGACGCGCATGTGTCGCAGTTCTACGAGTGGCTGCCGTGGACGGAGGGACAGCTCGAGCAAGTGCCGAAGGATCCCGCGGAGCGAAAGAAATGGCTCGCGGCGGGGCCGTTGGCGTCGAGAAAGCTCCAGCCCAAGTGGCGGGAAGCTTTGCAGAAGCGGTACGGTGCACACGCGGATCAGATTCAGCATGTGGAGGCTTTTGAAATCACGGAATACGGCCATCAGCCAAGCGAAGAAGAGATTCGCAGGCTTTTCCCCTTTTTCCCCGACCACTGACAAGCCCTTGCGTCTGAGCGACCCGTGTGATTCCGCCAGACAGGCTCGGCGGCCTGCAAACGTGGAGAAGACGTGATGCGAAAGGCGCTATGTTTGATCTTCTTTCTAGTCTTCGCTTCCTCCAGTTGGGGGGCTCAAAACACTCCCGCTGTTCCAGAGTTGCCTCGCCTGAGTCTTGACAATTTCTCTCCCGGCATCCAGGAGCAGATTGGAGAAGCTTATTCCTACGTTCGCAGCCATCCAGGGGACGCCGCCGCGAGCGGACGGCTAGGTATGGTTCTTCAGACTTACGGCTTGTTACAAGAAGCAGCCGTGTGTTATCGGCGCGCCGGGCAACTCGAACCCAACGTTCTTCAGTGGGCTTATTATCTGGGAGTTGTTGAAGCGGATCAGGGCAAGTGCGACGGGGCCGCTTCCACTCTTCGCTTGGCGTTGCACATTGATCCCGACTATCTCCCCGCAAAATTGCGACTCGCCAACTGTCTGCTTGCCTCCGCGGAATGGGACACCAGCGGAAGATTGTATGCCGATATTGTGGAGCAGCACCCCGATAACGCCGACGCTTACTACGGTTTGGGGCGGGTCCGAGCTGCACGCCGCGACCTTGCGGGCGCGGCTGTGGCTTATCGCAAGGCGACTGAATTGTTTCCGGAGTTTGGCGCCGCGCGTTACGCTCTAGCGTTGACGTATCGCGCGCTTGGAAAAGCGGACCAAGCGGGCGAGCAGCTTCACCTCTATGAAAAGAACAAGGTTGGAGTCCCTCCGGCGGGGGATCCGCTGCTGGCTGAGGTCCACGCTCTCAATCGGAGCGCAACCTATCAGGTGCAATACGGCGCCGAATTGGAAAAACAAGGGAAGTTAGAGGAATCGGCGGCCGCGCACGAGAAGGCGCTGGAAATCGATCCACAATTGGTCCAGGCGCATATCAACTTGATCGAATTGTACGGGCGGTTAGGTCAATTCGAGAAGGCGGAGGAGCATTATCGCACGGCCATACGCCTCAATCCAGATTCGGCGGAGAGCTTCTATAATTACGGAGTGCTTCTTTTGAGCACCGACAAATTTCAATTGGCGGAGGACCCTTTCCGGAAAACCATCGAAATCAATCCTTATTACTCGGGCGCGCACAACAACCTCGGATATCTTCTGGAGCGCCGAAGCAGTTTTTCTGAAGCGGAGGCGGAATACCGGAAAGCCATCGAGAATAGACCTGCTGACCGCCAGGCGCACTTCAATTTGGGGCGAATTTTGGTGAATCAGAAAAAATACCTGGAGGGAATTCAGGAGTTGGAAAAGACGATTGAGCCAGAGGATGAGAACTCGCCGCGATATGTCTATGCGCTGGGTGCGGCGTTCGCGCGGTCCGGAGACCGTCAAAACGCCCTGCGCTATATTCGGCAGGCACGGGATGGTGCGGCAGCGCGTGGCCAGTCTGCCCTGCTCACCAGCATCGAGCGCGATCTGCGCGCCCTAGAAGCACCGGGAACGCCGCAGTGAAGATGCCAAAGCGGTATTCAAGGAATCTATTCCAAGCTGCGCATCAACGAAACGGATTTGGACGGCGCGATTTTCTGGGGGTCCTGCTCTCGGGGCTAGCGTGTGCAGCAAACGAGCTTGCCAGTCCCGTTTTCGACCTTCCTTCGCAGGTTCCACTCTTCCGCGAAGTCGCCGAGGAAGTCGGGCTGAAGTTCCACCATTTTACGGGCGCTAACGGCGAATACTACATGCCGGAAATCATGGGCGCCGGTGTAGCCCTCTTCGATTACGACAACGACGACGACCTGGATGTGTATGTGATTCAGGGCACGACGTTCGATCCTACTCAAGACGCGCGGCGCGCGAAGTTTCCCCCTGCGCCGGGATGGAGGCCGGGCAACCGCCTGTTCAAGAATCTGCTTAGCGAGACCGGAAAGCTCAAATTCGTGGATGTCACAGAAAAAGCTGGAGTCGGCCATGTCGGCTACGGCATGGGGGTCGCGATCGGAGATTATGATAATGATGGCTTCCAAGACCTGTACGTCACGAATCTCGGGAGCAACGTTCTCTATCACAACAATGGCGACGGCACGTTTACCGACGCGACGGCAAAGGCCGGTGTGGATGACCCGCGCTGGAGCACGAGCGCGGCGTGGGTTGATTATGACCGCGACGGGCGCCTCGACCTTTTTGTTGCGAATTATTTGGATTTCACCGTAAGGGGAAACAAGCACTGCTATGCGCCGACCGGTGAGCGGGATTATTGCACGCCGAAGATGTACCAACCGGTGCCGGCGCGCCTGTTCCACAATCGCGGCGATGGGACGTTTCAAGATGTCACCGAAGCGGCGGGAATTGCCGCCGCTGTGGGCCCCGGTCTCGGGATCGTTTGCGCCGATTTCAACGGTGACGGGTGGCCGGACATTTACGTCGCCAATGACGGCGCCGCCGCTCATCTCTGGATCAACCAGCGAAATGGAACGTTTAAGGAGACGAGCCTACTGTCGGGGACGGCCTATAGCGTCGATGGGCTGCCGCAGGCAGGCATGGGCGTGGCTACGGGCGATTTTGACGGTGACGGCGACCAGGATATTTTCAAAACCAATTTGACCAATGAAGGCGCCAACCTCTACGTCAACGATGGTCATGGAAACTTTAATGATGCCTCAGCGGAATTTGGGCTGCTGCTGCCGACGTTTCCCTACACGGGTTTTGGCACGGAATGGTTTGACTACGACAATGACGGCCGCCTTGACTTGTTTATCGCCAACGGCGCAGTGAATCGACTCGAATCATTGCGGGGAAGCGCGTACCCGTTTGGCCAGCCGAATCAGCTGTTTCACAACGAGGGTGAAGGGAAGAAATTCCGGGAGATGACGGGAGTCGCAGGCCCGGCGTTTGCCGCGACTGAAGTGAGCCGCGGCGCGGCATTCGGAGACATTGATAATGATGGAGCCGTAGATATTGTGGTAGCGAATAACAACGGCCCGCTGCGGCTTTTGCTGAATCAGAGTCGTTCCTTGAATCGCAACCACTGGCTGGTTGTTCGGTTGGAGGCAAATCACGGGAATCGCTATGGGATTGGCGCGCTGGTTGAGCTGCGACAGAAGGGGAGAAAACTCCTGCGTCGTGCGCATACGGATTCGAGCTACCTGAGTGCGAACGACGCCCGCGTTCATTTCGGACTGGGAGAAGATCCGAAGATTGAAGATCTAATTGTTTGCTGGCCCGACGGGCAGCAGGAAGCGTGGGACAAGATTCAAGCAGATCGAATCGTCACGATCCGTCAGGGAACCGGCCGCAGCATCCGAAGTTAGGCGTAACATTCAGAGCGATGCCTCCGCAGCAAAGATTCTAGGCCGCTTCAGATCCCTCAGGTGGACTCTCGATTTGCGTGCCGCGCCGGGACAATCTGGAAAGGGACTCGATCATGAATCGCGGTGGTTTCAAAGTGGGGATTTCGAAGTGTTTTTCCAACGCTATCGAGCCGGCTCCCAGGACGCTAGCTTCACTCAATTTTCCGAAAAGGATGCGCATGTTCTTCGTTGAGTAGCTCAAGGCCTGCCTTTTCACTACCTTGATCACTTGGTCGAGCAGACCTTGTCCTGCAAGCTTCAGCCGCTGATCGAGAACCAGAACCGAAGGATTGAAGAGATTCACGAGGTTGGCCAGGCCCAGTCCCAGGTAATTCGCTGCCTGCTCAACGATGGCGGCGCAAGCCTTGTCGCCGGCTTTTGCTGCGCTCAGAATCATCCATCCGGAAACGTTCGCAGGATTGCCGCCGGCGAGCGCCAAGACTTCAGAGCCACCTCCATCCGCAATGGCTTTTTGGATTCTCGTTTGGATCGCGGCTGCTCCAGCGATCGCTTCCAGGCAGCCGAAGCTTCCGCATTTGCAGGCAGGCCCCTCCTCGATCATGTGCGTGTGCCCCAGTTCACCGGCGGCATGCCTTGCGCCATGCATCAGTTTTCCGTTGCTGATGATCCCGGCGCCGATTCCAGTCTTGCCGTATTCTACGTAAATCATGTCATCCGCCATCGCGCCAGCGCCGAGGGTCCTCTCTGCCACGGCTTTGGCGCCTGCGAGATTCAGGATCATCACAGGGGCTGGAAACATCTTTTCGAAAATATGCCGGAGCGGCACTTGGTTAAGAAACTCAATTGTGGAAGACATCAGCATCGTGCCTTCCCGGCTGTTCACTAACCCCGATCCGGCGACACCGATTCCGAGAAGCGATTCCTCGTTGATGCCAGCTTGTTTGATGGCTTTGCGCGCACACGACAGGAGCTGGTGCAAAAGCTCGTCCATACCAGAGTCGAGGCGCGTCTCTTCCCGCGACATGGACACGATGCGCAGATGAAGATTCATTACTGCTGCGAGCACAGCTTCATCGTCAAACCCAATGCCAAGGACAAAACCGTGCTCTTCATTAAGCCGAAGCAAAACCTGTTTACGGCCTCTCGAATTATTTGACCGGCCCGCTTCGACAAGTCTTTCCTGCTTTAGCAGGTCGCGCACCAGGCCGGAGATTGCGCTGCGTTGAAAATGAGTAAGGTCATGGATCTCCACTTGCGAAAGAGGACCTAATTTTCGAAGCAGAGCTTCGATGACTAGCAGGTCGCGTTCGCGCTGCGTTTTGCAGTGCTTCATTCGGTCCATGCAGAAACCCCTAGATGGTTAGATTTGGCCGGTCACAAAAGTCTAAAAGTAGAAGTAATTGGCTCCCCAACGGGACGATTGTGCACCAATTAATTCGACAAAGTAAAACAATTTGCTTGACAAACCGTTTCCTCCATTGATAGCGTTCCCCGCAAATTGTCGAGGAGTATGGCGTGCTTTCCTGCCGGGAGAGCGTGGCTTTGGAGCCGACTCGGCCTGCAGTGGTACGGGCAACTTGGCGTGACGCCATCGGTGCATTGAGAGTTAAGGAGGTAGGGGTGATGTTTAGAAATGGATTGAGTGGTCTTTTTCTTTCTCTGTTTGCCCTCGGGTTTGCCTTGCTGGGAACTGCTCAACGCGCCGACGCCCAGGTTTTGTTTGGATCGGTGAGCGGTACGGTGACAGACCAGAGCGGGGCGGGTGTGCCGAAAACACACGTAACCCTCATTAATAAGGCCACCAGCATTCAGAGGGAAGCGGACACGGACGAGAGCGGTCATTACACAATTACAGACATGCCGCCAGGGAACTACGACCTTAAAGTTACAGCGAGCGGGTTTAAACCGCTGACGCAAACGAATCTGACAGTCGCCGCCAACACGGTGATGAACGGCGACGCTAAGTTGCAAGTGGGCGCAGTTTCAGAACAGGTTACCGTTGAAGCGGCAACTCTAACGTTGCAGACCGAGAAGACCGATGTACACACGGAACTAACGGAAAAAGCCATTCTAGACATGCCGCTCAATCAGTACCGCAATTACCAGACGCTCATCAATCTTGTGCCGGGCGCGACGCCGGGAGTTTTCCAGAACGCGATTGCCGATACGCCGGAACGCGCCTTGAGCACGAACATCAACGGCACGAATCGGAACAACAACAACACTCGCGTCGACGGTGCCACGGATGTGTTCGTCTGGCTGCCTCACCATGCTGTGTACGTGCCGCCAGCGGAAACCATTCAGGAAGTCAACATTTCCACCAATAATTTCGATCCCGAACAGGGGATGACCGGCGGCGCGGCCATCACCGTCATCACCAAGTCCGGCAGCAATCAGCTTCACGGCGTCTTATTTGAGTACCACCAGGACCAGGCCCTGCGGGCAAGGCAGTTCTTCGAGACTGCAGCAGTAAGCCCGCGCAAGGGCAAGAGCATTCTCAATGACTTAGGCGGCACTTTGGGCGGCCCTATTAAGAAGGACAAGTTGTTCTTCTTCGGCAGTTACGACGGGACCTTCGAGCGCGACAACCGCGCAGCGGGAGGAGGTCTCCAGACCCTTCCGACTGCCGCTCTTCGCGCGGGAGACTTCACCGGCATTCTTGGGAATTACGTTTGCAGTGATGGCTCAACCTCTGCAACTCCATGCGCGAGCCCGTTCTTTGTGACGGACACCAATAACGTGGTACAGCAAGATCGAGTAGGCATGATCTTTGATCCCTCAACGGGCGCTGCTAACGGCACCGGCCGTAAACAGTTCGCCGGGAACAAGCTCCCAGGGATCGACTCTATTGCAGCGAAAATACTGGCTCTGATTCCTTCCGTGCCGGCTGGTGCTCCGGAAACCAGTAACTTTTTCAGTTCGGCCACCCAGAGTTTGAACCGCAACAACTTTGACGGTAAGGTGGACTGGAACCGTACCTCCAAGCACGCCATCTTCGCCAAATACAGCGCCATGAAATCGGTGTTTACCGGTCAGCCCAGCCTAGGCAAGGTCATCGGCGACTGTAACTGCGACGGCGGCCTTGGCAATTTCCATTCGCTCGTGCAGCTCGTCACTGTAGGCCACACGCTGACACTTTCGCCTACTCTCGTTGTGGACGGCAATGTGGGTTTTACCCGCATGAGTGAGTATGGCCAGACACCTGACTTTGGCACGAATATTGGATCGAGCGTGCTAGGAATTCCAGGTACGAACAACGGCTCTGACCTGCGGGACAGCGGCATCCCCTATTTCAATGTTTCGGGTTACGCCGACCTTGGCAACCCCGAGGGATGGAACCCAGCTTTCCGCAACGACTGGAGTTTCACGAGCAACCACAATGTCAGATGGTCCCATGACAAACATCAGGTCAGCGCCGGGACGGACATCATCCATCACCACCTGAACCATTGGCAGCCGGAACTTGGCTCCGGGCCGCGCGGAGAGTTTGACTTCGGTGGTGGGGTGACTGCGCTAAATTGTCCCGCCGGAACAATAGGCTGCCCCACAACGGGCGGAGCGCCAGCTCCCAATCAGTTCAACGCGTGGGCGCAGTTCTTGCTGGGACTGGCGGACGGAATGGGGCGTAGCGAGCAATTCATTAAAGCCACGGCGAAGGAATGGCAGTTCGGCTTTTTCGTTGGAGATCGATACCGGGTTAGTAACAAGCTGACTGCAACCCTTGGCCTCCGCTACGAATACTATCCATTGATGACGAGAGACGGCGCTTTCCAATTTGATCGGCTTGACTTTACGAGCCTGAATGTGCTGCTGGGCGGCATCGGCGGCAACCCTAGCCATCTGGGAGTAACGACGAGCAAGAAACTGTTTGCTCCGCGAATTGGCTTGGCATACCAGTTTAACGACAAAACTGTAGTGCGTAGCGGCTTTGGCATCACTGTCGATCCGCTGCCTCTTGCCAGACCGCTCCGCGGCTTCTACCCTCTTACCGTGGGCTCGAACTTTGCCGGAACAACCAGCTTCTCATCGGCAGGGTCCTTATCGACCGGCATCCCCTCCATTTGCTGCCCCAACATCAACAGTGGGACGATCCCCCTGCCTCCGCAAGCTTTGGAGCGCAGCGTGGGCCCGGGCGAGTTAAAGCGGGGTTACATCGAATCCTGGAACCTCGTGGTGGAGCGGAAACTTCCGTCAAACTTCCTCGTCTCCTTGGGATACGTTGGCACACAAACCGTTCACCAGTTCGGGGATTTGGACTTGAATTCATCTCTTCCCGGCACAGGAGCGAGTGGACAGCCTTACAACAAACCGCAGTTCGGGAATCGTACGGCGAGTACCTTGTTTTGGCAGGGCTTCATGAGCGCGAACTATCACGCCCTCCAAGTTTCCGTCAATCGGCAGTTCTCCCACGGTTTGATGGTCAAGGGAGCTTACACCTACTCCAAGGCTATCGACTGGACCGACGACGACGGCTGGGCTGGACTTACCTGGAACGATCCGAACATCCTGCGACGCAACCGCGCCCAGGCAGGCTTCAACACTCCGCAGATCTTTCAATTGGCATACGTCTACGAGTTACCTGTGGGTGAGGGCAAGTCGTGGGCGAATGGAGGCGGCGCCGCTACGAAGATTCTCAGTAACTGGCAAGTGAGCGGCATCTTCAGCGCCATCCACGGCCAACCCTTTACGTTACTTGCCTCCGGTGCCTCATTAAACGCGAAGTTTCAGACGCAAACTCCCGACCAGGTCGGGCCCGTCCGCAAAATCGGCGGAGTCGGGGCGGGGTCCCAAAATCAGCCGTTCTATGACCCCTCGGCCTTTGCGGCCGTGACTCGCCCAGGCACAGGCCCAAATCCTTATGGCAATGTCGGCCGCAACACTCTGTTTGGGCCTGGCAGTGTGAACATGGACTTCAGCCTGTTCCGCACTTTCAAAGTCACCGAGCGTCTCGGCTTGCAGTTCCGTGCCGATGGTGCTAATTTCTTCAATTCACCACATTTCAACAACCCCAATCGCAACTTCACGAGTGCAAACTTCATGCACATCACCACCGCCAAAAACGACGAGCGGCAATTCCGGTTTGGCTTGCGCTTGGCGTTTTAATTCATAGAACTTCAGCCCGGGGCACGTTACGGCGTGCCCCGGTTTTCAAAGCTCGCTTTATCAGCCCGCAGCATGTTTAGGTTTTTCTTCCGTTCCGGTACGCGTTAAAATCCACGGTCAAGCAGAAGCGGAGGATTTGTCGTGAAAAGATGTGGTGGCGTACTTGCCGTAGCGCTCTTCCTCGGGCTGAGCGCCCTGGCTCAGGCTCCGCAGGAAGGCGGTTGGGTTGCTCTCTTCGATGGGAAAGACTTGAGCGGCTGGAAGAAGAATGGTGACGAAAAGTGGATCGTTGAGCAGGGGACCATCCTCTGCGAAAGCACGGCCAACAAGTACGGATACCTGACCACGGAAAAGACGTATCGGGATTTCACGCTGCGCCTAAAATTCAAAGGCGAAGCCGCGGGCAACAGCGGCGTATTCGTTCGTGCGAAGATTACGGGTATCGACCCGCAACATGGTCCGGACATCGAAGGGATGCAGGTGGAGGTCGATCCGAGCCCCGGCAAGCACACGGGCGGCCTGTACGAAAGCGGCGGGCGCGGCTGGGTGGCACAGCCCACGCCAGAAGGCGAACGGGCGCTGAAGCCTAGCGACTGGAATGACCTCGAAGTGTCCGTGCACGGCGCTCACATCGTTACGCAGCTCAATGGCACAAAGATTGTGGACTTTACGGACCCGGCGCCAAAATTCACAGATGGCGTCATCGGTTTGCAGATCCACACTGGCGGCGGTGTGAAGGTGCGATGGAAGGACATTTCCATCAGGGAGAATTAGGACGCCACGCTTGCGCTTGGCTGGATGCCATAGCCGCAGGTGAAGCTTGCGACTCGGCATGATGAGCAAACTAAACAGGCGAAACTTTCTTCAAGCTTCCACGACTGCTTTGGCGGCGGGCCTTAGCCCAATGAATGCCGCTCTAGGGCAAAATATTGTGTCCAGCCCCTTGGCGTCGCTGCGGCCTGACAATCCGGCAGAGACGATCCCACCTTTGCAAGCGAATGAGGGCAAGAAGCCGTTGCGGCTTGGGCTGATCATCGGTATCGGCAAGGATCCCGATGCGGCCATGTCCAAGGTCCGCGACCTTGGGCTGCCCACGAGCCAGGTCTTTATGGATGAGTTTGAACCGGAGCTTGTTAAACGGCTGCGTCAAGCGCTGGAAAAACACCAGATTGAGGCGACATCGCTGGTCGTTGGAGGACCGGGGAAAGAAGTCTGGGACTTCTATCAAGGGCCACTCACGATTGGCCTGGTTCCTCGCGAGACGCGCGCGGCGCGAATCGCACATATCAAGAAGGCGTCGGATTTCGCCAAGCAATGCGACATTGCGGCTGTACAGACGCATTGTGGGTTCATTCCCGAAAATCCTAATGATCCGGTGTATAAGGAAACGATTGGCGCACTGCGGGAAGTGGTTGGCTATTGCAAGAACAACGGCCAGAATTTCCGTTACGAGACCGGCCAGGAGACGCCCCTCACACTGGTGCGCGCCATACAAGACGTAGGCTTCGACAATCAGGGTGTCAACTTCGATCTCGCTAACCTGATTCTGTACGGCAAGGCGAATCCCGTCGACGCCATTGAGCTGCTCGGCCCCTACGTGCAGGGAATCCACGCCAAAGACGGGATGTGGCCTACCAACCCGAAAGAACTCGGCCAGGAAGTTCCCATTGGCAAGGGCAAAGTAGATTTTCCGCGCATCATCGAACGACTGAAGCAACTGAACTATCGCGGGGCGGTCACTATTGAGCGGGAGATTTCGGGCCCAAAGCAAGTGGAAGACGTTCGCGATGCGAAGATGTACCTGGAAAAACTAATCGGGTAGTTCGGAGACGCAGGAGGGCAACATGGCAGGGGATGCAAAGCGACCAAAGTTCTCGGATGAAATGGACCGCCGAAAATTCATTGGCGTAGCCGCGGTTACGGCCGGAGCGATGTTACTCAAGCCGGCATTGGTACGCGGCACCGCCGCGAATTCCGCAGTCCGCGTAGGTCTGCTCGGCTGCGGCGGGCGCGGCACGGAGGATGCGTCGAATATGGTTGACACCGGCGGCGCTCGCGTTGTTGCGCTGGCCGACATGTTCCAAGATCAACTTGACAACGCCAAGAAACATTTCGACGAGATGCAGCAGGCCAAAGGGTATGCGGCGATTGATGCTTCACAGGTCTTCGTTGGCCCTAACGCTTTTAAGCAGATGGCAGCCTCGAAAGAAGTGGACGCGGTGGTCATCGCCACGCCGCCCTATTATCATCCTCAGCATCTGGAAGCAATCGTCGCTGCCGGAAAGCATGTCTATGTCGAGAAACCCGTAGCTGTGGACGTGCCCGGCGCATTGAAGGTGATCGAGATCGGCAAGCGCGCGGAAGGCAAAATCAGCCTGGACGTTGGATTCCAGATCCGCGATTGCCCCCCGTTCGTGGAACTAGTGAAGCGTCTCCACAACGGGGCGATCGGCAATATTGTCTGCGGCGAAGCGCACTATCTGGCAGGCTACATCGAAAGGCCACCCTGGCCCAATGCGTCTCCCGTCGAGAAACGTTTGCGCAACTGGGTTTATGATCGCGTCCTTTCCGGCGACATCATCGTCGAGCAGAATATTCACGTCATTGACATCTGCAACTGGATTCTCAAGAACCATCCGTTGAGAGCTTCTGCGACTGGCGGACGCCTCGGCCGTCCCGCGACGGATGGTGACGTCTACGGAAACTACAACGTGATCTTCCACTATCCCGACAATGTGGACGTAACCTTCAGCTCTACGCAGTTTGCCAAGGGCTGGTGGGACGTAACCGAACGTTTCTTCGGTACAAAAGGCACATCGCAATCTCCATATACTGGACCGCTCGGCATTTGGGGTGATGAACCCTGGCAATCCCCGCAAACTCCCAAGCCGGGCGGCGAGCAACAAGCATTTTCTGTGACGGGGAACTTCACGTCTAACCTGGAATTCGCCGACCAGGAAAAGAAGAAAGCGTTCATTGAAAGCATCACCAGCGGGAATTTCCACAATCAGGCCGCGAAGGGGACCGAGTCCGCCCTTTCCTGCATCATGGCGCGAACAGCGGCTTACAAGGGACACGAAGTGACCTGGGACGAGACCATAAAATCCACCGAGGTATGGGATTCAAAAATCGATTTGAATAAACTGCGCTGAGGTGTGTCGATGCGTCATCCATCCCGTCGCGAGTTCTTGAAATCCTCGGCTACGGCCGCGTGTGCCGCAGGTCTCGGCGGCGGAGCGCTGGCCAACTCGCTGACGGCGGATTCATCCTCAGCGGCTCCTCCCTTTCCAGCAACGCTCTCTATCAAGAAGGGCGTATGGTTCGAAATGCTGCCAGCGAAGCTGAGCACCGCCGACCGCTTTAAACTGGCGCGCGACGTGGGCTTCGAAGTCGCGCAGGTACCGACAGAACCGGACGAGCGCAAGGCTGAGGAAATCAAGAAAGCTGCCGAGGTAGCGAACATCCGCATCGACTCCGTGATGAACATGGATCATTGGAAATATCCATTGTCTTCGAGCGACCGGGCAGTCGTGGAAAAGAGCCTCGCAGGGATGCGCACCTCTCTGCACAACGCCAAGCTGTGGGGTTCGGATGCCGTGTTGCTGGTCCCGGCGGTAGTGAATCCGCAGACGTCCTACCATGACGCCTGGACGCGTTCCCAAAAAGAGATTCGCACGCTGGTTCCGCTCGCGGAGGAATTGAAAGTTGTTATCGCCATCGAGGAAGTCTGGAACAAGTTTCTCCTGAGCCCGCTCGAGATGGCCAAGTACATTAGTGAATTTCAGAGCCCTTGGATAAAAGCCTGGTTCGACGTGGGGAACGTGCTGCTTTACGGGTATCCACAGGACTGGATTCATACTCTCGGCAAGAGCATCGTCAAGGTTCATCTCAAAGATTTCAAACGCAAGGAAGACGGGTACGCCTGGGTGAACTTGGGTGACGGGGACGTAGATTGGGCTGCGGTGCGGCAGGCTTTCGCCGATATCGGCTATTCTGGCAGTGCCGTGACGGAGCTTGAAGGAGGCGACGAAGCTTATCTCCGTGATGTGGTCAGGCGCATCGATCGCTTAGTGCTCGGCCGTGGTTGAGCCCATGCGAAAAGCTCTCCACAATTTCAGACCTTGCGCCGAGTCCGTGGCGCAAACTCGCATGTGTGCGGCCCCGCTTTGATGGTTTCACGACGGGACTTCCTGGCAGGTGCCAGCGCTTTTCTCCTTCCGCAGTCGTCGCGAAAGAGACCTGATTTAAAGTCCTCTTTCGCGCTTTCCCCTATCCGTTTTCGCGAGGTTGCCCAGCGCGCTGGCCTGGACTTCGTGCTTCAGAACAATCCCACGCCGCGCAAGCACATGATCGAAACGATGCCGGGCGGTGTCGCCGCGTTGGATTATAACAACGACGGACGAGTGGACATCTTTTTCACGAATGGCGCGTCGATCCCCTCGCTGGAAAAGGATTCGCCGAAGTTTTTCAACCGGCTCTATCGCAACGATGGCGGTATGAAATTCACGGACGTCACGTCGGAGGCCGGAGTCGCAGGCGCCGGCTATTCCATGGGTACTGCCGCAGCGGACTTCAACAACGATGGCCATACGGATTTGCTTGTCGCAGGCGTCTACAGGAACATTCTCTATCGCAACCTGGGCAACGGAAAGTTCGAGGATGTGACCGAGAAAGCCGGAATCAAGAGCGACAAATGGTCTGTTGCCGCCGGTTGGTTTGACTACGACAATGACGGCTGGCTGGATCTGTTCGTCGTCAATTACGCGCACTGGACTCCCGACTTTGACCGCTATTGCGGTGAGCGCGACCGCAATCTTCGTGTCTATTGCCACCCCAAGTATTTCGAAGGATTGCCCAACACACTCTACCGGAATCGCCGCGATGGGACCTTTGAGGACGTCACGGCCAAAGCTGGCATTGCGGGCCACATCGGGCGTGGCATGAGTGTGGCTTTTGCCGACTATGATAACGACGGCTTCACGGACGTCTTTGTCACCAACGACAATTTGCCTAACTTCCTGTTCCACAACCGAGGTGATGGAACGTTCGAAGAGGTTGCGCTCCAGGCTGGCGTGGCGTTAACCAACAATGGCTTGCCTGTGGCCAGCATGGGAGCGGATTTTCGCGATTTTGACAATGACGGCCTCTGCGATCTCAACGTTACAGCCTTGGCGGGCGAGACATTTCCCTTGTTTCAAAATCTGGCCAAAGGTTCGTTTCAGGACGCGACGCACAAGAGTCGGTTAGCGGCACTCTCCACGACGCGCAGTGGCTGGAGCAATGGCTTCTTCGATTTCAACAATGACGGCTGGAAGGACCTGTTCACGGCTAATTCGGACGTCAACGACTTGATTGATCTTTTTGGGTCCGCCCACTACAAACAGCCCAACAGTCTTTTCGCGAATCTTGGAAACGGTACGTTCCGCGACGTTTCGTTGGAAGCGGGCTTTGATCTTGCACGCGCGCACCGCGGCAGCGCTTTTGCGGATTTTGACAACGATGGAAAAATCGACATCGTCGTCAGCGCGCTTGGCGAGCCGGCGGAACTTTGGCAGAACGTCAGTCCCGGCGCGAACCGCTGGCTCATCCTGAAGCTGATTGGTACCCGAAGCAACCGTGACGGAATCGGCGCAAAAATACGGCTGGGAAACCAGTTCAATCACGTCACCACAGCCGTGGGCTACGCTTCCTCGAGCCCCTCAAACGTGCACTTTGGAACCGGCAAGCTGGAGAAGATTGACCGGATCGAGATTCGCTGGCCAAGCGGCGCAGTTCAAGAGTTGCGAAACGTTGCGACCAACCAGGTCCTCGAAGTCCACGAGCCATCGAAGTAGATTGCTCATAAACCATTCGTTATGGTGCGGTGATCTCCACTTCCTGCATTGTCCTCTCTTTTGCTTGCGTGGCAGAGCGTTGGATTCTCTGATAGTCCGCCATGACTGGTTTGGCGAGTTCCGTCTGGCCAGTGGCCTGATAAGCTCTCGCCAGTTGGTAGTGTAGGCTGCCGTCATCATCGGTAGGCAGAGCTGCCTTCAGATGAGGGATTGCTTCGATGGGCTTTCCAGCGGCCAGTTCGGCCCGGGCCAAAGATTTGTGTGCAGTCAGGAATTTAGGGTCGCGAGTTACGGCGCGCTTGAGCAGGGGGATCGCTTCTTCCACGCGCTGCAAGTCGAGCAACGTGTCACCCACGAGATAATTCAATTCGGCCGACGCGGACTGATGCCGGAGAAGGTCCTGAAGCAATGGCAGGGCCGCGCCGTAGTCCTGCCCAAGCTTCAGGCTGATGGCGAGCTGTTTCTGGATCTCCGCGCTAGCGGGCGAAAGCTTCAGGGCTTCGCGCCACTCGCCGGCAGCCTCGCTGTATTTCTTTTGACTGCCGTAAATGCGGGCTTTTAGCTCGTGCAGCTCCGCAGAAGCTGGTAACTGACCGAGCCTGGTGAACGCGTTGATTGCCAACTCGTTGTAGGCCCGTGACCGCCAGTAAAACGAGTCCGCTGTATTGTCCTCCTTTGCCGCAGCAATTAACTCATTGAAGCGTCTTGCCTGATAGTGGCACTCCAGCGCTGGGCTAGGGCAATTCGGCGAGGGAAGCTGTAATTCCTTTTTCTCTTCAGCGTCTGCCCAATCCGGATGCCCGGTTTGCCGATAAATCTCCGCCACCGCCTTGTGAATGCCGCGCAATGCCGGTTTCTCTTCAAGCGCGCGACGATAAAGATAAAACGCGCTCGAGAATTGCTGTTCTCGCAAACGCGTTTCCGCTAGTAGACTCAGTGAGTAGGAAGATTGTGGAGCAGCCTCTTGCAATTTGTCGAAAGCGCGGCCAGCAAGCGCTTCATAAGAGCGCCCAAGTCCATACCAGGCCTGTGGGCTATCGGGATCAAATTCAGTGAGCTTCTGATATTGCCACGTTGCCTCTTCGATTCGGTCCAGGGAAAGCAGTGCACCCGCGAGCATTTGGCGCGCCTCCCGGTGGTCCGGTTGCAGATGTAGGAAAATGTTGAGCGCTTCGACGCCTGCGGCCGTCTCGCCCAATTGCAGACGAGCGGTCCCCAGGAAGAGCCATGCCGGAGCTAGGGCGGGATCAAGCTTGACCGCCGCCTCTAACTCCGAAATGGCTTCCCGTTCCTTGCCGGCCATGTGCATGGCCATGCCGAGATTTAGCAATAGGCCTGGGTTGTTGGGAACCGCCTGATTTAGCTCTCGGTAGAGAGGGATGGCCTGCGCAAAATAGCCTTCCGCCATCAACTGCTTGGCGCGCTGGGACTTAAGCGCCAAACTGTCCGTCTGCGGGAGACCGCTCGATTGTGCCGGGATCGAAGCTAGGCAAAGGAGGGCCAATCCCGTAGTTCTCATAATGACCCGAAACATCAAGCACGACCTTCGATACGAATTATAGCCAGATGAGGTGTCGGCCGTCATAGCTCAATCATGCAATCATGCAGACGTATACGCCGGAAAAGGGCATCCTTTGCTACTATTCTTGCTACTACTGGAAGTGGATTTGCGATTGTTTCTGTCGGTTCCGAAAATTCTGACCGTTTTCATTCCGGAAATTCTGAGCCGTCCGGCAATCGCCGGAAAGGTTAAGACTCTCTCCGTACCCCCGGTCGGTAAGCCGGTAGGGCGGAGGGAGGAGGATGTTAGGAATGTTAAAGCGTCACGAAGTCGAGATTCTACTGAAGGCTGGTCACGGCAAGGCCGAAGTGGCCCGTTTGGCGGGAGTGTCCCTGTGCTCTGTTAAGCGCATTGCGGAAGAAGTTCCGGTGATTCATGTCGATGATGCTGCCGAGCGAGAGAAGCGGCGGATCGGCAGACCCAGCATCGTTGCGGATTTCCGGAAACCGGTCTTAAAGATTCTGGAAGAAAAACCTGACCTACCCTCTCTGGAGATCCTTCGCCGGGTTCGCGAAGCAGGCTACCGGAGGCAAGACCGCCTTGTATGCTCTGGTGGCCTCGGTTCGTCCGAAAGAGATAAAACCGCTCATTCGTTTCGAAGGTCTGCCCGGAGAATTTAGCCAACATGATTTCGGAGAAGTGGAGGTTGCCTTTCTCGACGGGTCGTCCCGTCGCATCCACTTCTTCGCTTCTCGCCTGAAGTACTCCCGATGGATCCGCGTCAGTGTGGTGCAGGATCAGACGGTAGAGAGCTTGGTGCGCAACTTGGCCGAGCATCTCGACAGTTGGGGTGGAGCTCCGCTGATGTGTGTCTTCGATCGACCGAAGACGGTGGCTCTGAAGTGGCGGAGGAACGGCGAAGTCACAGAATGGAATCCGGTCTTCGCTTACGCCATGCTAGAGATGGGCATCGGGGTGGAGTTGTGTTGGCCTCAGCAGCCGAAGCAAAAAGGTGCTGTCGAGAACCTCGTTGGTTTCGTAAAATCTTCCTTCTTCAAAGTACGGTGCTTCCACGATCAAGCGCATCTCGAGCAGCAACTGGTCGCATGGCACCGCGAAGTGAACGAGGAACGTCCCTGCCGTGCGACGGGCATCATCCCCGCCGTGCGTCTTGCCGAAGAAGCCCCCCGACTTCGTTCCTTGAAGGTGCACCCGAAAGA
>Ga0209266_1000340_pt1 | contig 38017 bp, 32 predicted proteins | sample GraSoiAngelo_132_FD_185889 | JGI IMG/M metagenome (GOLD analysis project Ga0209266, IMG submission 185889) | Grasslands soil microbial communities from the Angelo Coastal Reserve, California, USA - 14_0929_02_40cm (SPAdes) (version 2) | ecosystem: Environmental > Terrestrial > Soil > Grasslands ...
GTCGCTGTAAGTAGTTGAAATTATGGAGCGGCCTATCGGAATCGAACCGACACCTGAACCTTGGCAAGGTTCCGTACTACCACTATACTAAGGCCGCTCAACGACTCTCTTTTTATAACATGCCCGCACGGCAGCCACAAGCCTTCCCCACCCCTACCGGCGTAGGGCCAAACGCTGCAAAGGCCAGACTGGTCAGGAAACCTGGGTTATCCGGGCGGACTTCACCACCGGCGAGCGGCGCTGGCGCTCTGCGAAGCGGGTAGCCTTATCCTTGTCCGTGTAAACGCGGCCGAACTTTTCCCCGTCGGCGTAAAACACACTGACAAGAAAATGGTGATGTTTGCGCCGGCGATCCTTGTCAAAGGAAGTCTTGCCCTGTGTCCCCGTTTTTTTCGTTTCCGCTTTTGTCACGTTGGCCACCCTGTCGGAAGAAGTTCCGTAATTCACTATCTCAAGGGACCCCGCTAGACACAAGTACCAGAGAAGATAGTAACACGCGCTTTATTACGCAGAAAAGCGAGCAAAGGCATAGCAGGAACTTGCCGGAAAGCGGCAAAGATCCGGCTGTATCCCAGGTTCCCTGAGTATTCATTCCCGCCGCCTTTGTTAAGAGAGTGTTTCAGGCCATTAAAATGGAGAAACTGCAGGCCAATTTGTCTGGAAAATTGTTGTGGGCTACGAAACATTTTTCGGTTTTCAACGTCTTTACCAATGAGGAGAAGATAAGCTGAATGTGGCGGAGAAACGTAATGATGATAAACGCCCCAAAACAACCGCCTGTCGTGGAAGATCTGCGGAACCATTCCCAGGAACAGATCGCTGAATTGCGTCAACTTCTGGCTGTGGGCGCGCCTTCGCGGCCAGATCCGCGCCGGCCTGGCTTTTATGAAGTGGAGGGTCTCTCTAGCACGTACTACGTGTTCAAGTATCCGACAGGCACAAAAGTGTTGCTGCTTGGCGTATGGGATCGCGAGAGCGATCCAGTAGCCGCTATGGTGTCGTGTTCCTGCCCCGCAGCATAATTCCTTTTTTCGCCGCGCCCCTGAAAAACGAGCAACTGAAAAGAGCGCCCGACCGAGTCGGGGCGCTCTTTTAGTCTTCCTCCAGTTCCAGCGCAGCCGAGTTGATGCAATACCGCATTCCGGTAGGTTGCGGTCCATCATCGAAGACGTGGCCGAGGTGGGCGTCGCACCGGCTGCACTTCACTTCCGTCCGCTGCATGCCACGACTCGTGTCGCTCTCTGCCTCGACGGCCTCATCGGTGGCGGGAGCGTAGAAACTGGGCCACCCGGAGCCTGAGTGGTATTTCGTCTCAGAACGAAATAAAGGCTGGCCGCAGCAAACGCATTTGTAGGTCCCGGGAGTCTCAGTGCCTTCGTATTCGCCCGTGAAAGGAGGCTCCGTGCCCTTCTGCCTGGTCACATAGTACTGATTTGGTGTGAGTTGCTTCCTCCAAGCCTGCACATCTTTCCGAATCTTTTCTTCCATCGTCAATCCCCCCAAGCACGTTTTTCATTGCTCCGCACACTATCAGATTCTGTCTATCCGTCGAAAGGTTCAGCTGCTTCGTCCCATGCGCTTGACGTTCCGCAAAGCTCTCGTTTCGAACGGGATACAGGTATAGAAAGAGAGACATTTCCCGCTCCCGGCCGTCTATGCAAAAACGGAGGCTTCCTTGATGAAACAGTTTCATACCAGAGGGCAGGTTATCTCTTCGCCGGTCGTTGCCGACGGTCAGCTCTATTTTGGAAGCAGCGATCATTGCCTCTATGCCCTCGACCCAGCCACAGGTTCACAAAAGTGGAAATTCAAGTCCGATGGCCGTATCACCTCAACGCCAGCGGTTTCGGGCGGCGTTGTTTACTTTGGTAGCTATGACGGCAACTTTTACGCCGTCGACGCCGCCACCGGGCAGTTGAGGTGGAAATTCAAGACACAGGGAGAGCGCCGGTTCTCTGCAACGCACCTGCATGGTGCGGAACCTGGGTGGTGTCTACTTTGGCAGCGGCGATAGCAACATTTACGCGTTGGACGCCGCTTCCGGCAGTTTGAAATGGAAATTCAAAACCGGCGATGTGGTTCATGCGTCTCCGGCTATTTCAGGCGGAATTCTTTTTGTGGGAAGCTGGGACAGTTATTTCTATGCGCTGGACGCTGGGAGCGGAAGGGAGGTCTGGCGCTTCAAAACCGGCGAGGATCCGGTGATTCACAACCAAGTCGGCATCCAGTCTTCGGTAGCGGTTGCGGATGGTGTGGTGTACTTTGGCTGCCGCGATTCCAAGTTTTACGCCGTGGATGCGGCCACCGGAAAGGAAAGGTGGTCCTATCCGAACAAAGGATCATGGGTCATCTCTTCGCCGGCAGTATCGGAGGGCAAGGTTTACTTCGCTACCTCGGATTCAGGCTTATTTCATGTGCTGGATGCCAAGTCCGGCACTCCTCTCTATTCCCTCGATTTCAAGCACTGGGCGTTCTTTTCCTCACCCGCGATTGCCGGCGGAACTCTTTATATCGGCTCACATCAGGGGAGGCTCAACGCCATCGACTTAGAAGAACAAAAAGTCGCCTGGACGTTTGAAACCGATGGCTCTAAAAAGAACGGTCCCGCTTACACAAAGGATGGCACTCCCAACTACGAAGCAGCATTCTTCGATTTTTTTTACGATGACATGGTTAGCGGCGTCCAGAAAATGCTATCCGTCGGGGCTATACTTTCTTCCCCCGTCGCAGCCGGGAACACCGTTTATGTGGGCAGCACAGATGGCAACGTCTATGCGCTGATGTAGTCGGCTTTGCTCCCGGCCCAATACCTGGCGGACCGCCTCGACAACCGAAGAATCTTCGTTGACTTGCCGCCGCGTTTCCTTTATTTTGGTATTTCGCAATGGACTGCATGCACACAGATCGCGCGGATCGTCATCATCATCACGGCCACACGCCGCGCCCGCTGAGGTGTGCATAGCGATTCGCTAAACAAAGCACTCTTTGGCCCGCTGGCGCAGCAAGCCCCAGCGGGATTTTTATTTTCAGGAGACGACATCGTGGAGATCGATTTTCAAAAGGGCGGCGGGCTAATACCGGCCATCATTCAGGACGATCGCAATGGCGACGTATTGATGCTTGGCTTTATGAATGCGGAATCACTTGAGGAAACGCGGCGCACGGGTGAAGTCGTGTTTTTCAGCCGTTCGCGGAGCAAGTTATGGAAAAAAGGCGAATCCAGCGGCCACGTCTTGCGGGTTCGCGAGATGCGCGTGGATTGCGATGCCGACGCGCTCCTCGTTCGCGTCGAAGCCGTCGGCCCGGGCGTCTGTCACGAGGGTTACCGAAGCTGCTTCTTCCGCGCAATCGAGACGGATGGAAAGTCAAAAATCATCGCCGAGCGCACCTTCTCGCCGGAGAAAGTCTACAGCAAGGAGAAATCTCGATGAGCCGGCTGAAGCTGGGAATCCCTAAAGGCAGCCTGCAGGACGCGACGCTTGACCTTTTTTCGCGCGCCGGATGGAAAATCACGATGAGTTCGCGCAGCTACGTTCCGACGATTGACGACCCGGAAATCGAATGCCTCATGGTGCGCGCGCAGGAAATGGCGCGCTACGTCGAATCCGGCGCCCTGGACGCGGGAATCACGGGACACGACTGGGTGGTGGAGACGAGCGCGGCCGTGGAAGAACTTTCGGAGCTGGTTTACGCCAAACAACGTCTTGCGCGCGTGCGCTGGGTCCTCGCGGTGCCGGAGGACTCCGCGATTCGCCATCCACGCGACCTGGAAGGTAAAGTCATCGCCACGGAAGTCGTGCACATTACGCAAAACTATCTTGCCAAACACGGCGTGAGGGCCCACGTGGAGTTTTCTTGGGGAGCCACGGAAGTGAAAGTTCCGCAGCTCGCGGATGCCATCGTCGAAGTTACTGAGACCGGCTCATCCCTGCGCGCCAATCGCCTGCGTATCGTGGACACGGTGCTCGAATCCGCGACCGTCTTCATCATGAATCGCGTCAGCGCTGCAGATTCCTGGAAGCTCGAAAAGGCAGAGAACCTGATTCTGATGCTGCAGGGCGCTATTGCGGCGGCGAGCAAAGTCGGCTTGCTTCTCAATGTCCATCGCGATGACCTGCAAGGTGTGCTGGGCGTGCTTCCGGCGCTCAAGAACCCCACCATTTCGGCTCTCAGCGACCCCGAGTGGGTAGCCATCAACACCATCGTCGAAGAAGCCGTTGTGCGGCAGATCTTGCCAAAGCTTAAAGCCGCTAAAGCCCAGGGCATCGTCGAATATCCCTTGAACAAAATCGTACTCTGATGCGCATCCTCAAACTCACCCCGCGAACCGAAAGGTGGCTGCTCGCGCGCCGCGCCCAGCGCGACAACGAAGCGCAATCCGTGGCCGCTGAAATCGTCGCCGATGTCCGCAAGCGTGGCGATTCCGCTCTCTTCGCCTGGAGCAAAAAACTGGACGACCTGGACCTCACGCGCGCCGGAGTTTGGATTTCGCGAGAAGAAATCCGGTCTGCCAAATCACAGGTGAGCCCCGATTTCTTGAAGTCCGTCCAGAGAGCTGCGAAAAACGTCCGCCTGGTCGCCGAACGGCAGCTTCCACGGCCGTGGACCGTCGAAACTGAACCTGGCGTCAAAATCAGCCAGCGCGTTTCGCCTATCGAATCCATCGGCTGCTACGTCCCCGGCGGCCGATTTTCGCTTGTATCCACGCTGGTCATGACCGTGGTACCAGCAAGAGTTGCCGGCGTTTCACGCATTATTGCGGTTTGCCCGAAGCCAAATGCCGAGTTGCTGGCGACGGCGAACTTGCTCGGCGTCGAAAAGATCGCGCGCGTGGGCGGAGCGCAAGCGATCGCCGCTCTCGCTTATGGAACAAATTCGATTCCGCGCGTGGAAAAAATTTTTGGTCCGGGCAACAAATATGTCACCGCTGCCAAACAACTTGTCAGCAGCGATTGCGCCATCGATCTGCCGGCTGGCCCCACTGAGGCAGTCGTCCTGGCTGCCGAAGGAAATGCGCGCTGGATCGCCGCCGATCTCCTCGCCCAAGCGGAGCACGCCAAAGACGCAGCAAGTTTCTTCGTTACCACCTCACGCTCATTTGCAAAAAAAGTGCAACGCGAGATTAAATGGCAGCTCGCCGAACTTCCTCCAGGAATGGCCGGCGTCTCCACGGAAACCGCCGGCGCAATTCTCCTGGCGGATTCGCTTGAGCAAGCTTGCGAATTTATCAATCGCTTCGCGCCGGAGCACCTCAGCCTGCCGGAAAGCGCTGAGCGGCTCCTGCAAAAAACCCGATCGGCGGGCACTATCTTTCTCGGTCCCTGGGGGGCACAGCCGCTTGGGGACTACGCGACGGGCAGCAATCACGTCCTCCCGACCGGGGGCTGGGCGCGCCGGCGCGGCGGGCTTTCAGCGGCTGACTTTGTGAAATGTATCAGCGTGCAAGCCATTCGCCGCAACGGGTTCCTTCGCCTCGCCGATGCCGTCGAAACTTTGGCAGAATCCGAGGGCTTGATGGCTCACCGTAACGCCGTGAGGGTTCGCCGATGAAGGTTCAGTTGCCAGTGCGAAAGGCCATTCTGAATCGCCGCACCTATGAAGCGCCCGCCGAGGGGCGCGCGGATAAGCTGCGGCTGGACTTCAATGAGAACACGACGGGCTGCTCCCCGGCCGTGCGGCGCGCGCTGGCAAGACTGACGGCCAAAGAACTGGCGATGTACCCGGAATATCAGGCGTCAACAGCGCGCCTGGCTCGCTACTTCGGCGTTCACCCAGAAGAACTCTTGCTCGCGAACGGCGGGGACGACGCGCTGCGGGTTTTCTTCGACACCTTCGTCGAAGCCGGAAGCAGCGTTTTGATTTGCGAACCTACGTTTCCCATGTACCGCTACTACGCTGAAATTTACGGCGCCAGAATTTCCGCAATGCGCTACGGGAACGAAATGGAGTTTCCGCTGGACGGTGTCATCGCCGAGCTGAGCGAAAATCCGCGCCTCCTTTTTCTTGCCAATCCCAACAACCCAACGGGAACTCTCTTTGGCTTCAACGAATTGAGAAAAATCCTTTGTGCAGCCACCCACACCGCTGTCGTGATGGACGAAGCGTACGCGGAGTTTTCGGACTTCTCGGCAGTTTCCTGGATTCGGAAATTTCCTAATCTATTTGTCGCGAGAACTTTTTCCAAAGTCGCTGGACTCGCTTCGCTCCGCCTTGGCGCGGTCATCGCCTGCAAAGAATCCCTTGCCTTTGTGCGGCGGGCCATGCCGCCATTTCCGGTGAATCTTGCCGCGCTCGTGGCCGCCGAAGCCGCTGTGAAAGACCGCGCAACGATGCAAGCGTACGTCAACGAGGTGAAGCATTTGCGTGTGTGGCTAGCCGCTGAATTGCGGAAGCTCGGCGTACCCTCCTTTCCAAGCGCAGGAAATTTTCTGCTGGCCAACTTCGGACCAAAGGGACCCGCGCTCTTTCGAAAGCTTGAGAAGCAAGGAATTCTTCTGCGCGAGCGCACCAAGGACATGGGCCCGGGATTCGTCCGCATCTCCATCGGAACGTCAGCCGAAATGAATAGGCTTGTGAAGACTATTCGAAAGGAATGGAAAGCGCTCGCCTGAATTCTGGGATCGCAAAAACAAATGCCACGAACCGCCGCGATTCATCGCAAAACAAACGAGACGGACATCCGCTTGAAGCTTAATCTGGATGGCCGTGGAAGCGCCCACGTCGCCACGGGAATCCGCTTCTTCGATCACATGCTCGAATTGGTCGCGCGGCACGGCGCATTTGACTTACGCGTGGACGCTCGCGGCGATCTTGACGTGGACCAGCATCATACCGTCGAAGACGTGGGCATCACCCTGGGCGAAGCCGTTCAGAAAGCGCTCGGCTCCAAGCGAGGGATTTTGCGTGCAGGTTATTTTCTGATGCCCATGGACGAAACGCTCGCCGCCGCTGCGATTGATCTGGGCGGCCGGCCCTACTGCGTCGTAAAAGCAACGATCGCCGCAAATCGCGTCGGCGATTTTCAAGTTGAGCTGGTGGAGGATTTTTTCCAGGGTTTCGCGCAGTCGGCAAAAGCCAACGTTCATCTCCGCGCCCTGTACGGCCGTTCCTCGCATCATCAAGTCGAAGCCATCTTCAAGGCATTTGCGCGCGCGCTGCGTTTCGCGGTGTCTCGCGACAGGCGCCTTCGCCAGGTTTTGCCCAGCACCAAGGGGCTGCTATGAAAATAACAATTCTCGATTACGGCGCCGGCAATGTGCCCTCCGTCGAACGCGCTCTCCAGCGTCTCGGCGTTGAATCGCAGCGCACATCGTCGCCTGAAAGCATTTCAAGGGCGGAAGCGTTGCTTCTTCCCGGCGTCGGTCATTACGCCGCGCTGGTTCGCGCCCTCGATGAAAAACAGTTCCGCGCACCTTTGCTCGACGCCATCGGCCGGGGCGTGCCTTTTCTGGGAATCTGCCTCGGGCTGCAGGTTCTCTTTAACTCGAGTGAAGAGGCTTCTGAGCTCCGGGGCCTGAGTCTTCTATCGGGAGTCGTCTCCGCCTTGCCCCCCAACGTGAAGCTCCCGCACATGGGTTGGAACCAGATTGAGAAGAAGCGCGAGTCTTCCCTTCTCACAGGTATTGATCTCGGAGCGTATTTCTATTTTGCGCACTCCTACGCGGCGCTTGATTCCGGTGCGGCCGCAGCCACCTGCTCCCACGGCACGGAATTCGCAGCAGTCATCGAGCAACGAAATGTTCTTGCGGTGCAATTTCATCCCGAAAAAAGCGGCGACTCTGGCGCTCGCGTTCTCCAGAATTTCCTGAGGCTTGCGGCATGAGCCTCGCGCACCGCATCATTCCGTGCCTAGATACGGACGGCGAACGCGTCGTGAAAGGGGTGAATTTTGTGGGTCTGCGAGATGCCGGCGACCCCGTTGCGCTCGCCAGCCGATACGATACGGAAGGTGCAGACGAATTGGTCGTACTCGACATCGCGGCGTCGCGCGATCGCCGCCCTACTTTTCTCGAAACAATTCGCCGCGTCGCCGCTGAATTGGCAATCCCTCTCACCGCCGGCGGGGGCATTCGAACGCTGGAAGATGGCCGTGCCGTGGTACGTGCCGGCGCGGACAAAGTCACCGTGAACACCGCTGCGGTCGAGCGGCCGGCGCTGATTTCCGAACTGTCGCGCGAATTCGGCGCGCAAGCGGTGGTCCTGGCAATTGATGCAAAGCGCGTTGGCGATCACTGGGACGTCATGGTCCGCGGCGGACGCGAATCCGCATCACGCGATGCCCTCGAATGGGCGCGGATGGGCGTCGCGGCAGGCGCCGGTGAAATTCTGCTGACGTCTGTGGATCGCGACGGCACGCAAAGCGGCTTCGACGTGACGCTGACCGCGGCAGTTTCCGCCGCCGTAAGCGTTCCGGTGATCGCATCCGGCGGCGCGAAATCGCCGGGTCATTTTGTCGAAATCTTCCGAGATGGTGCAGCCGACGCGGCTTTGGCCGCCTCCATCTTTCACGATGAAGTGCAATCCATTCGAGCTCTGAAGCAATTTCTCGCCTCAAGCGGCATTGAGGTTCGCTTGCCGTGCTGATTCCCTGCATCGACTTGCAAGGCGGGCAAGCCGTTCAATTGGTGCATGGTCGGAAGCGCGAGCTTGCCGTCGCGGATGTCTTTGGCCAGCTGGAGAAATTCAAGAAGTATCCCTGGCTGCACGTCATTGATCTGAACGCCGCCATGGGCAAGGGCGCGAACGACGAACTCGTTCAAGGCCTATGCCTGAAAGCGCGGAAGGATTTTGGGATGAAAGTTCGCGTCGGCGGCGGCATTCGAAGCATTTCCCGCGCGCTAGAGGTTGCCGCGTGGGGCGCGACCCAAATCATTGTCGGAAGCGCAGCGTTCCGTGGCGAAAAAGTGAATAAAGACTTTCTGGAGCAGCTCGTGAGAAATATCCCCTGCGAGAAAATCGTCATCGCCCTGGACACCGCCCGCGGAAAAATCGCGATTCGGGGCTGGCGGAAGAGGCTGACGTTGCAGGCCGAAAGGGTGATGACGCTACTCGAACCTTACTGCGCAGGGTTTCTCTGCACGGATGTGGATCGCGAAGGCACCATGAGCGGAGTGAACCTCGAGTGGTTTCGAATGCTGCGTGACGCGACGTCGCATCCGATTATCGCCGCCGGTGGCATCAAAACGCGGAGCGAAATTGCCGCATTAGAAGAAATCGGCATGGACGCCGCCGTCGGCATGGCCATGTACAGGGACCAATTGCGCTGAGAAAAGGCAGTGTGCTTCATCGGAGATAGGCATCCGTGATGTACTGCTGCACCATGCGTTGGGTGTTGAAGAATGATCCGTTGATGGCGACGGCATGTTGCATGACTTCCAAAAATTTTCCGCGATCGTTGTAGTACATGGGGAGAATCACGGTTTCGAGCTTGCTATAGAGCGATTCCACTTCAGCGCTGTTGTCGGTGGGAGTATTGCCGGCCGCGGTGCGCCGCGACTCGCCGATCGACCAGCCGGTGACGCCTTCGATATGACCCTCCACCCACCAGCCGTCGAGAATGCTCAGGCTCGGCACGCCGTTCAGCGCGGCCTTCATGCCGCTGGTGCCGGAGGCCTCCAGAGGGAACTGCGGCGTGTTGAGCCAAAGGTCCACGCCGGAAGTTAATTTTCCACCGAGCTCGAGATTGTAGTCGTCAAGGAAGACCACCGGCACGGCTTTCCGCAGCGCTTTCTTCGCGTGGAAAATCCGGCGTATGATGTCCTTCCCGCCGGCATCGTTCGGATGCGCCTTGCCGGCATAAATGATCTGAAAGGGGCCGGCATTCTTGGCAATCTGCCGGAGACGATCAAGATCAGCTAGGATCAGGTCGGCGCGCTTGTATCCCGTCGCGCGCCGCGCGAAGCCAATCGTGAAAACCTCAGGATCGAACTTGAGGCCCGTCTTCTGGCGAACCGTCTCGAGCAAATCGTGCTTGGCGATCAGGTGCGCCGCCCATACTTCCTCCGCGGGCAAGCCCAGCGCGCTCCGCAGACTGTAATTGTCCTCGCGCCACGACGGAATGTAGCGGTCAAACAGTTGTTGAAATGGCGCCGAGGTCCAACTACCGGCGTGCACGCCGTTGGTAATGGCCTCGATGGGCACTTCCGGAAACATCTGCCGTGAAGTTTCACCGTGCTGCTTGGCGACGCCGTTAACGTAGGTGCTCAGGCCCAGCGCCAGTTGCGTCATGTTGAGCGATGCTCCACGGCGCGCGGCTTCTTGCAAATCCAGAAAATTTTGCTCTGCCTGCAAAACGCGCTTCATCAAATCCGCCGAAGAGGCATCCTTCAAATCGAGAAACCCGGTCTGCCCGGGAAACACTCGCGTAAAGTATTCCATCGGAAAACGATCGTGCCCGGCCGGCACTGGAGTGTGGGTCGTGAAGACGCATTTACTGCGGACCTTTTCGATGTCCTCGCTACGGATGGATTTCCGTCCCGCCTTTGTAGCTTCTTCGTCGAGCAATTGCAGCGTAAGCAGCGCGGCGTGGCCTTCGTTCATGTGGTAGCGCGTGAGGTCGTTGTAGCCCAGCGCGTGGAGAATGCGCACGCCTCCGATTCCTAAGATGACTTCCTGGCACAAACGGTAATAGGAATCGCCGCCATACAAACTGCCGGTGAGATTGCGATCGGCTTCCGTGTTGGAGGGAAGATCGGCGTCGAGAAAATAGATGGGCACTTCAAAACCGCGCACGCCCTTTGCAGAATAGCGCCAGCATCGCAGCTCAACACGGCGGGTTTCAATGGAGACGCTGGCTCGCGCGGGCTCCTCTGTCAGGAAGTCTTCCACGCGCCATTCGACTGGTTCTTCGGTCTGGGAACCATCTTCGGCGAGGCGTTGCGTGAAGTATCCCTTGCGGTAAAGCAAGGAGACAGCCACCATCGGGAGGCGCAGGTCCGCGGCGGCGCGAATGGTGTCGCCCGCAAGAACGCCGAGCCCGCCGCTGTAACTCGGCATGGCGTTCTCCAAAGCAATCTCCATCGAAAAGTAGGCGACCAATCGCCTTATGGAATTCGGCTGACTTGCCATTTCACTCGCTTTTCATTTCCGTGCGGACAACCGCTACCGTGCGGAAAATCACGCATATATAAACCTTAGATTGTCAGGGATTCGTGACGCGCAAGCAAGCGCCACGGGAATTGCGTGTGTCCATGCGTCCTATTCTGTGTTGCGCCGCTACCGTAAAAACAAAGAGGGCGCCGTAGCGCCCCCTTCTGGAGATTTGCTCTCAGTGACTCGTAGCCTCTTCGTTAGAACTCGAAGCGCAGGGAGAGTTGCGCCTGGCGCGGATCGCCGACGCCAAGGCGGAGGAACCCGTCAAAGTTGAACAGTGCCGGTGTGACAAGGGGATTCACGTTGTTCTTGTTGTTGAAGGTGTTAAACATTTCGATCGCTGGAATGAGTCTGTATCGCTCTCCAAGCTTGAAAGGGCGCATCGCCCGCCAATCGAATGAAGTATATTCATTGTTTTTCCATGTCGAATTGCGTTTGCAGCCTGCAGTAGCCGCACAGTTTGCGGGAGTGATGGGCTGTGGCGTATGTGCTTGAAGGCGGGCGTCCAAGTTAAACCCGCCGGGAAGCTCGAAATAGCTGAAGAGATTGAACTTGTGACGTTCATCACGATCGGAAAAACCGTAATCCCGCGCCGGATTGCGCGGGTCAAGCCGACGATCCGTAAAAGGGTCGCGCTCGTTCGAGTCGCTATCCAAATCTTCCGAAAGCACGTAGTTCCACTCCAACTGGAAACGCTGACTAAAGCGTTTTCTCATTCCGAGAGTGAGCCCGCGATAGAGTGATTTTGCAGTGCTTCCGGTTATCATCATGCCACCAAGCTGCGGGCCAAAAGTATTTGGCGCCACAAACGTCCCGTTGTCAGCAAAATAGCCATTGGCATTGCCGTCGATAAACGTCGTCAGATGAACGCCTTTGGACAAAGTGAAATCGGCATATGCCGTCCAACCCGGGTAAATCTCCTGCTCGTACGCTACGTTTGTTGTGTAAATTCGCGGATTCGCATAGTGCTTGCTGAAAAGACGAACACCCGTAAAGCACGGAAATGGGTTCACGGGAGTGCCCAACGCGCAGGAAGCATTGCCGGGAGTGACCGGAAAGTCGCCCGGCCAAGCAGGTCCGCCGCCGAATGCCGACGTGGTGAAAATCGTGCTCTGCTGCACACCATTGGTGGTGATCGAACCCACCTGCGAAAGCATGTTTTGGCGCCCGTTGAAGATACCGTAACTCGCCCGGAACAGAGACTTGTGGTTATTCAGAACATCCCAGGCCAATCCGACTCTCGGTTGGAACTCCTTCTTCTGGCTATGAAGCGTACCATCCGATGGGAACAAGGGGTTACTCAGGAAGATGCCATACGCAGTCTTGCTGGGAGGCGTAATCACGTTCGGGAAAATCTCGGCTTCCCATCGCAGACCATAGCTCAAGCTGAGATTCGGCAGGATTTGCCACTTGTCCTGAGCGAAGAGTGCGTAGTCCTCATTGTTGATGCTCGAAGCCCCAGGCTTTATGTTAATCAGGCCCGTCGGCACGCCATCCTGAAGGTAGAAGATAAGCGGCCCGCCCACACTACTACCGGCTGCGCACGTTTGTCCCTTGTCCTGGGTGATCCAACCGGTGAACGTTCCGGTGCTCGTGAGACACTCGCCCACCGTCGGACCAAACCCACCTGCGGCGTCGGGGGACGCGTACCGCAGAAACCCGACTACGCTGTCGAAGATGTAGCGTCCGGTAAAGAACCCGCGGAATACCTGGGTGTTGTTCGTGTGAAGCCAGTCGCCGCCAAACTTGAAACTATGTTTGCCGTGAACGACTGAAAAATTGTCCCGGAGCTGTGTGCGCCAAATGGTTTCGTCGACGGTAGGTTCAAGAAAGAAGGGATTGCCGAAACGGAAGGTCGTGCCGAACCCCATGGCGGTGTCCGCCGGTATCTTGGATGGAGTAGCTGCTCGCGGCCTGATCTCGCGCTGGTAGCTGAAGTGCGCTTCGTTCAGCTTGTTCGAGGAGACGGTGGTGTAGTGATTAGCATTGATGACATTGATTTTCGACGGTCCCTCGATTCCGTTCGCAGAATCTCCGTACGTCGGCACGTCGAAGGTTTGGTTCGTGTTTTTCGAGTAGTCGAAATTGTAAGACAGGGCAAACTGATTTTTCTGATTTACGTTCCAGTCGAATCGGCCAAGCGCAGCTGAGTTTCGGATGGGATGCTTGACGGGTTGGCCATCGTCCTGGCCTACTCCAGCCTTCAGAAAATTCAGGAGCGCAACTCTCTGGCATTCAGCGCTGGCGTTTATCACGGCGTCATTGACTCCCACGATCGGGGCCGTCACGGAACATGCCGGTCCGAGCGGCGCGCTCAGATTGGGGCGCGTCAGCTCTGCGATAATTTGTTCAAATGCACCAAAAATGAACATTTTGTCTTTTACAATGGGTCCACCCATCGTTCCGCCAAACTGGTTGCGGCGAAAATCCTGGAGTGGTTTGCCATCAGAAGTTGCCGCTGTAAGCGCTTCGGTGCGGAAGTATTCAAAACCGCTCCCGTGGACATCATTCGTTCCGGACTTAGTAATGACGTTGACAACGCCGCCTGCCGTCCGACCAAATTCGGCGTTGGCCCCGCTGGCGACTACTTGAAATTCCTTGACCGCATCGAGAGTGATGTCAATTGCAGCGCGTTGTCCGCCGAGCTGCTCGCCGAAGAAGCCGTTGTTGTAGTCACCCCCATCGAGGCTTATGTTATTGAACACGCCGCGCTGGCCGTTGAAGTTGATCTCGTCTCCATCCGGCCCCTGGGTAATTGCCACACCGGGTGTCAATGTCAACAAATCTTCAAACTTGCGCCCAAGGACTGGCGTCGCGCTGACCGTGAGTTCGCTCAAGGTCGAGGACGATTCAGTTTTTGTCGTTTCGATGACTGGTACGTCTGTGACGACGATCTGTTGCGCAACCGAAGATACCTTCATGGTTACAGGCAACGTAATGGTCTGGCCTACAGTGAGGTTCACATTTTCCTGAACGATGGTCGCGAACCCGGATTTGCTTATTGTGAGGGTGTAGCGCCCCGGGGCAAGACTCAAGAAGGCAAAGTGACCGTCCGCATTTGTGGTGTCCGTCTGCACGAAATTGGTCGCCAGGTTTTTTGCTTCAACGGTCGTACCCGCGACGCTCCCGCCTTTTTCATCGAGCACGTCTCCCTGCACGGTCCCTGCGGTGATCTGCGATTGGCCCCACCCGAACGAGGCAAGCCCTAGCGCGAGTGTCAACACGAAAAACGAGCACAATAGTTTTCTCATTTTCTCTCCCCCAGACATCACAACCCCACATTCGGTCGAGCCTTGAGTTCCTCAAGAGGTTGAGGCGGCTCGCAAATAACAATGAATGCTGCGAGGAAGTTTATGCTGAGACGGTCCGGAAGCACAAGGGCGGCACTGTGGAAACCTTTAGGGATTTCGAGTTTTCGATGCGATGCATCGGTCCGCGGAAACGCCCAAACGAGGCCGGGTCTAGGAGCCGGCGTAGAGCTGGAACGGCGCCCAATAGAAGGGCTTTTTGAATACCGAGTCGGAATCTGCGGAATGGAGGAGCGTGAGTTTGGCGTCGCGCAGAGCGGTGGCGGGGTCTTTGCCCTGGCTCAATTCGCTGTAAAGCGCGTCCATCAACTGCGGCGTGGAGGCGTCGCTGACTTCCCACAGAGCGCCGATGACATTGTGCGCTCCGGCCCGCAGAAAGGCCCACGAGAGGCCGACCAGGCCTTCGCCGGAATAGGCGCGTGTGCCAGAACCATTGCAGGCGGAAATGGTCACAAGGTTGGCGTTCAGGCGATGTCGGACGATGTCTCGAGCATACAGCTTGTAAGCGTCGCCAGCGGGTTCCTTGCTGAGGATGACCGCGGATTCCAGCGGGCGAGCGCGGCTGGCAGTTCCATGCGTGACGAAATGGAGGTACGAGAAGCGTCCGGGCTTGCTGCCCAGGTAAGAGCTCGGCGTAGCCTGTGTGCCCTTCAAAATCGCGCGGCGCGACTCCGGAAAATACTGTTCGATCTTCTGCATTTCGGCGGGGGCCTGGGGCAGAGGGCCAAATTCGGGAACGGGAAGCGCATCACCGACGAGAAGCAGATTCTTTTCTTTGGGAGGCGCGCGAGTGGGGGCGGACGCCAGCAGCGACAAAGAGCTCGCCGTGGTCACGGTTACATCCTCGATCCAAAAATGAGGCCGCAGACCGGGCACGATCAGCGTTTCGAAATTAAGACCATAGAGGCTGGCGTCCGGCAGCAGGATCACTCGCGAACTTGGGAGAATCAGGTTCTTTGCAGGTTCCACCAGAGATGCGTACAGTTTTTCACCTGTCGAAGCAGCACTCTGCAAGAGGTCGCCGGACTTGAGTGTGAGTTCGCGATAGGACTTGATCAAACGATCGATCTCCGCAGCGGGTGGCAGGGTGAAATACTTTGTCTTCGAAGGCGTGACGGCCCAGAGATAGGAGTGCTTCTCGCCAACCCAGTAGACCAGAAGTGTGGCGTGAAGGCGTTGGGCAAGTTGTTGGGGCGGAACGCGGGACGCGGCGCGTGGAGACTCAATTTGTTCGTTAGACGATAAACCCTCGGACAGAGTGCGGGCGCGGCTGAGTTCCGCCTGGTTCAACGCGTCGGCGGGCCTGCCACGGCGGATCAGGAAGTCGATGTATTCGCCGTACACTGCAATTCCGCTGGAAAGGAAACTCAATCGCAGCTCATCGTGGTTGACTGACCGTCTGGCTTGCTCGATCATGTTGATCGCTTTGAGGTATTGCCGTTCGGCTTCAACAAATTTTCCTTCGCCATCCCATACTTGCGCGAGGCCGGCTTCGGCTTCCCAACGCCGCCGTGTATCGACAGTCGGATCTCCGAGGACGCGCCTAAAGAAGTTCTCGGCGTCGGAGAAGCGCTTCTTGGCGTCCGCGATATGGCCCGCCATGAGAAGCGAATCAATGGTGCCAAATTTGTCTTGGCCTTCCTCTTCCATTTTCAGCGCTTCTTGGTTGTATTGCCCAGCCTCGCTGAGCCGCCCCGTTATCAGCATGATTTCCGCAAGGGTGTTGTTACACAGCGTTATGGTCTGCGCGTTTTTCAGCTCGTGCGCTCGCGTAAGAGTGGTGCGAGCAAGTTCCTCTGCTGGAGCGTACTCGCGTAAAGCCAGATAAGCGGTTGCAACGTCGGAGAACCAATAAGCTGAATACCCCGAAAGCCCGCTGGCTGAAGACGCTTGCGCGCCTTTCCCGTAAAAGTCGAGCGCATTCTCGAAGTCGCCTAGCTCAAAATAGCTCCAGCCGAGGTTGCCCAGAACGGTGGCCGACAGAGGCTTCAGACCCAAGGACCTCGAAAGATCCAGAGCGACATGAGCCCGGTCTATCGCCTCGTCAAAGTGTTCCCGGCTCATAGCCACCCTAGCAAGATTGTTGAGTACGCTTGCTTCTCCACCGCGGTCTCGCGCTTGGCGCACGAGCGTCAGCGCCTGCTCGAAGGTCATCTCACCTCTAGAGAATTTCTTTTGGTCGACCTCAAGCGCGCCACGAGCGTTCAATACATCTCCCAGGAGTTGGGGATGCGACGCTCTGGCAAATTGTTCGGCTTCGGCGAGATTCTTCTCGGATTCGGGGAATTGTTGAGCTTGTCGGTGAGCGATCCCTTCCATCATTGCTTTACGCACAGAGATATCTGTGGCAACAAGAGAGGCGGGAAGAGGCTCTCTCAGGACCGAGAGGGCCTCTTGGGAATCCGACTTGGTAAGGAGTACTTGCGCTTTAAGTACTTTTAGGCGCCAAGTCCATTCCAGGTTCTTGCCCGCGAGTCGCACCAAGGCGCCGTTGACGTCCCTGAGCGCTTTGTCCGCATCGTCGTGACGCAGAGTCCATAGAATTTGATCGTGAGTTGCTTGAAGGTATGCCGATGAATAGGTCCCGCGCGAGCACGACTCTGTCAGCAGCAGAAAAAACAGGCTTAGCGATATTACACATCTCACGGTGGTGACGGTTGTCCGTTGCCCCCAGTTTGGGCCACGGTGAGGTCGGCAACGTGGGGCGAGCCCAGTTCGAGGCGGAGCATTGTCAGGGTTTTCGTTCCTGGATAGGCAAGAACTTCGGCCAAGAAGATTTTCCCAAAATCTTTGACCTCGATGAGGTGCCGCTTGGCATCGACGCCCTTCAGCCGCGTCTCGATTTTTTCCACTAGCGAGCAAATGGCCACCTTGCGGTCTTCGTCGAGTGCCACTATTTTCCCGGATTTCTTGTCGCCTGCAATACATTTCGCCAGATCACTAAAGGTCTTGCATTTGACCAGCAGGTCGTGGCGAAGAATCACCTTCACGTCTTCTCCATTGATCTTCAACCCCTCGATGCGGCTGTCTTCGGCGATGATGTGGCCTTCAGGTTCTTTCGGGTTATGGATCGAAGTAAGTCGGGAGACGATACGCTCCGCTGTGACCATTCCCAGAATGTTAAGACCCTGGACCACCGTGCTGGCGTGAGTCACAAAAGTCTCGTCGCGCCGGCGCTTCCCGGAAATATGCGTGTGAGCGGACTTGAAGCAGACGAAATCCTGAAAATGGAAATTCTCGCCGTGCGCCACCGCGATTCCACCGATGCTGGAAAGCGAGGCCGAGGCCTGGGCCGGAATAATGGACCACAGCGGATGACGAAATTCTCCGCTAAGGGCATGGCCGTGGCCGTGAAAGTTGAAGGGAATACGGTGCAAGTGTGCCATCGGGGACTCCTCGACTGGTGGAGTGAGCTAAAAGTGTGCCATCGGGGACTCCTCGACTGGTGGAGTGAGCTAACAGCTTGCAGGGTCACGAAAGTATCTTCAGAGACGAAACGCTAGCGCCGCCGAAATGTAGCATGTCGGAGCTAAGGTTCGATTTCCCTGAGGATGACCCACTTCCACTGCAGGCTGTTAATCTTATGCGTCTACCGTCGGAATGCAACGTTAAATGTGAAGTACTGCAGCTTGCTGTCATTGACAGCTTTTCCCGTAACAGGATCGGCGCCAAGGAAGACCAAACTGTACTGGCCGGGACGCAAAATCAATCCTGCCGGGATGGGCAGGTGCAATTCCTTCTTAGCCTTCTCTGCCGGGACCGTGATTTGCTGGAGGACGCGGCCGGAGGCATCCTGCAACTGACAGAGATAGGCAGGAAAACTGGAAGAGGGAATGAAATCAAGCTGCAGCAAAAATCCTTCGTTGGGCTGGACCTCGAGCGTAGCCCCATTGACGCCCGTCTCATTCCCTCCGCGAGTATCCGACGGCCGTAGTAAGAAGGATTGGCCATAAACTTCAGGAACGGCCCGGGATGAGGTATTCCTCGCTTGAGGAATCGTGACCGTATTTTGGTAGGCGATAATCAGCAACAGGGCCGCGAACGCCGGCACGGCAACCACGGGCTGGAACCAGCGCAGCCACCTGCCGCGCGCTGGAGCTGATTCCTTCCTAAACTGGCTCGCCTTTTCTTGCCGCAATACTTCGCGGGCGGTGTCAGCAAAAGTCACGAGCGCCTGGATATCGACCGCGCACTCCGCGCAATCGAAATAATGCTCTTCGTATTCGTCCCGCTGGGTCTGGGAAAGCTCGCCGAGCACGTACTTGACTGCTGCTTGCAGCTGTACGGCCTGATTATGATCCATAAGTGCCATCCGAAAGGTAGTGCCGTGGGTCACTAAAACGTTTCACCGGTTCCCCATCCAGGTCGCCCGCCGGGCAATCCCCATCTGGCCTTTCTCATAGAGCGCCTTGAATTTATCCTTCGCGCGATGAACCAGCACCCTCAGGTATTCGCGATCGACGCCAAACTCCTGACACACGGTGTCTTTCTCCTTTTCTTCCAAGAAGATAGCTCGCAACAGCTCGCGGTCACGCTTCGGCAGCCCATCAAGGATACGGCGGACTCGCTCCGCCGATTCCTTGGTGACGAGCATACCGTCCAGGTCCAATACTTTGTCGGGTATATCCATGTGCGCGTCCTCCAGAGGCTGATTCTTTGCGGAAGACCGGTAATGCTCCAGTAAAACGTTGTTACATATGGAGTTAACGAAGGCCCCGAAACGTTCCGGCTGCCGTACGCCGTCCTTGCGAAGCACGGCAATCACTCGGATAAACGTCTCCTGGCGAAGGTCCTCGACCTTATCGGACGTCAGCATGCGAGAACGCAGCTTGATGTGGAGAAGTTGCTCAAAATAAGCGACAAAGTGCTCCTCGGTCGAAGGATCCCCTTCCCGAAGCCGTTCCACATACGCCTTATCAAAAGTGAAGAATTCCACCAAAACCTCGGATTCTTGGGGACGGAGTATAGCTTCGCAGCCCTCCGTCGGCAAACGAGACTTATGTTTCGTCAAAAACGGTTGAAACGGAAGCCACGTCAGGCGCACTACTTGTGCGTAGGAACGCCCGAACGCTCGGGAGTCCTTATCCATGGGGACCCTCCCCGGTCCCCATGTGCCCCAATGGGCGCATCCAGGCTTGCCCCTGAACGGGCCGAGGATGCGCCTCCCTTCTCCTAAAGGGTGGGTCATTTCATTGCAGGGAGGCTTGATGGCAAGTCCAGTATGTTATCCAAATATGACGAATAGTGCCGCCTATTCTTACGGCCGCTCTTCTGGCCTGAAAGCTCAAGCGCCCTCAAACGGTAAGTCAGGCGCTCCTCCCATGACCGCGCTCAGCATTGAATTCGTGGCCAAGCCCCAGCAAGCCCACCGCGTGGAAGCAGCGATTCCAGCTGCCGTCGCCGGTGCGCTCAAGGACGTGAACGGTTTCGCCGGATGCCTGGTAATGATTTCGAATCACGAGGCACGCTTAGTCACCGTCGTCACGCTCTGGGCCGGGCACCACCGCATGAAATGCTGCAACCAAAACGTGCGATGGGTAAACGCGCTGCTGGCCCCTTATCTCGACCACCGCCTGCGTGTGCAAACGATGGTCGCGCACTTGCCGGTGTTGCCGACGTCGCATTCCGTACCGATGAATGAGACAGAAAGCGTAGCCGGCAGTGAAGGTACTCGAAGGCAGGACGTCGAATGCGAAGACGAAACCGTTTGCGTCGCATAACGCATCCTATATGTATGGATTCGACAGAGAATGAGACTGTTCGTCGAGGTAAATCAGTGGGCCTGGGGGGGATGGTTGCGATGCTTGGGAAACGAAACTGCCGGGTGGGCTCTTGTAGCGGCGCCGCGATTACTACATTGGATCGCCAGGCTCTGTGCTTAAACCATTTCTTGCTGCGTTGTTATGAAAAGCTTGAGGGCTTTGATCCCCGGGGGCGCAAGTTCAGCGCTGAGCCCGTCGACCTCGTCGCGATGCGCGCCTTCGTCGAGGAATGCTCTAGAAAGGCGCTCGACGTCAGCCTGCAGTCTGAAAATCTGAGCAACCTTCAGCGCGGACGCTTGCTGGATATTTTGCTGTGGGCTGGCGAACTGTTCCTCCTGTTGCGCGCTCCACGCCTTACCCTCGTCCAATCGACAGTCTCCTCCGAAAGTCCTCTCGCAGCCCGTGGCGCTTCTCAGGGTTTCTGATCCTCTCCATTCTCCGCTCCTGCATTTTTTTGAAATACGAAACTGTCTGCCCGCCAGAGAATGCGATGTTTAATCGTTGTTGGAGGGGCGGATGGAGTCGCGAGCACGGCCAAGGAGTCGTGCCGCCCAATCAGTCCAAGGCACGGCCTCAAACTCCGCAAGGTAGGAATACGCTACCGGCACAACCAGCAAGGTCAGCAACAGACAAAGCGTCTGCCCTCCAATAATCGTTACGGCTATCGAGGCCCGTTGCTCCGAGCCCGCACCAATTCCGATCGCTACGGGGATCAATCCGGCGATGATGGAAAGCGTGGTCATCAGGATGGGCCGGAGGCGAACGCGATTCGCCTCGATGATCGCATCGCGCACCGGCATCCCTTCGGCGCGCAATCGATTCGTGTAGTCCACTTGCAGGATGCCGTTCTTTTTTACGATGCCGAGCAGCAGAAACATTCCCAAGGCGCTCCACAGGCTCAGGGCGCGTCCGGTGATCCAAAGTGAGAAGAGCGCAAAAGGCACGCTGAGCGGCAGCGTCAGCATAATGATGAAGGGATAAGTAAAGCTCTCAAACTGTGCCGCCAGGACCATGTACATGAAAATGGATGCCAGCAGCATCGCCAACAAAAGATTCCAGGTCGTCTCTTCCAGGACTTTGACTTGTCCAGAGAAGAGATACGAATAGCCGGCCGGCAAACCGACTTCCTTGATGGACTGCACGGTGTGCGCCGCAGCCAAGTCGAGCGGATAACCGGAAGCAACATTTGCGTAGACGCTGACCTGGAATTCACGATTGTAGCGCTGGAGGCTGGCGGGCCCGGCACCGCGCCCGATGGTGGCAACATTTTCAAGCCGCACCTGGCCCAGTTTCGTCGAGGGCACCATCATGCGCGCCAGAACATCGGGATTATCTCGCTGCTCCGGCAGCAATTGCATGGTGACGGGATATTGCTCCGAGCCTTCCTTGAACCGCGTAATCTCGTCCTCGCCGGAATAGAACAGTCTGACAGCATCGCTAACGTCGGTCATGCGCACGCCGATATCCGCAGCCCGCTGCCGGTCCACTTTCACCTGAAGTTCCGGCGTATTGAGGTTCAGGCTGGGATTGACGTCCACAAGTTCCGGATAATTCATCATCCGGCCGGCCACCTGCTTGCTGATTTCTGCGAGTTGCGTGAGCTCCGGTCCACGGATGACGGCGGCGATGGGAAAATAGATTTCTCCACCGAGTACCGAAGGCAAGCGCACGTTGTAGGTCATGTTCCGGTAAGTGGAAAGAATTTCGCGAACCGCCGTGGCCATCTGCGTGTGAGTGCGGCTTCGCTCGCTCGGAGGAACCAACACGATGAAAAAATGCGCGTGATTCGTGCGCCCGTGCGTGAACGATTGGACCAGCGCCACCTCGGGCAAGGCGATCACACGCTCGGCAATATCCTCGGCGAGCATGGTGGTTTTCTCAAGCGAAGTGCCTTCGGGAAGCGTGTATGAACTGATTAGTTCGGATTGATCATCCGCGGGAATCCAGTCGCGTCCCACCAGGTGATAGAAACCGAAAGTGGACAGGAAAGTTATCAGGCAAATCAGGATGATGGCGCGCCGGTGTGCGAGAGACCAGTGCAACATCCTCAGGTAGAGCACTTCCACCGAATGCAGGAAACCTTCGGAGTGCGCTTTCTTTTCTCCAGCGCCTAGCTTGAGGAAACGCGAGCTCATCATCGGCGTTAACGTGAAGGCCACGAGCAGCGAGACGAGAATGGCCATGGCCATGGTCCATCCGAAGGAATTCACGTATTTGCGGGCATAACCGGTCATGAATGCGATGGGCAGGAAGATAATCACGAGAGAGAGAGTCGTGGCCATCACCGCTAGCCCAATTTCCTTGGTGGCCTCAATCGACGCGCGAATGCGGTCTCTTCCCTTCTCTTCCATGAATCGAAAGATATTTTCTAGAACAATGATGGCGTCGTCGATCACGATTCCGACGGCTAGCGTCAACGCCAGGAGCGTGATGTTATTCAGCGAAAAGTCCATGCCCCGCATCAAAGTGAAAGTGGCAATGATGGAAGCGGGGATAGCCACGGCTGCAATCAGCACCGCACGCCAATTTCGAATGAAGAGCCAGACGACCATGCTTGCCAGAATGCTGCCAAAAATCAGATGTTCAATCAGCGAATGGACGGAAGCTTTGATGAAGTCGGAGATATCGTGAACGACTTGAAGTTGCACGCCGGGCGGCAACTGGGTGCGCAATTCCGTAAGTTTGCTTCTGACGTCGTCTGCCACGCGCACAGTGTTGGCACCCGATTGGCGGAGCACCTGAATGGCGACGACGTCTTGTGCGGCAGCGCCCTTCCGAAAGAGTGCCGACCAGGTTCGCAATTCCTGGGCGCCATCCTCGACTTGCGCCACGTCGCGGACGCGCACCGGCGTGCCGCCGCGCGTCCCGATCACGATTTCGCCGAATTGTTCCGCGGACGTGACGCGCCCCAGGGTGCGAAGCCCCAGTTCCTGGGGACCGGTGATCATGCGGCCGCCCGGCGCTTCAATGTTTTCGCGTTGCAGCGCCGAACGAACGTCAAGGACCGTGAAGTTGTGCGAGGTGAGTTTTTGGGCGTCCAGCAGAACCCGGATTTGGCGGCCTTGGCCTCCATTGAGGTCGACGCTGCCCACTCCATCCACTGCTTGAATGGCGCGACGCACCTGCTTGTCGGCGATTTCAGTCAGCTCGCGGCGGCTCATAGGGCCGCTGACGAGAAGCGTCATAATGGGATCAGACTGCGGATCCAGCTTGGTAATGATGGGAGGAAGAGTATCGCGCGGTAGCCGGTCAATGGCTCCGGCAACTTTTTCACGGATGTCCTGTGCCGCGCCCTCAATGTCGCGTTCCAGTACAAACGTGCAGGTAATATCGGCAAAGCCTTCGAAGGAATAGACGGTGATTTCGTCAATGCCGCTCACAGAAGAGATGGCATCTTCCAGAGGCAGGACCACACCTGTAACGACCTCTTCAGGGGTCGCTCCAGGCAGCCTGACTTCCACGTTTACAGTGGCAGGGTCGGCTTTGGGAAAAAGGTCGACGGCCAGGCCCCGGTAGGAGAACACACCCAGCGTCACGAGAAACGCAATCAGCATCACCGTGAAGACGGGATACTTTACGCAGGTTTCGGCGAGCTTCATCGGTTCATCAGTTCATCTACGCAAATGGACATGCTTATTTTTGCCCGCTGGGATTACTTCGCAGCCGGTGCAGTCCCTTCGGGTTGTTCTCGAACGATGGACCCTTCGCGCAAATCACCGGAAATGGCCACTGCGACTTTGTCGCCCGGCTTCAGCCCCTCGGCAACTTCAAAACGCCGCCCATGTTCGTCTTCGGTCTGGCCCGCGGGGCGAATCTGACGCTCCGAAACGCGATTGCCGTTCAGCAGAAAAACCTTGTAGACCCCGTAGCGATAGTTCACAGCTCGCTCAGGAAGAAATATGGTCTTCTCTTCTTTCTCGCTGGGAATGGATGCCTGCAGAAAAAAACCGGGTTTCAGCCTTCCATCAAGATTGGTTAGGAGCGCCTCGGCCTCGAAGGTGCGCGAATCCTGCTCTACCGCCGGATTGATGCGCGAGATTTTTCCCTGAAAGGTTTCGCCGGGAAACGCTTCCACGTGCAAATCGACCGTGGCCCCGTCCCGCACCCAGCCGGCCCAGCGTTCCGGCACCGCCAGACGCGCGCGCAGGCGGTCCGTTCGAACCAGCACCATCACCGGACTTTGCACCTTCACATATTCACCGGGATGCACGTTCCGTGTTTTGATGGCGCCGGGAAATGGCGCGCGAATGGCTGCGTCAGCGAGCTTTTTTTCGGCCAGCTTCTCGCTGGCTTCGCTGGAGATCAGCAGCGCCTTGAGCCGATCAACTTCCTGCAACGCAACGGTGTAAGTTGCCTTGGTGCTCTGGAAGCGACTCGCAGCTTCGTCAAGTTGCTGCTGCGAGATCAGATTGTCCTTGTACATTTGTTGCGCGCGGCCGTATTTGTGATCAGCGTCGAACAGGTCCGCTTCCGCGCGCTGCACGGAGGCAATCTTTTTGGGATCAGACGGTGGGGGATCGTTCGGGCCAATGCCTAGTTGCGCGCGCACTTGGGTTACCAGGCCACGCTGGCGGTCCACTTCAAATTGCAATTCTTGCGGGTCGAGTGTGATGAGCGCCTGGCCCGCTTTAACGTTGTCGCCGACGTCGGCAAGCACTTCGGCCACGCGGCCTTCGACTTGTGAACTCAGCGTGCTTTCTTCAAACGCGTAGAGCGATCCCACTGCCTGGATGCGCCTTCGCGCCGTCTCTTCGGCAACAGTGTAGAAGTGAACGGGAGTAGGGTGCGCCGCATCCCCCAAAACGCTGGTCGTACGGGCCTTCGAACACCCACCGGCTACTACCGCAGCCAACACCACAGAATGGACGAGGCAGCTTAGCCCTCGCCGAAAATCACACCTTCGGCCTATTTTCCACAGCACGGTGGCTGGCAAGCTCCCGTCTTTAGCGTTTTGAGGTGCACCCATGGCTAATAGTCACAGCCCTGTGGCACGACGCCAAGATTGTACCAGTGCAGGAGCAGGAATCGACACTCCGAATGCGGTTCGGGGGGTGAGCAATTCGATCCAGATTCGGACCGCGTTTATTCTAGGGGAGCGATTTACGGGAGGCAGCTGGGCGCGAAGCCGCTGAAAAACGCGCAAGAAAGCCACCGCCCGCTTTGACGACGCCTTCTTAACTGGTGCCAGCGGCCTTGGCGTTCACTACTACCACGCCGACCACCTCGGCTCCGCACGCCTCATGACCGACGCTTCCGGCAATCAAACCTGGTCCGCCACCTACCTTTGCTGCAACTTACAAAAACACGGGGGGAGGTACTCCCAACGTTCCTGTTGTTCCCCCTACCAATGGGGCGACAATGGTTCATGCTGTGGTGGGATCGCGGCGAACGACGAAACTGGGAGCCTGTATGAACCTGGATCGTGGAGTATTGAAGAGTCTCCCCAAGGTTCTGTTACACGAACACCTGGACGGAGTCCTCAGACCGAAAACTGTAATCGAGTTGGCAAGCAGCGCAAAATACGGCCAGCTTCCTGCCAAAGATCCGGAGGACTTGGCGCGCTGGTTCCACCAGGGGGCAAACCAGGGAAGCCTGCCGAAATATCTGGAAGGTTTTGCGCACACGATCGCCGTGATGCAAACCGAGGAGGCGCTCGAACGAGTTGCTTATGAACAAGCGGAAGACCTAAGCCGGGACGGCGTAGTCTATTTTGAGACTCGCTTTGCTCCCCTCTTTCACACTCGGGAAGGATTAAGCCACCAGCAGGTTGTCGCTGCCGTCCTCAAGGGCCTGGAACGAGGCCAAAAGGACTTTGGAATTTCTTCGGGCTTGATCATCTGCGCAATGCGCAATATGGATGTCTCCCTGGAAATGGCCGAGCTCGCCGTTGACTTTCGCGAGCGCGGCGTTGTGGGATTCGATCTGGCCGGTGAGGAGGGCGGCTTTCCTCCCAAGAAGCACGTGGAAGCCTTTCACTATATTCAGCGACAGAATTTCAACATCACCATTCATGCCGGCGAGGGGTTCGGTAAAGAATCGATTTGGCAGGCCATTCAATACTGCGGCGCGCACCGTATCGGACACGGGACGCGATTGATTGATGACATTGCCGTCGCCCAGGGTAAAGCCGTGAAATTAGGTGACCTCGCTCAATATGTTCTCGACAAGAGGATTCCCCTGGAAATTTGCCTGATCAGCAATGTTCATACGGGGGCCGCCCGCAGCCTTTCCGAGCATCCCTTTAAGATTTTCTATCAGGAGAAATTTCGCGTCACTCTCAACACCGACAACCGGTTGATGAGCGACACGACGATGACCCGCGAATTCGAGGCGGCTCGGGACACCTTTGGTCTGTCCTTGGAGGACTTTGAAAAGATCACCATCAACGCGATGAAGAGCGCCTTTCTTCCCTATGACCGGCGTTGCGATTTAATCTACTCCGTCATCAAGCCAGGTTACGTCAAGGTCCGCAGCTCTCTGATAACAAAGTGAAGCTGAGAATAATGTATAAATTCAGCGACAGTCCATATCGTAGATGTTTGCTTCCTTGTTTTTCTCTAGTTCCTATTTTACGCTCGGTTACGTAAGGGAACCTGCCGAATACAGAGAACCAAACGCGAATCATTTCTAACCAATGACCGCGAGGTTTGATCCCAATGGATAACAACACGCTGCAAACGTCCCGCACCCACGGCAATAGCCTTCTCGGGCCGTCCATGCTCGTGTTCGTTTCTATGTTGCTCCTTTGCGCTGAAGGACGAATCGTGCCCGACGCAGTTCGTCCCGGGGCGCGCTCGCTGATGGATGCTCACAATTGTTACCCCTACTTCGAATGGTGGCCGGACCGAATCGACAGAGCACTGTCCAGCGGTACGCCACTCGCCATTGAGCAAGACCTATATTGGTATACAGATCCGAAGACCGGACAAGGGAGGTCCGTTCTTACTCATGGCTCGTCCGTAAGCGGCAACGAACCTGCCATGCGCGACTATTTTTTCGAGCGTGTTCGCCCGATTGTGGAAAAGGCCCTGCGGGAAGGAGACCGCCGGAGCTGGCCCCTCATCACCTTAAACCTCGACCTCAAGTCCGAGGAACCCGAGCACCTCGCTGCAATTTGGAACCTCCTCAGTGAGTATGGGGACTGGATCTCGACGGCCACACGTTCGGCCGATATCCACAGAGTTGCGCCGCTGGACGTCAAACCCATTCTTGTCCTCAGCGGACAGTCGGAGGCGCAGAAGGTGGCCTTCTATGACCGGCGCCCCGTCGGATCCAAACTTTTCATCTTTGGTGCGGTACCCACAAACTTGAAAGATTCTCTAGCCAAGCCAGAAATTCTTGAGCCGAACGCTGCGGATGATTATCACCGGTGGTGGAATAACTCCTGGAATGTCGTGGAAGCTGGTGGTCCCGCAAATGCGGGCTCGTGGACAACCGAGAAGAACGAGCGCCTAATGGAGCTCGTGAGCTACGCACACAAACAAGGCCTTTGGATCCGCTTCTATACGCTCGATGGAGCAACACCCGCTGAATTGAGTTGCCACGGCTGGTTCCGCAGCTATAACTTTGGTTCGCGCGCGGCTGTGGATTTGCGTTGGCGGGCGGCGGTCAATGCCCACGTCGATTACATTGCGACGGACCAGTATGAGGATTTGGGAGCCTTCCTGCGTGACCAGCCGGCCGCGGCAAATTGATGTTGGGACAGAACCTCCACTGCCAAATCCTTTGCCAGTTGCACAACCCAGTGGAACGGAAACTGGCGAGATCGAAATTTGAGACGACTTCAATAACCGTTTTTGACGAAACAAACCCTGTCCCGCTGAGGTATTCGATATTAAAGAGCAGCGAACTTGCGCAGTGTCTCCTCAAATTTTGCTAAGCGGCCTTGTTTCATCTTCGCCATTGAGACACACTTACGAAGTCGGGTCCGGGGAAGAAATCTGGGGTGCTCAAAATGCGCGATGAAAAACGTGGGTCTCTTTTCGTCTACTTTTGCACTTCGAGTCTTGTGGCGCTGGTCGTCCTCTTCCTTCTAACCTGCGCACCAGCCACGCGGGCGCAATCAGAATCGATCAACGGCACCATTCGCGGTCGCATCAGCGACCCCAGCGACCAACCTGTGGCCAGCGCCAAAGTCACGGCCCTTAATAATGCAACGGGGTATTGGCGCAACGTCGATTCCGGCGAAGACGGCTACTATGTGATTGTCTCGCTTCCCCTCGGAACATACACGGTAACCGTAGTGAAGGACGGGTTCACCACGCTCAAGTTCACTGAAATCGTCCTCCAAGCAGGCCGCGAAGCCGTGGTAGACGGCGCGCTCAAGTTGGGCGCGGTGAGCACGTCGATTGAAGTCAGCGGCGGCGCGCCCGTCCTTGATCCAGCGCGAACGAATATCAGCCGAACGATTAGTGAGGATGAGGTACAGAGTCTGCCGTTGACCTCGAGGAACCCGTATAACTGGATCATGTTTCAGCCCGGAGTCAGTGGACATCCCAACCCGGAACTGGGCATCCCGCGCACGCTAAACACCAATGGCTTCGTGGATCGCATCAACTATCAGATGGATGGGATGGTAGACACGGAGAGTGATCGCTACGGTCTTCGCCTGTTCCCGATTTCGTCCGTTTATGTGAGCGAGGTCCAGACCGTAAGTAACAGCTTCGCTCCCGAGTTTGGCGGCACCACAGGAAACATCTATAACGTCATCACAGGTTCAGGCACCAACGATCTCCACGGCATGTTCCAATGGATTCGCGGACCTGTCGATACCACCGCGAGACCAATTCTTCTCTCCTCAACCTTACCGAAGCCGAACTTGCTTATGAATTCCTACGGCATGAATGCCGGAGGTCCTCTTAAGAAAGACAAACTTTTCCTCTTCGGTGCTTACGAGCACCTGTACCGCGCGCTACCTGTGCCGATTACGGTCAACGCCGCAAACCAGACGGCCCTCGAGGGCGCCGGCATTCCCACCTCGCAGTTCGGGACTGCGCCTTCCGTGCAGCATGCGCAGTTTCTGGATGTCCGCGGGGATTGGGATATCAATCAAGAGAACCGCGTCTTTGCTCGCGTCAATTACTTCCGGAACGAGTATCCCTTCAACACCGCCGTTGGCGGGATGAACCTGATTTCCGCGGAGTCAGACTTTCGGGACCGTGCACACGTCGGCGGACTACAATGGGTGAGTACGATATCACCGCGGATGGTCAACGAGTTTCGCTTCTCCTATCCCTACCGGAATGAGAAGCACATCGCGGGCGCTCTGACGGGGGCTCAGCCCGCAGTAACCATCTCTGGGATAGCTAATTTTGGCGGAAGCGTCTCCACGGGCGATGTGTTTGCGGAAAAAATCCCAAGTTGGAACGACAATCTCACCTACATCCGCGGCCCACACACTTTCAAAGGGGGGTTCGGCTATTCGCGCATTATCGACGTGCAGCAGGGCGACAGTTTCACGCAGTACGTCTTCGGTTCGGTCGCTGCGTACCAGGCCGCTGTGAGCGGTGCGAACCCAAAGTCCTATGACACGGTAAATGCTTTGATCGGCAATACGCGCGTGGGCTACATTTCCAATTTCTTCAATTTCTTTGGGCAGGATAGCTGGCAGATACGGCCGTCTTTGCTGGTCACCTACGGGATTCGCTACGATCGCTTTTTGTCTCCTTCGCCGAACGCGGCCGCCCCTTTTCCCTTCTCGCGGGACTTTCACAATCCGGCCGGCGACGTGTCGCCACGTCTGGGCTTAGCCTGGAGGCTTGGTAGCAAGACCGTGGTGCGTGCTTCGTGGGGGATGTTCTACGACGCGCCTCCGACCAATCTGTGGTTCAACGCGCTTTCTAACGACGGTTCTGGCCGGTCGTTCAACGCGTCGCTGTCTCCCTCATCGCCGGGGGCGCCTTCTTTCCCGCAGCCATTGACGACAGCGACTGCTCCGGCGATTCCATCGGTATTCACAGTCACGCCGAATTTCAAGAACGCCTACGCGATGACCGCAACCCTCCAGATATCGCGGGAGCTTTCAAAGAACGATGCCTTGACGTTCGCGTATGTGAACACGGGCGGGCGGCAATTGCAGTGGCTGCACAACATCAATCTCATTAATCCGCTGGGTTTTCTGCTCGATAGCCGACCCGTGTTCGACCCAAGGGTGAATGCGGGAACGCGTGCAAACCCGGCATTCAACAACGTGACAATACAGGACGTGGGCACGAGCTCGAGCTATAACGCGCTGGAGGTCAACTACGAACACCGCTTCTCGCTCGGCCTGGTGGCAAGCGCAGCGTACATCTATTCGCATACCATCAGCGACGCTCCCGACGTTAACGGCTTTGAGCAAAACCTCGTGTACGTCGAAGATGCGACGAATCGACTGCGTGACCGTAGCAACAGCTACATCAATCGGCCACAGTCCTTCACGGCCAGTGTGGTGTGGTCTCCTCGCCTGAAGGTCGAGAACTCATTGGTGAACCGCGTGCTGAATGACAACGAGTTGGCCATGCTGACGAACATCGCCTCGGGCGACGAACAGAACGTCACTGCAAACGCCAACCTCAACGGTGACTCACTTGTGACCAGCATCACGCGGTCGCTCGGCATTGGACGCAACACCCTCCGCGGACCGAACGTTTATCAGTTTGACCTACGCTATACGAGAACGCTCTTCACCCTGAAGGAACGAATCCGGGCACAGTTTTTGACCGAAGCCACTAATATTTTCAATCACCCCAATGTCACAAGCCTGAAAACGGGGGGAGTCCTGGTAGATACCACAGGTTGCCCCAAGACTGCCAATGGCTTTACCTTGGACCCCACGCATTGTGGACAAGTCACCGGTTTTCCGTCGGGCTTCGGCACACCCTCAGCCACAGTCCTCCAGGGCCGAATTCTCAATTTCGGATTGGGAGTTAGATGGTAAGGCCACTCGATGTTTTCTAGTGCCGCTGCTAGACTCATGCGCGGGCGAGTCGAAGAGAGGAGACCTGCGGGATGACTCTCTCCTTGGCTGGGGCCGCCAAGCGCCCAGCGGCTGATAGTTCTGCGTTTTCCTTAGTGGGGGGTGCGCTCCTTGAATGAACTGGACCACCCCTCCGAAGCGCCGTCCAAGTCTTCCGACCGCTTTCCCGCCCCCGTCTATGCTGAAACCGTTCTGGCCGTGAATTTCGAAGACGCCAAGAAGTATTTTCTGGATGCGCTGCTCGAAATCCATTCGGCTCACACCTTGATGCTCGCGCGTCAAAACATTATTCCGACGGCGGATGCCCGCCGGTGCCTTGAAGCAATCGCCCGTCTCGATCGTCCCAAGATTTTGGCGACGCGCTACGACGGACGCTGCGAGGACCTGTTCTTTTACGTCCAAGAACTGCTGGTCGAAGCTTGCGGCGAAGAGGTAGCGGGCAAGATTCACACCGCGCGCAGCCGCAACGACATCGATCTTACGATGTACCGCATGTGGTTGCGTCGCGAAATCCTGAGAATTGCGGAAGAAACCGCGGACGCGCGCCAGGTGCTGCTCGATCTCGCCGCGTCACACGTGGGAACCATCATGCCCGCTTACACGCACACGCAGCCGGCCCAGCCGACCACGCTGGCCCACTATTTGCTTGCCGCCGTTGAATTCCTGGGTCGCGACATCCAACGATTGCGCGCTGCCTTTGCCACTATTAATCGGAACCCCCTCGGCGCCTGCGCCATTACGACGACTGGCTTTCCCATCGATCGCGATTATACCGCCCGTTTATTGGGCTTTGAGGGGCTGCAGGTAAATTCCTATGGCGCCATCGCGGCGATCGATTACCTTCTAGAAGCGGCCTCGGCTGTCGCCGTGCTGGCGCTCAATTTGGGAAAACTCGTGCAGGATTTGCTGTTGTGGTGCACGGAAGAGTTCGGTTTTCTGCGCTTGAGCGACGCTTACATCCAGATCAGCAGCATCATGCCGCAGAAACGGAATCCTGTGGCTTTGGAACACGTGCGCATTCTGGCGAGCAAGGCATTCAGTCAGGCCCAGGCGGTGCTCAGTTGCGCGCACAATACTCCCTTCGGGGACATCGTGGACAGTGAGGATGACCTACAACCGCTGGCGTTTTCCATGTGCGCCGACGCCGCGCGCGCGCTCCGCCTTTTCGCTGGCATTATGAGCCACGCCGAAGTGGATCGCGAGCGGATGCGCCTCCGGGCTTGCGGGAGTTTTCTTTGCGTCACGGAGTTGGCGGATACTCTCGTCCGGGAAGAAGGCATCAGCTTCCGCACGGCCCACGGCCTGGTAGCCGCGGCTGTCCGCGCCGTTGGCCGCGAGTACTCTGCCGAACGACTGGTGACCGCAATGAAGGGTCTCGCAGCCGAAACGTTGGGAAGAGAACTCGGCAAGCCCCGCGAAGTCTGGATGCGGGCGCTCGACCCCGACCATTTCATCAGTATCCGAAAGATTCCAGGCGGCCCGGCCCTCGAGGCTGTACAAGCGCAGATCGCAACCGCCCGGACAGAGCAAGCAGAGACGAAGGAATGGCGCGACGCCAGGCGATCCTTGCTAGAGCGCTATCCTCAACTCATTCGCACTGACATCGGGGCACTCAACAGCGCCCCGCGATGATCGCGCCAATCTGTTCGCTAATCTCATCCTTGTAAGGAGCGGATATGTGAATCATCCGTATGGGGAGCCTTTCGAGCACGTGACAATGTATATCTGCCGCGGCGCGAGAGTCTCGCTGGAGCAGTAAAGGCTTTGGAAATGAAACTGCGATTTCGTGATATGGTCTGATTTTGGCAGCTATGAGAATCGCTCAGGTCTGTCTGTTCCGGCCCTGACTGCACCACCGATTCGATGGATCCAAGCTTCCTCTCGCGAGCCACGCGCTACTCGATTAATATAATTTCTGGTCTGCTCGGCTTGACTGCGCTGTTTCTGATCGCCTATTCGAGGGCAGTCCTAGGCACCGGCGATTCTTTTCCCGCGAATTACATCGCCGGAAGTCTGATTCAGCTCAATGACAACGGCGCATGGTCTTGGTTTATGGATCCGCGCGTCGTCGTGGATGACGGCAAACTGATTGTGGGTTCGGTGCGTGCGGTCGGCACCTTCCAATCGGGCGCTTCTGACCCACGATGGGGCAACGTCGAAATAGCTGTCTATGACCTCGCCGCAAAAAAGACCGCGACGATGGTTCTGCATGCGCATCTCGAGCAAGATGATCACGATGCTCCCGCCTTCCTTGTGCGGCCCGACGGCCGATACATCGCGATGTACTCGAAGCATGCCGCCGAGCGAAAGATGTATTACCGCATCTCCGAACCCCACGATGCGCTCGCGTGGGGTCCCGCGCTGAGCGTTGAAACGCCCGGTTCCGACACCAAGTACGCCGGCAACAACGATACCTATGCCAATCTGTTTCGTCTGCCGGACGGGCGCATATTCAATTTCTATCGCGGCCTCCATCATGAGCCTAATTACATGGTCTCGAAGGATGAAGGCCAGACATGGATCTATGGTGGCCACTGGCTCTACGGCAAAGGTGGCTATAGCCCATACCTGAAGTACGCCGAGGATGGCAAAGGCACGATTCATTTCGTCGCCACCGAGGATCATCCTCGCAATTTTGACAATAGCCTGTATCACGCATATTTGCGGAACGGCACCATCTACCAATCGAATGGGACGCCGGTTGGCCCGTTGAGCACATCGACCGACGCAAAAATCGCCACTTGGGAGCTCACCAAAATTTTCCAGGGAACTCCGGATGACGTCGCGTGGATGATTGATTTGGAATTGGACCGCAGCGGCCACCCTTACGTCTTGTTTTCTTGCCAAATCGATGGCCGAGGTTTGCCGCGTGGTCAGGGTGGCATGGACTTGCGGTATCACTACGCGCGCTGGGACGGCGCCGCGTGGCATAGTGAGGAAATCGCCCACGCGGGCACGCGTCTATATCCCGGCGAAGACGACTACTCCGGTTTGGGCGCGCTCGATCCCAAGAATCCCGACATCGTTTACATTTCGACCGACGCCGATCCGGTGAGCGGCGCCCCAATCGTCAGTCAGGCGGACCACCGCAGACACTACGAATTGTTTCGCGGTACACGCAAGCAGCACTCCGGTAAATGGACGTGGACTCCGATCACACGCAACTCCACGTACGACAATCTCCGCCCCATCATTCCCAAGTGGAACGACTCCCGAACCGCCCTCGTCTGGATGCGCGGCTCCTACTTCAACAACCACGGACAATGGACCACTGCCGTAGTCGCGGTCATCCTCCCACCCGCAGAGTAGGGCAGGAATGGGCTTCTTTGCACATTGCCAAAGCATAAGTGTATCTATTCTAGGGACTTACGAGAGTTCGTTTTGCAATTTTGCTCCCGTGGGGACCGATGACGAGTTTCCCTTTTTACTTGACACAAACCAAGATAACATGTATATACATCTTATTGTGGATATGCCGATTCACGACGATCATCCCTCGAACGCGCTCTTTGCGCTCCCTTGCGCCTGTCAGAACCTTCGGCGCGTCACCCGACTTGTGACCCGCATTTACGACCAGGAGCTCCGCAACGCCGGCATCGAAATCAGCCAGTTCGGTCTGCTGACCGCACTTGCCATTGTGGGCGAGGCAAATCAGAAGGCCCTGAGTGCCGGTTTTGCGATGGACAGCACGACCCTCACGCGCACCTTGGCCCTGTTGCGCAAGCAGGGCTGGATCCACGTCAGGCCCGGGAAGGATCGCCGCGAACGGGTATTTCGCCTAACGGAAGAAGGAAAGAGGCAAATGGCAATGGCTCAGCCACACTGGCAGGCTGCGGAACGTCGCTTGCGAAAGGCGTTGGGACCTTCGGTTTGGAAGCAGATGCAGGCCACCGTCACCCGAGTCACGAACGCGGCGGCAGGGGCCTGATTTTTTGTACCCATAGTAGATGCATATACATCTATTCTAGCTGGATAAGTTCCCGGAAAGGATTGCTCTCATGCGAAAACTTGTTTCTTTGTTGGCAGTGGTGGCGCTCGGCGTAGGCTTCCTGGCTTGGGCGGGAACAAATAGGACGGTCGGGGGTGGCGCCAACGGGAATCAATCCGGCTCTTCCCGCCCGGAACTCGAATACCTGAAAGCGGTAAACAGCGCCGCACCGCCACAAGATCCGCAATTGCTTTTTCTCCTCATGGGGGCATATGCGAATGCCAACCAGCAGGCGGAAGGAGCCGAGTTCCTCACCGCGCGGCTAAATGAATTCGGGCCCCGCCTCACCGACGCGCAAAAGTCGCTTTATTTGAGCGCCATCGGTTTGCTGCGCGCCCAGCACGCCTCCACTATCTCCTTGCTCCACCGCATCGGCTATGTGAAAGACACCATCGCAATGCTGGACCAAGCCAAACGGCTCTCCGGCGGCCAAATCTATGTGGTGAACTGGATTTCCGGCGTCGTCCGTTCCCAAATTCCAAATTTCTTCCATCAGAGGCGGGCCGCGCAGGATGATTTGACGTGGTGTGCCGCGAACATCGCTAAAGCGCCAGACATCGGCTGGCTGCGGGAAGTGGATTTTCGTTTGGCATCGCTTGCTCTCACTGATGGCGACCAGGTCAAAGCGCAGGATTACCTGCGCCAGAGCGGCTACAAATCTTTCGACAAGCCGGTTGTCCTTACCACCCCATTTTCAGAAGACCCGTTGTCCGGGCACGCTTTTGCTTCACGCCGCATCGCGGAGATTGTTCCCGGCCGGGTCTATGCACTCTCGGGCTTCGAGTTCACGGAGTACTATTTCGTGGTCTCCGACAATCGGCGAGAGCTGATCGGAATAGACGCGGGAACCCGCACCGATTCCGCAAAGACTGCCTATGAAGCATTGCGCGCCTACGCCCCCAATCTGCCGGAGCTGACCACCATCTTCGTCACACATTCGCATTGGGACCACATCGGCGGACAAACCTATTTTCGCGGTCTGAATCCGAAGCCCCGCTTCTATGCGAGAAGCAATTATCAGGAAGAAATAGCAGGCGAGATCAACGGGCCCGAGTCCATCGCGAAACACTTCTTCGGCGAACGCTTCAATCTCGAGGATGTCCGGAATTTTAGGCCGGACGCAACCGTAGACCGCCCCACTGAACTAAAAGTCGGCGGAACGCGCATCGACTTGTTTCCCGTGCACGGGGGAGAAACGCGTGACGCCATGTTCATCCATCTGCCCGATTTGGGCGTGCTCTTTGTCGGCGATTTCATCATGCCTTACATCGGTGCGCCGTTCGTTGTAGAAGGAGACCTGCAAGGTCTGCTCGATGCCATTGACGTAGTGGTAGAGAAAAATCCGCGCTACATGCTGCACGGTCACGAGCCGCTGACGCGGAACTTCTCCTCTCCCGACATGTTGGCCCAGTTGAAGACAAACCTCAGCTGGCTGCGCGATCAGGTGCTTAACGCAATCCGCCGCGGTGACACACGCGCTGAAATCCATCAGGCAAATCTCATTCCGCCCGGCCTCCTCAGCGGCCGTCCCGACGCGCTCTTGCCTTACCTGATCCTGCGCGAACATGTGATTGACCGGCTCTATCACCAGAATGTCGGATATTGGCAGGCCGAGCTCGAAGGCCTCGACCATCTCGGCGATTCCGATCATGCGGAACTCTTGGTGGATTACCTTGGCCTCTCAGAAAAACAGCTTGTGAAGGCCGTGGAAAAAATGGCCGCCGATGGCAAATACGAACTTGCGGCCTCGCTCCTCGAATCGGCCAGCGCCAGGTTCGGCCGCACTGAATCGATCGCCAAAGCCGAGCGGCTCGTCTATCTCAAACTGATGGAAAAATATCAGAACACCGACCCGTTCAAATACATTCTTTACTCGGCGAAAATCGGCGAGCAGACCCCGGCCATGGCGGCAAGCGAATGATCAGATGTGGATGAATGCTGATACGCCATTTTCTGCAGGTGAAACTGTTGGCTCCGCCCGTGGACCCGAAACTCTTGGGTCGTTTCTCAATCCCGCCGTAGCACCAGCCAAGTTGGCCCAAAGCCGATACTTAACTTCGCCGAAGAATGGGCCTCTGGCAAAGATCAGCAAAGATCATTCAGGTGTCACACAAGGAACTACCTGGCGACTATGGCGGCGGTAGACCCGGAAATCCTGGTCGGTCGTCAGAATGACGGGATCAGCAAGCGTTTCGGTCATGCGAACCAGGCATGCGCCGGCGAGGCTCATCGGAACGTCCGAGTACTTTTCGATCAATCTCGCAACGGGTTCTACGCTGTCGGCAAGTTCGAAGGCGACCAGCAGAGCACGACGGCGAAGCAGTGCGCCGAGATTGCGTGCGCCAAGTCCTCCGAGAAGGTGGAAGGACTCGGATAGAACGGCTTCGCACGTGGACCAAGGTGGAGGCAATTCGGAGGCTTGGGTCACAGCCCATTCGTGGTGATTGTCGCGGCTGCTAAGCAGCGCCACCACAAATCCAGCATCAACGAGAACGTTTTTGGCCATAACCCATGTCTCGCAAATACTCCTTCTTGCGGGCAGTGAGGTCGGTCGGTAAGCCATCCACGGAGCCGATGAGATCGGCGATGGCATTGAGGGACGTAGTGCGCCGCCGCTTGCGGGGAGCACGCTCGAGCCTTTCGCGTACCACATCGGACTTCGAGATCTTGCGCCCGCGCGATTCCGCCTCGATGTCTGCCACCAAGGGCTCGGGCAATCGTACAGTGAGAGTCTTCATGAATTCAGCGTATTACCTATCCGACAGCTCTGCAAGACAAACAGCCGAACCAGCGGACAGCGATATCGTGAGCGTCCCCACTCCTCCGCCACTACCCCACTGGCGTACCCGATTGCCAACACTCCGGCGCCTGCCAGCACCGCTGCCAAACTCCCTTTCTCGTAAAAATGACG